>Ga0214473_10009802_pt1 | contig 11310 bp, 9 predicted proteins | sample RVTome_7_FD_203509 | JGI IMG/M metagenome (GOLD analysis project Ga0214473, IMG submission 203509) | Soil microbial communities from uranium-contaminated site in the Upper Colorado River Basin, Wyoming, United States - RVT98D197 | ecosystem: Environmental > Terrestrial > Soil > Contaminated >...
TCAAGGAATGACCGGGCAAGCACGCTGCTGCGTCGTGTACGAGGAGGCGCACTCGTTGATTCCGGAATGGAATGCCGTTGCGAGCGATGGAGACAAAACGGCCACGAACGGAACTGCCAAGGCAATCCTACAGGGGCGAAAGTTCGGACTGGGTTGCCTTGTAATCACGCAGAGGACGGCCAACGTCACCAAGAGCATCCTGAATCAGTGCAATACGGTGTTTGGGCTCCGCGTCTTCGATGCCACGGGCATGGAGTTCCTGAAGAACTACATCGGCGAAGACTATGCCGGAGTTCTTTCAACATTGGAGGATCGACACGCGGTGGTCTTCGGGCGCGCATCTTCGTGCCGCGACCCGGTGCTGACTCGGCTGAATGATCGTGCTGACTTCATCAGGGAGTTTCGTGAGCCGAAGCCGCCGAGCGCCGGAACGGGGGCGAAGACATGATCCCCAAAGACTGTAAGCGCCTGGCGGAGGTGGACTTCCCGATCGCGGAGGTGTCGCGGCACGCGGCGCGGGAGAAGTCGATTCGGCACGGGCACCCGAGCACGCTGCACCTGTGGTGGGCACGGCGGCCGCTGGCGTCGAGCCGGGCGGTGCTGCTCGCGCTGCTGTGGCCGGACCCGTGCGATCCGCTCTGCCCGGAGCAATTCAAGGCAAAGGCGCGGGAGCGCTTGCCCCAGGTGGGCGGCTGCAATCCGGGCACCACGGACGAGGACTTGCGCAAGGCGCTGCTCAAGTTCATCGCGGACTTCGCGAACTGGGATAACGCGGCGCAACGCACCTATCTCGAGGTGAGCCGGGCGCTGGTGAAGGCGGCGCACGGCGAGGAGCCGCCGCTGGTCGTGGACCCGTTCGCGGGGGGCGGCTCGATCCCGCTCGAGGCGCTGCGGCTCGGGTGCGAGGCGTTCGCGAGCGACTTGAACCCCGTCGCCTGCCTGATCCTCAAGGTGATGCTCGAGGACATCCCGCGCCACGGGCCGAAGCTCGCCGAGGAGTTGCGCCGCGTCGGAGCGGAGATCAAGGAGCAGGCGGAGAAGGAGCTGGCCGACCTCTATCCACGGGATGGGGACGGGGCGACGCCCATCGCCTACCTCTGGGCGCGGACCGTGCGCTGCGAGTCGCCGAACTGCGGCGCGGAGATCCCGCTCGCGCGCTCCTTCTGGCTCTGCAAGAAGCCGAAGCGCAAGCGGGCGCTCGAGCTCCGGGTCGTGCGGCCGGCGGGCGAGCCGCCGCGCGTCGAGTTCGAGGTCTTCGAGCCGAAGGCAGAGAAGGACGTGCCCGGCGGCACGGTGACGCGCGCGAAGGCCACGTGCGTCGCGTGCGGCGCGGTGCTGCCGCCCGAGCGCGTGCGGGCGCAGCTCGCGGCGCATCGCGGCGGGGCCGACGTCGCCTTCGACGCGAAGGGCCGGCGCACGGGCGGGGCGCGGATGCTCGTGGTGGTGACGCTCAAACCCGGCGAGCAGGGGCGGCACTACCGCTTGCCCACGGAGCGGGACTACCAGGCCGCCCGCAAGGCGCAGGAGCGGATCGCGACAATCCTCGGAGAGTGGGAGCGCGGTGGGAAGGAGGGCCTCTGCCCGGTGCCGAATGAGCCGCTCCCGCCGATCGGGACGCTGGGCTTTCGCGTGCAGCGGTACGGCATGCTCCGGTGGGGCGACCTTTTCACAGCGCGGCAGAAGGTGGCGCTTGTGACGCTGGCGCAGGCTGCGCAAGGCATGGACCGATGCGAATTCCGGGAATCCGTTGCCTTGGCGGTGTCCAAGCTTGCCGAGCTTGCATGCTCCATCTGCGCGTGGGAACCGATTGCGGAGTGCCCGCGGCACATCTTCGGGCGCCAGGCCATACCGATTGCCTGGGACTTCGGAGAGGGAGTGCTTAGCTCGTCATCAAGCGGCAGTTTCGAAGTGTCGCTCGAGAATGCTGCAACAGGTCTGGACGCGGTTGGGTTGCTTCCGACGGTCTGCTCTCCGCAGGTCGCTGACGCAGCCGAGCAGCCGTTGCCCGACGATGCGGCGCACGTCTGGTTCACCGATCCGCCGTACTACGACGCCGTGCCTTATGCAGACCTCTCGGATTTCTTCTTCGTCTGGCTCAAGCGGGCGTTGCCGGGTCATCCGCTGCTGCGCGATCCCTTCGACGCTGCGAATCCACTCACGCCCAAGCGACGCGAAGCCGTGCAGGACGAGACGAAGCGCGATGACGGCCGGCCGAAGGACCGCGCGTGGTTCGAGGAGACGATGGCGAAGGCGTTTGCTGAAGGGCGGCGCGTGCTGCGCGAGGACGGAGTGGGCTCGGTCGTCTTTGCCCATAAGACCACGGAGGGCTGGGAGGCACTCCTCTCCGGCATGATCCGTGGCGGCTGGACGATCACGGGGTCGTGGCCCATCGCGACAGAAATGGGCTCGCGCCTGCGCGCCCGAGAGTCCGCCGCCCTCGCTACGAGCGTCCATCTCGTCACCCGCCCGCGCCCCGACGACGCGCCGGTGGGCGACTGGGCTGCCGTCCTGCGCGAGTTGCCAAACCGCGTCGGCGACTGGATGGAGCGTCTGCAGGGCGAAGGGGTCCGCGGCGCCGACCTCGTCTTCGCCTGCATCGGCCCGGCGCTCGAGATCTTCAGCCGCTTCTCGAAGGTCGAGAGCGCCGACGGGCGCGAACTCGCGCTCGCCGAGTACCTGGAGAAGGTCTGGGAGGTCGTGGGCCGGAGCGCGCTCGCGCAAGTGCTCGGCACCGCCGAGGCCAAGGCCCGCAACGGGGCGGCCGGCGCCGTCGAGGAGGACGCGCGGCTCACGGCGCTCTTCATCTGGACGCTCCAGAGCACGAACGGCGAGGCGGCGGAAGCCGCGAACGACGAGGGCCAGGACGAGGAGCCGTCCGACGAGGACGAGGATGAAGAGGGCTCTTCCCGCGGCAAGGCCATGGGCTTCACGCTGGTGTTCGACGTCGTGCGCCGCTTCGCGCAGCCGCTCGGCATCGAGCTGCCCAAGTGGGAAGGCCGCGTCATCGAGACCAAGAAGGGCGTCGTGCGCCTGCTGCCTATCGCGGAGCGCGCGGAGCAACTCTTTGGCGAGGACGGGGCGCAGGCCGTGGCCGCGCGGCTCGAGCAGGAGGCGGCGGTCGGCACCAACCCGCTCCAGGGGATGCTCTTCCCCGACATGCGGCCCAGCGCTGCTCCCGCGATCCGCGGGCGAGGCCGAGTCCGCGGGACACGAGGCAACGTCGACGTTTCCGACGAGAGCTTGGCCGCCACCCGCGAGGCCACGACTCTCGACCGCGTCCACGCGGCGATGCTCCTCCAGGCCGGCGGGCGCACCAACGCGCTCCGCGCGCTGCTCAAGGCCGAGCAGGAGCGCGGCCCCGACTTCCTGCGCCTCGCCAACGCCCTCTCGGCCCTATATCCGAAGGGGTGCGAAGAGAAGCGATTGATCGACGCGATGCTGCTGGCGGTTCCAAGGTAGGAGAAGACCATGCTCAAGAGCCTCACGGTCCGCGGCTTCAAGTCCTTGAAGGACGTAACGGTCCAGTTTCCACGCATCGCGGTGCTCTTCGGTCCCAATGCGGCTGGCAAGAGCAACCTTCTGGACGCGATCCAGGCGCTCTCGCGCATCGGCACGGAGCGCACGCTCGCTGATGCGCTCGCTCAGCCGATCCGCGGCCGTCAGATCGAGGCCTTTTCGTTCCCTGCAAGGGGACTGCCGGAGCTTCTTGGATCAGCCAAGGCGCACTTCAGCCTCGGCGCGGATCTGGGCATCGGAAGGGACGCCTACCGCTACAGGATCGAGGTAGGGATCGAGCCACAGTCCGGGAAGCTCTCCGTGGGCGATGAGTACCTGGCTCAACTCGGGTCGCGAGGTGAGCCGAAGGGGCGACCGTCAATCGAAAGGGTCGAGAACGATCTCCGCATCCGGCGGAAGAGCAAGCCAGCCCATCCGCGCGAAGAGTCTGTCGGATCGAATCACTCGATCCTGTCCGACCCGCGTCTAGGAGGAGTGGAATACCGGGCGCTCGAGCGCGCGAGACAGGAACTTACCGGTTGGCGTATCTACTACCTCGATCCGCGCGTCGCCATGCGTGCGGAGCAGTCCCCGTCGGACGTTCGCGACATCGGCGTTCTTGGAAGCGATATCGCACCATTCCTGTATCGCCTGCGAGCGGAACATCCGAAGCGCTTCGCGGCCGCGAACCGAACGCTACGGTCGATCGTACCGAGCGTCGAGGATCTCGCGGTCGATCTCGACAAGCGCCACGGTACACTCGACATCCTGATCCGGCAGGGCGGCGTCGACTACTCCACGCGCATCGTCTCGGAAGGCACGCTGCGGGTCCTGGCCCTGTGCGCGATCGCGGTGAATCCCTGGGGTGGGTCGCTTCTCGCGTTCGAGGAACCCGAGAACGGCGTCCATCCCCGCCGGCTCGAGTTGATCGCCCAACTCCTGCTCTCTCTGGCGCTGGAGCAGGAGCGGGAGCGCCAGGTCGTGGTGACCACGCACTCACCCCTGTTCTGCGATGCTGTGCTGAAAGGCGCCCGTTCGCAGCCAGGAAACATCGGGCTGTTCAACGTGCGCCGGGAGGCGCAGGCGACGGTCGTTCGGCCGTTCGACGTCACGGGACCGCTGTTCAAGGATCAGGAGATCGCCGGGGCGCTCACCGCCGGAACGGAGGACGGCCTCTTCGAGAGTCTGCTCCTGCGAGGGATGCTAGATGAGTAGTCCCGTGACGGTCGACATCTTCGTCGAGGATCGCGCGCACGAGGCTTTTCTCGTCCCGCTGCTGCAGCGGATCGCCCGTGAGGAGAATCTCGTGATCTCGTCGCGGGTACGGTCTGCGCGCGGAGGACACGGCCGGGCTATCGCCGAGCTGAAGCTGTACCAGCAGGTCGTCGAAACGGGCATGCTCGGTCTTGCCCCTCCTGACCTGTTGCTCGCTGGAATCGACGGCAACTGCTTGACCCTCGCGAAAGCGAAGCAGGCCATCGAAGGCGCCACCCATGTGCCTTTCTCGGGCCGGCTGGTCGCGGCGTGCCCCGATCCGCACGTGGAGCGCTGGTATCTGGCGGATCCGGAATCCTTCAAGGAGATCGTCGGGCTCCGGCCAACGATTGCCAAGAAGAAATGTGTGAGGGACTGCTATAAGCACGCGCTCGCGAAGCTGGTTTCCAAGGCCGGCCATCCCGTTACCCTGGGGGGAATCGAGTTTGCGCAGGAACTGGTCGAGCGCATGGACCTGTACCGCGCTGGCAAGAACGAGCGATCGCTGAAGGTCTTTGTGGACGATCTGCGAAGCAGCCTGCGAACACTCCAGGCTGGGAGTAGAGGCGGAGTGAGATGACTCGCGCGGTGTGGCAGATCTCGGGCGGGCCGGCATCGCGCGCGTATGCCGAGGTTTTCCTGCGACACGGCGCCGCGCTTATCGGCCCCGGAGACGCGCCCCAGACCGGTGGCCGCACGAACGCGTTGCGCGCGCTCCTCAAGGCCGAGCAGGATCGCGGCCCCTACTTCCTGCGTCTTGCCAACGCCCTCTCGGCTCTCTACCTGAAGGGCAGCGAGGAGAAGCGCCTCCTTGGCGCCATGCTGCTGGCGGTGCGCAGGTGACCGAGATGGAACCCACGATCAAGCAGCTGATGCTGAAGCGATTTCTCAGCATTCCCTCGGAGCGCATCACGTTCGACAATCCGACGATCTTCGTCGGGCGCAACGGCTCGGGGAAGAGCAATCTCGTCAAAGCGTTTTCGTTCCTAGCGGAGGCGATGGCGTCGCCTCTCCAAGCGGTGTTCGACAAGGCGGGCGGCATCTCGGCTGTACGCAATCGTTCCTCCGGCCAGAGCTATCCGCCGAATCTAGGGTTGCGTGTCGATTTCGGACGCATGAACGGGAAGGCTGCGCCCGGCTTCTACGCGTTCGAGGTCAGGGCGCTGCCGAACTACGGCTTCTCGGTGGTGCGAGAGCAGTGTTCGGTCGCCTTCGAAGGGCGAGCTCACTCGTGGTTCGATCGGGTGGGCACGAAGTTCTCATCCAACGTCGGTGGCATGAAACCCTCGCTCGACCCCGCCTCGCTCAGCCTGCCACTGGTTGGCGGCGAGGCGAAGTTCGCACCGGTGCTGCGTACGCTCGCCGCCATGCGGGTGTATTCCATCGAACCGGGCAAGCTGCGCGAGATGCAGGAACCGGACAGCGGCACGAGCCTCAAGTCCGACGGCGCCAACGTCACCAGCGTGCTCAAGGAAATCGAACGCCAGTCGAAAGACGATTTCCAGCGCATCTCGGCCGTGCTCGCCACGATTGTTCCTAACACCAATAGAGTGCACGTGAAGAAGCACGGCAAGAACTTGTCGCTCGAGTTCACGCAGGAGTGGGGCGAGAAGAAGCGCCTGAACTTCGAGGGCTTCAGCATGTCGGACGGTACGCTGCGCGCTATCGGGCTCCTCACGGCAGTGTTCCAACGGCCGGTGCCGTCGCTGATCGCGGTGGAGGAGCCGGAGGCGACGATACACCCGGGCGCGCTGGAATCGGTTCTCGATCTCCTGTGCCACGCCTCGAAACAGATGCAGGTCGTGATCACGACGCACAGTCCGGAACTGGTCGACGCTAAGTGGATTACAGATCGGCATTTGCGCATCGTCGAGTGGACGGAAGGGGCGACACGGGTCGCGCTGGTCTCGGATTCGACGCGCAAAGCGTTGCAAGAGCATCTGATGGGTGCGGGAGAATTGCTGCGCTCGAGCGCGCTCGAGCCGGCGCCGCTGTTCGAGGAAGAGCTGGCGCAAGGCAACCTGTTCGAGGACTTCGCATGATGATCCAGCCGATCGTCGAGGGACAAGGCGACGAGGCCGCCGTGCCCCTGCTCCTGCGCCGACTGCGGGACGAGGCCCAAGCGTGGGGGCTCGAGGTCGGCAGGCCGCACCGCAAGCGGCGCACGCAGTTGGTGAAGAAAGACTCCCTGCAAACCGCGGTGCGGGTCGCGGTGCTGCGCGAGGACTGCGCGGGTATCCTCGTCCTGTTCGACGCGGACGACGATTGCCCGAAGGAGTTGGCGCCGATCCTAGAGGAATGGGCGCGGGAAGCAGCGGGCGGGAAGCCCTGCGCGGTGGTGATGGCGAAGCGCGAGTACGAGGCCTGGTTTCTCGCAAGCATCGAGGCACTACGAGGAAGGGCCGCGATCCTGCCTGATGCTGCGTCGCATCCCGATCCGGAGGTGCCGCGCGATGCCAAGGGCGAGCTGGAACGACGCATGCCGCTCGGCGCCCGCTATTCCGCCACGGTCGACCAGGTGGCACTGACGGCGCATCTCGACTTGGAGATCGCGTACCGGCGCTGTCGCAGCTTCCGCAAGCTGGTGAGCGCGTTCGGTGCGCTTGCCGCGGCCGCTGGCGTGGCCCCTGCGGTGTGGCCGCCCGCCGCGTGGGCTTCGTGAAATGACTCGCCCGGTGTGGCAGATCCCGGGGGGCCCGGCATCGCGGTCGTACGCCGAGGTATTCCTTGAGCACGGAGTTGCCCTGATCGGCCCGGGAGACGCTGGGCAGTGGGCGCCTGAGCGGGACGACGGCGAGTTTGAGGGCGGCTTCGTGCGGCGCTTCGCGAGCGAGGTCGCGGCCGGGGATGTGTTCCTACTGCGCACGGGGATCGCGACGATTGCCGCCGTGGGCCTGGTGGCGAGCGAGTACCTCTACCTGAACGCGTTCGACGACGTGAACGGCTGGGATCTCCAGCACGCCCGGCGCATGCGCTGGTGTCGTCTTCCCGAGGAGCACGCCTTTGGGAGCGCGGTCTTCGGCGCCAACCCGCCGCGTTGCTCGCGGGTGTGGAACGAGGAAGTCGTGGATTTCGCGGAGCGGTTCCTCAAGTCCCCGCCGACGCACTGGCAGACGGCCCCTCTGCCCGAGCTTCCGGTCGAGGAGCCGCCGCTCGACGAGGTGCCCGACGCCCTGCAGGGGCTTGTCGCCCAGGCTGGCGATCTCGTGCCGCTGGTTCAGGACCGGCAGGCCTTCGGTGAGCTGCCGAGCGAAGACGAGCTGATCGCGCACTTCGTGGTGCCGTTCCTGCGCGCGCTCGGCTGGGCGCCGGAGCGGATCGCGGTCCAGTGGCGTCTCATCGACGTGGCGGTCTTCCGGACGCTGCCACGCACGCCGGAGAACTGCCACCTCGTGATCGAGGCCAAGCGCCTGGGCGCCGGCGTGGAGGGCGCGCTCGATCAGGCCAAGGGATACGTGGAGGCGCTCGGGCTTCCGCGCGACGTGATCGTCACCGACGGCATCCGCTACCGGATGTACGCCGGAGAGCGGAGCTTCGAGCCCGTGGCGTACGCGAACCTCGCGCGGCTGAAACAACCGGCGGTCGCGCTGTTCACACGCTTGAGGAGACCGTAAAGCGCGACCGTCTTATTCCTGTGTCAGGCACAGCCTAAGGAGATACCCATGACGCTCACGGATCGAATAGAGGTCAACCCAAAGGTCATGTTAGGCAAGCCAGTGATTCGCGGAACCCGGATTCCGGTCGAGCTGCTCCTGCGTAAGCTGAGTGAAGGAGCCAGCGAGGCCGATCTGCTCGACGCCTACCCGCGCCTCACGCGTGCCGACATCCACGCGGCGATCGGCTACGCCGCCGATACCCTGGCCCGCGAGGAAACGATCCTTCTCGAAAAACCGCGGAAGCGCGCGCACCGCTAACGCATGCGCTTGCTCGCTGATGAAAGCTGCGACTTCGCTGCCGTGCGCGCTTTGCGCATCGCGGGGCACGACGTGCTCACGGTCTCGGAGGTCTCACCGCGTGCCGATGATGCGCGAGTGATGGAACTGGCAGTCCGCGGGCGGCGAGTTCTGCTCACGGAAGACAAAGACTTCGGCCAGCTGGTTTATGCAGATCGGCGGGCGACGGCCGGTGTGATCCTGATCCGCTTTCCGGCGACCGCCCGCGCCAGCCTCGGCAACGCCGTAGTGCAACTGGTCGCCGCGCGCGGCAACCAGCTTTCGCGACGCTTCGTGGTGTTGCAGCCAGGCCGCGTACGTATCGTTCACCCGCCGCGGCGAGGAAGGAAAGGTTGAACCGATGGAACCTTGGTACAAAGTTGCAACGCCGCGGAAGGAAGTCCGCGAGGGCCGTTCGTTCAACCCGGACGAGTTCGCCATCGCGCTCGAGCAGGTCGTGACCGGGACCGCACCGGAGGACTATCGTGATCCGGCCCAGTTCTTCGCCCGCACCTGCTTCACCCGCGCGCTGCGCGAGCACGCTGGCATGGTGCTGCGGCGGCTCTCCGGTAAGACCGAGAACACGGCGCCGGTCTTGACACTCATCACCCAGTTCGGCGGCGGCAAGACGCACACACTGACTGCCCTCTACCACCTTGCAAAGGTCGGGGAGAAAGAGAGCGGGTTCTCCGGCGTATCTGACCTGCTTCGGGAGGCCGGCCTTTCCTCAATCCCGGCGGCGCGGGTTGCGGTCTTCGTGGGCAACGCCTGGGACCCGCAGCCGGGGCGCGAGACCCCGTGGATCGACATCGCGCGCCAGCTCGCGGGCGACAAGGGCGTCGAGGCCCTGGGCACGGCGGCCAAGACAACGCCGCCGGGGACCGAGGCGATCGCGTGCGTCTTCCAGGCCGCGGGAGCGCCCGTGCTTCTGCTCTTCGACGAGGTGCTCAACTTCCTGAACCGCCACCGCGGGATGGCCGAGTCGTTCCACGCCTTCATCCAGAACCTGACCGTCGCCACCACCGGCACCACGCACGGCGCCGCGATGATCAGCCTGCCGCGCAGCCAGGTCGAGATGACCGAGTGGGATCAGGAATGGCAGGACAGGATCTCGAAGGTGGTGCGGCGCGTTGCCAAGGACCTGATCGCCAACGACGAGACCGAGATCAGCGAGGTCGTCCGGCGGCGGCTCTTCCAGGACCTGGGGAGCGAGAAGATCCGAAAGAACGTTGCCCGGGCCTTCGGCGACTGGTGCTTCGAGCGGCGGGCGCAGCTCCCGCCGGAGTGGAGCGCCGTGGATTCGGCCGCGACCGAAGCCAAGGCGCGCGAGTTCCTGCAGCGCCGCTTCGAGGCGTGTTACCCGTTCCACCCGGCGACGCTCTCGGTTTTCCAGCGCAAGTGGCAGGCGCTGCCGCAGTACCAGCAGACTCGCGGCACGCTGGCGATGCTGGCCCAGTGGATCTCGATCGCTGCGCAGGAAAGCTTTCGCAAGGCGCGTACCGAGCCGCTCATCACGCTCGGGTCGGCGCCGCTCGCGGAGCCCGGATTCCGGAGTGTCGTACTGGGTCAGCTCGGCGAGTCGCGCCTCGTCGCCGCGATCGACACCGACATCGCCGGCGAGCAGGCGCACGCGAAGGCGCTCGACGCCGACACCAAGGGTCCGCTGCGCGACATCCATCGGCGCGCCGGAACCGCGATCCTCTTCGAGTCGTCGGGCGGGCAGACCGACAAGGTCGCGCACCTCCCGGAGCTGCGTTTCGCACTCGGCGAGCCCGAGCTGGACACGACGTCGATCGATAGCGCCGCGTTTGCCCTCGAAGACCGATCCTATTTCGTCCGTAAAGCGGGCGCGGACGGCTTCCGCATCGGCTACCAGCCGACGATGAAGAAGGTGGTGAGCGACCGGCGCGCGTCGCTCGACGAGGAGACAGAGGTCAAGCCCGCGCTGCGCAAGCTCGTCGAGGAGGAGTTCCGCCGCGGGGCGAGCATCTCCGTCGTGGCCTTCCCGGGCGATGGGGCGGAGATCCCGGACACGCCGAGACTGACTCTCGTTGTGGCCGATCCGGAGGTTGAGTGGTCGGGCGCCGGTTCGTTGCGCGAGCAGATCGCCGAGTGGACACGCCAGCGTGGCAAGTCGCCGCGGCTCTATCCAGGCGCGCTCGTCTGGTGCCTCAAGAAGCCGGGCCGGGACCTGCGCGACAAGGTGGAGCTGGGTCTTGCATGGAAGCGAGTGGCGCGCGAGGTCGCCGAGGGCACGCTCGGTGGTGAGTTCGACAGGAGCGACCGGGCGGAGCTTCAGTCGAAGGTCAAGGACTCTGAGGGAGCCGCCAAGGATGAGGTCTGGGGCGACTACCGCTTTGCAGTCGTCGCGGATGGCGAGGAGGCGGACGGCCTCAAGGTGATCGATCTCGGCGCGGGGCACTCGTCGAGCGGCGAGACCCTCTGCGGCCGGGTGATCGGCGCGCTCAAGTCGGAGGCGCTTCTCAACGAATCTGTGGGCGCCGGCTACATCGAGCGCAACTGGCCGCCGGCGCTCAAGGAGTCCGGCGCGTGGCCGCTTGCGAGTCTGCGACAGAGCTTCCTCAACGGATCGCTCACGCGGCTGGTCGATCCGGACGCTATCCTGCGC
>Ga0214473_10009804_pt1 | contig 11310 bp, 9 predicted proteins | sample RVTome_7_FD_203509 | JGI IMG/M metagenome (GOLD analysis project Ga0214473, IMG submission 203509) | Soil microbial communities from uranium-contaminated site in the Upper Colorado River Basin, Wyoming, United States - RVT98D197 | ecosystem: Environmental > Terrestrial > Soil > Contaminated >...
TTCCGCGCCACCGTCTGGCGTCTCAGAACCTTATGCCCCGCGGCCTGGTCCAACGCCTTCTGGATGGTCTGGTACGACTCGAGAGCGGCTGCCTTGTCCCCGCCTTCCACCGCGAGGCGTGACTTCTTTTCCAGCGTGCGGCAACGACTCTTGACACCGCGATTCATCATTCTTTTCGCGGCATCCGTCTTGAGGCTCTTCTTTGTGGACTTGTGATGTGGCATGTGCTCGTGTCTTGCTCCTCTACAGTTTCGTCGGCGAGATCAACGCCATTTGCCGGGCCCGCTTCACTGCGGTGGTGAGCATCCTCTGGAACCTGGCGTTCGTCCCGGTGGCGCCACGGGGTTTGATCTTGCCCCGTTCGGTCAACATCTCCCGAAGCAGTCGGTAGTTCTTGTAGTCGATATACTCGATGTGTTCGGCTGAAAAACGGCAGTACTTCCTCCGCCTGAAGCGCTTCGCGCCGCCGAATCGGCCCGCCGTTCTGGGCCCTTCGGACCGCGGCCCGTTACCGAATTTCCCCTGCGGGGGTCCATCTCTCCTCATGTTCCAGTCTATCCTCCAAATTTCCGGTCTTGTCTTCTCACGACTTCTAGAATGGCAAATCGTCGTCCATGGGATTTTCCGGAGGGGGCTCCGGCGCCGAACCACCGTACGGTTCCTGCGTGGAAGACGAACCCTGACCCGATCCTGGTGGCGGAGGCGGTGGTGGTTGTTGCCCCCCTCCGCCGCGTCCGGAATCCAGGAACTCGAACTCGTCCACTTGGACTTCGTAGGCGGTCCTGTTGTTCCCGTCCTTGTCCTGATAGTTCCTCGATTGGAGAGAACCCTCGACTCCGAGCCGTCTTCCTTTCGACATGTACTGCCCGATCAGCTCCGCGGCTTTTCTCCAGGCAACGCAGCTGATGAAATCGGCCTCTTTCTCACCCTGGGCGTTCTTGAATTTCCTGTCAACCGCCAGGCGGAAAGTGCACAAGGCGATACCGCTCTGTGTATAACGAGTCTCCGGATCGGCCACCAGACGCCCGACTAGCACGACGTGGTTCATCTTCCCGACTCCAACCGTTTCTGTTTTCCAGTCCGTAGAGATACGCCCCGCGGCGGCTCATTGGGACTTGTCGTCGTCGTTTTCAGCCTTGTCCTCTTCGTCGAAGTCCGGTTCTTCCAAGTCCTCATCCTTCTCAACGACGAACTCGGCATCATCCGAGTCCGAAGGAGCGGATGACTCCTCAGCCATGTCTTCGGAAGAAACGGCGGTTTCCTGAGCGGCTGCCTGGGCCTCAGCCGCCGCCGCCTCCTCTGCGGCGCGGGCCTCTCGCTTGGCGGCTTCTTCGGCCCGATTGGCCTCGATCTTCCGCAGACGGGCCTCTTCGTTCAGTTGGTGTTTCGTGACCAGGGTGGTCAGCTGGCGAAGGACGTGGGGAGTGCGCTTAACGTAATCCTCCAGTTCCTTGGGCATGGAAGGATCCGCCTTGCAACGTACAAGAACGTAGACTCCTTCCTGGTGTTTCTTGATGGGATAGGCCAACCGACGTCGACCCCAGACGTCGTTCTTGATGATTTCGGCCCCCGTCTTCCTGATGAACTCAGCCACAGCATCGATGGATGCCTTCTGTTCATCCTCTCCCAGATTGGGTACCAAAATATAAAGGGTCTCGTATTCTTTCCTACGAGGCATCGTCATTTTCCCTTTGGTCTCAGCGGTCCCCGATGTCCTTACTAGGGCTCGGGAACAGGGAATCTTTGCCCAGCAATGCTGGGGGCTATGTCTCGCGAGCCTCCGGGTTTCCCCGGGGATCCGCGGTTCCGTCCACAAACCGAACCGGGACTCTACCCACATTCCCGTTCGGATGCAAGCACCTTGGCCTTCGTTGTCAAAACCAGACTAACAGGCAGTTATCTAATCAAGGGCGCGATAACCAAGGAGATCACTGCCATGAGCTTGATCAGGATGTTGATCGAAGGACCCACTGTGTCTTTGAGAGGATCGCCGACCGTGTCTGCGACCACTGCGGCCTTGTGGGCCTCGGATCTCTTTCCGCCGAAGTTGCCTTCTTCGATGTACTTCTTGGCATTGTCCATCGCGCCCCCGCTGTTGGCGGTTTGAATTCCAAGCATGACCCCAGTCACCAGGGCGCCGACGAGCACTCCCGCCAGCGCATCCGGAGACCATAGCCAGCCCACCAAGATCGGAACCAGGATGGCCATCAGCCCCGGTTTGAGCATTCCGCGAATGGCGGCTTGCGTCGAGATATCCACACAGGTCGCCGAGTCGGGTTTGGCTTCGCCTTCCATGAGTCCCTTGATCTCGCGGAACTGGCGCCGGACCTCGTCGATCATGTTGAAGGCCGCGTTTCCCACGGCGCTAAACAACCAGGAGCTGAAGACAAACGGCAGCATCCCACCGACGAGAAGGCCGGCCAGGATATTGGGTTTGTCAATGGACACGCCCGTGATTCCCGCTGCCTGGATGAATGCCGTCACAAGCGCGGCCGCCGCGAAGGCCGCGGAACCGATCGCGAACCCTTTTCCGATCGCGGCGGTGGTGTTCCCAACCGAGTCCAGTTTGTCGGTAATCTTCCGGACTTCGGGATCGAGGTGCGCCATCTCCGCGATCCCACCCGCGTTGTCCGCAATTGGCCCGTAGCTGTCGACCGCAACGACCATCCCCGCAGTAGCCAACATGCCGAGCGCGGCCATGGCGATTCCAAACGGCCCCGCACACCAGTTTGCGATGACCAACGCGAGGGCCAGAACCAGAACGGGAATTCCCGTGCTCTGCATTCCCACGGCCAGCCCGCCCGTGACCGCGATGGCCGGACCGCTCTGGCAGTTCTCACTGAGCGTCCGCGTGGGAGAGTACTTGGACGAGGTGTAGTATTCGCTGCAGAAACCGACCGCCATCCCGGACAGAATCCCAACCATCGTTGCCACGGCGGGCTTCCACCAGGGGACTCCGAGAACCTCGAAAGCTCCCATCCTGTTTCCCGCCCACAGGCACAGGATGAAGGTGGCGACGATGGAAAGAACTCCGCTCACGTAGGTTCCGTTCATGAGGGCCTTCTGCGGGTCCGATCCCGCCCCCATTTTCACAAACCAGACGCCGACGATCGAGGCGAGGATCCCGGCGCCCGCGATCCACATCGGAAGCAGCGTCAGGGCTGCGTTCTGACTTCCCGCAGCCAGCAGCAAACCGGCTGAGATCGCCATGCACGCGATGATCGCCTCAACGAAGCTTTCGAGGAGGTCCGCCCCGAGGCCGGCAACGTCTCCAACGTTGTCTCCCACGTTATCCGCGATGACCGCGGGGTTCCTGGGATCGTCCTCCGGGATGCCGGCTTCGACCTTCCCCACAAGGTCGGCGCCCATGTCCGCCCCTTTCGTGTAGATGCCTCCGCCGCAACGGGCGAACAGGGCCACCAGGCTCGCGCCCATCGCGTAGCCGTTGACAATCACCGGGTCGCCATCGAACTGCCAATACACGAAAACCAGGCCGAGAATCGCGACTCCAACCACGCTCAACCCCATCACGGCTCCACCCGAAATCGCGATGCTGAGGGCCTGGTTAAGGCCACTGGCCCGAGCCGCTTCAGCGGTCCGGCAGTTGGCGAGCGTGGCGATCGACATTCCGATGTAGCCGGCGATCATCGACGCCAATGCTCCACAGAGAAAAGCCAGTCCCGTCTTCCAACCCAAACCGGTTTCCGGCCTCATGGCGCCGACAAGGCCGATGAAGACAAAGAGAGCCAGGACCATCCCTCCAATCCAAAGGTATTCGCGCTTGAGAAAAGCCCGTGCCCCTTGTTGGATGAGATGCGAGATATCCTGCATCGTCTCGTTTCCGGGAGAAGCGCCTTTCACGAAACCAGCCAGCCAGATCACCATGATGAGTGCAAGTACACCTGCCACGACGGGAAGAACCAACATTTCCTATCTCCTGTAGTAGAATTCCTCCGGCCCGACAATCGGCCGAACAAGACGCCTTCGATGGCCGACTGTTTTCAGGGATCGGCTTGAGTCACGGCGCACGAATCTTTCTCAGCCAAAGTCAAAACGAGAAAGATCTCATTCCCCTTCTCTCGAGTCCCTTTCAGGGGGTTTTCGGTTGACCCGATTCATCGCGGCGGCGAATCCACGCGCCAGGAGGGCCTCGATTCCGTCAACCGCCCGGTTCAGGACTGCATCCACTCGAACCGCTTCGCGCTCCTCGAATCGGGAAAGGACAAACTCGGTCCCGCTCCAATCCGGCGGCCGCGGGCCGATGCCCATTCGAATCCTCCCGAAGTCCCGCGTCCCCAACTCGTCGACGACGGAAGCCACTCCGTTGTGGCCCCCCGGGCCTCCATTTCGTCGCATTTTGACCGTGCCCAGTTCGAGGTCCAGATCGTCGTGCGCCACAATCAACCGGTCGGGTGTTGCCCTCAAGCGGACCAACAACTCGCGAACGCCGACCCCCGAGCGGTTCATGTAGTCGATCGGCTTGGCGAGAACGATCTCCTGCTGACCTCGCCGGACAACCTCGAACAATGCATGAGGTGTCGCCCGCGTAAGTGACGTCCGCCACTTGTCGCACAGCCGGTTGACGAGAAAAAAACCGTAGTTGTGCCTCGTGGCCTCGTATTCAGGTCCCGGGTTCCCCAAACCGGCGATGATCCACACGGTCGCGTTTGCCGAAGCCGGTTACTCGGATTTCCCCGGTCCTTCTTCTGGTTCCTCGGTGGGTTCGACGCCTTCCTCCCCTTCGGCCGCGGCTTCCGCAACTTCGACCGCCTCGACAGTCAGTTTGGGAGCCCCGATCGTGGAAATCGCGCGGTCCCCGTCGGTCAGCACGTCGACCTTGGCCCCCTCCAAATGAATGTCACGGACGTGAAGTGAGTCCCCAATCTTCAGCGCCGAGACGTCGATCTCGACGTACTCTGGCATCTCTGCGGGCAGGGCTTCCACCTCCAACTCACGAAGCAGCTGCTGGTGGATGCCACCCTCGCGGACACCGATCGCCAGTCCCCGGACGTGGATCGGAATGGTCGTCCGAATCGGCTTGTCCGGGTCGACGCGGCGAAAGTCGACATGAAGCAGCGTGCGGTCCACAGGATCGACCTGAAGGTCCTGCAGGACTGTCAACGTCTGCCCGGTCTGGTCGCCTTCCACAGAAAGGTCGACCAGAAAGTGATGGCCCTCGTGGCCTTGGAGAAACAGCGAAACGTCACGCCGCCCCAAGGTAAGCGGCACGGGGTCTTGGTTCTCGCCGTACAATATGGCGGGAATCCGTCCTTCCGCGCGGAGTTTTCTGGCAACGCCTTTCCCGGTCTCTACCCGGCGTTGTGCGGCAAGTGCAAACCGTTGCATGATAAACGGTCCTCCTCTGGTACGTATTTTTTTTCCTGGCAACCGACCGTCCGTCCGTTCCCAAGGGACGACGGGCCGCTGGAGTTCGCAGTCCTGTTTTTCGACCTCCGGAAGAGAACGGAATTTGCTCGATCGCGGTCCAAGGCAAATCCATTCGTCGACCGGCGGCTGTTGTCGGGGTTTGCGACCACGGCGGACGGTTGAAGCCGGAGTCTCCGGAAACGCCGGAGGGCTATTCAGTATTCTTCAAAGTCAAGGAAAAGCGAACTGACGGTTGTTTCGTTGTGAATACGGTCAATCGCTTCGGCCAATAGATGTCCGATTCCTACAACCGCAATTTTCTCGATCTTTTTCTCCTCGACCAGCGGTATTGTATCCGTGACATACACTCTTTTGAACGGGGAGCGATCCAGCCGTTCCACCGCTTCCCCCGAAAGAACGGGGTGCGTGGCGGTGACATATACGTCGGTCGCCCCCGCTCCGCGCAAAGCCTCGCCGGCTTGGCACATCGTCCCCGCCGTGTCGATCATGTCGTCCACCAGCAGGACCGCTCTCCCCTCCACTTCGCCGATGATGTTCATCACTTCGGCCACGTTCTCTCTGGGCCGACGTTTGTCGATGATCGCGAGCGGCGCTCCCAGGAAACGTGCAAAGGCGCGCGCTCTCTTGACACTGCCCAAGTCGGGAGAGACCACGGTGAGATCCTCGACGTCCAGCTTGCGGAATTCCTCGATCAGCACGGAGGACGCGTAGAGATTGTCCAAGGGAATGTCGAAAAAACCCTGGATCTGACCGGCGTGCAGGTCCACCGTCAACACACGGTCCGCACCCGCCGTCGCCAGAAGATTGGCCACCAGCTTCGCCGTGATGGCCACGCGAGGACGATGCTTCCGGTCCTGGCGACCGTAGCCGTAGTAAGGCAGCACGGCGGTGATCCTTTTCGCGGACGCCCGCCGCGCCGCGTCGATCATGATGAGTAGTTCCATCAGCAGGGCGTTGACCGGGTTGCAGGTGGACTGGATCAGGAAGCAGTCGGTTCCCCGCACGTTCTCCTCGTAGGCGACGTAGATCTCACCGTCCATGAAACGCCGGATGGTCACTCGTCCGACGGGGATGCTCAAAGACATCGCGATCGTCTCGGCAAGCGCCGGACACGACGATCCGCTGAAGATCTTGAGAGAACCGTTCTGAACCATTTCACTCCTCATCTTTGCGTAGGGTGGCAAAAGGCCCGACCTTTTCTCCCGGCGGAACGACTACGTTCGAGAGGTAGGAGGCGTTGACCGCCGCCCCGTCCCCGACCTGGGAGGAGACAATCTGGGTGTTCGGCCCGATCTGGCACCCCCTCCCGATCTTGCTTGCCCCCGAGATGGTGGTCCCCGGAAAGAGGATCGTATCCTTGCCGATCTCGACTTCGTCGTCGACGTAGCAAGTCGAGGGATCCAGGATGGTGATTCCGGACAGAAGGTGCCGTTCCAGGATTCGTCGCCTAAGGATCCTTTCGGCCTGCGCCAACTGGACTCGCGTGTTGACGCCGATAGATTCGGTTGAGTCTTCCGTGAGGACCGCTTCCACTCGATATCCCTCGTCCACCAGAATGCGAACGCAGTCGGTCAAATAGTATTCATCCTGGACCGCGTCGCGGGTGATCTTCTCCAGGGACTGGAACAGATGCCCCGCATCGAAACAGTACGTTCCCGTGTTGATTTCCCGGATGGCTCTCTCGTAACGGTTCGCGTTTTTCTCTTCCACGATTCCCTGGACGCGGTTGTCTTCATAGCGAAGAATCCGGCCGTACCCGGCGGGGTTCTCCATCTCGGCTGTGAGTATCGTAACCGCCGCGTCCTGGTGACGGTGCCATTCAACCAACTTCTTTAGCGTCGGAGCCATGAGCAAGGGCGTGTCGCCGTACAGAACGAGAATGTCCCCCGCGAAGCCTTCAAATCGACCTCGCGTTGTCATCATGGCATGGCCCGTGCCGAGTCGCTCTGTTTGCTCGGCGAATTCCACATCGCCGCAGCTCGAAAACTCGCTGACGATCTGGCCGCCGCGGTAGCCCACGACCACAACGTGACGGGAAGCCTCGGCCTCCCTTGCCACCTTAAGAACGTGGTAAAGCATGGGATGACCGCACACTTCGTGCAGGGCTTTCGGTCGGTCCGAGTTGAGTCTCGTGCCGTCACCGGCTGCGAGGATCGCGGATGCTAGGGGTCTCAATTTGGATTTCTGTTAACTTCCTGCTTAAATCCCCGGGAGCTGCCGGTAAACGGCAGAGGACACAAAAAAACGGGCGTTTGCACTCGAGGAGTTCCTTAAGTCTCCTTCGGGCGCACGTCCCCGGGCTTTTTCCACGCCCGACCTGGCAATTTCGGCAACGGGGTATCCCTCGCTTATCCCCAGGTCGAAAGGAATCATCCCACAAGGGTTAACATCTTGTCAAGTTTGCTTAGCCGCCATGGCCGATCCGGACACCGATCTCGGAGGCCATTCCCGGCTTGGCTTGGTTTCGAGCAGGCCCTTCGTCAGCGGAAGGGTAGTCTCTAGCCGGATAGCCACACCCACCGAGATGGGGACGTGAGGTTTTGAATCACGGAGGACACGGAAGGGGCGGAAAACGCGGAAATTTTCCCGCCGATGAATCGGCGGGGAGTATGTAGTGCGGCCTTTCAGGCCGTATTTGGGACGTACTCCGTTTCCCAGCGTTAAAACGCTGGGCTATGTTCGGTCGTCCCTAACGGGACTTTGGACGTCCTCCCCGTCGTGTCATTCTAGCGAGGCTTCGCCTCACGACCCGCCCTGAAGGACGGGTCTAAGGGGAAAAGGACGCTGAAGCGCCCTCGCCCCGGTAGCGCGCTTCAGCGTGCTTGTAGCGTTAGCACCGGTGCTTACGCCGGTGCGGACGTCCGCGGTTTGCACACTCTTCCAGGCGAGCGTGCTTCACAACCCCCCTCTAAATCTCCCCCCTGCGCCGGGAACAACCCTGGAAAGGGGGGAGACTTTTTGCCGCGGTGACGCGGCCTTATGGAGTGCGGCGGCTTGCCGCCGCACGAAATTCCGCGTTTTCCGCCCCTTCCGCTACTTCCGTGATTCAAAAGGGTAGGCGGGCGCATCCAACTACGGCCTGAAAGGCCGCACTACGTACTTTCCGTTCCGGGATAGCGGTCGCCAGGAACCCTTCTCCCGCCCTAACCCCACAGATGAAGAAGCTTCTCCGGGTGCTCCGGGTCGTAATGGTCCAGAATCACTGCCAGCGCCCCTATAAAACTAAGGGGAGACCAGGCTGAAGGCGACCGGATGGTCACCTCCGGTCCATTCTCAGTGAGCTGGAGGAAAATCTCGGTGCTCGCCAGGGATTCTCGAACCAGCGGCCACAAGAAGTCGAATTCTCCCTCGCCCTTCCGGTCCCGGATGACCGCGTCGATCGACCTGGCGACTATCGCGGGGGAAAGATCTCCCACGACGAGAGGCAGGCGACCTCCGGGATGCAGGAGATTGTCCTTTGCGACTTTTTCCCAACCGGCGCCGACCAGGTCTCTCGTATTCGTAAAGTGAACCCAGTCGTCCTGGGAGTAAACCTCCAGGTCCAGGTCCCCCCATTTCCACCGATCCTCGGAGACAGGACTGGGAGGAACGGCTCCCCCCCCCTTGATGTCTCCTTGTCCCGCGTTCGCTCCCTCGGTCGTCGGTCTATCCGGCCCTTCACGGAACAATCCTCCGACGAACAACGGAACGCCTTCCGACGACTGAACGGGCTCTCCCAAGCCGACCCCTAGAGCAAAGGGTCTGGAGAAAAGGGAGGCGAGCCTTTGCCAAGCCGGCTCTCCCCCTTCAGCGGAAGGGGTCGACGGGCGTATCCCACCGCCCAACAACAGCAGATCGGACTTCTGGGGAACGGAGGCAAGAAGACGGGGGTCGATGGGGAAAAGCTCCATGGTTCCCGGCATCGGATCCCGCAGAAGAAACGCGAGTTGCAGCTCCAGTCCCGGATGGAGCGCGGCGGCGCGAACCTCCACTCGCGTTACTCCCCATCGGATGAGACCCGACTTGAGCGCTTCTCTTGCCGGAGAATCGAAACCCGGCCTTGGAATGGGAACCCAGCTCAAGAGAACATCCTCTCCCGGCCAGTCCGGTCCGTCCCGATCCTCAGGAGTGTTGGTGAGGTAATCTTGGAGGAGCTCCAGGTTCGAAGCGAATAGGAGGTGGTTTGGGTCTGAAACCAAATGCAGATGCTTGGCGGTAAAGGGAAGCGTGAGGATTTCAAGGCCCCGGAGGACGCGTGGTTGAATCCGGTCCGCCGTCATGCCGCTCCATTCCAGGAAAAGCCGTTTCAGCTCTCCCATGTCGAACCCGGTGTCCGACCCGAACCCGACCATCCACACGGGCCGTTTCACCCCCAACACTTCATAAGAGGGCCAGGAGGCAAAAGCGACTTGAGACACAGCCGGGTGAGCCAGAAGCCGGAAGAGAGCCGCGGCAGCGGGACCGAACTCCCCCTCCAGTTCCTTCATGGATGCCGTCTTCTTGAGTCCTTCAAGCCGTTTTCGAAGCGGGGACGTGAGCCAGAGGTCGGCCCAGGGCTCGATGCGCGCGCGCAGGGAGAAAGGGGCATACGGGTAGGAAAGGTGTCCCAAGCGAATCTCAGAGGTACTGGAAGACGGCGAAACCGGGAAGGAAGCCGTCGCCGGTAAAAGAAGGAGAAGCAGAACGGAGAAGTGGAAAGAGTATCTCCCTGCCATTGACTCTCGGTTCCGGTAACGCACCCCGCAGTTCCACGAACGGGAGGTCCGCCCCGTGGCCTATCTCCCGTCCCAAGGATCTTCGCCTACCATCTTCTCCGGCCAGTCCCCGTTCTGGAGGTCGATCTTTCCGAGACTCCGATTGATGGACTTTTCTCTGATCATCTCGGTGGCAATCCTGGAGTCGCGACCGTCCTGCAAAATGTAGGGAGTGATAAACGTCAACAGCTCAACCGTTTCGCGTTCGGTCCCTTCGTTGGTGAATAGGGACTTGCCCACCAGCGGAAGGCGGTGCAGAAACGGGACTCTGTCCACCCGCTCGCGGTCGCGTTCCAGGATGAGCCCGCCCAACACGATGGTGTGACGGTCTCTTATGACCGATTTCGTTTCGAGGAGTCGATCCGTGAAGGTGTAGGCCGTATTGTTCAGCGGCGCTATCCTGGGATCGATGTCTCCGTCCTTCACACTGATGTCGAGAGTGACCTGGGTCGCCGAATTAATATGGGGAGTCACCTCCAGTGTCAAACCGAGCGGCCTGTATTCCACTGAGCTCGTTGTTTGTCCTGCGTACTGATTGATATTGGATACGAACGGAGTTTCTGTTCCGACCCGGATCGTGGCGGGCAGATTATCGGCCGCCGTAATATAAGGGCTTTGCTTGATACTGACGTCTTGATTCGTGCAGAGGAAGTTGAGCACCGTCTGAAACTGAGACTGATTGAGGCTGATAAATTGAGCGGCATCGGCAAGCGGTGCACCGGCTATGACTCCAGTTAGTGGGTTGACCTGGTCGCCTCGGTCGTTGTCGTAATTGAAGATCTCGGTGTTGCCGATCGTGAAACTGCCGACGTCACCCGTGTTCGGATCGACGCCCCATTGGATACCGAGGTCCCGCTCGTTGCTTCGCGACAACTCGGCGATGAGGACTTTGAGCAGAATCTGCTTGGTGGGAACGTCCAAAAGCTCGACCAGTTCCCGTACATCGGGGAAGTACAATTCCGGCGTCACCACAAGAAGGGTGCTCGTCCGCGTATCCGCCTCGATCCGGACTTTGCCGATCAGGTTGCTGAAGGAACCGCCCGCGCCGCCGCCCCCGCCGCCCCCTTCGCCAAGGAAGTCGAAGATGAAACTGCGGGCACGCCCTTCCTCTTGGGGCTTGAACAGTTCCACGAGCGTCTTTTGCAGGGAGATCACGTCCGCGTGCTTGACCTTGATGAGCTGGGTCTTG
>Ga0214473_10009805_pt1 | contig 11309 bp, 10 predicted proteins | sample RVTome_7_FD_203509 | JGI IMG/M metagenome (GOLD analysis project Ga0214473, IMG submission 203509) | Soil microbial communities from uranium-contaminated site in the Upper Colorado River Basin, Wyoming, United States - RVT98D197 | ecosystem: Environmental > Terrestrial > Soil > Contaminated >...
GGCGTGCCGGCGCGTTTTTCCCGTGCTACGCGCGCGCGCCACGCGTGGCCGCGAACTTCACCGGTTCGTCAGCCCCCGCCCAGGCTACGCAGAGCCGCCAGGATGGCCTCATTGGTCGGGCGCACCCTGTAGTCCGTCTCCACGAACCGCCAGCGCACGATGCCCTGCTCGTCGATCACATACGTGGCCGGATGCGGGATGCCCTGGCGGCTGCCCGCCGGATTCAGCAGACCGTACCGGTCGATGACCCTGTGGTCCGGATCGTAGAGGAACGAGAAGTCCGGCTGACCCCCGCTCGCCGCAATCCGCGCCACGCTGATGGCCGTCTCCCGCTCGCCGTCCACGGACACCACCAGCATTTCCGTATTCTCCCGGAGCTCATCGTCCAGGAGGTCGCGCAGCTCACCTAGCTGCCGTTGGCAGTATGGTCACCAGTGGCCCCGGTAGAAGACCAGCACCACGCGCTTGGCGCCGCGAAACTCCGCGAGCGTCACCGTGCCGCCGCCGTGCCGCGCCAGCGTGAAGTCGGGCGCGGGCATACCCACGGCCACGCGCTCCACGTCGGTGGCCGGCAGGTCGGCGCCATCCTTCGGCCCCAGCGGCGGCCCGTCCTGCGCCACAGCGGGGGCAACCGTGAGCAAGGCGAGCGCCGCAGCCAGTCCCAGGAAGCGTTTGATCATCGGGTCTCCAGTAAGGGTAGCGTGCTTCACGAACCGGATGGCGCTGTCTACGGTTCCCGGCGCACGAGGGGGTAGAGGTCCACCACCGGCACCTGGAACGAATCCCGGGCGATGTTCAGGACGTAGTCCGCACCGATCTCGACCGTGGGTGCCAGGCTGAAGGGTGACGACTCCGCAAGGAAGGGTGTACGGATCACGTGCCGCAGGACGCCGGCCGAGTCGACCACGGCCCAGCGCACGCCTTCTTCCACGTCAGGCACAGGAGACGCCAGCCGGATCCACAAGCTCCCGGAACCGCGCTCAGCCACGACCTCCGTGAACATCGGGTAGTGGGGCGGCTTGGGCGCCGCCTCCCGGGCCTCCTGCCAGCGGGCCGCGAGGACCCGACTCTCCTCATCCGTAACGGCCGGCATCGGCCATGACTCGGGCATCGGCGAAGCCGGCTCCGCAATACGTACGATCCGCTCGAGGTCTCCCTCCGGATCAAAGCGACGCAGCTCCAGCACACTTCCATGGGCACTGTACGTCCGCATCCCAGCCACCCCGGCGCGCCCCTGCCCGTAGAGATCGATCAGCAGCATGGAACCGCCGGGGGAACGCCAATAATACACCGTGGTGGAGGCGCTCACACCGAAGTCCGCCAGCACCTCACCAGCGCGATCCATGCGCAGGAGCCGGATCGAATCGGTGCACAGGACGCTCCGGTCGGGTTGGAACGTCGGGCAGCCGGAGGGCACCGCGCGTGACACCAGGAGCGTGCCGTCGGCATAGGTGCCGCGGAGGCGGTGCGGTGGGGCGTAGGTGCCCGTCGTGGGCGGGTAGCGCGGCGCCTCCCGCCGCCATCCGGGTACGCCGTCACTGCCAGCAAAGTGCCAGCGCAGACCCTCATGGTCCACGATAAGGAAGGAATCGGCCGGCAGTGGATGGAAGTTGTAGAAGTTCACATACTCCCCCGGCCCGCCACCCTTCCCTCCCGCCGCCGACAGAAACCGACCCTCCTCGTCGAAGAAGCGGATCTCCGCACTGCCGTAGTCGCCGATTGCAACGCGTCCATCGCTCAACCGTGTGGTCGCCACGATCCGCTCGAACAGGTAGGGCGCGTCCCCCTCCACCAGCCCTATGCGCACGCGCGCAGCGCTGTCCACCACGATCCCCAGCGTGTCCACGCTGGCCAGCGGGCCGTTCTCCACGATCTGGATGCCCGCGCTGTCGCGGACGTTGACGTAGGCGGCCGGCTGGTTTGCGGCCGGCTCGCCGCAGGCGGCGGCCAGCAGCGCAAGCAGCACTGGCGCGGCCTGTGCGCCCAAACGCGCCCTCCGGCAAGGCAGCCGCCGCCGGCCCTCAGCCATCGTCCCGCCGCAGGAGGGGGTAGAGGTCCACCACCGGCACCTGGAACGAGTCGCGGGTGGCGGACAGGATGAAGTCGCCACCAAACTGTGGAGCAGTGTAGGTACCCAGACCACGTGCGCGAATCGACGGCGTCCGCACCGTCCCGCGCAGCACGCCGGTGGAATCGATCACCGCCCACCGCTGGCCATTGCCGAGCGAACTGGAAACGTAGGAGGTCAACCGTACCCACAGATTCCCGACGTCATCCGCCACGGCATCGTCGAAGAAGGGATAGTGTGGCGGTTTCGGAGCGCGCTCCATCGCCGCGTTCATGTTCGAGAGTGACCGCCGCTCCTCCGCCGTGCTGGACGCATCCCGCTCAGGAGAGGCCGCATACCTGGGATTGCCTACGGGGCGTGGCGGCTCCTCCACCCGTACGATGCGCTGCAGGTCCCCGTTCGGGCCGTGTACACGGAATTCGAAGCGGTCGCCCACAGCCACCCAGGTGCGCATGCCGGCCACCCCCCAGCGTCCCTGGCCGTAGAAATGGGAGATCCGCGCGATCGAGCCGGACGGAATGCGCTCGGAGTACTGTTGGCCTGCCGGCACTACTCCGAAATCCGCCAACAATTCCCCCTCCCGGTCCACCCGCAGGAGGTGATTCCGCTGCACACAGAGGAACGGCACGTCCGGCGTGCCGGGGCAGTCGTCGGGCGCTGCCCTGGAGACGAGCATGGTGCCGTCCGGATAGGTCTCCTGGAGCCGGTAGCGGCGGGTCATGTCGCTCGCTGGCGTAGCATGGCGCGGCGCCTCCCGCCGCCACCCCGCCACCCCGTCCGGGCCCGCGAAGTGCCAGCGGCCGCCCTCCCAATCCACCACCAGGAAGGAATCAGCGGGCAATGGATAGAACCTGGAGAAATTGACGTACTCGCCAGGGCCACCCCCCTCGCCTCCCGTCGCACGCAGGAAGCGTCCCTCAGCGTCGAAGAAGCGGATCTCCGCGGTGCCGTGATCGGCCACGGCAATGCGTCCGTCGCTCAGGCGAATGGCCGCGGTGATCCGTTCGAACAAATAGGCTTTCTCGCCGTCAACCAGCCCGATGCGTATCCGGTTCGTGGTGTCCACCACCGCCCACGCTGTGTCCACACTGGCCAGCTGGCCGTTCTCTACAATCTGGATGCCGGCGCTGTCGCGCACGTGAACGTAGGCGGCCTGCCGGTCTGCGACCCGCTCGCCGCAGGCGGCGGCCAGCAGCGCAAGCAGCACTGGCGCGGCCTGTGCGCCCGATCGCGCCCGCCGGCAAGGCAGCCGCCGCCGGACCTCAGCCATCGTCGTGGCGGGCGAGGGGATAGAGGTCCACCACCGGCACCTGGTAGTCTCCAATGCCGGGGGCCATCAGGTAATCCTTGCCGATCTCGATCCCGCTGCCGGCCTGGAGGAATGCGGGCAGCATGAGCGGGGGCGTGCGGACCACGTGGCGGAGCGTACCCGTGGAGTCGATTACAGCCCAACGCAGGCCGTGGCCCAGTGCCGCTCCGGTCGCGCGGGTCAGGCGCACCCAGATACTGCCCGTTGCATCCGCCACCAATGCCTCGAAGATGGGGTGATCAGCGGGTTTTGGCGCCTCCAGAGCCACGGCGCGCCACTCTGCATGCCGACCCCGCGCCTCTTCATCCTCGAACAGAGAGTCCGGCACCGCGGTGGGATCGAAGCCGGCTGACGTCGGCACCGGGACCTCGTCCACGCGGATGATCTGCTCCAGAGCGCCGGTTGGACCGAAGCGGCGGAGTTCCAGCACATCGCCCGTTCCGATGTACGTGCGCGTACCCGCCACTGCCCACGCGCCCTGCCCGTAGAATTCCAGGACGACGCTGAAGACACCGGACGCCATGCGCGCGCGGTAGGCCTGCTGGCCCGCGACGGCGCCGAAGTCAGCGAGCACCTCTCCGTTCCGTGAAATGCGCATCAGGCGGAGGGAATCGGTGCATACACCAGCGGCCACCATCGCCCGCGATAAGCAGTCGGTAAGCGGCTCCCGCACCAGGAGGGCGCCGTCCGCGTAGGTGGTCTCGACCCGGTGCCGCTGCGTAGAGCTCGTCCGGACCGAAGTGTACGCGGTCGGCCGCTGCGTCTGCGCCTCCATCCCCCGGGTGTCGGCAAAATGCCAGCGCCCCCCTTCGTGATCCACGATGAGTAGAGAATCGGCAGGCATGCGGAAGGCGCGATAGAAATTGATGTACTCCCCGGGGCCACTGCCCCGCCCCCCCACCGCCGAAAGGAACCGTCCCTCACCATCGAAGAAACGCACCTCCGCGGCGCGCTGGTCGGCAATGGCCACCCGCCCGTCTTCGAGTCGCGTGGCGCCCACGATGCGGCTGAACACGTACGGCGCGTCGCCGTCTACCAGCCCGATGCGCACGCGCGCGGCGCTGTCCACTACGATCCCCAGCGTGTCCACGCTGGCCAGCGGGCCGTTCTCCACGATCTGGATGCCGGCGCTGTCGCGGACGTTGGCGTAGGCGGCGGGTCGGTCGGCGGCCGGGTCGCCACAGGCACTGGCCCAGCGCACGAGCACCAGCAGCGCGAACCTGTCGATCGAGTACCATGGGCGGAGGCGCGCCGCCGGGCATGCCCACGGAGGCCGCCTCATGGCGGCGGCCCCGCGGCGCTCGGGCGCCGGAGCGGGTAGACGTCCACGAAGGGTGTGCCCAGGGAATCCCAGGCATAGACAACGATGTGGGAGCGGCCGATGTCCGCCGCGCGCACGCGTTGCAGCGATCCGAAGTAGCCCATGGCCGGCGCGCGCAGGGCGTGGCGCAGCACGCCAGTGGAGTCCAGCACGGCCCATCGACCCTGACGCTCATCCGGCAGGTTCGTTCCGGGCGGCGGCCCCAGCCATACGTTGCCCTCGACGTCCGGCAGCAGCATGCCGAAATGCGGCAATGAATCCGGTAGCGGGGCGTCGCGGAGCGCGGCGGCCATGCGGGCTTGCAGCGCATCCCGCGCCGGATTCCCCGTAGTGGGCTCCGGACGCTCGAAGGCACCGTCGGGCGTGGACAGACGCGGCTCGTTCACGCGCGCGATTCTGAACAGCTTGCCGTCGGGCCCATACATGCGGACCTCGAAATGCTCGGCGTCCGCGATGTAGGTGCGCACGCCGCTCGCCGCCTTGAAGACCTGGGGGTAGGGAAAGCTGGCGCGAAAATTCTCCCCCTTCGCGGTCCGCGCCCAGACCATTCTGCTTTCCGGCATCACCCCCAAGTCCGCGATCGCCTGGCCGGTCCGGTGGATCTTCATGAGGCGGAGGGAATCCGCGCACACGATCGGTGGGTCATTGCGCTCGCCACAGCCGCGCACGAAGCTCGACGCAAGCAGGGAACCATCCGCGTACACGTCAATCACCGTATAGGCGTCGATGTACTCCACGGTCGGCTCGGGGTGCTCAGCGGTCGGGATCACGGCCATGGAAGCGGGCCGCCCCGCAGCGTCCACCGACTGCCTCACATGGCCATCGGCATCGAGAAAGTGCCACCTGCGGAAGTAATGGTCGATCACGAATAGGGAGTCCGGACCGAATCTGCGCAGACTCGTCAGGTTCCGGTATTCGCCGGGGCCATCGCCGAGTCTGCCGGTGGACTCGAGGAACGTCCCGTCGGACGCATAGGAACGGATCTCGGCGAGCGACGCGTCCGCCACCACGACCCCGCCGTCGTCCAGCGCGGCGACGCCCACGATCTTGCCAAACACGTAGGGCGCTGCCCCGTCCATGACCCCGATACGGATGCGGCCGGCGGTGTCCACGCGCAGCGCAACGCTGTCGGCGGTGAGCAGCGGGCCGTTCTCCACGATCTGGATCCCCGCGCTGTCACGGACGGTGACGTGGGCGGTGGGCGGGCTCGTAGCCGGCTCGGCGCAACCGACGGCGCCCAGCAGCAATGCCGGGACCGCGAGGGTCCGGATCGAGGAGGGAGATGGCTGGCGAGCCTGCATGGTCCCGCTCCGGAAGCAGGATGGGCCGGGATGATGGCGGGCCCGCGCGCGCACGGACCCGCCGTCGTCGCTTACGCTTTACGGTTGAATGCGCGCCCCCGCCAGGAGCGCTACGGCGCCCATGGTGGTCTGGGTGGCGTTGAAGCCCAGACGATAATCCGCCTCGGAGAACGTGACCAGAAGATCCGTGGGCTGGTGCCAGTGCGGGTTGGCCGCGTTGCCCGTCTCGTAGACGCGCCGGTTCTCGCGCAGGCTCACGGACGCCACGAGGTCCTGGAAGGCGCCCGAATCGGTGCTCCGCATGCCGTTGCTCAAGACCGCCGGATAGTCCGTGGCGAACTTGCGGTTGGCGTTCAGCAGCACGAGCGCCAGCTCCGCCGACTCCGCCGCCTTCTCCGACACGAGCTGGAACTCGATGTCCACGTCCGCGTCCAGCACCTGGGTGTCCATGACGGGGTTGCCGTGGTCCCACATCATCATGTCATGCTGGATCATGCCCACCCAGCGCGGCTCGGGATAGCGGCCTGAGCCCGGCGGGTCCTCGATGCCCTGGAGCGGCGCGCGCTGCTCCACGTAAGCCCGAGCCCCGTTCAGGCCGGTCTCCTCGTTGTTCCACAGCGCGAAGCGGATGGAGCGGTCCGTCCGGACGTCGGGGCCGGAGAGGGCGCGCGCGATCTCCATGACCAGCGCCGTGCCCGACGCGTCATCGTTGACGGCCTCGCCGCCGCCGCGACCGTCCATGTGGGCGCCCAGGATGTACATCTCACCGGGGGTGATGCTGCCCACCTTGGTGGCGTAGACCTCCTCGCGCAGTTCCGCCTCGGCTTCGCTGCTCTGCGCGTTCGTGCAGCGGCCCCGCTGGCACACGACGTAGTACTGGATGCGCCCGGTCTCGTACCCCCAACTCTGGAGCTGCTGCTCGATCCAGTCGATGGCGCGGGCGTTGCGCTCGGTGCCCTGCTCGCGGTCGCCGAAGGAGGCCAGGCCGGCGATGATCTCCCGGTAGCTGTCGAAGTCCAGACGCTCCACGATGCGCTGGGCCATGCTGTCCGCCGCGGTGAAGGGCACGCCGCCGAGGACGTCGCGCAGACTCCGCTCCACGGGCGCGCGAGGCCGCTGGGCTTCGGCGGGGGCTGGCGCGAGCGCCGGGGCGGCGAGGGCCAGGAGGATCGATGCCGCCAGGAACACGGCGGCGGGACGCTGCTTGAACATGGTGACAGGCTCCGCGAATGGAAGGGATGGCTGCGGGACGCCCCTCCATAGTGCGCGCTGACGTGGAGCGCGGTCAACCGCCGGGGCCGGCCTCGGCCGTCACGGCGCTGACGCGCCGCGCCTGGCGAACGAGCTCCAGGAAGCCCGCCCGGTGGCCCCCGGGATCCTCCCCCAGCGCGCCGGCCGCCTGCTCCAGCACGCCCGCATAGTCCAGCCGTCCACGGTGCTCGGAGTCCCGCAGGATCATGCCGAAGCCCGCCACCGCCGCGGCGAAGCGCAGGTCCGTCGAAGGCGGCCTGGATGCGGCGGCCACAGGCACCTGCAGAAGGCGGCTCACGTCCTCCTCGGGCGGCTTGTAGCGCAGGCTCACGAAGGCCAGTTCGCGGGCGAAGCGTACGCCGTCCGTCGGCCGCTCCGCCTGGTAGCGAAGCGGCGGCGTGCTGCCGGTCTCGACGGTGTGCTCGACGCCCACGGGGACGATCTCGTAGAGCGCGGTCACGGCGTGGCCGGCGCCCAGGTCTCCCGCATCCTTGGCGTCATCCTCGAAGTCCTCGGCGTCGAGCAGCCGGTTCTCATAGCCGATCAGGCGGTAGGCGTGCACGAGCGCGGGATTGAACTCCACCTGGATCTTGACGTCCCTGGCCAGCGTGAAGAAGGTGCCGCCGCGCTCCTCGACCAGGGCCTTCCGGGCCTCGGCCAGGTCATCGATGTAGGCGTAATTGCCGTTCCCATGATCGGCCAGCCCCTCCAGCTTGGAATCCTTGAGGTTGCCCATGCCGAAGCCCAGCACCGTGAGCGCCGTGCCGCCTTCCCTGGCCTGCTCGACCAGGCGGATCATCTGGGCGTCGCTCGAGGCGCCCACGTTGAAGTCCCCGTCCGTGGCCAGGACCACGCGATTGATGCCGCCGGGGATGTGGTGTTCGGCGGCCACTCGGTAGGCCAGCCGCAGCCCGGCACCACCCGCGGTGCTGCCGCCCGCCTCGAGCTGATCGATGGCAGCGCGGATGGTGGCCTTATCGGCCCCGCCCGTACTCGGCAGCACGAGTCCCGTTGCGCTCGCGTAGACCACCATCGCCACGCGGTCCTGCGGGCGCAGCTCGTCCACCACCATGGCCAGCGCCCGCTTCACCAGCGGCAGTTTGTTGTGCGGCCGCATGGAGCCGGACACGTCGATGAGGAAGACCAGGTTGGCGGGCGGCAGCTCGGCGGTGGCCACCTGCCGGCCCTGCAGGCCGATGCGCAGCAGCTGATGGGCGGGCTGCCAGGGCGCCGGCCCAACCTCCGTGCTCACCGAGAACGGGTGCTCATCCGTGGGCGGCGGGTCCCCGTAGGGGAAGTAGTTGATCAGCTCCTCGATGCGGACCGCGTCAGCCGGGGGCAGCTTCCCCCGCTGGAGGAAGCGGCGCACGTTGGCGTAGGAGGCGCGGTCCACGTCCACGCCGAAGGTGGACAGCGGGTGATCCAGGGCGGCGCGGAAGCCGTTCTCCTCGATGCGCGCGTAGGCCTCCGTATTGTGGGCCGGCCCGGGAGTGCGAAAGAGGAGCTGCGGCGTCACGGAGAACGGGACCTTGACGCCCTCGATCGGGTCCCCCTTAGCGCTGATGATCACGCCGTGCATGGAGAGGGCCTGCGCGCTGAGGGCAAAGTCCACCACCGTGCTGTCGGCGGCCACGCGGACGGTACGCTCACCGCTGCCATAGCCCATCACGGTCACGGCAAGCTGGACCTCGCGGCCGGCGAGCGTATCGGGCAACACGATCCGGTATATGCCCCGGGCGTCGGTCAGGGCGCCGTGCATCGTGCCCCGAACGGACACCTGTGCGCCGGGGAGCGGGGCCGCCGTGGCCGCGTCGCTGACCCGGCCGGTGACCACGGGCGGCGCCTGCAGGGCGGCCGAGGTGACCAGCAGGAGCAGAGGCAGCGGCAGGAGCGAGCGAAGCGTCAGGATGGCGGCCATGAGATCCCCCGGGTGTGAGAGGCGGCTGCCCAGGGTAACGCTCCGGATGCCGGAGAAATGACGCGGCGTGGTGTACACATTTCTGCATGCTGCACACCCGTGACGCCTGCCGCTTGATGGCGGGCCTGAGCGGCGGCCGTGTCACGCCTCGACGATGCGCCGGACGTATGCGCGCACATCATCCTCCGCTTCCTGCGGGCCCGGCACCGGAAGCCCCTCCCCCTCGCCAAGCGCGGCGAAGGGCTCAATCCATTGATCGCGAACCACCACTTCAGGAGGCCATGGATGCGTTGCCCGAAGGCGGAATGTCTCCTCGCACACGTCGCGAAGCTCTGCCGTGGGCGGGACGAGATCGCGAAGCACCCACAGATCCCATAGGTCCCGGAAACGTTCGTTCGGTCGCCCGCCCTCCAACTCCTCGGTCATGGCATGGAGCTTCTGCGCCACCTGCTTCACGAGGGAAATGCACGGCAACCATTCCGGTCCTCTCAGCCCGAAGTCGGAAAGGCTGATCGCCGGCACCTGTTCCGCCGGCATATCGGTGCCTTCGTAGGCCGAAATCTCCATGGAGATGGACGACCACACCCGACCCATGTACTCGACTTTGACTTCGAGGCGGGTCATTCGGGTCATTTGCTGGGGCAGGCCCCCGATCCGGAAGGTGAACCCTTCATACGGCTCGGAGGTTCGCCGCTGGCATCGACGACTCGGCTGAGGACGCCGCCGAGCACCGTGAACGCGATCCACCTTTGTACGCGATTCGGCGCGATCCCGTGGAAATCCGCGTACCGCTGGACGACGTGCAGGAGAGCACGGTGGCTCGGAGGCGGCAGCCTCCGCGGTGGCTTGAATCCGGATCGGTTGCCGCGTTCCTCCGTCATCGCGCCTCATCCCCGACCTGTGAGAGTACGTCACGCTCGAGCCCGGTGGCCTGGGCGGCAGTCAACCGCCCGGTCCGCCGGCCATCATCAATCGCCTGGCGCAGAAGAGCTGGGCCAAGGCGGATTGCGTGGCAGTCCCGAATGGTCCGAGCGGCAGTGGTGACGGGGATGCCTTCCACAAGCGTTGTGTCGGAAGGCGGCAGGTTGGCGTGATGAAGCACGTACTGCCGCGGCACGCTCCGCCGGATCCTCATGTCCTTAGGTAGAGTGATGTGAATCCGATCCGGATTGGCATCCGAAAGACCGAGAAGATCCAACGCGGTTTGATGGGAGATGACCCCCCGTGTTCCATGGGGCCAAAGGGTAGCGGCCATGTATGGCCCGAACGGCGAACTGGGCGCGAGCGAGTTGAGGTACAACCCATGGGCAATCCGTTCAATGGTACCCCTTCGCGCCATCATCACGACGGCCATGGGGGCCACACCCGCCTCACGCGCCTGCTCCATCGTAAAATAGCCATGGTGATCGAGTGCGATCTCGTGCACGATGGCAAAGGCATCCTTTGGCATGGATGAAGTATAACGAGACGTTAGATTTTGTCCACACTCGGGACAATATATAACACAACGTTCGATTTTATTTATCCAGCACGCACGCTAATGGTGGCGGAGCGTACCCACTAATCGGGAGGGGCGGTCGCCGAACTGGCGCCGCCCCTCCCGTATTCGTCCGCGGCCAGCTGATTCTACCATCATCGGCGCAGTGCCCCGACCAGATCGCGTTGCGATGGGTCGGGGGTGAAGCGCCGCGGGCGCTCATAGCGGCCGATTCTGTTGCTCGATGTACTGCCGGATGACGGAGAGCGGCGCACCGCCGCATGTGATCAGGCTGTAACTTCCACTCCAGAGGACGGGCTTCCAGTAGTATCGGCGAAGATGCTGGGGGAACGCCCCTCGCACCCGCCGTGAGGTCTGAGTCTTCAGGCTCCCGATCACACGACTTGGCTCAGCGTTGGGCGGGAGCATGAGTAGGAGGTGGACGTGGTCCGCCTCGCCGACGAGCACGCTGAAGGGCTTGCTTCATGGAGCAGCGTCCGCGATGATGGAGCTATGCCGAAGATTTCCCGAAAGATAACGCTTCGCCTGTACCCCTCCAAGAGACAGGCCTCCGCGCTCGAGGAAATCCGCGAGCGTCATCGGCAGTTGTACAACGCCGCCCTGGAGCATCGCATCACCGCATACCGCAGGGCCGGCATCTGGA
>Ga0214473_10009806_pt1 | contig 11309 bp, 7 predicted proteins | sample RVTome_7_FD_203509 | JGI IMG/M metagenome (GOLD analysis project Ga0214473, IMG submission 203509) | Soil microbial communities from uranium-contaminated site in the Upper Colorado River Basin, Wyoming, United States - RVT98D197 | ecosystem: Environmental > Terrestrial > Soil > Contaminated >...
GCATCCGCAGAGGCTGCGGGCCTTTGGGAACGGGAGTTCCACCGATAAGGAAGAGCCCTTCCCTGAGAGAGAACCACCCCACCGAGAGGGGTGGCTCGACCAAGCGGCGCTGAACGAGCTTCATCAGGCCCACTGAGACCCGGCGTGAGAGGGCCGCCCGTGGCCTCGTCCCTTGCTCAGCCCGCTTTCCCGGTAAACTACGGCGGCAAAGAGGAGGACCCGGATGGACTTCGGACGGCTCGGAGTGTGGACCTGGCTCGATACCATGAGCGCAGCGGAGGCGGCGGAGTTCGCCGCCAGGATCGAGGAGCTCGGCTACTCGATGCTCTGGATCCCGGAGGCGGTGGGGCGCGATCCCTTCTCGATCCTGGGATACCTGGCGGCGCGGACCTCGAGGCTCGTGCTCGCGACCGGGATCGCGAACATCTACGCGCGCGACGCCATGACCATGCGGGCGATCCAGCACACCCTGGCCGAGGCATCCGGCGGCCGCTTCGTCCTCGGCCTCGGCGTCTCCCACGCGCCGATGGTGAGCGGGATCCGGGGGCACGAGTACGGCAAGCCCGTCACCACGATGCGGAGCTATCTGGGAGCGATGGAGAAGGCCCTCTACATGGGACCGAAGGCCGGCGAGGAGGCCCCGATCGTGCTCGCGGCGCTGCGCCGCAACATGCTGCGCCTGGCAGCCGAGAAGACGAGCGGAGCGCACCCGTACTTCGTCCCGCCCGAGCACACCGCCCGGGCGCGCGAGATCCTCGGCAAGGGCCCGATCCTGGCCCCGGAGCAGATGGTGCTGCTCGAGACCGACGCGAGCCGGGCGCGGGAGATCGCGCGGGCGAACATGAGAACCTACCTGGGCTTGCCGAACTACCGGAAGAGCCTCCTCTGGCTCGGCTTCAGCGAAAGCGACCTCTCAGGCGGCGGGAGCGATCGGCTGGTCGATGCGATCGTCGCCTGGGGAGACGAGAAGGCAATCGCTGAGCGCATCCAGGCCCACCGCGACGCCGGCGCCGACCACGTCTGCATCCAGCCCTTCCGGCCCGACGGAAAGCCGGGGCCGGACCTGCGCATCCTGGAGGCGCTCGCGCCGGCCAAGAGCTGAAGATGGAGCGGCGGCGGAAGTTCTGGGGCTGGGGGATCGAGGGCGAGGGGCCGAGCGCCGAGCAGGGAGAAGGGATCGCGAAGCTCCTCTCGGCCGGATTCGGCGGGGTGGCGCTCCCGCGGCGCGACCCGCCCCGGATCGAGGAGATCGCCCTCCCCGCACCGCGCACCCGGCCCCCGGCGAGCCTGGCGGAGATCTGCTCGAGCGATCCCCGAGACCGGGCTGGACACAGCTACGGGAAGTCCTTCCGCGACCTGGTGCGCGCCTTCCGCGGCGACTTCCGAAGCCCACCGGATTTCGTCGCGTTTCCCCGCTCCGAGGGCGAGGTGGTCGCCCTCCTCGACTGGTGCAGCGGATCGCGGGTCGCCGCGATCCCCTACGGCGGCGGCTCGAGCGTGGTGGGCGGCGTCGAGACGGCCGCCCCGGGCGACTACGCGGGCGTCGTCTCCATCGATCTCGGCCGCATGGGCCGGGTCCTCGAGATCGACCGCGTCTCGCGGGCGGCGCGCATCCAGGCCGGCGTGCTCGGCCCGAGCCTCGAGGATCAGCTTCGTCCTCACGGCCTCACCCTTCGCCACTTCCCCCAGTCCTTCGAGTTCTCGAGCCTGGGCGGCTGGATCGCCACCCGCGCTGGGGGCCACTACGCGACCCTCTACACCCACATCGACGACTTCGTGGAGTCGCTCCGCACCGTAACGCCAACCGGTGTCATGGAGAGCCGGAGGGTTCCCGGCTCCGGGGCGGGGGTGAGCCCCGACCGGCTGGTGATCGGCTCCGAGGGAATCCTGGGCGTGATCGTCGAGGCGTGGATGCGACTCCAGGAGCGCCCGAGCTTCCGCGTCTCCGCCTCGGTTCGATTCGAGGGAGAAGGCGGCTTCGCCCGCGGCGCCGAGGCGGTGCGCGCGCTCAGCCAGTCCGGGCTCTCGCCTTCGAACTGCCGCCTGCTCGACCCGACCGAGGCCATGACCTCGGGCGCGGGCTCCGGCCGGGAAGCGGTGCTGGTGCTCGGCTTCGAGTCCGCCGACCATCCCCTCGACGCCTGGATGGCGCGCGCCCTCGAGTGCTGTCGAGACGCAGGCGGCCTCGTCCCCGAGGGCGCGGTGCGCACCCGGACCGAGAGCGGCGGGGACCGCGAGGGGGCGGCGGGAGCCTGGCGCCAGGCCTTTCTCCAGGCCCCGTATCTTCGGGATCTCCTCGTCTCCATGTCGGTCCTGGTGGAGACCTTCGAGACGGCGATCACCTGGGATCGGTTCGAGACCTTTCACCGCGAGGTGATGCGAGCGGCCGGAAGCGCGGTGAAGCGGGTCTGCGGGGCGGGATCGGTCGCCTGTCGCTTCACCCACGTCTACCCGGACGGCCCCGCGCCCTACTACACCGTGCTCGCGCCGGCGCGGCGGGGAGCCGAGCTCGAGCAGTGGGCCGAGATCAAGTCCGCGGCGAGCGAGGCGGTCCTCGGCCTCGGAGGGACCATCACCCATCACCACGCCATCGGCCGGGACCACCGCCCCTGGTACGACCGCCAGCGCCCCGACGCCTTCGCCCGCGCCCTCGCCGCCGTCAAGCGCGAGCTAGACCCCGCGGGGATCCTCAATCCCGGCGTGCTCATCGATTAGCCGGGTAGGCGGTCAGCTACCGGCCCCCCGGAAGATATTTGCTGCGAAGATATATCGTTCGATATATATTTCGCGCTATCATTCGATGGTCACGCAGGAGGTTTCGCATCGTGGACTGCGAAGCGATGTACCAACGTCACCGAAGGCATGGTCACCGCGGGCGAAGGATGTGGCGGCCGATGGGCCGGCTCTTCGCCACCGGTGAGATCCGGCTGGCCCTGCTCTCGCTGCTCGGGGAGCGGCCGCAGCACGGCTACGAGCTGATGAAGCAGCTCGAGGAGCGCTCGCGCGGGATGTATCGGGCCAGCGCGGGCACCGTGTACCCGACCCTCGCGCAGCTCGAGGATGAGGGGCTCGTCCTCTCCGAGAGCCGGGACGGCAAGCGCATCTACCAGCTCACCGACGCGGGTCGCGAGAAGGTCGCGCGGAGCGCCGAGGCCATCGAGGACATCTGGCAACGCGCCCAGCAGATGGGAGACTGGGGCGAGGCCTTCGATCCCGAGGTCGCGGAGCTCGTCCGCCCCGCATTCCGCCTGCTGCGAACCGTGGTCAAGGTCGCCGCGCGGCGCGGCGACGACCCCGAGGTGGTCGATCGCGTCCGCGCGATCCTGGAGCGCGCCAGGGAGGAAATCGGCGACCTGCGCCGCGCCTGAACGCAATTCCTTTGACCCGCTATTCTCCGCGCCCATGGCGCGGGTGAACGAGGGCTACGCAAGGCTCCAGGCCGGCTACCTCTTTCCCGAGGTCACGCGGCGCGTCCGGGAATTCCAGGACTCCCACCCCGACGCTCGGATCATCCGGCTCGGAATCGGCGACGTGACCCTTCCGCTCGCGGCTGCGGTCGCGGCGGCTCTGCACGCCGCCGTCGACGAGATGGCCACTCCCGAGGGCTTCCGCGGATACGGACCGGACCAGGGCTACGACTTCCTGCTCGACGCGATCCGCGAGAACGACTACCAGGCGCGCGGCATCGAGATCGGCCGCGAGGAGATCTTCGTCTCCGACGGGAGCAAGCAGGACAGCGGGAACATCCAGGAGATCTTCGGGCGCGACTGCCGGATCGCGGTCACGGATCCGGCCTACCCGGTCTACGTCGACACCAACGTGATGGCGGGCCGCACCGGCGAGGCGGACGCGGCGGGCCGCTACCGCGGCATCCTCTATCTGCCGGCCACCGAGGAGAACGGCTTCGTCCCGGCCCCCCCCGAGGAGCGCGTCGACCTCGCCTACCTCTGCTCACCCAACAACCCGACCGGAAGCGTGATGTCGCGGGAGAGTATCGAGCGCTGGGTCGCCTGGGCGAAGCGCAGCGACGCCGTGCTGGTCTTCGATGCGGCCTACGATGCCTTCATCACCGATCCCGGGCTTCCGCGCTCGATCTACCAGATCGAGGGCTCCCGAGAGTGCGCCATCGAGATGCGCAGCTACTCGAAGCGCGCGGGCTTCACCGGGTTGCGCTGCGCCTACACCGTCGTGCCTCGCGAGCTCACCGGTTCGAGCTCCTCCGGGGAGCGCGTCCCGCTGAACCGGCTCTGGGCGCGCCGCCAGTCCACCAAGTTCAACAACGTCCCCTACCCGGTGCAGCGGGCCGCGGCGGCGGTCTACTCTCCCGAGGGCAGCAAGCAGACCGGCGAGCAGGTGGCCTACTACATGGAGAACGCCCGGCGGATCCGCGAGGGTCTCTCCGCGTCCGGCTTCAAGGTCTTCGCCGGGATTCACGCTCCCTATCTCTGGATGCGGACTCCCGAGGGACTCTCCTCCTGGGAGTTCTTCGATCGACTCCTCCGCGAAGCCCACGTGGTCGGAACGCCCGGCTCCGGCTTCGGCCCTGCCGGCGAGGGCTATCTCCGGCTCTCGGCCTTCAACTCCCGCGAGAGCGTGGACGAGGCCATCCGGCGCATCGGCGCGGCCTTCGGCGAGCGAGCCGAGGCGGCGGGCAGGGGCCGCGCGGATTGAGTCGCGCGCCTCGCGAGCGGTCGAGCCGGCACCTTGCGATCGCGCTGCTGATCGTCGCGGCGGGGGCGCTCCTGCGCGCGACGATTGCGAGCCTGCTCCCGATCTTCGAGGCGGAATCCTACTACTGGCTCTGGTCGCGCGAGCTCGCCTGGGGCTACTTCGATCACCCCCCGATGGTGGCCCTGGCGATGAGCCTCTCGCCGATCCTCGACGACTCGCCCCTGGGGCTGCGGCTCGGCCATCTCCTGCTCTCCACCTTCGGCTCGCTCCTCTTCTACGCCCTCTGCCTGCGATGGCTGACTCCGGTCGCCGCGCTCGCCTCCCTTCTCGCGCTCCAGTTCCTGCCCTTCTGGATGCCCTTCGGCGTGGCCGCGACTCCCGATGGCCCGCTGCTCGCCTTCTGGTGCCTGGCGCTCCTCGCCTTCGAGGCGGCGGTCTCGCGAGGCGGAGCCGCGCGCTGGCTCGCCGCGGGCGTGGCGACGGGCCTCACCCTTCTCAGCAAGTACAACGGCGCGCTGCTGCTGCCCGCGTTCTTCGCCTTCCTGCTCCTCGACCGGGAAGGGCGGCGCAGGCTTCGGACACCGGGGCCCTGGCTCGCGCTCGCGGTGGCGATCGCGATCTTCTTCCCCAACCAGCTCTGGAACTGGACACACGGATCGGACGCCAACCTGCGGCCCTTCCACGCCGGGCTCGAGCTCGCGAAGGCGCCGGAGCAACTCGTGGCCTTCGCCGCCCTCCCGTTCATTCTCTTGACGCCACTCCTCGCCTGGGCCTGGATCCGGCAGTCGTGGGTGGGAATCCGGAGCGGGCGGCTCTCGACCGACCGGGGCTTCCGCCTGGCTGCCTGCGCCTCGTGGCTGCCGCTCTCCGCCTTCGCCGTCGTTGCCATCGTGACGGAGATCCACGCCCAGTGGATCGTTCCCTGCCTGGTGACCGCGCTTCCGCTCGCCCTCGAGAACCTCGGAGGCACCGGGGCGGGTCTCTCGCCGCGCTTCCTCCGCGGCGCGCTCGCGAGCGCGGCGGTCCTCGTCGTCGCCGCACTAGGAGCCGTCGCGATCGCCTCCTTCTTCGCAAGCCATGAGGGACCCGGCCGGCCGCGCGGCATCGCCCGGCTCGCGGTCGAGCCGCGGGGCTGGACCGAGCTCGGCGAGCGAGTCGAGGCCGAGATCGCGGAGCGGGCGAACGGCCGACCGGTCGTGCTGACGGCGCCGACCCATCACCTCGCGGCGCGCCTCGAGTGGCTGGTGCGGGGCCGCCATCCCTCCCACACCATCGATCCCGCGCGGGCCAACCAGTACTGGCTGTGGCGGAGGGACCGCGAATTCGCGGGCTGGGAGTCGCTCTTCGTCGACAAGTACGCGAGCGAGAGCGACCTCCGGTTGCTCGAGCAGGCCTGCGGCTCGGTCGAGCGGCTCGCGCCGGTCACCACCTCGCTCGGCGGGGCGCCATTCGTGCGCTTCACGCTGACCTGGTGTCACGACTTCCGCCCCCTCCCCTAGCCGTCGGCAGCAGTGGGCCCGGGCGCGTCCTCAGGCGGCGAGCAGCTCCCGAGCCGCCGCCAGCACCTCCTCCACGGTGATTCGCTGCATGCACTGGTTGTCTCTGCAGGGTGACATCCGATGGTTCAGGATGTTGACGCAGGGGCTGCACGCGAGTCCAGCCTGAAGGACGCGCGCGCGCCGCGAGAGCGGGCCGTAGAGGAGCGGCGTCTCGGGTCCGAAGAGGGCCACTACCGGAACCGGTGTCAGCGCGGCGAAGTGGACCGGCCCGCTGTCGTTGGAGACGAGCAGGTCGGCCAGGCTGTAGAGCACGAGGAGCTGTCGGAGCGAGGTGCGACCCGCGAGCGAGAAGGCGCGCCCGGACCCGATGGCCCGGGCGATGCGCGCGGCCTCTTCGGCTTCGGAAGGGGCGCCCGTCATCACCAGGGTCGCGTCGGGGAGCTCGACGAGCAGGCGCTTTCCCAGCTCGACGAAGCGCTCGCTCGGCCAGCGACGGAGAGGGAGGAGATCGCTGCAATTGGGGTTCAGCAGCAGCAGCCGTCCGGGATCGGTCCCGGCCGCTTCGCGCAGCAGCGCGCGCACCTCCTCGCGCCCCTCCGAGCTGGGCACGAATTCGGGCAGCTCGATCACCTGGTCGGGGATCCGCTCCTTCAGCAGCGGAACCTCCTCGCGGCTTCGCGCCGCCGCTCGCACCAGGGCGACGAACTGGCGGCTCACGTGGTGCTGGAAGTTGTAGTTGAGCTCGTGGGTCAGAAGGCGTCCGCGGTACGGCCCCTGGCTGGTGAAGTTGTAGAAGCCCACCCGCCGCGGCGCGCGCGTGAGAAAGGTGATGAGCGCCGAGGAGCTGGTGAGCCCCTCCATGTCGATCGCGGTGTCGATCCTCTCGCGCCACACGCGGAAGAGCGCGCGCAGCAGCCCGACCGCAAAGGCCAGGAGGTTTCGGTCGTCGATCGCGATCACGTTCTCGGGCCGGAAGTAGCGCAGCACCTCGAGGATCGGGCGGTTCGGAGCGAACACCAGGATGAAGAGGTTCTCGCGCCCCACCAGCTTCTCCGCCTCGGCGAAGGCGGGACAGGCGAGCACCGTCGAGCCCATCTCGATCAGCTTCACGAAGACGATGCGGCGCGGTCCCTCGGGAGCGGGGCGCGCCCAGAGGCGCCGCAGGCGCTCGAAGAGGGAGCAGGCGGCACAGAACGGCTTCGCCACCCAGCGATCGATGAGCGCAATGCGATCCGGCCTCAATGCTTCTCCCCGCGCGGACGATAGCAGCCCTCAGCGCTCCAGCTTCTTGAAGCGGATGCGGTGAGGGCGATCGGCCTCGGCGCCGAGGCGGCGCTTCAGGTCCGTCACGTACTCCTGGTAGTTGCCCTCGAACCACTCGACGTGGCTCTCTCCCTCGAAGGCCAGGATGTGGGTCGCGATCCGATCCAGGAACCAGCGATCGTGGGAGATCACCGCGACCGAGCCGGCGAAGCCGAGCAGCGCCTCCTCCAGGGCTCGCAGCGTATCGACGTCGAGGTCGTTCCCCGGCTCGTCGAGCAGCAGCAGGTTCCCGCCGCTCCGGATCAGCTTGGCCAGATGGACGCGGTTGCGCTCGCCGCCCGAGAGATCGCCCACCCGCTTCTGCTGCTCCGCGCCCTTGAAGCCGAAGCTCGCCAGGTAGGCGCGGGAATTCATCTCCCTGCGGCCCACCCGGAGGCGTTCCTCTCCGCCGCTCACCTCCTCCCACACGCTTCGCTTCGGATCGAGAGAGTCGCGTTGCTGTTCCACGTAGGAGAGCTGCACCGTCTCGCCCAGCCGAAGCGATCCCGAGTCGGGCTTCTCCTCGCCCGTGATCAGGCGAAAGAGCGTGGTCTTGCCCGCCCCGTTGGCTCCGATCACGCCGACGATTCCCCCGGGAGGCAAGGAGAAGCTGAGGTCGTCGATCAGGAGCCGATCGCTGAAACCCTTGGAGATCCCCTCGGCCTCGACCACCACGTCACCGAGCCGCGGGCCGGGGGGAATCGCGATCTCGACCGACTCCGGCAGCCGCTTCTCCTCCTCGGCCCTCAAGGACTCGAAGGCGGTGATGCGCGCCTTGCTCTTCGCCTGTCGAGCGCGCGGCGACATGCGAATCCACTCGAGCTCGCGCTCCAGGGTGCGGTGCCGGACCGACGCCTGCCTATCCTCGACGCGCAGCCGGGCCTGCTTCTGCTCGAGCCAGGAGGAGTAGTTCCCCTTGAAGGGTATCCCGCGCCCCCGGTCGAGCTCGAGGATCCAGCCAGCCACGTTGTCGAGGAAGTAGCGGTCGTGGGTGACGGCGACGACCGTCCCCGGGTACTCGGAGAGGAAGCGCTCCAGCCAGGCCACCGACTCGGCGTCCAGGTGATTGGTCGGCTCGTCGAGAAGCAGGAGGCCCGGCTTCTGGAGCAGCAGTCGGCAGAGCGCGACGCGACGCCGCTCTCCACCGGAGAGATGGGCGACCTCGCCGTCGCCGGGCGGGAGGCGCAGCGCGTCCATGGCGATCTCGAGGGTGCGATCGAGCTCCCAGGCGCCCGCGGCGTCGATCCGGTCCTGGAGAGCGGCCTGCTCCTCGAGGAGAGCTGCCATCGCGCCCTCACCCAGCGGCTCGGCGAACCTGGCGCTCACCTCCTCGAAGCGGCGCAGCAGATCCCTCTGCTCGGAGACCCCGTCCTCGACGTTTCCCTTGACGTCCTTGCCGGCGTCGAGCTCCGGCTCCTGGGAGAGGATGCCGACCCGGATTCCCTCGGCCGGCCTGGCCTCGCCGAGGTGATCCCGATCGAGGCCGGCCATGATCCGAAGCAGGCAGCTCTTGCCGGCGCCGTTCGGTCCGAGCACGCCGATCTTCGCCCCCGGAAGAAAGGCGAGCGTGATGCCGTCGAGGATGACGCGATCGGGCGGCACCACCTTGCGAACGTCCTGCATGGTGAACACGAACTCGCGGGCCAAGAAAGCTCCATCCAGGCGAGAGAGGCGAGAGCCTCGGCGCAGTCCCGGATTGTATCGGGAGCTTCCCGCTCCGCCCTCCTCTCCTCTCTCAGGAGCTACGCCGGGCTCTCAGCGGGTGCCGAGTCGAACCGCTCCGCGCCCCTCGGAACGGCTCTCCTCGGGAAGTCCGTCGTGGAAGGCGATGGCCCGGGAGGAAGTCGCGGAGATGCGAGGACCCGGGGTGAGGATGCCCACCAGATTGAGAGGGTCGGAAGCGGAGATCCGAATCCGCTCGCCGTCGCGCGGCCTCCGACGGATGCGCCGCAGCTCCTCCACGGCCTCGGGCAGGGCGAACTGCTCGCCGAGGAAGCCGGCGACGAAGCGACCGCCGCGGACCGTCCCGCGCGCCTCCATGCGGCGGAGCGCATAGAGAAGCTCTCGCCACGAGAGCGCGAGGCGCTCGCGGGCGGTGGTCTCCCGAAACACGACGCCCCAGCGAGCCAGGAGCTGCTCGGCTACCGCCTCGGCGAGATCCTCGGCTTCGAGGGATTCGGGGGCCGGCAGCAGCGCCCACCGGCCCTGCTGCCCGGCTCGCGCGCTCCCGCGCTTGCGCCGCCGGCTCCGGTGGCCCTCCCTGCTTCGAGAGCCGCGCCCTGCGCCGATCAGGGAGCGCACCGAGTGGAAGCCGTCGGCGCTCACCAGCCCGCTCGCGACGAGCTCCCATAGCCCTTCCTCGAGCTCGATCGGGAGGCGACCGGTCTCGGCGAGGAGGTCGCCGTGGAAGAGCGCACCGCATCGCCGCAGGGATTCGAGGACGTCGCGCGCCGCGCCCGCTCGCGGGATCCTCGGCTGCTGCGCACCCCTCGCGGCAGCCATCAGCCAGGGGAGATCCTCGCGCGTGGTCAAGCAGAGCGGAGTGGCCCGCGAGGGCCGCGCGCCTCTCCGCCCCGTCGTCTCGCGATCGGCTTCGGAGCCGCCTGCTCCCGGCAGCGCCAGGCGCGCCCAGGCGATCTCTCCCGAGAGGCAGAGCTCGTCGAGCCACTCGCGACGGTAGCAGGCGACGCGAGCGGGGAGGATGCTCCGCTCCCATTCCCCCGCCGCCAGCTCGAAGCCCTGAAGCTGCTCCACCACCGCCAGCAGCCCCTCGCGTCCCTCCCGCTCGCTCCCCGGCGCGAGATGCTGCCAGCGCAGCAGGAAGCGCATGAGATCCCGAGCGCTGACCGGCTCGATCTCGCTTCGCAGACGCTCCTGCGTGTAGAGATGGATGCGGGAGAGCAGGCGGCGCGCGCAGAACTCCACGGGCGCGCCGTCCCCGGAGCGCCGCTCCTCGAACCGGCCGCGCAGGGCGAAGCCCTCCGCCTCCAGGCTCGAGAGGGCGACCTCGACGGTCGAGCCGTCGAGCCCGGTGCGGAGAGAGAGCTCCGCCGCGGTGATCGGACCGGCGCAGTCGAGGTGACCCCGAACCGCCGCCGTCGCCGCCTCGGCGAGGTCGGGAAGCGCGCGCCTCCTGATCTCCTCGGGCACCGCGACCTCCGGATCGAGCGGAGCGCCGGGAAAGAGAACCTGGGCGATCGGCCGCCGCTCGGTCGCGATCCACAGGGGACCGCTTTGCGTTGCCGCCCGGGCGGCGCGCCCACCGCGGGCGAGAGTCTCGAAGAAGCTCTCCCACTGCGGATCCGGGCGCAGCACCACCAGGCCGAGGAGCAGGTCGTGCAGCTCCTCGGGATCCCGGACCTCGGGCCGTACCTCGCCGCGAACCCGCGCGATCGCCGCGGGGTCGAGCCGGCCGAGATCCCGGAGGCTCTCGGGGAGACCGCGGCGGAGAGCCACGGCTCGACTGCGGCGCTCCTCGAGGGGCGCATCGTCCAGAAAAGTGTAGGGCCGCCCGTTCAGGATCTCCTGGGCGAGCGGCGAGGGCTCGGTGGTGTCCTTCAGGTGGACCCGCACCCCTCCCGCCTCGATCGCCTCGAGGAGCGCGCGCAGGCCGTCCAGGTCCATCGCCTCGTGGAGGCAGTCGTGGATGGTCTGGCGGACCAGGAGCTGGTCCGGGATCTCGACGGGCCCGGCTGCATTCTCCTGGCAGGCGGCGAGCCTCGGAAAGAGGGCGGCCAGGAGATCGTCGGCCTGCATGCGCTGGAGCGGCGGGGGATTCCGCCGGCCGCCGCGCTGCCGGAGCACCAGCAGCGACCTCCCGAGGTTCCAGCGCCATCG
>Ga0214473_10009807_pt1 | contig 11309 bp, 12 predicted proteins | sample RVTome_7_FD_203509 | JGI IMG/M metagenome (GOLD analysis project Ga0214473, IMG submission 203509) | Soil microbial communities from uranium-contaminated site in the Upper Colorado River Basin, Wyoming, United States - RVT98D197 | ecosystem: Environmental > Terrestrial > Soil > Contaminated >...
TGATCATGATATGGTAGGTCCTGCCAAGAGGGTACGGTTAGATGCGACCGGGACCGAGAAGACGTCCTGGACCGACTAGGAGAAGCAATTCAAGGAATAGGCCGAGAGCCGAAGTCAATTGAGGAGGGAGAAGGGGGATGCCGAGGCGAGAGATCAGTAAACCCGATCGGTATTCTGCTGCGTATGCTTAAGAAGACTGGATTGACAGGGAGACAATTATCGGAGGTGCTGCGGATGAGTCCCGCGGGTGTCCATCATGCGTCCGTGCCAGGGGAGGCCCTCGTAAGGGAAAACGGTGACCTCGAGAAATCTCTTACAAATTATTTAAATAACCAAACAACGTACCTACGTCAGGCCAAGCCTTATCTCTACAATTTCCCTTGACATAAAAAGAGAGCCAGTGTATCTTCTTTGTAGATACAGAGAGGAGGTATGTTCATATGAAAGCCCGTGTCCAGAAATGGGGCAACAGTCTTGCATTGCGTATCCCAAAGACATTCGCCTCTGAGGTGGGCCTTGACCCGAATTCATCAGTGGAAATGTCGCTGAGGGACGGCAAGCTCATTGTGGTGCCCGTAGACAAACCAGAATTCACTCTCAAAGGACTCTTAGAGAAGGTGACCGACGAGAACCTTCACGACGAAGTTGATACTGGCCCAGCAGTGGGAGGTGAGGTGTGGTAGGTTCAAAACCATATGTTCCTCAACGAGGCGATGTTATTTGGATCACCCTAAATCCTCAGGCGGGACACGAGCAGGGTGGGCGGCGGCCTGCTTTGGTGCTTTCACCCGCTGCTTATAATGGCAAGGTAGGCCTTGCTATTCTGTGCCCCCTCACCCATCAGATCAAAGGGTATCCATTTGAGGTTCTCGTCCCCGGGGGTCTATCGATTACCGGAGCAATTCTGGCCGATCAAGCGAAGAGCTTGGATTGGCGTGCCAGGAGTGCGGAGTTCATATGTAGTCTGCCACGCAGGACAGTGGCTGAAGCCCTGAAAAAACTTGGGACATTGTTGTTGCCGGGGTAAAAGAGGTAACGACGGCCTGGTTCCGGTAGGTTTTGAGGTCCTCAACCTTTGGGCCGCAAATCTCAGCTTTTCTTAACCCGGTTGTGAGAAGGGTGAGGACGATCGCGTAGTCGCGTTTGTCCTGGAGGGTCCTTCGATCCTGTACTCTGAGAATGGCCTGGGCTTTTCCCTCGGTGAGAAATTCGGTCTTCTTCTTCGTGGCTCAACCCGAAATTCTATGTCGCCTCTTAGGCGAAAAGACGGCAGGATGTCGCAAATTATTTATCCACGGGGGAAGAAGCTCAGAGACTGGGCAAACGACAGAAAAATAAAAATGTCGGCTTTTTACGTAGAAGGCGACATATTCAATATGAGACTTCCGAAGTCTGAGAACGTTAAGCTCCCTGGGGGGGGCTATTTCTTCTCAGCGATCACATCTTTCCCAGTGGTCTTTCAAAAGTGTAACGGTAAGGCTGCATAATTAGGAGTTCTACCGCTTCATGCGTCTGATTAAAAGGGATAGTGACAGGGGAAGAGATCACCACACCCGCGGTGCCCGCGATAATCCCGAGGAATCCCAGTGGTCTGAACAGCAGAATGTCAGCCACGATAGCTCCTCCAGAAGGGGCAGGGAGAGGATTGCCTTGGGCAGAGGCGAAGCTATGCAAAGACAACAGCAAGAAAGAAATCATAAAAAAAAAGCTGATTTTTTTCATCTTTAATCCTCCTCTCATTAATTGGAATCTTTTTCCATATTGTACATCAACATAGCGTAATCTTCAAGTGGTTTTTGCCTCGCAAAAGGGACATCTTTTTATGGCCAACTCCCCGCCACCCATGCAGTGATTATTAAGCACAACGGGAAAATATTTGTCAAGAAAAAATGGACAACATAGCCGAGTTAGGAAGTTTTAACGAAATGTCGCCTTTTTACACAAGAATGCGACAGAAAATTAACCCGCAAAGCGACATTTCAGACGCTCCTTCATGACCCCAATCGGCATGGATATGCCGCCCATCATTTACTAATGGGAATCTAAACCTTTTAGAAAAACCCGTCAAACGTTTCTTGCGAAGATTCTTTCGAAGATTCTTTCGAAGAAAACGTGGGAGGGCATCTGTTTTTGGGGGGGCCATTTACTAATGAGTCCATAATTGAGAAGACATATTCTTCCATGATCTCCTCTAACCCAATGCTGTTCACATAAGCCGTTTGTGCTGAGCTTGTCGAAGCATGAACGGCTGATCTGCCCACCCTTCGACGGGCTCAGGGTGAACGGTTTTGGCTTTCGTCAAGGGAAGGGGAGGAGGAATTTGGTCTCCAGTGTCTATACAATTATGGACCGATTAACAGGAGAACCTCGGAAGGCGAAGGTTCGGTACTTGCCACACGACCGCAAACCCCCTATACTTGGAGGAAGAAGAGTCCTAAGGAGCAGGTGGATGAGTAAGCTGAAGGAGTTGCATACGCCGACCTGCTCGGTTGGGTCCAGGCTGATCCTGCCGTCAAGCATGTCCGTTTCTGGTCCTACAGGAAGATCTACGACACCTCCATTCCCATCGAGGTGGCCCTTCGTGAAAGGACGCTTCTCGCCTATGAGTTCGACAGCGAGTATTTGGAGGAGGATTACGGGGGTCCTGTCCGGGGATTCTGTCCCTATCTGTGGGGCTACAAGTCGGCAAAGAGTGTTGTCAAGGTCGAATTGATGGACCGTTATGTCTCTGGCTTTTGGGAACAACGGGGATATTCCGACGAGGCTCTCATAACCGCGGGGAATGTGCGTGACATGAACCAGGGCGGGCGGGTGAGGCCCATTCTCGACGGTGAGGTGATACGATTCCTCGACGAATAGACCGAACTCTCTCAGGGATTTCAAGTTTATCAAAATGTGCGAGAATACCGCCCAGTTCTGCTGGGGGGATGAATGGCCTCCCCTCTCCCCCCAGAGACTGTGTTGTAATGTCATTCTGAGGCGTCAGCCGAAGAATCTCTATAATCGATTCAGTTGAAATGATTAGATTCTTCGCTTCGCTCAGAATGACAACCATCGTTTATCTCCCGTTGCGACACACTCTCCCAGGTGAAAGGGGATATATAGGTTCCCTCTCTCTTCGGGGGGAGGTGGCGGTGGGGGTGCCTACTTCAAATGTCGATACTATTACGAAACACTTAATAATTCCCGTGTCTATCCTTGGGATGTGACAGGGTTAGCGCGAAGCCGATCGCCAGCACGGGTAAACACGCGATAGCCCAAAATGCAGTGCGGATCCCGTTGTGGTCCGCTATCATGCCGAGAAGCGGGGCAGTCACTCCTCCTATCGTAACTGCCAGCCCGAATGTGACTCCGGAGGCCAATCCCACGTGGTTAGGGAGATATCTCTGGCCCATTACCACGATCGGGCTGTAGGTTATGTAGTTCATGAGACCGATCACTACCAGCAATAGAGTTGCCGCATAGACGTTGCTCGTGGAAACGAAAACAGGTAAAAGGACCATGAGCCCAGCGAGACCAGCCCATATAACACTTCGATGGCTAAAACGGTCAGACAGACGTCCTCCAATGATGGTTCCCACTACACCGGCAGTAAATAGTATGGTTAATGCAGTGCCCCCCGCTGCTTTGGACTGATGGAGCACATTAATCCAGTAAAGGGGGATGAAGGTATTTAATCCATAAAAGATGATAGAACGACAAAATACGACTGCACCCAGTCGAAAAAAAGGTCCCCATTCGTCGTGCACGATTTCCTGAATCGGGCCGCTCTTCTTTGGAGCGGCTCTCATATATGCAGAAAACTCAGAGATTCGCCGGGTAAGCAATATTCCCACCAGAATGCCCGGGATGGCCAATAGCAGCGTCCCTTTGAGATTCCAGGAGAGGAGGATTGCGGTGGTGAGAAGAGGCCCAATGGCGAACCCGAGCTGCCCTCCGACTCCGAAGATGCTCATAGCCGTTGCCTTTTTCTCGGACACCGCATAATTGACAAGACGGGCCGCTTCAGGATGGTATGCGGCCACACCAAGACCACTGACAGCGACCGCAAGGAGAATGAGGCGGTAATTGGGAACAACACCGGTTACTGCAACCCCTAACCCTGCAAGGAAGACTGCCACAGGCATAAACCATGGCCTTGAGAGCCGATCCGCAAAATGGCCAAACAGGGGCTGGACGAGTGAAGAAACAACCGTCATCGCAAAAACAATGAAAGCAGCGGCTGCATAGGAGAGGTCGTGTTCTGCGATCAGGAAAGGAAGCAGGGCAGGTATGGCGCCTTGAGTCATATCGGTGATCAGGTGGCCAAGCGATAATAAGGAAACAGGATGGTATTTCATGCCCCTCTCAGAACCCTCCGTCAGTTCAATTCTTTATGCTACCCATCCAAGCGTTGTCAGAGAAGTTTCATATTAAAACATTATGAGCCAAATGTGAAACGTCACATCCCGGGGGAAAATCGTTCAAGCTTCATAGGGTGACGATTGACCACTGGAAGGATAACAAAATGGATCACGAATGGTTGTTCTGGGACGGCTAAGAGTTCTGCGGCAGATCTGCTTGGCCAAAAGAACCGCGCGCCAGGCGCTGCTGCGAGGTGATCTCGGGCCGCCCGCGGGCCGCCTGATTCGGTTTGACTTTTTGGGAATGGGGGTGTATCAATAGGAGGTCCGAATACCGCTCAGGTTCTTGCCATTGTTGAAAAGAAATGGCGCCAAATGATTCGATTTCAAGAACATTAGAAGGAGGAAACCTATGGCTCACGAGATTCTGCAACTGAAAAGCGTCCACGAAACGACAGACCGAGGGTATTCCCACGTGGCCAAGGTGGGAAAGACACTGTATATTGCCGGTCAGGTAGCCAAGGATGTCCGGGGGAACCTGGTCGGGAAAGGGGACTTTGAAGCTCAGGCCCGCCAGGTCTATACCAACCTGAAAAACATTTTACAGGAAGCCGGGGGCGGACTGAAGAACATCGTAAAGATGACCACGATTCTGACGCATTACGGCAATGTGGAAAGCCTCCGAAAGATCCGCCAGGAGTTCCTGGGAGACGTCATGCCTCCCAATACCCTTTTGATTATCCAAAGCCTGGCATCGCCCGATTTTATGATTGAAATAGAAGCGATCGCGGTCCTGGATTAAACCCGATATGTTCACCGCAGGGACACTGAGATCGCAGCGCTTCATTCAGTTCGATAGGATTAGAATTCACTGTCTCTGTGTCCTCTGCGACTGCGGTGAGATCAATTTTTCAAAAAGCTAAACTGCTACCAAGGAGGAATGCCACATGCCTTTCCGGAAGCCGATCAAGGTCTGCTTTGGTGACATCGATAACGCGGGGATTGTCTACTATCCCCGTTTTATGCATTACTTCCACCTGGCGCTGGAGGAGTTTTTCAGCAGCGAGCTGGGGATTGATTTCGCCGATGTCCTGCACAAACGCAACCTTTCCCTGCCCACCGTCAATCTTGAGGCCGACTTCAGACAAAGAATGCGGTATGGGGATCAGATCCACATAGAGGTCAGGGTGATAAACATCGGCCGGACATCCATTACGTGGGGATATAAAGGTTATCGAAAGGGGGATCCGGAAGAGATCGTGGTGGAAGGACATAACGTCACAGTCTGTGTCAGGACAGGCACCTTTGAGAAGATGGACGTGCCTGAATGGCTCAGAAAAGGTCTGACGGATTACATGGAGAGTTTCGGCTCAAAAGAGAGCTCTGAAAAACCACCTTCGCTCTCTTGATTCCACAGATTTCAAAAAAGGATTCCATTGATTTTTCTTTATTTTCAATACCTTTTAATCGGTGTCATCGTTCCATAATCCGTGTAATCAGAGATTTCTGGACTTTTTCAGAAATCTCCAAAATAATTCTTGACAAAAATAAATATTTGCTGTATAAACATTTGCTATACAAATAGTTTGTATACAAATCATTTTAAAGGCAAAAGGGGAATGGCAACACAGATCGCGCGTGATGCGGCGATTACAGAAATCATACAGTCCCTGCGGCGAATCATCAAATCGTTGCAGGATTATTCCCAAACCGTATCAAACCACTTCGGAATTACGGGACCTCAACTCTGGGCACTTAAAACCATACACCAAACGGGAAGCCTGGCTGTGGGCGAGCTCAGCGAGGGAATGTATTTACATCCGAGCACTGTGTCAGGGGTTGTGGACCGGCTGGAGAAGAAAGGGTATGTGATCAGGGATCGGACTGAAAAAGATCGAAGAGTCGTCAAGGTGCGGCTGACCCCGAAAGGGAAGATCCTGGCGAGAAAGGCTCCCAATCCTGTTCAAGGAAAGATGATATACGGTTTAAGAAAGTTGAAAAAGGAGAGGCTCGGTCTCATTTGTGAATCGGTTCGGGAATTGGTGGGAATCATGGAAGCTCAAGATTTGAAGGTCACGTTCTTTTTCGATGAAGAATGAATGGGAAAAATACGAGGAAAGGAGGTGAGGTGACGTCAGCGAGTCAACGTTTATCCGGAAAGAGCATCCAAACATATTCCTAAAAACATATTCGTAAAGGAGGGTTATCATGGTGAGGAAGAGTATCGGCATTTTTATCTTTTTTCTCTGCGTCGGACTGATGCTGGGGGGGTGTCCCAAAAAGGCGTTGATGAAAGATCAACCTTCGGCCCAGGCGGCGGCAGAAAGAGAGAAGGCGGCAAAGCTCGAAGCTGAAAGAGCAGCCAAGGAGCGGGCGGAGCAGGAAGCGAAAGAACGGGAATCAGCAAGGCTTAAAGAGGAAGAAGCCAAGAAAGCCCAGGAACAAAGGGAAAAGGAATTTGAGAAAAGCCTGGTTGCCAAAAAGGAACCCGGGATCGAAGGGGTGGCCTTTGATAGCAGACTGTTAAAAGATATTTATTTCGAGTTCGACAAGTATGACGTTCGTTCGGGGGATACGGAGATTCTGAAGGAAAATGCAGCCGTCCTTAAGAAGTATCCGAGTGTCAAGGTGCAGATCGAAGGCCATTGCGATGAAAGAGGGACCATCGAATACAACCTTGCCCTGGGAGAGAGGCGGGCAAGCAGCGCGAAGAAGTACCTCGTTTCCCTCGGGATCCCTGAGAATCGTATTTCGGCGATCAGCTACGGGGAGGAAAAACCACTGGATCCAGGGCATACCGAAGATGCCTGGTCAAAGAACCGAAGGGCCCATACCATTGTTTTATCCAAGTAGGAGGGCAATAGAAAATCCATCATGGACTTGATCATTCCTGATGGATTTTCTATTAGCCGGCCCCATTTTGTCACCTTTTGGTCTTTTCTCAGAGAGCTTCAGCCGTCACCGCATTCCCGGGGTTAGCCATCATGCTGATCGTGCGAAGTCGGCGAGTTGACCAACCCGGCAGGCGAGGACGCCTGCCCTACGGAAAAACAGAATAATGGGCTTCGTAGGGTCGGCGTCCCCGCCGACTTGTTATGATTGCGGATAATGGAAAACCAAAGGAAAAAGATTCGGCTCCCCAGAGCGATAGATGAAACTCCATCCCAAATCTTTAATCCTGTAATACCTCAGTTATAGAACCGACATGGCTGCCTGACATATAACTCAGCCCTTAAGGGCCAAGGGCTCAGGGCTAAAACCCTGAGTTACATGACGGGTTGTAAGCTTTGCGTCCGTAACCGAGGGGTTACGAAATCGCTCTCTTTCTTCTTGACATTCAACTCCGTTTCCCTTAGATTCAACATACCCAAAAGCAAGTCCCTGTCAGCGAAATCGAATCTGTACAGTCAGGAGGTAACGATGAAGAAGATTCTGAGTGTTTGCGTACTTTTTCTTGTGGCCACGGTTTTTGCGCAGCCCCTCGCGGCTTTCGCAGTCGAGGAGATCCATTTTGGCACTTCGACGGTGGGGGGTATCTACTACCAGATTGGTATGCCTATGTGTCAGGTCATCAACAAATACCTGGGTAACGAGTACCATGCCACGGCTGAGACGACGATCGGCTCTGTCGAGAACATCCGCCTCCTGGGGCAGGGTAAGATTCAGCTTGGTCTGGGCCTGCCGTTCATGGCGGCCAACGCCATCAAGGGTGCCCAGCCTTTTGGGGAAAAAATTGCGCTCCGTACGGTTATGCGCACCATCCCGGTAAATAACCTTTTCGTCGTCCTGGCCAATAGCGACATCAAGACCATGAACGATCTCAGGGGCAAGCGCGTCAACCTGGGGCAGCCGGGCGGTCTTGACCGGAACAGCCTTGCCCTACTGCAGGCCTATGGCATCACGATCAAGGACATCAAAGCATCGGTCCAGGGCGTCGGCGCCGGTGTGGATGCCCTGAAGGACGGCAAAATGGATGCGGTCATCACGACCATCCCGCTCATCAACCAGCTCAAAGCCACCCACGATATCCGTATCCTCTGGGTAGACGAGACGCATCTCGACAAAATCATCGCTGCCCAGCCAGCCTACAGCAAGTGGCAGATGCCACTCGGCATGATCAAGGACGTGAACGAGCCAAAATGGGTGCCCGATTTTGGTTCGGCGTTGTTTACCGTCGAGGGTTCCAAGCCCGATTTCGTCTACAAGATTGCAAAAGTTCTCATCGAACACTTGAATGAGCTTCAGGAGATGTTTCCCCAATACAGGAGCTTGACCAAAGAGATGGCCGCCCAGGCCCTGGGTGCGCCGCTCCATGAGGGCTCGGTCAAGTACTTCAAGGAAATCGCCATCCTTAAATAGGGCAGAACAAGAGGGTCCACGCAATTGTTCCGATTCTACCTGGGGTGAATGTACTTCATAGATCAAAGGGGGAAAGAAAGAGAGAATGGGAGGTATTTCCCGTTTCCGTGAGACTGTAGCCTTCTGGCTGGGCGTGTGCCTGACCCTATTCGTTATCCTGGCCGTTATCACCCTCTATTTCCAGTCCATGGTCCAGGTGGCGATCTTTCTGGCGGTGAGCTTTTCCATCACTTTCATGAAGAGGCCCATCAGAGGTCAGGAGAAGGATGGGCCCCTTTGGCTGGGAATAGACCTCTTCTTTAGCCTCATCATTTTGGCTGCGGCTTTCTACATTTGGGACGACTACTTGAGCTTGGTATATCGAGCCGGAGCTCCCACGGCTCTGGACAATATGGTCAATATCGCGGGCACGCTTTTGGCACTGGAGGTGACACGGCGGATGGTCGGCTGGCCGATGATCTGCATCTGTGTCTTCTTTATCCTCTACGCCTTCTTTGGCCAGTATCTCTTTCCCCCCATCTCCCACGGCGGCTATGATGTCGTCCGCGTGATCAATATGCTCTTCCTTTCCGAGAACGGTATTCTGGGCGTGCCCATCGGCGTCATGTTCAACTTCATCTACCTTTTCATTCTTTTTGGCGCACTTTACGGGGTGATGGGCGGCACCGAATTCTTTATCAATTTGGCCAGAAGCCTCTTTGGCCGCACGACGGGCGGTCCGGCCAAGGTGGCCGTGGTCTCCAGCGGTGCCATGGGCATGATCTCTGGAAGCGCGGTCGCTAACGTGGTGACTACCGGCACTTTCACTATCCCCCTGATGAAAAGAGTGGGCTTCGAGCCTCAGGTGGCCGGCGCCGTGGAGGCAGTTGCTTCTACAGGAGGGCAGCTCATGCCGCCTGTCATGGGTGCAGCTGCCTTTGTCATGGCCGACTACCTGAACGTCCCTTACCTGGCTGTGGCCAAGGCGGCCATCCTTCCTGGAATCATTTATTACATCGCCCTCTACGCAATCGTCCATTTTTATTCCCTTAAGATTAAAGAGAGGATGACCTCCCTTGCGGAAGAGACGCTGACGCTTAAGGATATCCTTAAAGACGTATGGGTCTTCGTGCCACCCATCCTCGTTCTGGTGCTTTTTTTGGTCCGAGGGAACTCGCCTTCCCAGGTGATCCTCTATTCCATGGTGGCGATGCTCATGATGGGCCTGTTCAAGAGAGAGACCCGTTTAGGCTACACCAAGATAAAGAAAGCCTTTGCCGACGCCGCCTCTGATTCGCTTACGGTCACCGGCGCCTGCGCCGCAGCCGGGATTGTCATTGGCGTCGTGCTCTTAACAGGTCTGGGAGTGAAGATTGGCGATTTCGTCTTCTACTTTTCCGGTGGCCACCTTTACCTTGCTCTGCCTTTTATCATGCTCGCCTCCCTCGTCTTAGGCATGGGCCTACCCACTCTGGTCTGTTACCTCCTCCTCGCCGTGACCACTGCGCCGCCGCTTATCAAGATGGGCGTGCCGCCTATGGCTGCCCACATGTTTATCTTCTATTTTGGTATGCTCTCGATGGTCACCCCGCCAGTGGCCATGGCCGCTTATGCCGGTGCGGCCCTTGCCAAATCTGAACCGATGAAGACGGGCTTCATCGCCTGGAAATTTGCCCTGGCGGCCTTTCTTCTGCCTTACATGTTTGTCTATAGCCCGGCTTTGCTCCTCATGGGGAATGCTGGAGAATGCATCCTGGCCTCGGTGACCTCGGTCATCGGCGCTGTTTGCCTATCGGCGTCCATTGTCGGTCATCTCAACCGGAAGCTCACCCTGTTCTGGCGAGCGGTCTCTTTTGCCGCGGCCCTCCTTCTTATTAAACCTGGCTGGATCACCGATCTGGTCGGCATTTGTCTTGCACTCATTATGGGCGCCTATCAGTGGCAAGCCGGCAAACGGGAGACGGCTGCAAGGGCTGGGAAAAACCCATAATTTCGTCCTTCCTTCCTTTTTTAGACTGGTCAAAAATCGCCTGTCGGATATGGAAGCTGTCCTGACAAGAAGGGAATAGACCCTTCCAGTCGTGTCGCCTTTCCTGAAATTCCCTTTCGCCCCCTTTACGAAAAAAAGCTTGACATTCTGTTTCCGATGATATAAATAACGTTTCAAATAATTAACACGAAACATAGGGGGAACGATGAGCGAAGTCTATTATGGTTATCATGGGAAACTGCTCCGAATCGACCTTACGCACCAATCCTCCGGTGTCGAGGCTATTTCCACTGATGATCTTCACCTCTTTTGGGGAGGGAGGGGATTAGGGGCATTATTTTTGTTCCGAGAATTGCCACGAAGACCGACCCCCTGTCTCCTGAGAACCCTTTGATTTTTTCTAAGGGGTGAGGAGGGAAGACGATAAACTTCCTGAGAGATTAACTGAAGAGCCGATTAAGACAGGACCAAGCTGGGGACAGAAGGTCCAAGATTTTGAGAAGATGGAGGACGAGTTTTATCAGGTGTGCGGGTGGGATCTGAAGACGGGGATTCCAACCCGGGAGCGTGTCGAGAAACTGGGAATTCCCTGGGCTTTGGAGGGGATTGGATAACGTTCCTTCGGACAGATGAAGGAG
>Ga0214473_10009808_pt1 | contig 11308 bp, 12 predicted proteins | sample RVTome_7_FD_203509 | JGI IMG/M metagenome (GOLD analysis project Ga0214473, IMG submission 203509) | Soil microbial communities from uranium-contaminated site in the Upper Colorado River Basin, Wyoming, United States - RVT98D197 | ecosystem: Environmental > Terrestrial > Soil > Contaminated >...
ACCTCGTGCGGGCGTTGCGGGTCGGTCGGACAGGTCGACTCGGAAGGTGCGCTGGATCTCGCGACGGGCTTGCCTGATCTCCGCGAGGCCTCGGCCGAGCGTGCGCGCGACGTCGGCGGCCTGGTTCGCCGGGGGCGCCTCGGAAGGCGCGCCGGTCGGCTCCGACCCCGCGGGCGACTCGGCCTCCGCACTATCGCCGGGCACCGCCGCCGCAGGGGTCGCTCGGCGGGTGCCACGGGGGGTCGTCGGCTCGGTCTCGTCGAGGCCCAGGCGGATGGTCTTCTTCACCTCGTCCTGCGCCTTGCGGAACTCGCGGAGGCCGCGGCCGATCGTGCGGCTGAGCTCCGGGAGCCGCTGCGGACCGACGACGACGAGCGCGACCAGCAGGATGAGCAGTAGCTCCTGGGGTCCGATGTTGAACACGTGCGCCTCGCGGTCGGGGTCGGGTCGGATTCTACCGCCGGGCCCGGGTCGGACCGCTCGCGGGCGTCGGAGAGCGGGACCTCAGCGCGCGGCGTCCTCCCGCCGAGGGGTGGCCGGGGCCTTGGCCTGGATCTCTTGCATGATCGGGGCGACCTCGTCGTTCAGACGGCGCGCGGCGCGTCCGATCAGCAAGATGTGGCGGACGAGTGCGACGAGCATCGCGATCATCGCAACCGTGGTCACGAGACCGACGGTGAGCCACACGACGGCCGTGGCCGATGCGGCAAGGCTCGCGGGAGTCACACGGGCATCGTAGCCGATGCCCTTCGCCTACTGCTTGGCGAAGAACTCGTGGAGGGAGGCGTCGTTCTGGAGCGTGAAGTGGAAGTCGATGAGGTCGTCGATCGTGAAGGCGGGCGCGTCCGGCAGTGGCGGCCTCGGGTCGACGAGCGGCTCTTGGTCGAACAGCTCCTCGGTCATCGTGGCGCCGCGGCTCGCGACGTCCACGCCGGCAGAGACGAGCAGCGCGACGATCTTGCGGTCCGCCCGCTTCTCCACGTCGTCCATGCACGTGGGGCAGGTGAAGCGGTAGGTCCCCTCGCGGCCCCCCCGGATGACCTGCAGGAGGATCGATTCGGGTCCCATATCCACTTCCCCGCAGCGGGGGCACGTCGTCCGGATGGTGGTCATGTCACCCGCTGTATCGGCGGTGCCCGCTGAGCGCTTGAGGTTGGGGGCCTCGAAGGGGACTACCCTATCCGTATAGTTCTCGCGTCCTGCCTGCGAGCTCGAGGACACGGTCTTTCAGCTGCGGCGGCCCCAGCACTTCGGCCGCCCCGGACAGGCGCAGGACCAGTCGCTCCGCCCACTCCAGGCGCCCCGCCGGCATCACGACCTCGAGGCTCCCACCGGGGCGTTCGAGCTGTTCCTCGGTCTCGTAGTACTCGGCCACCCAGCGTGCGTCGGGGCTGAGGAGCAAGCGCACCTGCGCGTCGGCCTCCCCTCGCGTGTAAAGGGGACGTCCGACCCCGGCCAGGCCCCGCGGCTCGAAACGCTCCCCCGTCGGCTCCACGGTGCGGACGCGGTCGGCACGGAACAGGCGCTCCTCGTCCGAACGGTGGTCCCAGGCCACGACGTACCAGTTGCCGATCGCGTACAGGATCTCCTCGGGGTCGATCTCGCGAACGGTCGTCGCGGCCGAGGAGGCCGCGTAGTACTCGATCCGGATCTTCTCGTGGCCGGCCGTAGCCGCTCGGAGGGCTTCGAGGGTGTCGGCGCTGCGACCGCCCCCGGCTGCGTGGATGCGCTGCGGCAGCTCGCCGAGGGTCTCTGGGCCGAGCCCGTCCGCGAGCTTCGCCAGCGCCGAGTCGAGCGCCGGCGCCTCGGGCACGTCCGACATCGCGGCGAGCGCGGCACCACGCACGTAGAGCGCGATCGCCTCGCTCCGCGTGAGGTGCAGCGGTCGCCCGAAGTAGTCGGCCATCCGGACCCAGACGCGGCCGTCCTGCATGTCGACGTCGATGAGGTCCCCCGGTCCGTACGGCGGCAGGCCGGACACGAAGAGCAGGCGGAGGTCCTCGACCAGGGCCTCTTCGGGCACGCCGAACAGCCTCGTCACCTCCGTGAGCTCGGTCCCGGGGTGCTGCACGAGGTACGGGACGACGACGAGGAGCCTACGCAGTCGCTCGGATGCCTTCGGCGCCTTCTTCCGGTCAGCGGACGGCAAGCGTCGCCTCCAGGCGGCGGATCACGTCCCGCCGGAGTTCCTCGGGCTCGAGCGCGACCGCGTCGGGGCCGAACGACAAGACCCAGGATGCGAGGCCCTCGCCGGGCCCGTTCGGGACGGCGACCTCCACCCAGCCGTCGGCGCGCTCCTTCAAGACCTCGGCCCCCTGCAGACCCTTCGTGGCCCACCAGGCGACCTCGGGCGAGAAGGCGACGCGCGCTCGCTCCTGCGGCTCGCCGGGACCCCACGGGCCCACCTGCACGTGATCGGCGGCGCGGAAGTCCTCGGGCGGCACGCTCCCCTCCCCCACGTCCGTCAGGTCGGACGAGACGCGCGAGAGGCGGAACGAGCGGATCTCGCCGCGGTCGCGGTCCAGGCCCACGAGGTACCAGCTCCCGCCGCGCACCGCGAGCCCGTAGGCATCGGCCCGCCGCTCGCCCTCGACCCCGCGCGAGGTCCGGTAGCGGAAGCGCACGCTCCGCTGGGCGGCAACCGCCTCGGCGGCTGCGGTGAGCCGTGCGTCGGGAACCCCATCCGTCGCGAGCGCGAAGCCGCTCACGCCCACGAGGATCCCGCCCTGTGCCCCGTACAGGAGCTTGCGGACGGCTTCCTCGGCCGAGGAGCCCTCGCGCCCGGCGTGGGCGGCGACGAATAGCGCCGAGATCTCCTGCGGCGTGAAGGCGATCTCGGGCAGGTAGTAGGCATCCTTCGCGATCGCGTACCCCTGTTCGCTCTCCCACGCGTCGGTCGCCATGACCTCGATCGGCACGCCGATGTCGCGCAGGATCCCCTTGTCGCGCTCGAACATGCGCTTGGCGGTGTCCAGGTCCTCCTGCTCATACGCCTCGGGCATCCGCTCGCGGATGTCATCGAAGGTCAGGACGCGATGGGCGTCGAGCAGCAGCGCCACCAGGTTGACCAGGCGTTCGAGCGGCTGCATGCGAGCCGCATCATACTCGGGCCATGCGCGCGGTCGGCCCGAAGCAACCCCTGGTCCGCCTCCGCCGCGGCACCGTCCTCGAGGTCGTCTCGGTGCCGCCTGACGAGGCCGGGCCGGCCGAGCTCACGGTGGATGTCGACGGCATGAGCGCTCCGGCGTTGGCGTATCCAGGGCTCGTCGGCGCCGTGCAGGTCGGCGACACCGTCGTGCTCAACACGACCGCCCTCCAGCTCGGCCTCGGCACCGGCGGATTCCACCTGGTCGTCGCGGTCGAAGGCGGAGATCCGACCGACGTCGTCCACCCGGGCCGGGTGATGAAGGCCCGCTACACGCCCCTACAGGTCGTGGTCGAGGCGGTCGAGGAGACCCATCGGGACGCGCTCGAGCGGTCCCGCGGCCTTCGGAACACCCCGGTGGTGTGCGCCCCGCTGCACTCGATGCTGGCCCCGATCGCCGCAGGCGCGAAGGCGAGCGGGGACGCGCGGGTCGTCTACCTGATGACCGACGGGGCGGCGCTCGCAGGCGGGTTGTCCCGGCTCGTGCCACGCCTGCGCGAGGCCGGGCTGCTCGACGGCTGGATCACCGTCGGGCAGGCCTTCGGCGGCGAGCTCGAGGCCGTCACGATCTGGACGGGCCTGCTCGCGGCGAAGGAGCTGCTCGAGGCCGAGGTCATCGTGGTGGCCGACGCTCCGGGCAACCTCGGGACCGACACCACGTGGGGCGTGAGCGCCCTCGGGTCCGGGCACGCGCTCATGGCCGCCGAGACGCTGAAGGGACGCCCGGTGGCCGCGCTGCGGATCTCGTTCGCCGACGAACGGACACGCCACCGGGGGGTCTCGCACCACTCCCTCACCATCCTGGGAGACGTGTGTCGGACCGACGTGAACGTGGCGGTGCCGGCGCTCGAGGAGCCCGAGCGGACGACGGTCTGGGATGCCCTCCGAGCGTCGAAGCTCGAGGAGCGCCACCAGCTCGTCGAGGCAGACGGCCGTCCCGCGCTGGATGAGCTCGAGCGCCGGGCGATCACCGTCACCTCGATGGGTCGCACGCCGGCCGAGGATCCCGCGTTCTTCCTGTCGGCCGGCGCCGCCGGGGTGCTGGCCGGCCGGATGGCGGCGGGCTCGCGCCGCTACCAGGACCTCAACCGCTAGGGGGCGGCGCCGTCCCTCGGCCGCCACGGCCGCGGGACGTGACGCACCCACATCGACGAGCCCAGCAGGACGGTCCCCGTCAGCCAGGTCGTGGTCTCCGAGATGAGCTGGACCCCCGCGTCGCCCGGGACTCCGACCCAAGCCGCAAGCAGACCGACCCCGAGGACGAGGACAGCGAGCACTCCAAGGAGCGCAGCGGCGGCTATGCTCCGCCCTTCGCCGTCCCGCCGGTTGCGCAGCCGCCAGGTTGCGACGAGGATCGCCACCGACGGCACGAGCGCGAGCAGCCAACCCACGCCGATCGCGGAGAGCGCCGACTCGCCGAAGAGCGTCCCGGAGTGCCCCTCTCGACCCTGGGCGTACCGCTGCGCGAGGCCGGCGATCGCGAGGACGAGGCCGACCAGCAGGATCGCGCCGGTGACGGACGTCCAGGCCCACCGGGAAGGGCGGATCCGGCTGCCAGGCTGCACGCGGATCACCTCGCTGGGGCGTCTACGTACGGAAGGAGGGTCCGGCGGAGCTCCTCCTGCTGCTCCACGATATCCCCCTTGCCGGGGCACCCGGGCTCCTCGTCACGGGACACGCAGATCCACACGCCCTGCAGCACGATCGCGCGGTACGCGGTGCCGCCGACCGAGTACTCGACCACGAAGCCCGCGATCGAGTGGACCCCGGGGCCCGTCGCCCGGACGCCGACCACGAGCTGGAAGGAATCGAGCGCGCTCGAGCCAGGGGGGATCCGGTACCCACGGACCGGGGGCGGCTTCAGCCTTCCCTCGGGCGGGTAGCCTGCGCCGAACGGCACGAGGTCCTCCTCGGGGCCCAGCACCCCGGCGCCGATCACCTCGATGCCGGCGGTCGGCGCGATCGGCACGAGGCGGTCGAGCACCGCCTCCTGCTCGGAGGCGTTCCACGGGACCACGAACCCGAAGCTCGCGCGCCCCCCGGCCTCCCGCCTGCCGCCCGACGCCATCGGCCCCGACAGGGAGGCGTCCTGGAGCGGCCCACCGAGCGCCGTCGAGCGCGGCAGGAAGGCCCACAGCGCGAGGGTGACGAACAGCACCACGACCGCCGCCACCACGACCCGCACGATCCGCCCGACGTCGAGGTGCTCCTCGAGCTCGGGCGGGAGCTCTCGGCGTGGTCGTCCCATGCCCCGCTCCCCGGACCTCGCGCTGCGCCCCACGAGCGGAATCCTCGCGGGGCCGCCTCGCGGGCGCAAGTCACATGTGGGCGATGAGCTGATCGACGCGGTCGTCCTGTGCCCGGAACGGGTCCTTGCACAGCACCGTGCGCTGAGCCTGATCGTTCAGCTTCAGGTGCACCCAGTCCACCGTATAGTCCCGGCGTTTCTGCTTCGCCTGCTTGATGAAGTCGCCCCGGAGCTTCGCGCGCGTGGTCTGCGGAGGCTCGCGCATGGCCCGCTGGATCGCCTTCTCGCTAACCGCTCTCTTGGACTTGCCCGCCTTCTCCATCAGGTAGTACGCACCGCGCGTCCGATTCACGTCGTGATACGCCAGATCGAGAAGAGCGACCCTCGGCGAGGAAAGCGGCAGGCCGTGCTTGTCCCGGTAGCGGTCGATCATGAGCATCTTCGCAACCCAGTCGACCTTCTCCAGGAGCCGCTGGGGCTCACCGGCCGCGAGCGCGTCGAGCGCCTCCCGCCACTCGCCGAGCAGCAGGTGCGTCTGCTCGTCCCCTCCGCGACGCTCGAGGAACCGCGCCGTGCGCTCGAAGTACTCCTCCTGGATCTGGATCGCCGTGAGCTCGCGCCCGTTCGCGAGCTTCACCTTCCTGCCGCACGTCACGTCGTGACTGATCTCGCGGATCGCCCGGATGGGGTTCTCGAGCGTGAGGTCACGCATCACTGTGTTCGACTCCACCATGCGGAGCACGAGGTCGGTGATGCCGACCTTCATGAACGTGGTCCACTCGTTCATGTTCGAGTCCCCCACGATCACGTGGAGCCGGCGGTAGCGCTCCGCATCGGCGTGCGGCTCGTCGCGGGTGTTGATGATCGGTCGCGAGCGGGTGGTCGCGCTCGAGACGCTCTCCCAGATGTGCTCGGCCCGCTGCGCGATGCAGAACTGCGCGCCCCGCGGGCCTTGGAGCACCTTCCCCGCTCCACACCAGACCTGCCGGGTCACGAAGAACGGGATCAAGATGTCGGCCATCCGGCCGAACTCGCCCTGCCGCGCGACGAGGTAGTTCTCGTGGCACCCGTAGGAGTTGCCGGCCGAGTCCGTGTTGTTCTTGAACAGGTAGACCTGACCGCTGATGCCCTCCTCGTGAAGGCGCACCTCGGCTGCCGCGAGCAGTGCCTCGAGGATCCGCTCCCCCGCCTTGTCGTGCGCAACCACGTCGAGGATCCGGTCGCACTCGGGTGTGGCGTACTCGGGATGCGAGCCCACGTCCAGGTACAGCCGCGCGCCGTTCTCGAGGAACACGTTCGAGGAGCGTCCCCAGTGCACGACGCGTCGGAACAGGTAGCGCGCGACCTCGTCGGGCGACAAGCGGCGCTGGCCACGGAAGGTACAGGTCACGCCGTATTCGTTCTCGAGCCCGAAGATGCGCCGGTCCACGCGACGAGTGTAGGTCCCGGGTCCTCGAGCGGGGGGACCTAGGTGGTGGCGAGGAAGCCGCTGATCTGCTCGTCGGTCAGGCGGCGGAACTTCCGGCGGGAGGGACGGGTCCGCTCGAGCACGCCGGCCTCGATCGAGCTGGACTCGAGCGCCCGGCTCTCGGCGGCCGAGAGGGCCTTCACGGCCTCCCGAACCGCTGTCGCGAGATCCCAATCGGGCTGGTAGGCCTCCTTCACGGCGGCGCCGAGGCTCTCGGCGTGACCACCGATCGCGACGAAGCCGTGTTCGTCGGTCACCGTCCCATCGAACAGGATGTGGTAGACCTCGTCCCGCCCGCCATCCTCGGCGACCTCCGCGACAAGGATCTCGACCTCGTACGGCTTCATCTGCTGCGTGAAGATCGTCGAGAGCGCCTGCGAGTACGCGTTCGCCAGGTCCCGCGCACGGACGTCCTCGCGTCCGTAGGAGTACCCGCGCATGTCCGCCAGGCGCACACCGGCGATCCGCAGCTCCTCGAACTCGCTGTACTTACCGACGCCGGCGAACGCGACCCGGTCGTAGATCTCGCTGATCTTGTGCAGCGTGGCGCTCGGATTCTCGGCGAGGAACAGGATGCCGTCCGCGTACTCGAGCCCGACGACCGACTTGCCCCGCCCGATGCCCTTGTGCGCGAAGTCCGAGCGGTCCTTCATGAGCTGCTCGGGTGGAACGTACGGCATGAAGCTCATCGCGCACGCTCCTCGAGCACGGTTCGCACGGCCGCCACGACGACATCCTCCGGCACGTCGTCCGCCCCCTCGCGTGTGATCGCGACCACGTTGGGGAAGATCCCGCGTGCCGTGTCGGGACCGCCGGTCGCCGCGTCGTCCTCGGCGGCGTCGATCAAGGCCTCCACGGCCACGCGGACCGCCTCGTCAAGGGTAAGACCCGGGCGCCAGCGCTTCTTCAGCGAGTTCTTCGCGGGCAGGCCGCCCGATCCCGTGGTCTGGAAGTCGTCTTCCTCCCACCGGCCCCCGGTCGCGTCGTAGTAGAAGATGCGGCCCTCAGCCCGCCGCTCGTCGAATCCGCCGAACAACGGAACGACCACGAGCCCCTGCATCGCGGCCGGCAGGTTCCCGCGGATCATCTGCGCCAGCCGGTTCGCTTTGCCCTCGAGCGACAGGCGATCGCCCGTGATCTTCTCGTAGTGCTCGAGCTCCAGCTGGAACAGCTTCACGATCTCGACCGCCTGCCCGGCCGCGCCCGCGATGGCGATCGCGGACAGGTCGTCCGCGGGAAAGACCTTCCGGATCTTGGCGTCGGCGATGAGGTTCCCGGAGGTCGCCCGCCGGTCCCCCGCCATCACGACCCCGCCCTCGAACTTCAGGCCGAGGACGGTGGTCCCGTGTGGCAGGGGGAGGCTCGAGGCCGCGAGCGGCGCCGTGGGCAAGGACTCGGGGCGCGTCCGGACGACGAGGTCGAAGAAGCTCGGGTTCGTGCCGATCGCGCCGTCGCCGATCGGCGGAAGGCCGACGGGCTCGCGGCTCACTGGCCACCCTTCTGAACGTAGCTCTTCACGAACTCCTCGGCGTTCTCCTCGAGCACCGAGTCGATCTCGTCCAGGATCTCGTCCATCTCCTCCTTGAGCTTCTCGCCCTTGGAAGTGGCACGGACCTCGCCGGCATCCGCGTCGGCTCCGCCGCCGCCGGAACGCCGCTGGGTCTTCTTCTGCTCCTGCTCCTGCGGCACGTCGGTCTCCTCGCGGGTCGGTAGCGAGATTCTACCCGTGGGCCCGGACGCGGCCCGTATCACGCCCTCGGACCTCAGGACCGGAGCAGCTCGACGAGGACGCCAGGATCGGGAGCCTGCTGGAGGAGCGCCTCGACGTGCGCCCGCGTGCCCTTCAGCGGCTCGCGCATCGGCACGCGCTGCAGGGCGGTGCCGCCGGTGTCGAAGATGATCGAGTCCCAGGAGGCGGCCGCGATCGCGTCGGGGTACATGGTGATGCACCGACCGCGGAAGTAGGCGCGGGTGTCTTCCGGAGGCTCCATCACGGCGGCCTCGACCTGCTCGTCGGTCGTGAGTCGCTCGACCTCGCCCGAGGCCTCGAGCCGGTGGTACAGCCCCTTGTCTCGACGCACGTCGTGGTACTGCAGGTCGACGAGGCGGAGCTTGGGATCCGACCAGTCGAGGCCGTCGCGCGCGCGGTAGCCCTCGAGCAGGCGGTACTTCGCCACCCAGTCGAGCTGTCGGTGGAGCGAGAGGGGCTCGTCCTCGAGGGCGACCAGCACCGACTCCCAGCGCTCGACGACCTCCTCGTTCTCGGCGCTCGGGTCCTCCTGTTCGACGTACTTCTTCGCCCGCTCGAGGTACTCCCACTGGATCTGCACCGCGGACAACCGCCGGCCATCCGCGAGTCGCACCTGGGCGGAGCACGTGAGGTCGCGCGAGATCTCATGGAGCGAGGCGACCGGGTTCACGAGGGTGAGATCGGGCAGGTACTCGTCCTCGATCATCTTCAGGACGAGGGTGGTCGTGCCCACCTTGAGGAACGTCGCGACCTCGCACAGGTTCGCGTCCCCGACGATCACATGGAGCCGGCGGTACTTCTCGGGGTCGGCGTGAGGCTCGTCCCGGGTGTTCACGATCGGTCGCTTCAGCGTGGTCTCGAGGCCGACCTCGGCCTCGAAGAAGTCCGCCCGCTGCGTGAGCTGGTACCGGTGGCTCCCACGATCGTCCCAGGAAGCCTCGGCCCCGAGCTTGCCGGCACCCGTGAACACCTGCCGGCTCACGAAGAACGGCGTCACGTCCCGCACGATCGCGGCGAACGGCGTCGCTCGGTCCATGAGGTAGTTCTCGTGCGTGCCGTACGAGTTGCCCTTGCCGTCGGTGTTGTTCTTGTAGACGGCGACGCGGTGACCGTCGGGCAGCGCTCGGCGGAGCTCCTGGAGCGACCGCTCGAGGATCCGCTCCCCCGCCTTGTCGTGCACCACGAGGTCGCGAGGGTTCGCGCACTCAGGCGTCGAGTACTCGGGGTGCGCGTGGTCCACGTAGTAGCGCGCGCCGTTCGGCAGGATCACGTTCGCGAGGCCGAGGTCCTCCTCGGGCGGCTCGCGCAGCTGGACGGGCTCGAACCCGCGAGCGTCGCGGAGAGGCGACTCCTGCTCGTAGTCCCACCGGATCCGCCGCAATGAACCCGCGTACGCGCTGATGAGCTGCGACGAGGTGAGCACCGGGTTGAAATCGCCCGCGCCGATCCCGGCGATCCCGTACTCGGTCTCGGTCCCGACGACCTTGGGGATGGCCATCGCGGCAGCCTACAGGTACTGCCCGGCGCTCACCCGCTCGACCTGACGGCCCTCGCCCTCGGGGCCGTCGCCGAGGAGCGTGCGCACGTACACGATGCGCTCGCCCTTCTTGCCCGAGATCCGCGCCCAGTCGTCGGGGTTCGTGGTGTTGGGGAGGTCCTCGTTCTCCTTGAACTCGTCCCGGATCCCATGGAACAGATCCTCGGCCTTGATGCCCTTCTCACCCGTGGACAGGAACCGCTTGATCGCGTCCTTCTTCGCCCGGCGCACGATGTTCTCGATCATCGCGCCCGAGTTGAAGTCCTTGAAGTAGAGGATCTCCTTGTCGCCGGAGGCGTACGTCACCTCGAGGAAGCGGTTCTTCTCCGTGGTCGCGTACATCCGGTCGATTGTCTGCTGGATCATCCGACCAACGGCCGTTCGCACGTCGCCGGTTCGGTGGACGTCCTCGGTGTGGATCGGCACCGTCGGGGTCAGGTACTTGGTCATGATGTCGGCGGCCTGGTCGGCATCCGGGCGCTCGATCTTGATCTTCACGTCGAGTCGGCCGGGCCGCAGGATCGCTGGATCGATGAGGTCCTCCCGGTTCGACGCGCCGATCACGATGACGTTCTTCAGCGTCTCGACGCCGTCCAGCTCCGAGAGCAGCTGCGGGACGATCGTGGACTCCACGTCGCTCGAGATCCCCGAGCCGCGCGTGCGGAAGATCGAGTCCATCTCGTCGAAGAAGACGATGACCGGCAGGCCCTCCTCGCTCCGCTCCTTCGCTCGCTGGAAGATCTGGCGGATCTGACGCTCGGTTTCGCCGACGTACTTGTTCAGCAGCTCGGGGCCCTTGATGTTCAGGAAGTACGAGTGCGCGTCCTGGCGGCCGGTGCGCTCGCGGACCTTGTCGGCAAGCGACTTCGCGACAGCCTTCGCGATGAGCGTCTTGCCGCAGCCGGGCGGGCCGTACAGCAGGACCCCCTTCGGCGCCTCGAGCTGGTGCTCCTGGAAGAGCTCCGCGTACAGGAACGGCAGCTCGACGGCGTCACGGATCGCCTCGATCTGGCCCTCGAGGCCGCCGATGTCCTCATACGAGACGTCGGGGATCTCTTCGAGGACGAGCTCCTCGACCTCCTCCTTCGGGAGCTTCTCGAGGGCGACACCGGAGCGGGTGTCGATCAGCAGCGGGTCGCCGGCGCGGATCGTGTCCTCGG
>Ga0214473_10009809_pt1 | contig 11308 bp, 11 predicted proteins | sample RVTome_7_FD_203509 | JGI IMG/M metagenome (GOLD analysis project Ga0214473, IMG submission 203509) | Soil microbial communities from uranium-contaminated site in the Upper Colorado River Basin, Wyoming, United States - RVT98D197 | ecosystem: Environmental > Terrestrial > Soil > Contaminated >...
CCAGTATGTCAACCTGAGACCCATCAAACTGCTTGAGGGAGTACCATCACCTCTGGCAAATCAGAAGCAGAGAATCGATATCCAATTCGTCCGCGAGAACACCGAGGATTTCTACGTTGGCATCGGGGGAAGGGTCCAGAAGGGCTTGTCTAAGACCTCGCTGTCATTGATCAGGCGGGCGTACGAGGCTAGATTCGATGTCGGCATCGACCTGAAGGACGAGGAAGAGCTCGCGTTCCAGATAGGTGTGATCACTAGGCAGGGCGCAAAGAGGATCATGGAGTACGCATTCCTGCTGGCGAAGAGCAAGGGATTCAACCTCGTGACCTCCGTCGACAAGGCGAATGTCTTGACAGAGATCTATGGCCTGTGGCGAGAGGCAGCAGAAGAGGCATCGAAGAAACATGGCATCGACAAGGAGTTCCAGTACGTGGATGCCGTCGCTCTCCACATGGTGAGAAACCCAGAAAGGTTCAATCTCATAGTCGCGCCTAATTTGTTCGGCGACATACTGACGGACCTCGGTGCCGCGCTCCAGGGAGGGCTCGGGTTTGCACCCTCGGGGAACATAAACCCCTCGGGTGTGAGCATGTTCGAGCCCGTGCATGGTTCAGCCCCTGATATAGCTGGAAAACAAATGGCCAACCCGGTCGGCGCCATACTGGCATCTGGTATGATGCTTGAGACGCTCGGCCACAAGGAGGCCGCGAAGGATGTCGAGACGGCCGTTCAGATCGTGCTCAAGACCGGGAAGTTCAAGACCCCCGACATCGGTGGGAAGACACCCACGTCCAAGGTGGGGAATGCAGTCGCCGACGTTGTCGCCTCAAGTTGACCGCGGCTCGTCGTTCAGTTAATTGGCGACCGGCATCAACCAAGTAGCTTCTCGTCGATCTGGCAGGCTCCAATCAACCCATCGGCTGAGCTATGGGCCGCACATGCTATGATTAGTACCAAGGTCGCATGAATTGGGTCGGCCGTTGCTCTTTGATCTGATTCGGTCAATGCTGGGATGAAGGGCGGAGCAAAGAAAGCACATGCAGATGCCCAAGTCGCTTTTTGAGCATAGTTATAAGTAGATATAAAGTGATTTGAACCAAATAGGGACAGCCGGGTGGATGGGATGACTCAGCAAGTTACACCTCTTCAGAAAGAGAAGGCAATAGAGATCGGCGAGTTTTTGACGAACAACGTCTCGAGAGCGGTAGTATACGCCCTGCTTCACAAACAGCCGCTCACAAGACGGGAGATTGAGAAGAGCCCGCTGACAGATTCCATGAGGAGATTGTCGCTGAGTGCTCAGACAAGACAGTTGAAAGACAAGAGCAGCGTCCAGATGCGGACCCTCCTCGGTAAGGGAGTTGATTGCGGAGTCCTGATCCCAATTAACTCAAAGAGACAGAACTACTACTTCCTCAACTCGGATCTCAGGATTGAACCGGCGCCAATTAGGGAACCATTCGAGAAGACGGAAGATGTCGCCCTAACCGCCTATCTGGACAGATCATATTCTCACACCCCCGGGCAGGCAGTCCTGCCTGGCTGGGGGACGGCGGCGGACCACACAATCTTGCCGGTGCCTTACATCGACACACCGAAATCGCTTGTCTTGTGGCTCAGCTGGCTAATCACTCCTACAAGGAGGGAAATCCTGAGTCACATCGGCGTGGAGGGCTCCACGAGCAGGCCCAAGCTGAGGTCTGAGCTCGGCTTCTGGGCAGACAGAATCGTAGCCAAGGAGGGCATTCCTGCCGGGGTGCTCGAGAAGGACAAAGAGCTGATCAGGTATCAGTTCTCCACTTTCTCGTTCTCGAAACTGAAGATGACGAAAGAGGAACCTGGAAGAAAGAAGTCTTGGATGAGCTTTCCGCCCTCCTTCTGGATGACGCGGACATACGAACCGCTCAGATGCATCATGGGAATCTCGCGCTACCTGGGCGACAAGAAACCTGACGCTTCTCCGGCGTCCATCCTGGAGCAGGTCGCAAAGGAGAACCCGACAATCGTGGAGAAGAACAGGAAGGACTTCCTTGAGATCAACTTCATGGAGAGGATGAGCTTCTACGCGGTCTACCACTCCTCGGGCGATCCAGCAGTCAAGATATCAGCCGATTCTCTGGTTCCTGAAAAAGTGACATTCAACGCGCCTGAGCACCCGCTCCTCTGGATATCAAGGACGGATGAAGACCACGCTGGTGCGAGGCTGGATTTCAAGCACGAAGCGGCCTTGATGCTTCTCTCGAAGAAGAGCAAGGAAGAGCAGATACTGTTCCTAGAGAAGATGCTGAAGGATCTGGCATTCGAGAGGATAGGGAACATCCTCGATGAGCACGAGAAGCGTCTCGGCAAGGACCTTGTCAACCTGAGAGCACAATCGTTCGGACTCGGAACTGAATCGATTGCTGCTGTGGCCGGTCTGGAGCTCACAAGAGAGGATATACTCACAGAGAAGAACTACTTCGAGAAGTTCATGGACACCCTCATACCAGGTTCCATCCCGAAGAAGAAGAGGATGGAGACCGAGGAGCTTCTTGCAGCGATCAGCGGGCCCGCAGAGCAACCGGGAAGAGAAGAGGCACCCGAGGACAAGCCTGGAGGAACAGGCTGAGTTCTAGTCCAGCGCTACGACTCCGACCTGATGAATGGTGATTGCTGTTGAAGAAAGCAGACCGCAAGCTAGAGTGTCTTGTCAAGATTGTCATGGACCGTGGAGCAACGAATGCTAAGATTGTTCTGTCGAAGGATATTGTGGTGGACAAGAGAGTGAGATTGAAGTGTATGGTCCCGATCTGCGAGAACTTCGGCAAACACATGCTCTGTCCCCCAAACCTCATGTCAGTCGAGGAATTCCAGGATACCTTGAGTCTCTACAAGCGCGCCCTCTTAATCCAGCTGGAATCTGAGATTGATTCGACCGACAAATCCAAAAGGCCCCTTGGAAAGGAACTTGTCAAGGAGTTGAAGAGCAAGACAAGCACTGACAGATGTGAGCATCGCCTTCACGAGATTGTCAACCTGGCTGAGGCTGCAGCGTTCAAAGAAGGTTGCTACCTGGCAGCGGGTTTCATTGGAAGTGAATGCCTTCTCTGCCAGGAGTGCGTATCACAGAAAGGAAGAGAACCGTGTAGGCACCCATTTGAAGCCAGACCATCGATGCAAGCCATGGGGATAGACGTGATCAAGACCTGCGAAAAGGCCGGAATACCGGTCAAGTTGTCATCCAAGGAGAAGGTCAGGTGGACCGGACTAGTCCTCCTCGACTAGCCACTACTTTCCTTGTTTGCGAGGACAGTAAGGATCCCTCCAATCCAATGGGCCGTGCAGGAACGAGTACTTCAGACGAGCAAGGACCAAGTCCCACGCACGATCAAAGTACTTGTGGACCGCATTCTAGCAACTATCCTTTTCAAAGAACGCATTAGTTTCCCTCAGATGAAGGTTCAGGAGAATGAATTCACATGGCCAGTGAGTCATGCAAAGGTATATCATGATTGAAGACTTTAGCCATCTCTAAGTTGACAAATAAGAAAACATAAGCACACATTAGCACATACTAATACACTACTTATGGATGTGAAACATGCTCACTGCAAGAGAGGTTGAGATACTAGATGTCCTTCGCAAAGGCATCCGTTCGCCAACGTTGCTGGCCGCTGAGCTTAGAATCACCCAATCGGGCGCTACCCAGGCACTGCAGAAGCTTGAGAAGAAAGCCGTAGTGACCAGAACGAAGATAGGGAGGAACGTTTTCTACCGTCCAATCGAGGATGAGAAACCGGAAACTCCAAAGGAGTCCAATGAGGGCATCGAATTGATAATGGAGTCATACCACGCGCTCTCAAAGGTCTGGTCACATCTCCTAAGGCTAGACCTGACTCACGAGGAACTGGCAAAGGTGAGAGATGCCCGGAACATCCTAGAGGAGATATTGGTCAGACGCGGAAAAAGCCTGGAATAGCGAGACAGCCCCCCAGGAACAAAAAGATCATTTCAGCGCATTCTCAGCCTTCTGGATGTTGTCGACAGTGAAAGCAATGTCAGTCGTGCCGCCATCCTTGCCAATGATGTATATCGAGTCGACATTGACCATCGCCTTGGCGAGTTTTCTGGCGATCTTGCCCAGTTCCCCAGGCCTGTCGGTCATCTTGACCGCTATGACGTCCCTAAGGTCGTAGGGGATTCCGGAGCGCACCAGCGCCGACTTTGCAGTCGTCTCATCGTCTGTGACGATGCGTATCATGGGACGGGCGTTGCCACGCTCACTTGCGATCGCCTTGATGTTCACTCCGTGGTTGCCGAGGATCTCACAGACCTTTGCCAGCTCTCCTGGCTTGTTCTGGACGTAGACATCGAATTCCTTCAAAGTCACACACTCTACTCCCCTATGAAGGGACTAGAATAAAAAGAGTTTCGATGTGTGGTTCGGGCCAAGTACCTGCGAGGTTACTGTGGGCTCTTGGGCAACTTTGCCCAGCGGTTGACCCACCAGTAAGCAAGGTAGGTGGAACCGATAGTTGCAAACGACATCACCGACAGCGTCCATATGAGCCATCTCCCTTCAATGTTAAACACGAAACCGAATATTGTTGCCAGCGTGTTGGGAACGAGAACAGCGGTGCCCAGAACAGTCAGCCAGGTTATCGTCAGCGCCATCCTGTTGTTCAGGATCTGGAGCTGATTGTTATACAAGGCCTGAAGCACTTCCAGCCCGGAAGCGAGCACCTCAGACATATGCTCGCTCAATGATATCTGTCTGTTTAGATCTTCGACCAATAGTGTGATCTGAGCCAGGGTCTTGGGATTGTCTGAGACCAGTGCCGCGTCACCATATCTCAATGAGTGGAGGACATCCAAGGTCCGCCAGAGTGTGTTCAAGTACGTTATTAGCGTGTGCTTCAGATTATAGATTTGAGTCCCAATCTCAAGTCTCGGGGTGGTAGGATCAAGGAGAAGCTGGCTCATGCTGTCCCCTTGCTCCTCGATCTCCCTAAGGTACTCGAAGTTCCTCGAATTGTTCTCGTCCAGTATCCGGACGAGCATCCTTGTGAGCTTGTCCTCGAGGGGCATGCTCTCTGGCAGCTTCCTCATATAGACGTCGGCATACCTGGAGAACTGGACGAGTCTTACGACCTCCTGACTGTGTATCGTGACGATTAGATCTTTCCTGACCAGTATCAGGAGAGGATACGACTTGAGATCGAGCTTCTGGATCTTCACAACTGGGACCATAATGCCGATCTCAGTTTCTCTGTCAACGTAGTCTGCGTGGTAACCCTTGAGCACTTCGGGCACCAGAGATGCACTGAATCCCAACATGGTCGCTATCTCGGAACCATCCTTCTCTAGGTCAGAGACCGTGAAATTGATCCATGCGAGGGTCGAGTTCTGGAGCGTGGATATGAACGCAGTAGGCGAGTCCCCTAGAACCCTCACCGGTTTTCCGGAATGTGGAAGGGCGACACACACTGCGCGCGGAGTCTTGATATCACAGCTCTCGGATGCCATGTTCGGCACCGGTCTTTCAGCTGGCTCTTGAGTCGGTGTTTGGTTCTTAACAGCCAGCTTCCTTTCCCTCTGTTCCACTGGGATTCCTCCTATTCCTGCATCTCTGTTCTGATTTGACCCGTATGAATCAGCCGACTTTATTATTCCGCTGTTAGTCTCGGATTACAGGCCATTGGCCATTCTGTGCACCCTTTTAATACTCTTCCATCCATTTCGACGGCGATGTCCCATGAGGGTACTCCTCATACATGCTGACAAGTTCGAATACGAGATCAAAGAACCCACCAAGATGGCTGAGCCGCTACCTGAGAATCACCCGAAAGTGCATTCGTTCAAGGAAGTACTGGTGGCGTTCTCCACGATCGAGTCTTCAGACAATGACATGGTCGCAATAGCGGAGGCTGCGGCCGCGGATTTCCAGGACGTGTTCACAAAGGTCAGAGCTGAGAGGATGGTCCTCTATCCGTATGCCCACTTGAGTCAGAGCCTTGCACCCCCCAAACTGGCAGTTGACGTGCTGAAGGCGACAGAGGAGGCGATCAGGGCAAAGGGAATCGAGGTCCACAGGTCGCCCTTCGGATGGTACAAGGGTTTCGAAATCAAGTGCAAGGGGCACCCACTCTCCGAGCTATCCAGGGAGTTCACAGCGGAAAAGAAGATGACCAGGGAGGAAGTCGTGGAGAAGATCTCCCACGATTTCTACATACTGACTCCCGAGGGTGAGGAATACCCCGTTGACATGGGGGACATCGACTCCCTTGCAGTCCTAGAGAAGTATCCGTCGCTAAAGACGTTCATAGTCTCAGAGGAGATTGGACGTGGCAAAGGCAAAGAACCACCATCGATCAAGGCTATGCAGAAACTGGAGCTGGTGGATTACGAAGAGGCCAGCGACAGAGGGCATTTCAGGATGTTCCCGAAGGGACATCTGGTCTTCAGCCTTCTTGAGGCTTGGGCGCAGGCAATCGCGGTGGACAGGATTGGCGCCATCCAGATAGATACGCCAATCTTGTACGACTGGTCGTTCCCGGACATCAGGAGCCAGGGAATGTCCTTCCACGAGAGACACTACACACTCAAGACTGAAGAGAACCGCGAGTTTGTCTTGCGCTTCGCTGGGGATTTCGGACTGTTCAGGATGATGAAGGGGGCGACGCTCAGCTACAGGAATCTGCCCCTCAGGGTTTACGAGTTCTCTAAGAGCTTCAGGCTAGAACAGCGCGGCGAGTTGACTGGACTGAAGAGACTGAGGGCATTCCACATGCCCGACGTCCACTGCTTCACAAAGGACATCGAGGACGGCTGGAAGGAGTACATGCTGCTCTACAGGAACTACTCCGATCTTGCAGACGCCACAGGCGTCGAGTACGCAGTCGCATTCAGAATTGTGAAGGAATTCTACGATAAGTACAAGAGCAACCTCATTGAGCTTCTAAGATATTCGAAGAGACCCGCGCTCATTGAGGTCCTGTCCGAGATGAAGCACTACTGGGCGGTGAAGCACGAGTTCCAAGGAATCGACTCGGTTGGAGGTGCTGTGCAGCTCAGTACCGTACAGCTTGACGTCGATGATGCGGAGAGATATGGAATAGTCTACACCGACACCGACGGCAAGAAGAAAGGATGCATCATCTGCCACTCGTCCATAGGATCGATAGAGAGGTGGATTTACGTCCTTCTCGAGGAGGCGCTCAAACACGACAAACCTGCGCTCCCGTTCTGGCTCTCTCCGACTCAGATCAGGATGATACCGGTGAGCCAGGAGTTCGAGCAAGACTGCCTCAGAATAGCAGAAGGGTTGGACGCAAGAGTCGACGTCGACGACATGGACGACAAGGTCGGCAAGAAGATCCGAAACGCCGAGATGGAGTGGATCAACATGATCATCGTCGTCGGCGAGAAAGAGAAGGGCTCAGGCAAGTTGCCTGTGAGGATGCGCAGCGGGGAGCAGGTTCTCATGACCTTGGAGCAGCTGAATGAGGAGATTGCGAGGCTCTCGAAGGGGTATCCAAAGGGGAGGTTGCCCTTGCCCAGGCTTCTCTCCAAGCGGCCGGCGTTCCGAGGATGAGCAATTCAGTCAGCGGTTGTCCTCGTCTCCCCAAATGAACTTGTGCAGTTGTGGGAGGACACGAACGTTCAGGCCCTGCTCAAGGACCTTCTCCGCAAGCGCCTTCATATCTTTCCCCCCCACGGGCGTGAGGATGACCTCACACTTTGGCGAGTATTTCTCGATCATTTCTCTTGCATATTCGTAGTCCGTGTCATCGGAGATTATGAACTTGAGCTGGTCTGTAGGGCCGAGGAGCTCGATGTTCTCGAAGAGCATCCTTTCGGCTTCACCCGAGGACGGGCACTTGATGTCCATGCTTATGGTCAGGTTCTCGACGCATGGCAAATCGTCCAAGGGCATTGCACCATTCGTCTCAAGCACTACCTGGTATCCTCCGTCGAGCAACCTCTTGAGAAGCTTCGGCGCATCCTTCTGAGCAAGGGGCTCGCCTCCCGTGAGGCACACATGAACGCATTTGAGCTTCGCAATCCTGCCCATCACTTCGTCTATTGTCATCTCCTCGCCCTTGTCGAAAGCCTGGGTGGTGTCGCAGTAGGTGCATCTTAGCGGGCATCCAGATGTTCTGACGAATGCTGTCGGAGCTCCTATGGTCAGGCCCTCTCCCTGGAGGGACTTGAATATTGAGTAGATCTTCATCACTTCACCTCGTATTCGAGCGGATCCTTGATGCCAGCGGCTTCGAACCCCTCAAGCCGCAAACGGCACGAATCGCATTCGCCGCACGCCTTTACGCCTCCACCGTAGCAGCTCCAAGTGAGCCCCAGAGGCACTCTTAGCCGGAGCGCCTCCCTGACTATCTCGGCCTTCGACCTTCTGAGGATCGGCGCTTCAATCTTGATGCCATGTCCTTCTCTTCCAGCCTTGGTTCCCACATCAAGCATCTTCTGGAAGGCGTCCATGAACTCCGGCGTACAATCTGGGTACCCGCTGAAATCGACTGCATTGGCCCCGATGAAGACGGAGGTCGCGCCTCTGCTCTCTGCGAGCGATGAAGCGATACTGAGGAAGACGATGTTCCTTGCTGGGACGTATGTGCTGGGAATCTCTGCACCGATCTCCGCTTTGCTCCGCCCGGAAGGTATCGAGATCGAATCCTGGGTCAAGGAACTACTCAGATATCGACCGAGGTCTAGCGGTACGACGATGTGTTCTTTCGCGCCAAAATGCTTGGCGATTCTTGTCGCGGAGTCAAGTTCTCTCCGATGCTTCTGTCCGTAGTCGAAGGTCAGGGCGACGACCTCGAATCCTCGCTCAAGTGCCATCGCGAGGACCGTCGAGGAATCCAAACCGCCAGAAAGAAGGACGACCGCCTCTGCCATGTGTATACACCGTCGGCCTAGAGATCGGCGCCTGTCCAAGCGCCCTGACCTCTGCCCTCGTCCACGCCGATCTCAATCCGCGTGACGTTCTTGGGGAACTTAACCTTGTCCAGCATCCTCTGGAGCACAAAACTGGCCAGTGTCTCCGCTGAAGCGACCTTGATCTCGAGCAGTATGCAGTCCGATCTCGGCAATCTGAGCTCCTTGTCGCCAAGCTTGTACTCAACATAGTCCTTTCCCACTCGCACACCCTTGTCCTTGACCGGGATCAGGACACGGTGATCCAGCTCATTGGCCACATCTCTGAGGAACTCCTTCACGCTAATGAAGTCCATTACAACGCCGTCAGGACCCATTTCGCCCTCGATGCTAGCGTTGATCGCGTAGTCGTGTCCGTGCAGCCTGCCACACTTGGAGTGGCCTGGTATGATGTGCGTCGCGGAGAATGTTATCTTTGAAGTCCAGCCATTGATCTGCAGCCTCATCATCCAAGGGATAAGACAAGGTCACTATAATAGTTTCAGGGGCGATTGATGGTCTTGCTCCTTGTCTCAACCAACCCCGCAGCCAACAAGACCGAATCCGAGATGTCCGACTTCGATCGCGAAGTATCGACGAAGACTCTCGAAAGGTTCACCACGGGAGCGCCATAGGCTTTGCACCCGCCTAAGAAATGGAGGGTTCTGAAAATCAGGTTTCCCGAGACTCCATCCGGAGCTATCAGTAGATCCGAGTCCCTGACGGCGTCCTCGATCAGGATCGCGTAGTGTTCTGCAGCATGTCCTTTCGCCCTCAGGGAGTCGACTATTCTGTCACCGTCCTCGATGCTCGTTCTGATATCCGATCCTCTTCCGGAATCCTCCGTTCGGCCCTTTGAAAGCACCCCGCATTTCATCGACCAGCCTGATAATGAGAAGTAGGCAACCGATGCTAGGGCCAGCGCTATCCTCGACGGTCTGTCATTCCCTTCATCGATCCCGACAGGGGTCAGCAGGAACTGCTTCCCATGGGCATCTTCGAGGACCGCCGTGCGCATGATCTCTCTCACGCCGAACGAGGCTTTCAGCTCCTGCAAGGTTCTCGAGGAACCAAGAGTCCCTCTGACGGCCGCATCTATGTCGCCGTCCCGCAACGACATCACCAGTTCGTGTGAGTCGTTGAACCGCTTCAGGCGAACCTTGCATCCGATGGACGAGAGCTTCTGCTGGGTGAGTGACAACTGTGCCTCCTGAAGCCCTATGCCGACCGCGATCCTGGAGCGACAACCGACAGATAGCAGGGTGTTCACATCTATCATTCCGAACCCCACACTCAGAACTCATCCTCGGTCATCTGGTCAAATGAGTAGTTCTCCCACTTCCTAACACCAAGCACTATCTCCAGCTCCTGGGGAGTCAGTAGGGGCCTGTCGTACATGGCCATGTCATCAATCGCGATTCTCGGGCATGCGGTCGAGACATACGCGTCGAACCCGAGCGACTTCAGCTTCTCCGGGTCGAACTTGTCCATGAGGATGAGAGCGGCGTCCTTCTTCTTCCATCTAAGCAGTTTCCGCAGCTCCTTTGCTCGCCTCATCCTCCTCTGCCCAATCTTCTCCCCCACGATTATCCCAAAGGTCCGGGCCTTCTCGGCCTTCTCTATCACGGCATGTCTCTGCCTGAGTATCTTGTCCATGGCCTGATCTATCTCCCTAGGTTCCTCTAGGTTGGGGTCGAGCACTACGACCTTCTTGCCCGTGGCAAGGTGCACGCCCAGTGCATGGAAAGTTCCGCTGCCTATGAGAAGATAGCTCCCCACGTTCTTTGCGACCGAAATTGCGGATGTGTAGTTGCATCCAAGGACCTCGCCGGCATGGGATATCCTGCTGTCCCCCTCGCCGATCCTGGTCTTGATGCCCATGCTCTCAAGACCATCGATGACATCATCGAGCTCTGTCAAATGCTGCGATGTAGCGAGCACTCCGACAGGTTCCTGGAGCATCCCGACAGACTTCTTCAGCTGATCGCCAAGCGGCACTTTGGAACGCGCAGGGACGAATATGAGAGGTTTGGAGAACTTCAAACAGGGGATGGGTGAATGTCCGACATTGACAATAGCATCCACCATGTCGAACAGCGAGCTCGGGACATCACAAGCCCCGAAGCACGGTTCTGCGACAACCAGGACTTCCGCCCCGGACTTGTTCTCAAGGTCCTCAGCAAGCTGATAGGCGCGCTTCTTGAGTCCTTCAGGCACCTGAAGAGCCACTATCCTCGCCTTCAACCGCTTGATTTCGGATATTGCGCTGGTGAGATCTATTTCGTACATTCTCCAAAGGCCAACCCTGTGCTCCCTGGCATCTTAGGTGTAACACCGTTCAGCCGGGCTATAGGAGTAAAGAGAACAACGATAAAAAACGTTGCGAGGCACCTGG
>Ga0214473_10009810_pt1 | contig 11308 bp, 12 predicted proteins | sample RVTome_7_FD_203509 | JGI IMG/M metagenome (GOLD analysis project Ga0214473, IMG submission 203509) | Soil microbial communities from uranium-contaminated site in the Upper Colorado River Basin, Wyoming, United States - RVT98D197 | ecosystem: Environmental > Terrestrial > Soil > Contaminated >...
CTTCTCATCACAGCGAGTAGTGTGATTCTCGCTGTGCATCGTCGAAAGAGGAGATCCGGTCCTGCCGATAATCAAGTAACTTCCCAATGACAGGATCGTCTCAAATCACCGCACCATCCGAATCCCGTCTTCACCCTCAATCGCAAGGCCACCGAGAGTCAAGCCAACAAGCATGCCAGTTGTCGAGTCACATGTAAGGCTGGTGTCTCGTAGCACAAAATGAAGTACTAGATCAATATCACCATCACCATCAACATCCTCCTCATGCCTCTTTGGGTCACCAGTTTTCTTATCAACGTGAGTCTCACGCGCTCCTTCAAACGTGACAGTCTCATGGTCGACTGAGGTGGCATCGAAAGTCTCGGTGGTCAGAATTGCCACAGCGATGACCTCACTCTCGGCCCTGCAATTGATGGAGTTAGGATCGCCTCCTGGTTTGATGTCGATGTCCATTTCCAGTATTAGCGCCTGCTCCACAGTCACAGGCGCAGTGTCGCCAGAGGGGCTTACAATACCATTTGCGCTACTCCCAGCGACCTTGTTGAAGAAAATCCCAGGGGTCTCTGAGGCAGTCGCATGGAATGCTAGTGTCATAGTGGCGCCTGCCGACACAGTAAAGGGCCCCCAGGTTAACGTCTGTCCGCCAATTGTTGGTTCATCCGTGGTTGAACCGGTCGTCGAACCTGCTTGGTAGCTGAAGCCGGGCGGCAAGGTATCCGCGATGGTGACGCCCTCTGCACTGCCTGCGTCCGCGTTAAGCATCGTGATCGTGTAGGTAACAGTCCCTCCACTCATGACGGTGGCCGGAGTTGCTACCTTGGATAGGTGCACTCTCGGTTCGCTGATCCGTTGGATCTGAAGATCACGCACTTCTGTCAGCTCGATAGGTGCTGCGCTGACATCCTGGGATGAAAAGCCAAGTGGAGGCACATCACCTGCCTTGCCTATGTTACCAACCTCGAAATTGATGTTCTGCCAATCATCAAAGCCCGAGAGTAATTGAGCATCTCCTCCCGCATCGTTAGCGTCAATCTGGTGTACGCCATCTGTCACAATATTGCAGTTCCAGTCAAGAGGCCCATTTGCATTTTCCGATACTTTGAAGCCCGGTAGTAACAGCCCGCGCACTGTACCTGGACCGCAGTAGTGTTTTGTTCCGAATCCGACGACGGGTGCACCGCCGCTAATGCCATTGTCCTCGTCAAGATTGGTCTCGTTCAAAGTGGGAAGCTCAAACCGCGAGTAGTCGAAGTGTCCATCCTCCCCACCGACAATCAGCCCTGAGGTTTGAAAGCTATAACTCATTATGCTCAGATAGTTGGGTTTGTGGTTGAATACCTCTGTTTCAGGATCACCAGGGTCGACGTCCTCATTCCCTCCATGCAGAAGGCCAAGCGTGTGTCCGAGCTCATGCATGAAGGTACCCGCCTGCTCGTTCACCGATCCGACGCCAATGGGATTCAGCGGACATAGAGGCCATCCCCCAAGTGAGACAACGAGCACCTGGTCAAGGGCAATGCCGCTTGTGCAATCCTCAAAGTCTGGATGGCCAATTCGGTGAACGAATATTGCATATCGGAAGACGCGACTCGTTTGGCCAAAGTGATCGGTCATCAAGTCATTCAACTCATTAGTTAGAGCATCTGCGTCGTCTGCGTTGCCCAATACGTCGTCGTGGGGCAGCACGTTACCCCGAGCCAGACCGCCCCACATATTCCCTGTTACAAAGTCCGTGCTATCAGGTCCAACATCTACGTGAAGGTTGATGCCAGCTCCCCCATCGACAGGTGCAGTCGAGAATGCCTCGACGATCTCCTGAATTGCTTCGGGCTTCGGTTTGTGTGTGTGGCTCAGCAGACCTCCCTGTTCCATCCAGTCGACTTCGACAAAGATGTCCTTCTTATTGGGATCAGCCCCCATCGCTGGCAAGTCCACGTCAACCTCACCATTGCCATCCAAGTCCAATCCCTCAGTCTCCCATACATCAAACAGTCCATCCCCATCACTATCCTGCAGGCCAGTTGTGATCTCCCCGACAATTGCAAGACCTGCAAGGCTAGTCTCAATCCCCGTGTCAAAGGTGGTCAGAAGCGTTCCAGTCTCGATGTCTATCCGATAGACGCGCCCGCTGCCGAATCCCCCCGTCCAGAACGATGTGCCATCAGGGTCCAAGTTCATAGCAAAGAAGTAACTGCCCTCCCCCACACTCCCTGTTGTATAGCTTTGAATGAGGTTGCCGTTCGCGTCCAATCGATGCACTGCCCCGGTTGCGGCGACAAGCACCTCTCCGTTCGGTCGGATGCGCAGAGCATACGCAGGGCTCGTAGGAAGCGCGGCAAAATCGGAAAGCTGAGTGTCAGTGCACACGTCAAAGCGTTTTACATGACTGCCCTCGGATGTGTAGAACATTGCGCATTGATCATCAGCCAGATCAATCCAATCGATTCCCCTGCGCTCGATAGACGGCTTAAATGTGTCGACCAAGTTTCCGGCAGGATCAAACTTGCGTACCAGTTCCTCGCCATCTACTTCTCCCGTGTAGATGCTTCCAGATCTGTTCACAAGGCAGCTCTCAGGGAGAATGCTGAATGGGCCTCCCCAGGGATAGACCAAGACGGTGCCTTGGTTATCGAATTTGGTCATAGTTCCCATTGAGAAATTCGTTGCATAGAGATTACCTACAGCATCAGTACACATGCCGGTCTCATGGGTGCTTCCGCTCGTTGTATCGAGTATCCCGATTAGGTTTCCAGTAGAATCGAAATGCTTGATCATCCCACTACCGATGCCGGCCAGCACGTCCCCCTGTCGAAGCGGTGCTGGACTGGCAAGAACCGAAGGAATCTCAACTCCAAGAACTGCTATTGCGCATGCCACGATTGTGATGATTCGCCGCATCATGTGATCCCTCCCAAGCTTTGGATACGACAAGAGCACTCCGATCCCGGCCATGGGGCGACAAGAACAGGTGGTGATATCTAAGCAGAGCAGAGCGACCCAAAAACATCAGAACGGGCTGGTTCTTGTTCATGAGGTCGTCTCCGTGATAACGTAAGGCAATCGCAGAGGATGATGTTCGATTCCTCATCACCTATGAAGACATCAAATAAAGGCCGTCAAGGACTAAGGTGGATTGCTCTGGGAACCATAGGAGTCACTACTGTCCTTGCGGTTGTGGGACTTCTCAGTCGAGTTGTCCCTCCAAGTCCAGGTTCCCCGGATACCTCAGAGAAGGTCCACCAATCACCTGACCCTAAAGCTGTGCAAGCCGACGACAATCTCGCGGACCAGGTGTTGGGGGCCGTTTCACTTATCGACTCCTATACAAAGTCAAGATCTGGAGGCACCTATAGGGTCTACGCAATTGTCGCCAAGTCGGCTAGGTTTGACCCTGTCGGGTTTCAGCTTGTCGACACTGCTACCGGAACACGGTTGCACTCTGGTTCGCTTGCACTCGAAGAGAAGTTGTCCTGTCTTCGGGTCGACCTGAAGGATGCCGAAGGAAACATACTGCTTGACAGCAGTGACCCGTATACATCGGCAAGGTTAGGTGAGTCCATTTCATATGGCTCAGAAGCCATGTCCTTGACAACACCCGGGATAGATAACTTTGCCAATGGATCAGAAAAGAGAGTCAGCCTTTTCGTCAGATCTGACGGCGGTGTCTTCTTCGTCGAAGGGCTAGAAATCCAGGGCCAGTGCACTTGGATCCGGGACTGAACCTGCCCTGTTACAAGGAATGTCAAAAGACCCCCTCGCATCGGTGGATCTACTAGGAGAGGTCTTGCGTGGAGAAAGATCCCCAGTATTGCCTGAATTATACATCGTGGTTCTCGGCGGAATCTGAACACCAAGCATCAGGCGTGTCGTCGGTCGGGATGAGCTCGTCCTGACCACTCACCCGGCGAAAGAGGCCATCGCGGCTCGGCAAACAGGGCGGAAAGCTCAGCCGTTGGGCTCAGGTACTCTCAGCCAAATCCCCTCGCGCAGGCAGTTTGGCCACCCCTCCAGAGTTGGGTGGATGTCCAGATTCCGGCGTATCAAGACTCCTCGGGTTGTCTTGAAATCACGAGCCACGGAATCGAGAGTACCGCCCGGCTGGATTTGGTAATCCGCGCCTGGGTGCCGGCGATAGTCAGATGCCGGGACGTTCTCACATACGTTGGGCGTTGGTTGCGGCAACGGGGACGTCGTGGGGGTAAGTGATGGGGAGGGAGTTGGCGTGCTTATGGCCATAGGAGTAGGACCTACTGCGAACCGAATGAAAAGGCCACCAAGGGCGGTCAGGTCTGGGAGGTAGTCAGCTAGGGCAGGTAACACCCGTGGCGATAGCATCAACAGCGATGTCATTACGATGAAGGCGCCAATGACTGTCTTGACGCACTCCATCCGCAAGGATCTGTTTCTATAACACACCGCGGCGGCCACAAGGAGACCGAGAAGCCCACCAACCAGCCCCAGCCCCAAACGCCCTGGAGTAATTGCTCTTCTGATCTCATCAGCCAGGCCATTGAGAAAGATCTTCTCCGCCAACTTCAAGGCCACTATGGAGACAACCACGATTGTCAGCGTGCCAAGACCCGACAAGAACTGTAGCAGGCATCCTTTTCCATAACGATTGCCAGGAGACCTTTCCGCGTCGGGCACCAAGCCGCCCCTTTAAACAAAGGGCCCCGCACTTTGCGGGGCTTCAACGCCGAATGAGACTGCTAGTGTGGGGGGCCTGAGCCCCCCCAGGACAGCTCACAATGAGGTCCTTTCCCCAGAACATCGTAGCCTCGTTTCGCAGTGGGTATTGCCCGGCTTTTTCTCCTCCTCCTCCTCAACAGAATAGTAGGCGCGAGCTCCATAGATGTCAAGTGACTTCTGTCGTGGGAACTCTAGCGAGGCTTTGGACCTGGTCTCTTCCGGCCGTGGTCGATGTAGTCAACTAGGGAGAACAAGTCAATGAAATTTGCCGGCCCTCCGAGTTTCCGCCCTACCAGACGGTCAGTGTAGATAAGGTCACGCAGGCGGCCTATTGAAAGACCGGCGAATTTGGCCGCCTCCTCAAGGCTCAAGTACGGATTACCCTCCTGGTCTACATGGATTGAGAGCGGTCTGATCCCATCAAGGGGAAGCCGCTCTCTCAACAGGTCATAAAGGTTCGTCGTGTCTTTGTGTTCTCGGGGTCTCCCTCTCCCCCTTTCGGGACCCATGAGCCCATTATACAGACCCCATGCAAGATCCGAGAATCCCTGAAGTGCAGTAAGCGTCTTCTTCCAGGCCTGCTGCAGCTCACGCGGGCACTTCGCAAGAACTAGGGAGTCGAAGTCTTGGATGCGGCGCTCCAGCAGCTCATATGCTGCGAGAAACTGGGGGTACGCAAACCTGACCCCATCGCGGGGTCGATCACGAGTGGCCATATAGGTTTGGACTGGTGAACCCCTCCGGCCGGACAGACAGAAGGCCGACTGACTCCTAGACTAGCACAGATTTCAATCCCACGCGCAACCTCGAGTTAGTGGACACCTTGCCTGGCGGGCCAAGGGTGCCGCATAAGCACTCGCAAAGCCCTTGACACGGGGAATGACAACCGGGCACCAAGGTTCGACTGCAAATCAGCCCGCTTGCAGGCTCACCTACTTGGGGGCGTGCCAGATGGTAGATCGCGCTTAGAGCGGGGGTCCTGGTGTGTCTACCAGGAAAAATCTGACAGTGCAGGATGATCTCGCTCAGTCCGGTCAGGCGTTGGGTCTTCGATCTTTGCAAGGTTGGTAATGGCCACACCATGGGAGATTCCTTGTCGGTCTAGACTGTCAGTCTTCGCCTGCTCAAACTGTTGGCTGGTCACCCTATACACAGGTATGTTGACGGTTTGAATGGGGATGGTCCTCCCATCCTGTGTTGCGACCGTAGCACTCCGTGGCGGCTGGTGGCGGAGTCTATCTACCCACCCCTCCCACTGCTCGGCCAACGGTGAGAACAGCTCATGTTGGGTGTCTGTCTTTGGATCTCGTTTTATGGCTTGCGTGTCAACGCGGCCGATGGTCTTCGCGAAGTACTCTGCATCCTGGCGCCCTATACCGAATATGACTTTGGTTTGGACATTGGAAAGCGCTCCCAGCATCCGTGGGGTTAGCTGCGAGAGATCCTGGTGGGCAACAGTCATGCCCATCCTGAATTTTCGTCCCTCTGAGAACACATGAGCGAGGGTTTGAACCGAGCCCTCGTTCGCGACGTAAGCAGCGAATTCGTCTATGGTTAGGTTCCACAATTCCCTGGTTCTACGACGACGCATGGCGCGTTCAAGGCCTGTAGTAACGAGAGTCCCTATGAGGCGGTTTGTCTCCCCGTCTGAATGTCCAAGGTCGAGAAGGAGTATCTTCCCCTCGTCCATGATCGCTCGAAAGTCCAAATGGTTGGCCGGTTGACCGAGCATCACTTTCAGTCGCGGGTTGAGTGAGAAAGCGCCGATCTTGTTGAGTGTGCTCTCTCTCATCACAGGGGCTTCCCTCCCCCATAGGTCGTAGCGGTCATGGAAGAACTCAACCACGCTTCGCTCGGACACCCTGGCGAGGCACTGTTCTCTGAACTCCTGATTGGTGAGGAGTCGGTGCATGTGCATGAGCGTCAGCTTGTTCTCAATGAGAACGATTAGCGCCGCGATGACAACATTGGAGAAGTGGGGGGCCTCCTTCAGGCTCTCTGGCCAGGTACGACGGAAGGCCTCTAAGATGCTGGCAGCGACATCATACGGAGGCTCATTTGTCGCCAGCACGTTGAAGGGGATAACATAATCAGAACGTGACGGGTCGACGTAGATCAAGCGATCCAAAATGTCTCTGTTCCCCAGGATTCCCGTGGTTATCAGAGAGCGAATGAGGTCGTCACCCAATAGGGAATGCGGATCAATGAGCCCACATCCGCGTCCGGCAGCTATGTCTTGGAAGAGTAGGTACTCGAGGAGCTTGGACTTCCCCTTCCCTGAACTGCCGATGACATAAAGGTGTGAGGACCGGTCAGCGTCGGCAATATGTAGATGCGGGGCAAAGATCGACTTGCCCCGCCTTCCTAGTATAAGGTCGCCATTGCTTCTCGGTCTAAGGGCGAATGCAGGCCACATGTTGATGGAATACTCCATCATAGCATTTCAGCCGATAGCCCCGTTATTGCTCGCTTCAGCTGTCGCGTCTCTTCCCATGCCAAGCCATGAATGCCCTGACCGAGGCGATGTACGACCAAATCGTTCCTCCAGCCAAATACCTGCGAAGTGGCGAGGCCCTTCTTCCTCCCCAGAGATACTCCTCATACGCCTGAATCTCAGCGTGCGTTATTTCTTGGGGGGATGCAACCCTACCGCTTGAGAGCAAATACCATCGTGCAAAATGCCGAAGCCCTGAGCGCCTCAGCTTCACTGTTTCTTCGCTATACCCTTCGGACCTGAGCCAATCCAAGAAGAGAGCTTCGTCAACCTGGGAGATCAGGACTGCCATTGTCTTGTGATTTCAAACTCACCGGTGAGAAAGACCTCACGGTCACGGGTTCATCGCCCCGACCAGCATGAAGCTGGCCGGGAAGGAGACCGCTCCCCGCGCCCGGCTGATCGTCACCACCCGGTCTTCCATCGGCTGCCGGAGCACCTCCAGCACCCGCGAAATCTCACCCGGCCGCGGCCAGTGGCCCCCGCCGACCAGTCCGGCGTTGGAGATGGTGTGATGGGGCGAGCGGAATGGGCGATGGCGGACCAGGGGGGTGTCGCTGGGCAGCAGTTGTAGATGGTGAGGGCGTCCCTTTCGGCCTGGGCCGCTGCCGTCCGCTCCACTACCCCTTGGGAGATGGAGGGGTCGCCAAATGCTTGCTTGGCGGCGTGCTCCCTGACGGCCTTGAGGATTTCGGCCCGGATGACGCCGGCCGTTTCTCGCTCGGCGAGCTCGGCCTGGCGGATGGCGTCGCCGCGTACGTCGGACGGGGGGCGGAGCTCGACCCCGTGGTCCACCGGGATGTAGCCGTGCTGCACCAAAAAGGAGGCGAACATGCGGATGCGCTCCACCAGGTCCGGCGCCCGGTTGGTGCAAGTTGACCAAAGTTCCTTGGTCCCGGTGCGCTCCCGTTCCCGGGGCGCTTCCACCCCAGCGGCGGCCTCAAGCACCCTGAGGCGCTCGGCGGTGGCCGAGTCCGGTGCACTGGAGTCGAGTCGCATCACAAATGTACTGTCGGTGACGCCGCCCGCCATCTTGAACAGGCGGTCACGGGTGTCGGCGTACCAGGCGTGGAGTGAGCGAATGGAGTCCGCCTCGGCCTCGAGCGCCACCCGTTCACCCCAGCCGATGGGCCATTGCTTGTCGACGGGTAGGGCGGCCTGGTCCAGCCGGCGCCCAATTTCCGCAAGCCGGGCGTTGTCGCCCTCAATTTGGTCGGGTGCCATTTCCGCACGGCTCAACTCCGTGGTGACCGGCGCCGCCAGCGCCTTTTGTTCGGCGAACAGGTGCTTTTGGTACTTCTGGAATGTGCTCATCGCTTGCCTCCGATGCTCCGTTTGCCGAAGCCGAACCGTTTTCCGCTGGCCCGTTCCAACGCACCCTGCCTTGGTGCACCCGGAGGGCCATCCAATCCTTGTTCAAACCAGCCGGGGGAGTTGTCCGGCTTGGCGTCCGGCGACACAGTCTGGGACTCTGGGTAGCGCTGTTGACCACCGTAGAGCTTGGCGGGGCGGTCGGCGCCCCCGGGGACGCTGCTACCGGGCGAGGATTGAGGGTCGTCGGCCGAACCCGAAGGAGATTTTGGAGAATTCTCATCGGCGACAGCAGTGTCCCCGGGGGCGTCGCGCACTACACCCTCAACGATGGTCGGGGCGTTATCGTCCTGTTCGTAGGGGTCTGAGTAGAAGTCGGCGGCGGCCGCCCCGTCCATCAGCAGCCTTCCCATGGGGCTATCCCGGAGTTCGGCCCACCGCTTCTGCCGGACGGCGTCGAGGTCGGCGGCGAGCTCCGTCGCCCGCATTGACTCCGGCCCGAGCCCGAGCAGTGCGGCCTTGCGGTCGAGTGCGTTGATGATAAGTGCACCAAAACGTGGGTCACTGCCCCTCGGCCGCTGCTTCGACTTCTCCCACTCCGCCTGAGCCTGCGTGATGAGGCTGTCCAAGTGGCTGAGGTGGGTGACGAGCAATTCGTGGGCCTCGAGCTCAAAGCGTTCCTTGAACTCGGCGATGGTCTTCTTGAGCAAGCCCGCCACGGTTTTGTGGTCGGCGATGCCCATCCGGTCCGCAAGCTCGCGCAGGGTCGCACCATTCAGGTAGGACTCCAGCAACTCCCGCCCGTGGAGCACCAGTGCCACTTCGGCCCGGAGGACCTTTGCCGACCCGTGGTTGGCCCGCTTGGGACCCTTGGCCGCCGCATCACCGCCCTTGCTGGCCATCGCCGCCATATCCTTTGCCGGCCGGCCCCGGGACTTGGTCACCGCCCGGACTCCCGGACGAATTCGCGCGCCACGGGCCCCGTCTTCAGCCCGCGCTCCGCCACCGGCGTCCTTGAGTTCCACGTTCGCACGTTCTCCAGTGATGCGTGCTCGGGGGCCGGCGACAGGCCCAGGGTGATGGCCTCACGAAGGATGGCGTCACGGAGTACGTGGTTCATTGTCATGTTGCGCTGCTTGGAGATGGCACACAAGGAGTCGTACTCGTCGATGGGGATCCGCACGGTCAACAGGGCGTGGGTCCCACGCTGTCGTTGCCGCTCTCCACGCTTTCCCGCCATATCCCACCTCCAAAACGAAGCGCCCCGACCACTTGTGACCGGGGCGCGCTGGTTGTTTGGGGCGTCCGGGGTGCCAGTTAGGACCCACCCAGGACTATCAATCTGCTGTTGGAATGATTGTAATAGGTTTTCCGGGGGAAATCTCAGTGTACAATGCGGAATGGACCGCCCCAGGGAGGATCGAGATGAGCAAGAAACCGGTGGTTCGCCACAGGAGTGCTAAGACCGGCAAGTACGTCACCCAGAAGTATGCCAAGAACCACCCGGACATCACCGTTCGGGAAACGGACAAACCGCGTAAGAAGGGCAAGTAACCCAGGGATTCTCGCATATGCGGCGAGCACTCAAAGATCCAGCTACCTGGCTCGGCTTCGCCGCTGGAGTGGCGACGATGCTAGTGCTATGGCAGCTGGGCCTTTGGCCGGGACCCTAACAGATAGGAAATTGTAAGGAACTCGCCCGGCACAGTCCAGCGAGTTGTTATAGAATGAGATGGAGGCCCTGGCGGGATTCGAACCCGCGATTGCTCCCGTGCAAGGGAAGTCCCTTTCCTGACTTGGGTACAGGGCCCCAGGAGGGGTGGCCGGGAGTCGAACCCGGTACGGGCGATTTGCTAGTCGTCTGACTCACCAGTCGTCTTCCACCCCGTATGAAGAGGGGCGGGACCGCCTATCGGCCCCGCCCTTTTTCGTCTATCTATGCGGAGACCAGCTCCTCCTCCCCGATGTAAACATACGTCTTTGACCTAGGCTTCTTGATTTGGTCATTGCTGAGCGTCGCCGCGTGAATTTGACGTCCGGCGAACTCGCCCAGTGTGAACCCTGACTGCTCAAGGGCATCAGCCAACTCACCCTGTGTCATTGCCCTCCCCTCCCTTCTGAGGATCCGCTCGATTGCCTCGCCGAGCGAGACACCCGCAAGCCTCGAATCCTCGCCATCGAGTGACTGCTGCCCAATCGGCAGGTCCAGTTGCCCCGCCTCCGGATAGGCGCGGACAAGCGCCTGGCGCAACGCGAGCAGTTCATTGAGCGACGCCTGACTTCTAGCCCTGCGGCGCTCGAGCTCTGCCTTCTGTGACTCCAGAGCGGCACTAACACTCCGTAGCCTAGTGATCGATTGCTCCAAGTTCCTAACAATCTGGGTCATGTCATCCAACTCTTCCCCCTTGGCCCCATTCGCTCCGGCGAGAGCGCGAGCCATACACCCACCTCCTTGCGTGCTTTTGACTTCTCTTGGCGGTCCCTGCTTTCATCTCCGCATCCTCCAATACGGCCCTGGCGGTCTCTGCTACATTGAAGTCTAGCACACGCGAGGAGTTTATGCAAGCATTGACAGTTGACATTCCCGAGGCCATACGCGAACAAATGAGCGATCATGCTCGGTCGATTACATCAGGTCAATTGGGGGAACAGGCTTTGGGGGATGGGATACAGATCAGGATTACATTATCAGCAAATTGTGCCCCCCGGCGGCGGCGACCTCCAGGGCTCGCTTGGCGTGCTCTTGCCCTTTGATCTCCTCAAAGCCCTCCGCCGCCTGGGCCTCGCCGAGTTCCAGCGGCCTACGTTGGTATG
>Ga0214473_10009811_pt1 | contig 11307 bp, 10 predicted proteins | sample RVTome_7_FD_203509 | JGI IMG/M metagenome (GOLD analysis project Ga0214473, IMG submission 203509) | Soil microbial communities from uranium-contaminated site in the Upper Colorado River Basin, Wyoming, United States - RVT98D197 | ecosystem: Environmental > Terrestrial > Soil > Contaminated >...
GGGGGCCAATGAAGATCGAGAAGGACCTATTCAGGAAATTCGTGAAGGCCTACGAGCCGGGGCAGGTCATCTTCAAGGAAGGGGACACCGGCGACCACATGTTCATCATCATCCAGGGGGAGGTGGAAATCCGCAAGCGAACCACTGCCAACACCGCCAAGACCCTGAGCACCTTCAAGCCCGGCGACGTGTTCGGCGAAATGGCCCTCATCGAGAACAAGCCCCGCTCGGCCACCGCCGTGGCCACCAAGGCCTGCCGCATGTTGGTGATGAACGAGCCCCTGTTCCTGTCCATGATCGAGCGCAACCCGGACTTCGCCCGCAAGATGATCCTGGTGCTCTCCGAGCGCCTGCGCAAGAGCAACCTGCTGATCCAGAACCTGACCATCACCAACCGCGAGAACCAGATCCTGGCGGGGCTGCGCCAGTTCGCCGTCGAGAAGGGGACGGCCACCTTCAAGGGCCACCGGGTCAAGGTCGCCGAGTTCCTGGAGTGGGCGGTCACCCACCTGGGCCTGGAAGCCAAGGAGCTCACCCCGGTGATCCAGGAGTTCCAGCGCCGGGGCGTGGTCGGCCGCTCGGCCCTGGGCAGGGAAGAGGTGATCGTGGATCTGCAGAAGGTCGCGGTCTAGGCCGGCGCCCTGCCCCTAGGCGCAGAAGTCCAGCGCGGTCAGCACCATCACCCGGACCAGATCCAGCACGCTGTCCACCTCCACGTACTCGTCCACCCCGTGCGGGTTGGAGCCCCGAGGGCCGATGATGGCCACCTCGGTGGGCGAGCACTTGCGGAAGGCGAAGGCGTCGGTGGCGAAGGGGATGCCCTGCTCGCGGTGCTCCAGCCCCAGCTCCCCATAGGCCTTGCGGATCGAGCCCAGTGCGGGATGCCGGCGGTCGGTGCGGTGCCCCTCCAGGAAGCGGATCACCGTCTCCAGGCGCACCTCACCCCCGGGCAGGGCGGGATAGGCGGCCAGCTCCCGGCGGACGAACTCCGATAAATCAGCCCGCGCCTCCCGCTCGCTCCAGTAGGCGTAGGTCTCCTGCCAGAAGAACAGGTGCCCGGAGGTGGGCACGGCCCCCGATTCCGCATAGCCGGAACCCCCGGAGGCCAGCTGGTAGGTGAGCAGGCGGATGCGCATGCCCGGGTCGTAGGTGTCCGGGATCCGCATGCCGGCCAGGCGCCGGTCGTACTTTTCCAGCGCCAGGGCCACCCGGGCCAGCTTGTAGATCGGGTTGGGCAGTTCCGCGTCCGGGCCGATGCCCCCGGGGCCGGCCTCGCTCACCGAAGCCTTCCAGTCGCTGCCGCCGATGGACTCGATGCCCACCGCCAGCCCGGAAGGCTCCGAGAGGATGGCGAAATCGATGTCCGGGTTGCGCAGGCGGGCGGCGATCGTGCCGTTCACCCCGCCGTTCTCCTCGTCGACGACGCTCTCCGCATACACGGTCCCTTTGAGGCTCACCCCCAGCTCGCGAAGACAGCGCAGGGCCCAGAAACCGGCGGCCGTTCCGGCCTTCATGTCCAGGGTCCCCCGCCCGTACATCCGCCCGTCCTTGATCCGGCCGCTGTAAGGGTCGGGGAAGACCTCCCAGGTCTTGCCGTAGGTGGGCATGACGTCCATGTGCCCGGAGAAGGCCAGGGAGCGGCCCCCGCCGGTGCCTGGGAGACGGGCCACCAGATTCGGGCGGTCCCGGTAGATCCTCTGCTTGCCGTCGATGGTCGGGAAGAACAGCGGGTGCTCGCGGATCCCCGGGACATCGTCGACCTCGAACAGATCCAGGTCGCGGGGCGGCAGAAAGGAGGAAGCCCAGGAGGCGAGGTATTCCTGCCCCGGCTTTTCGTTGCCCCCCGGGGGCAGGTTTTCCGTGCGGATGCGCACCAGATCGGCGATCATGGCCAGGATGCGCTCGCGGTTGTCCCGCACCCAGGAGTCGAGCTTCTGCAACAGGCTCATGCCAGCCTCAGGCGGTGAGCTCGATTTTCAGGTCCTCCGCCACCGGCTCGATGATGTTGACCTCCCCGGGGGCCAGGCGCAGGATCGAGCAGGGGATTTCCGGCACGACCGGGCCGTGCAGGGACAGGCGGGTGATGAACTTCTGCCAGACGATCCCGCCGGAGTAGGAGCCGTCGGCCGTGAGGCCGGCCCCGTCGTTCCACCAGGAGCGGTAGTCCGCGTTGAGCATGGTGGTGGAGGCGGTGGTGTAGGCCTTGGGCGGCACGAAGGCCCAGGCCCCCTGCATGTCGGTCACCCCCATCTGCACCGTGGAGATGGGGTGGAACTCCACCAGGCGGGGGCCGGCGGCCAGCCACGCTTTGTGGTCCAGCCCCGCCTCCCTGGCCAGGTGGGGGTCCCAGAAGGAGTAGTGCCCGGAAAGTCCAGTGCCGCCGTACACGATGAGGGCGCCCTTGGCCGAGGGGTCGCGGCGGGCCTCCAGGATCATCTGGTCGTAGCGATCGATGTTCTTGCTGGAGGGGAAGTGGATCTGCCTGGCCGGGATGCGCAATTTGGGGTCCAGGCGGCTGATGAAGTGCTTCTGGATGGTCCAGTGGAAGGAGCCGGGCCACTCGGGGTTGATGTCCCGTCCGTCGGCGTCCGCGTACTCGTCCATGGAGAAGTAGTGCACGTGGTGCAAGGGCAGGCGCAGGGCGTTCACCATGTCCGCCAGCATCTGGTACTGGAAGATCGGGCCGGTGGGGAACACGCCCACGAACTGCTTGCCTTCCTCCAGCGCCTGCCGGATGCGGGCCAGCATGTCCAGCGCCATCTGAAAGTGGAAATCCTTGACCGGCCGGATGACTGCCTTGAAGCCCCGGTGCGTGCCGCGGGGCAGGCGGCAGAGGTCCGCCTTGGGGATGGCGGCGACCTTCTTGCAGACCTCCATGTCGCGGAAGGCCAGGAACCTGGCAGGCTGGAAATCGATCAGGTCGATGTCGGGATTGCGCACTGTTTTTTTGGCCATGGCTCATTCTATACCAGGCGGCGCCCGGGGGGCCACTGGATTTTACCTACAAACTTCTGTAAAAATTTATTGACAGCCCCGCGGGGACGCGAGTACGTTGAGCGGGCCGAGCTATGGAACACTCCGTGTTGCAGCACCTGACCAGCCTGAAGATCCTCAGCCAATTGCGCGAGATCTACTACCGCAACACGGGGATGCTGATCTCCTTCCAGGATCCGGGCAGCGGCGGCCGGGTCTTCGACTACCCCAGGGACCAGAAAAGCGACTACTGCAAGCTCATCCAGTCCAGCGCCGAGGGCCTGGCGCGCTGCCGCGAATGCGACCGGCGGGGGCTGGCCGCGGCCCGGCGCAAGGCGAGCTATCACATCTATCAGTGCCACGCCGGGCTGGTGGACGTGGCCATCGCCCTGGAATACAAGGGCAGCCCGCTGGGCTCCATGTACACGGGCCAGGTGCTGCTGGAGCCCCCAGCCGGCGCGCGCCTCCGCCGGGTCTATCGCCGCCTGAGCAGCCTGGACATTCCCTTCGACCGCCTGGAGGAAGCCTACCGGCGGATCAAAGTGGTGGAAAAAAGCCGCCTGCTCTTCTTCGCCAAGCTCCTGCACCTGTTCGCCAACTACATCATCAAGGCCGAAAACGAGCTGCATTTGCAGAAGATGGTCGGCCTGAAGGCCCGGGAGCTGCACCGCCGGGAGCTGGAGAAGATCAAGCTGGAGAAGACCCTCAGGGACCTGACCATCTCCGTGCTGGAAGCCAGGCCGGCCGCCGTGGATCCGAAGTCCGGTTCCGGCCACCAGGTCATCGCCAAGGCCCAGGGCTTCATCCGGGAAAACTACAGCCGGGACATCCGCCTGGAGGACGTGGCCCGGGCCGTGTACCTGTCGCCCAACTATTTCAGCTCCCTTTTCCGGCGGGTGGCCGGCGCGACCTTCCGCGGCTACCTGGTGCGCACGCGCCTGGAGGCGGCCCGCGAGCTGCTGGGCGCAACGGAGCTGCCGATCAAGGAGGTGGTCGCCCGCTGCGGGTTCAAGGACTACAACTACTTCAACCGCACCTTCGCCGCCGGCTGCGGAACCACGCCGGCCCGCTACCGCCGGAGGAGGGGGGCGGGGAGGGCACCGTAGATTTCTTAAGAACGAGCGGTTGATTTTATAGTGCGGATATCCGGGCTTTGTGCTTTAATAGGGTCGGGGCGCTGTCAGCTTTGCCGGCGCCGACATATCCCGAATGGAGGTATTGCGATGAGGAAACTATTGCTGGTTCTGTTGGTGGTGCTCTTCGCCGCCAGCCTGGGGTTCGCGGGCCCGGGGGCGGAGAAGAAGAAGATGACCATCGCCATCATTCCGATGTTCGTCGGTCATCCCTGGTTCGTGCGCTGCGAGCTGGGGGCCAAGAGGGCGGCGGAGGAGCTGGGGATCAACTACCTGTTCATCGGGCCGGAAAAGGCCGACACGGCAAAACAGCTGGACCTTTTCAACGACCAGGTGAACAAGAAGGTCGACGCCATCATCCTGGCCAGCTCGGAGGTGAAGGCCTGGGAGAAGCCCATCGAGGACGCCATGAAGAAGGGAGTGCCCGTGTTCGGCTTCGACATCGGCGCCGGGGACAAGCCGATCTGGACCGCTTCCGGGTGGGAACAAGTGTCCAGCGGCAAGAACATCGGCGAGGGCCTGGCCAAGGAGATCGGCGGCAAGGGCAAGGTGGCCATCCTGACCGGCAGCATGGGCTCGGAGTTCCTGGCCGGGCGGCAGAAGTCCATCGAGGACAGCCTGGCCAAGTACCCGGGCATCAAGGTCGTGGGCGTCTACGCCACCGAGGACGACTACGAGAAGGCCCTTAGCATCTGCGAGTCGGTGCTGCAGGCCAACCCGGACCTGGCCGGCTTCGCCAGCACGGTCACCACCGCTGTGCCTATGGCGGCCAAAGCCGTCGAGAATGCCGGCCTGGGCGGCAAGGTCGCTATCTGGAGCGTGTCCATGGGCAAGCAGAACTCCGACTACGTGAAGAACGGCACGGTAAAGGGCGCGCTTATCCTGGACCCCGCCAAGATGACCTACCTGGGGGTGATGATCGCCTACAACTACCTGACCAAGAACAAGGTTCTGCCCAAGCCGGGCGACGAATTCGGCTGGGCCGGCACGCCCGTCACCCTCGTCGATCGGAAGTTCTCCTACGCTCCGGACGTCCTGCTGACGCCGGCGAACATCGGGGACTTTGACTTCTAAGGCCTGTTTCCCGAATCCAGAGGCCGGGGAGGGCCGCGCGCCCTTCCCGGCCGCATTTTCAGGGAACGAAATGATAGCCATCGAAAACGTCTCCAAGGCCTTCCCTGGCGTGCTGGCTTTGGACGGGGTCAGCTTCACCATCCGGGACGCCGCGGTGCACGGGCTGGTGGGGGAAAACGGGGCGGGCAAGAGCACCCTGATCAAGATCCTGTCCGGCATCTACCCCGACTATGAGGGAGCCATCCGCTTCGACGGCACGGTGCGCAGGTTCGCCGCCGTGCACGAAGCCCAGGCCGGGGGGGTGGCCACGATCTTCCAGGAGCTCACCGTGATCCGGGAGCTGTCCGTGGCCGAGAACATCTTCCTCGGGCGGGAGCCGGTGCGCCCCGGCGGGCGCCTGGATTGGAAAGCCATGTGGACCTCCAGCCGCGAGGTGCTGTCCTTTCTGGACGCGCCGCTGGATCCCCGGGCGCTGGTACGGACGCTCTCGGTGGCCAACCAGCAGCTGGTGGAGATCTGCAAGGCCCTGGTGCTGAACTCGAAGGTGATCATCATGGATGAGCCCACCTCCTCGCTCACCGAGCACGAGGTGCGCCAGCTCTTCGCCCTGATCCGCCGGCTGAAGCAACGGGGCATCACGGTTCTCTACGTTTCCCACAAGATCGAGGAGATCTTCGCCATCTGCGACACCGTCACCGTGTTGCGGGACGGCCGGCACATCGGCACGGTTGACCGCCAGGATACCAGCCCGGACCAGGTGATCAGCATGATGGTGGGGCGCTCCCTCAGCATGCTGTTCCCCGAGAGGCAGGCCCGGCGCGGGGAGCTGCTGCTGTCGGTGCGCGGCGCCGGCCGGGAGGGGGAGTTCCGGGACGTAAGCTTCGACCTGCACGAAGGGGAGATCCTGGGCTTCGCCGGGCTGATCGGGGCCGGGCGCACGGAGCTGGCCCGGGCCTTGTTCGGGGCCACGGCCCTGAGCGCCGGGGAGATCTCCCTGCATGGCCAGGCCATCGGGCGCTTCCGGCATCCTTCCCGGGCCCTGGCCCGCGGGGTGGCCTACCTGTCCGAGGACCGCAAGCGCGAAGGCCTGATGCTGGAGGCGAGCATCCGGGAGAACATGTCCCTGGCCGTGCTGCGGCGGGTCTCCCGCTGGCTGTTCCTGCGCCGCCGCCGGGAGCGGGAGCTGGTGGACTCCTACATCACCAGGTTCAAGATCAAGATGACCAGCGTGGACCAACTGGTGGAGAGCCTTTCGGGCGGAAACCAGCAGAAGGTGGTCATCTCCAAGCTGCTGATGACCGAAGCCCGCGTGTTCATCTTCGACGAGCCGACCCGGGGGATCGACGTGGGGGCCAAGTACGAGATCTACAAGATCATGAACGACTTGACCGCCGAGGGCCGCGGCATCCTGTTCATCTCCTCGGAGCTGCCCGAGGTGCTGGGGGTTTCCGACCGTATCCTGTGCATGCGCGAAGGGCTGCTGGTACGGGAGTTCACGCGCGCCGAGGCCAACCCCGAGGCGGTGATGCGGGTGCTCACCGGGGGGAATGCAGCATGAGCGGGGGGAGCGCGTCTTTCAGGAAGGTGCTGCAGTTCCGCGAGCTGCCGATCCTGGTCTACCTGGCAGTCATGATCGCCGTGTTTTCGATCGCCGTGGGGGGGTTCTTCTCCTTCAAGAACTTCGAAAACATATCACGCCAGATATCCACGGTGGGGATCGTTTCGATCGGCATGACCCTGATCATCCTGACGGGCGGCATCGACCTCTCCGTGGGCGCGATCCTCTCCTTCGCCATCAACATCGGCGGACTCGGCATTGTGGCCGGCTGGCCGATCTGGATTGCCTACCCCTTCATGCTGGTCCTGGGCCTGGTCCTGGGCTGGCTGAACGGCTTCCTGATCACTCGCATCGCCGTACCGGCCCTGATCATCACCCTGGGCACCATGAACATCTACCGCGGGATCATCATGGTGATCACCAAGGGCCGCTACATCACCCCTATCCCCAAGGTCTACGAGGCCATCGGCTCCGGATATATTCCCTTCGTTTTTCTGGCCGTGATTCTGGCGGTTTTCATCTACGTCAGCCTGAACACCCGCTTCGGCCGCAATCTTTTCGCCATCGGCGGTGGGGAGCAGTCGGCGGTGTACTCGGGGGTGCCGGTACGCCGCTACAAGATGATCGTCTACACGATCTCCGGGGTGCTGTCCGCGCTGGCGGGCATGATCCTGGTGGGCAAGAGCGCTTTCATCCAGCCCCAGGCCGGACTGGGCTACGAGATGAGCGCCATCGCCGCAGTGGTCATCGGCGGCACCAGCATCTTCGGCGGCTCCGGCAGCGTGCTGGGTACCTTCCTGGGTTCCGTGCTCATGGGGCTGATCCTGGCCGGGCTGACCATGCTGGCCGTGAACCCCTACTGGCAGGGGCTGATCACGGGCGTGCTGATCATCCTGGCCATCGCCCTGGACACCGTGCGCCAGCTGCGGCATTAAGGAGGGGGCATGCGGCGAACGCGAACCGGCAACTGGCGCATCCTGCTGGTCTTGGCGGCGGTGAACGTCCTGATCATGGGCCTCTTGACCGCCCTTTCCCCGACCTTCCTGAGCTACGGCAACCTGAGCGCGGTGATGCTGCGCATGAGCGAGTTGAGTATGCTGGCCATCGCCGAGACCATTGTGCTGATCGCCGGCGGCTTCGACCTGACCATCGGGGCGGTCATGGCCCTGTCCGCCACGGTGTTCGGGACCCTGTACGTGCAGGGCCTGCCCTTCGCCCTGATCGTCGCCCTGGCCCTGGCCTCCGGGGTCGCAGTGGGCGCGTTGAACGCCTTCCTGGTGGTCGCCCTGCGCCTGCAGCCCTTCATTGTCACCCTGGCGACCATGTCCATCGTACGCAGTGTGGTTTACGGCCTGCTCAAGGGCAATGTCCTCAGCGACCTGCCGGAGGGCTTCCTCAACCTGGGCTACGTTTACGTGCTCAAGATCCCGCTGCTGTTCCTGGTGGTGCTGCTGGTGGCCGTCCTGGCGATCGTGCTCCTGCGCCGGACCGTGGTCGGGCGGCGGATCTTCGCCGTGGGGGGCAACGAGCGCACCGCCTTCCTGTCCGGGGTCCACGTGGACCGCACAAAGTACCTGGTCTACAGCCTGAGCGGCCTGATCTCCGCCATGGCCGGGCTGATGTACACCGCCCGCATCCGGGCCGTGGTCCCGGATATGGGCATCACCTCGCCCCTGGAGGTGATCACCGCCGTGCTGATCGGCGGCACCGCCATCACCGGCGGGAAAGGCTCGGTGCTCGGCTCCCTGCTGGGCATCCTGGCCATGTACCTGCTGCTCAACGGCTTCAACCTGCTGGGGCTCAACCCGTTCTGGCAGACGATCATCCTCGGGACCATCCTGATCTACGTGGTGGGGCAGGAGAACATCCTGCGCGGGGTGCGCGCCGCTCTCCACCGCGCCAAGATCGGAAGACAGGCATGACGGAAGAAAAGCGCCTGGAGGGCCAGGCCGCGCTGATCACGGGCGCGGGATCGGGGATCGGCAGGGCCATCGCGGTGGCCTTCGCCCGGGAGGGAGCCCGGGTGGGCATCAACTACTGCCGCAACGAGGAGGGAGCCGCCCGCACCCTGGAGCTGGTGCGGGGCGAGGGCGCCGAAGGGGCCCTGGTGCGCGCCGACGTGTCCTCGGCGCAAGAGGTGGCCGCGATGGTCCGGGAGCTGGAGGCCCGCTGGCAGGGCCTGGAGGTGCTGGTCAACAACAGCGGCATCGGCACCTCGGCCAGCCCGGACCGGGTGGCGGAGATCGACGAAGCGGATTGGGACCGGGTGCTGGACGTGAACCTCAAGGGGGTCATGCTGGCCTGCCGCGCGGTGCTGCCCGGCATGATGCGGCGGGGAAGCGGCGTCATTGTCAACATCTCCTCGATCCGGGGACTGCTGGGCAACCCCAGCCTGGCCTCCTATTGCGCTTCCAAGGGCGGTGAGGTGCTGCTTACCCGCTCCCTGGCCCTGGACTACGCCCGCTACGGGGTGCGCGTGAACTGCATCTGTCCCGGCTTCGTTCTGAGCGAGATGCTGGCCGGCTACATCGCCAAGCAGGCGGACCCCGCCGCAGCGCAGAGGGCTTTCGCCGCCATGGCGCCCCAGAACCGCATCGGTCGGCCGGAGGAAATCGCCGCGGCCGCCGTTTTTTTCGCTTCCCGGGCTTCCTCCTTCATCACGGGAGTGGCCCTGCCGGTGGACGGGGGCTATACCGCTTCCGGCGCGAGGGACCTGCTTTGAAGCGCTTCCAGGACCGGGTGGTGGTGGTCTCCGGAGGCGGATCCGGGATCGGCCAGGCGGCGGCCTTCGCTTTCGCCCGGGAAGGCGGGCGGGTGATCGTCTTCGAATCCAGCCGCGACGCGGCCCGGCGCTTCGAGTCCCTGGCCGCCGAGCAGGGCCTGGACGGGCACAGCCTGACCGTCGACGTGAGCCGGCCGCGGGACGTGCAGCGCGGCGTGGCCGCGGTGACCATTCGTTTCGGGGCCATCCACGTGCTGGTGAACAACGCCGGGGTGGAGCACACTGGGCCGCTGCACGAGACCGCCGAGGAGGACTGGGACCGCGTGCTGGGGGTGAACCTCAAGGGAGTGTTCCTGCTCTCCCGCCAGGTCCTGCCGGTCATGATGCGCGGCGGGGGAGGCGCGGTGGTCAACGTGGGCTCCATCTCCGGGCTGCTGGGCTGGCCGGCCTACGCCGCGTACGCCGCCTCCAAGGGCGGGGTGGTGCAGCTCACCCGGCAGATGGCAGTGGACTACGCGCCGCACGACATCCGGGTCAACTGCGTCTGCCCCGGAACCACCTGGACCCCTCTGATCGAGCGCCTGTTCGCCCAGGAGCCGGATCCGGAAGCGGCTAAGGCGGTGATCGCGGCCCGGCACCCCCTGGGCCGCTTCGCCAGGCCCGAGGAGATCGCCGAGGCGATCCTGTTCCTGGCTTCGGAAGAGGCCTCCTTCATCACCGGAGCCGTGCTGCCGGTGGACGGTGGCTATACGGCCAAGTAAGGAGACTACGGTGAAGCGCTATGTGGAGCTGAGCGGAAGACTGGAGAACGGGCTCTGGAGTTACCAAGCCCTGCCTGGGCTGGAGAAGATCATCCCCGAAGTGCGCATCGAAACCATCGCCACGGTGCGGGAGAACGATTTCTTCGCCTCACGTCTCACCATGTGCACAATATCAGGCACCTATGTGGAGGCCGGGTCGCACATCATCGAGGGCGCCAAAACCCTGGATCAGTACCGGCTGACCGATTTCATCAAGCCCGCCCGCGTCCTGCGCCTGCCCCGGCAGAAGGCCAAGGCCCTGATCGATGAGAAGCTGCTGGCCGCGTACGCCTCGGCCATTCGCCCCGGCGAAGCCATCCTGGTGGCCACCGGCTGGGGGCGCATGTGGAACAAGCCGGGCTACGTGCTCGAGTGCCCCAACTTCACCAAGGGAGCCATCGCCTGGCTGCTGAAGCGCAAGCCGGCCATCTGCGGCTTCGACGTGCCCTGCATCGAGAGCTCCTGGTCGCAGGACGTGGTGGAGGAGAAGGGCGGGCTGCTGGGCATGATGTTCAAGAAGAACGTGCTCCTGGTGGCCCCGCTGGTGAATCTGGACAAGGTCCGGGCGGACAAGGGGACCCTGTACTGCCTGCCGCTGCCGGTGGTCGGGACCTCCGGCGCGCCTGCCCGCGTGGTGTTCGAGGAGAAGGCGTGAGCGAGATCAGGAAAGTCCGTTTCGGGGTGATCGGCGCCGGGCTGTGGGGCGGGGCGCATGCCGAGATCTACTCGCAGCACCCCTACGCCGAACTGGCCGCAGTCTGCGATACCGACGCCGCGCGGGCCCGCCAGCTGGCTGCCGCCCACGGCGGAGCGCGGGTCTACACAGACTTCCGGGAAATGGTCCGCGACCCGGGGGTGGACGCCGTGGCCGTGGCCACTCCGGATTTCGCCCACCGGGAGCCGATCGTGGCGGCGGCCCGGGCCGGCAAGCACGTGCACACCGAGAAGCCCCTGGCCACCACGGCCGAGGATGCGGAGGCCATCGCCGCCGCCGTGCGCGAGGCGGGGATCACCCTGATGGTGGATTTCCACGCCCGCTGGAACCCG
>Ga0214473_10009812_pt1 | contig 11306 bp, 11 predicted proteins | sample RVTome_7_FD_203509 | JGI IMG/M metagenome (GOLD analysis project Ga0214473, IMG submission 203509) | Soil microbial communities from uranium-contaminated site in the Upper Colorado River Basin, Wyoming, United States - RVT98D197 | ecosystem: Environmental > Terrestrial > Soil > Contaminated >...
GCCCCGCCCCGCAATGGTGTCGGGTCGCGAATGGCATTTGGGCCGCGCGGGGACGGCCGATTGCGGAGCCGCGTCGCGGGGTGTTAACCTGTTTCGCCTATGCAGGCGCGCGGGCGGACACTGACTGACACGAGCCTGATCGAGGTCCGGTTCCGGGATACGGCGCTCGAGCCGATCCGGGTCAAGGTGCTGTCCGGCAGCCGGTTGTCGTTCGAGGACGGGGTCGCGCTCTACAACAGCCACGACCTGCTGGCGCTGGGGCACCTGGCCAACCACGTCCGCGAGGCGCGCCACGGCGACGCCGGCTATTTCGTGTGGAACACCCACATCAACCACACAAACGTCTGCGTGGCGACCTGCGACTTCTGCGCGTTCGCGGCGAAGCCGGGCGAGGCGCGCGGCTACACGATGCAGCTCCAGGAGATCTTCGAGACCGTCGCCAGGCTCCCCAAGGCCGTGCGCGAGGTCCACATCGTGGGCGGCCTGCACCCGGACCTGCCCTGGACCTACTTCACGGAGATGCTGAAGGGCATCAAGCAGGTCCGGCCCGATATCCACGTCAAGGCATTCACCGCCGTGGAGATCTTCTTTTTCCACAAGCTCTATCGCATGAGTGTGGCGAGCGTGCTGGCGGAGCTGAAGGCGGCCGGCCTCGACTCGATGCCTGGCGGGGGCGCCGAGGTCTTCGCGAAGCAGACGCGCGACAAGATCATCAAGGGCAAGGCCGACGCCGGACAGTGGCTTTCGGTGATGCGCGAGGCCCACAAGCGGGGGATCCCGACCAACGCCACGCTGCTGTACGGCCACATCGAGTCCGTGGAGGATCGCGTCGATCATCTGATCCGGCTGCGCGAGCTGCAGGATGAGACCGGCGGCTTCGTGACCTACATCCCGCTCGCCTTCCAGCCCTGGGAGGCGCCGGCCATGAAGCTGCCCGAGACCACCGGCTTTGAGGACCTGAAGGCGATCGCCGTGGGCCGGCTGATGCTCGACAACTTCCCGCACATCAAGGCGTACTGGATCATGATCGGGCCGCGTCTGGCGCAGGTGGGACTGTCCTTCGGCGCCGACGACCTGGACGGCACCGTCACCGAGGAGAAGATCGCCCACGACGCCGGGGCCACAACGGCCCAGTTCCTCAGCGTCCACGAGCTCTGCCGCCTGATCCGTGAAGCCGGCCGGCGGCCGATCGAGCGCGACACGGTGTTCAACGTCGTCAAGGAGTGGTAGCGGTCACCCGGCGGGCGAGCCCTTGGAACAGCCACCCAGCAGCACAGACACAGAGAAGCGAAGGGGGCCGCTGCGTCTGGGAGTCGTGCGTTACCTGAACGCCGTGCCGCTCGCCTACGGCCTCGAAGGCGATCCCAGGTTCGAGATCCTGCGCGACGTCCCGTCGCGGGTGGCGGACCTGCTGCACGCGGGGGCGCTCGACCTGGCCATGATCCCTTCCGTCGAGTACGCGCGCGGCGACTACGCGATCGTCCCGGGTGTCGCGATCGGGAGCCGCGGCCCGGTGCGCTCGGTGAACCTGTACCACCATGGCGCGATCGAGCAGCTGCGCCGCGTGGCGCTCGACACGTCCAGCCGGACGAGCGTAGCGCTGCTCAAGACGCTGCTCCGAGAGCGGCTGGGCCGCGACCCGGAGTACCTCGAGATGGCGCCCTCAGTGCCCGAGATGCTGGAGGCCGCCGATGCAGCGCTCGTGATCGGCGACCGCGCCCTCGACTACGTCGGGGACGTGCCGCGCCTCGATCTGGGGGCGGAGTGGCAGCGCCAGACGGGACTGCCGTTCGTCTACGCCTTCTGGGCGGGGCCGCGGGGCGCGGTGAGCGCGGAGGACGTCGCACGCCTGCAGCAGGCCCTGCGCGCTGGCCTGGCGAACCTGGCCGCCATCGCGGCGAGCTACAATGGCCACGGGCAAGGCTGGGGCGACCGCGCCCAAGCGTACCTTCGGTCGAACATCGTCTTCTGCTTCGGGGCGGCCGAGGCTGCGGGGCTGCGGGAGTTCTACCGCCGCTGCCATGCGCTGGGGCTGATCCCCGAGGTTCCGGAGTTGAGCTTCCATGGCGATCCCTGAGTCGATCGAGAGGAAGGTGCTGGCGGGGGAGCGGCTCGACCGCGACGAGGGGATCCGGCTGATCCGCGCCGGCGAGCTGCTCGAGCTGGGGATGCTGGCCGACGAGGTGCGGCAGCGCCTTCACCCCGAAAGCGTCGTCACGTACATCATCGACCGGAACATCAACTACACGAACATCTGCGTGGCCCAGTGCGGGTTCTGCGCGTTCTACCGCGACCTGCCTTCCGCCGAAGGCTACGTGCTCAGCAAGCCGGTGCTGGCCGAGAAGATCGAAGAGACGCTGGCGCTGGGCGGCAACCAGATCCTGCTGCAGGGCGGGCTGCACCCCGACCTGGGCATCGAGTATTACGAGGGCCTCTTCCGCTGGATCAAGGACAGCTACCCGATCTGGATCCACGGCCTGTCGCCGGCCGAGGTCAAGCACATCTGCCGGGTCTCGAACCTGACGACGGAAGATGCGCTGCGCCGCCTGATCGGGGCGGGGCTCGATTCGATCCCCGGCGGCGGCGCCGAGATCCTGTCGGACCGCGTGCGGAACGTGATCGGCATCGCCAAGGGCTCGACGGCCGACTGGCTCGAGGTGATGGAGGTCGCCCACGGCCTGGGCATGAAAACGACGGCCACGATGATGTTCGGACACGTCGAGATGCTCGAGGAGCGGATCGACCACCTGCTTCACTTGCGCGAGCTGCAGGACCGCACCGGGGGCTTCACGGCTTTCATCGGCTGGACCTTCCAGCCGTCGAACACGGCACTGGCGGGGGACGAGCTGACGTCGTTCCAGTACCTGCGCACGCTGGCCGTGGCGCGCGTGATGCTCGACAACTTCCCGAACATTCAGGCGTCGTGGGTCACGCAGGGGGGCAAGATCGGCCAGGTGTCGCTGCGCTTCGGCGCCAACGACTTCGGCAGCCTGATGATCGAGGAAAACGTGGTATCAGCCGCCGGCGCCCACTTCCGCCTGACCGAAGCCGAGATCGCGCGCGCCATCCAGGACGCGGGGTTCGTCCCGAAGCGCCGCCGCATGGACTACACGATCGTGGGCAACCCCTACTGCTGGAGCCACGCCGTGCCGCCGATGCCGTCGGAGAAGGCGCCGGCCACCTCGCTCGCGAGCTAGTTTCTACTTGAGCTGCTCGATGACCTTCTTGGCCGTCTCGGCCTGAGGGCCTTCCGGCGTCAGCTCCACCACTTTCTGGAAATCGAGCTTGGCTTCGGCGAACTTCTGCTGACCGAAGAACGTCAGGGCGCGCTGGAAATAGCCGTCGACGTAGGCCGGGTCCACGGCGATCGCCTTGCTGAAGTAGCTGATCGCGGCGTCCGGCTTGTCGCGATTCCGGAAGCCGACGCCGATGTTGAAGAACACGTCCGGGTTCTTGATCGTAGCCGGGTCGAGGGCGGAGAGCAGGTCGAGGCCGCGCTCCAGCATGCCGGCCTCGACGGCTTCCATGGCCATCAGGGCCCGGATGTCGGCGTTGGCGGGATCGGCGTCGAGCACCCTCTGCAGGAACTCGAGCTGCTTCTCGATGTTGCCTTCCTGCTTGTAGCAGCGCGCGATCTGGATGTTGAGCGTCGGGGCCAGGTCGGGACGCATTGTCAGGAGCCTCTCGTATTCGGTGCGCGCCTCGGTCCAGCGGCCCTCCTTGTAGGCGGCGTCGCCCTTGGCGATCGCTTCCATGACTTCGGGCGGTGGGCCCTTCGGTGCGGCCTTCTCCAGGCGCACCTCCATGGCTGGGAGGCGCGTCACCTCGCTCGGAAGGGTGGCGGCGACCTTCTTGGTCGCGAAGCCGGCCGCTTCGAAGTCGATGTTCCAGTTGCCGGCTGCCAGACCGAGGTACGCCCAGCGGCCCTTTTTGTCGGTCTTCGTCGTCGGGCCGCCGCCGCGGGCCGGGTTGTCGAGCTTGACCACGACGTCGGCCAGGGGCTTGCCGTCGGGGTCGAGCACCTTTCCCTCCAGGCGTCCCGAGCCGGTCCAGTCTTGGGAGAAGGCCGGGGCTGCGAGGCCCAGGATACCCAGGACGATTGCGCCTCTGCTCAAGGACATCCGGACCTCCTGACGGCGGCATTATAGCCGTCTTTACTTGCGCCGCGCGCGGTGCTTAGATGGGCTTTCGCTTCGAGCGGCTCGTAGAGTCCGGAGGTGCGTCGATGTCGCACAGGCGCGCGTGTCATCCGATCCTCGTGGCGCTCCTCGCCCTGCCGGTGCCGGCGGGGACGCAGACGCGGCCGCAAGCCAAGTCATCGCCGCCCGTGTTCGGCGCGGGAGTCACGATCGTGACGCTGCCGGTCTTCGTCACCGACAAGGACGGCCGCGCGGTCGGCGGCCTGACGCCCTCGGACTTCGAAGTGCAGGACGAAGGAAAGACGGTGCCGGTCGTCGGCATGCAGGAGATCGATGCGGCGGAGCCGCCGCCTGCTCCCACGAGCCTGCCTGCGCGCATGGCCTTCGCTGCGCGCCGGCAGTTCCTGTTGTTGTTCGATCTCTCGTTCACGAGCATCGCGGGCATCGTGCGGTCCCGGGAGGCGGCGAAGCGTTTCGTCACGGCAGGGCTGACGCCTGGCGATCTGGCAGCCGTGGCGACCTTCTCAGTGGTCTCGGGCATGAAGCTGCTCGTCGGCTTCACCTCCGACCGCGCCCAGCTCGAGGCGGCCATCGACGAGCTGGGCGTGCTGAACGTGGAGCGCAAGACGGATCCGCTGGGGCTCGTCTATGACTTCCAGCTCAATCGCCCGCAGTCGGTGAGCCAGGAAGGGGGGCGCCGCGGCGATGAGCTCGCGGAGATGCTGCGAGCCCAAGCAATGCAACTCAGCCGCGCGCAGGAAGATGAATACCGGAGGAAGGTCGGCGGCCTGATGGCCGCCATGGCGCAGTTGGGGCGGACTCTCGATTCCATCGACGGCCGCAAGCAGATCCTGTACTTGTCCGCCGGCTTCGAAGACAAATCGCTCGTGGGCGCCAGCGGCGACCAGGCCATCCGCGACGGACAGGCGGTGACCGAGGGCCGACTCTGGGACGTCCAGAGCGAGAGCCGCTTCGGCGATGTCGGCGTTCGCAGCCAGATGGAGGCCATGCTGCGCGCGCTGGCCAGCTCCGACACGGTCGTCCACACGATCGACGTGACAGGACTCGTCGCCGGCGCTGACGCATCCGTGGAGGGCGACGCCAAGACTCGTGTCGGCGCCGGGCGGGAAGCGCTGTCGCAGATTGCGAACGGCACCGGAGGGCGCTTCTACAGGGATACGAACGACCTGGGGGTGGCGTTCGACCAGATCCTGGACGCCACTCGGCGCTACTACGTGCTGGCCTTCGAGCCCGAGGCGCCTAAGGGGCCGGGCAAGTACCACAAGCTCAAGGTTCGGCTGAAAGGCAAGGGCTACAGGGTCTCGCACCGCGTCGGCTACACAGAGAGTTCGCCGGAGTCCTCGTCCGCGCTGCGCCGCCTCGAAGCGGCCGAGGCCATCGCCAAGGGCCTTTCCGGCGGGCCGATCGCGACCGAGGCGCTAGCACTCCCTTACCGCAATGCCCAGGGTCGGATCAGCGTGCCCGTGATCCTGCAGGTCGACGGGAGATCGCTGCTCGATCGCGGCCCGGGCGCCAGCCTGCCCCTCGAGGTGTTCGGCTACGCATTCGACGCCAGCGGCCATGTGGAGGACATGGTGGCGCTCGTCTCGACGCTCGACCTCTCGAAGCTCGAGCCGAAGCTCAAGCAGACGGGGTTGCTGGTCCAGGCGAGCTTCAGTCTCCCGCCGGGGCGCCACAGCCTGCGCTTCATCGTGCGCGACAGCGGGACGCAGCGCCGCGGCCTGCACGTCGTCGAGGTCGAGGTGCCGCCGTTCGAGGCGAGCCAGCGGCTGCTCTATCCCCCGATGTTCATGGACGACCCCGCGCGCTGGCTGGTGGTGCAAGCTTCGTCGCGCTCGGGAGCGCCCGTCGACGTGCCGCTGCGGGTGGGGGACGACGTTTTCGCCCCGCGCATCGACGCCACCCTGGTGAACGGCCGGACCGACAGCGTGTGCGTGATGACCTTTGACGGCGGGCAGACCTACGACGCCGGCGCGCAGTTCCAGATCGGGGCCCAGCTCATCAACTCGCAAGGTACCGCGGTGCGCGTCGGCAAGGTGGCGCTGGCCAGGTCCGTGGCCGAAAGCGATGGCTTCCGGCGCTTCGTGCTGAGCGTGACGCCTCAGGACGTGCCACCCGGCGAGTACACGTTCAAAGTGAAGCTCACGGATCCGGGCACGGGGGCGGTCAGCGAGTCGATCCAACCGGTGCGAGTGCAGTAGACGGCGCCGTGCGGCTGTTCACCTCGAGTTGGGTCGTGCCCGTGGCGCGGCCGCCGATTCGCGACGGCCGTGTCGCGGTGGACGGCGGGCGGATCGCCTGGGTGGGCGGTCCGGGCGGGCCCGGCGAGCCGAAAGGCACGCTCGAGGACCTTGGCCCGGGCGTGATCCTACCTGGCCTGGTCAACGCACACTGTCACCTCGAGTTGTCGTACCTGCAAGGACGCATCCCGTTGCCGCTGGCGTTCGTGCCGTGGGTGCGCGAGCTGATTGCTGCGCGGGCGCACGAGACCCCGAACGTGCTGCGAGCGGGCGTCGAGCGGGGCGTGCAGCAGCTTCTGGATGCGGGCACCGCGGCCGTGGGGGACATCTCCAATGACCTCGCCCACCTCGACCTGCTGGCGGACTCCGGCCTGCGGGCCGTGGTATTCCACGAGCTGATCGGCTGGGACCCGGCGCGTGCCGAAGCGATCATGGACGAAGCGGACGCACGGCTGGCGGCACTGCCGAATGGCTTGGCGGCGAAGTGTGTATCGGTGCGCACGGCCGCCCACGCGCCTCACTCGGTGTCGGCCGCATTGCTCGGCCGGCTTTTGGCTCGCGGCGGTCCGGCGGCCGTACACCTTGCTGAATCGGCAGGCGAGGCCCGCTTCCTGCGGGCGGGCGACGACGAGTGGTCGAGCCTGCTGCGTGACCGCGGCCTGGGCCACGTGGTCTTCGATCCTCCGGGCGTCACCCCCGTGCAGTACCTCGACTCGCTGGGCATACTGCGTCCGGGACTGCTCGCCGCGCACTGCGTGCAGACCGACGCCGCCGACCGCACGCTGCTCGCGCGCCGGGGCGTCTTCGTGGCGATCTGTCCGCGCAGCAATCGCAACCTCGAGCTCGGCCCAGCGCCTGTGGCGGAGCTGCTGGCCGCGGGAGTGCGGCTGTGCCTGGGCAGCGACAGCTTGGCCAGCGCCGGGACGCTCAGCGTCCTCGATGACGCGCGGGCGCTGCGCCTTACGTTCCCGGCCTTGCCCGCCGAGGCGCTGGTCCGGATGGCCACGCTGGGTGGCGCGGAAGCGCTGGGCCTTAGCGAGCTGGGCTCGATCGAGCCTCGCAAGGTCGCGGCGCTGGCCCACGCGTCAACGCAGGCGGCCGTTCCAGACCCGCTGGAGTACCTGCTCTCCGGGGAGGCGCAGCTGCGGAGGCTCTCGGCATGACGGGCGTCGTGGCGCGCGCGGCGCTCTACGGGCGCATGATCAAGTTCTCGCACTCCGTGTTCGCCCTACCGTTCGCGCTCGCCTCTGCGGCGCTGGCCGCGCGCCAGGGCTTCCGCTGGGGCCAGATCGGCTGGATCCTGGTCGCCATGGTGGGCGCGCGGAGCGCGGCGATGGGCTTCAATCGGCTGGCCGACCACGCAATCGACGCGCGCAACCCCCGCACGGCAGGCCGCGAGCTGCCGGCGGGCCGATTGTCGCGCGGCGAGGTCTGGGCCTTCGTGCTGATCTCGGCGGCGGCGTTGCTGGTGGCGGCCTGGCGGCTGAGCCCGCTATGCCTGGCGCTGGCGCCGCTGGCGCTGCTCGTGGTCTTCGGCTACTCGTACACGAAGCGCTTCACCCCGTTGTCCCACCTGTTCCTGGGCCTCGGCCTGGCGCTGGCGCCGGTGGGCGCTTGGCTCGCTATCCGCGGCAGCATCGCGCTTCCGCCGCTCGTCCTGGGGCTCGCGGTGCTCGCCTGGGTGGCCGGTTTCGACACGATCTACGCCTGCCAGGACGTGGATTTCGACCGCCGCCATGGGCTGCACTCGCTGCCGGCGCGGCTGGGGGTCCGGCGCGCGCTCGCCGTGGCCCGACTGCTGCACGCTCTCGCGGTCGGCCTGCTCGCAGCGCTCTACTGGGCTGCCCCGCTTCACGCCGGGTACATCGCGGGAGTGGCGCTCGTCGCGTTGTTGCTCGTCTACGAGCACTCGCTCGTGCGCCACGACGACCTCTCGCGCGTGGACGCTGCGTTCTTCACCGTGAACGGTTGGATCAGCCTGGGCTACCTCGGAATCACGCTGCTGGCCGTCACGCTCGCCTGACGCTATGATCCCCGGCGATGCCCACGGTGCGGCTGGCGCTTCCGGCGTGTCACCCGTGAGGAGCGTGGTCGCCGGGCACGCGCCGGCTGGCCCCACGCCCGGCGCGCCCGAGAAGGCAGCCGTGCGGTCGATGTTCGACCGCATCGCGCCGCGCTACGACCTCCTGAACCGCCTGCTTTCTGCCGGCAGCGACGTCCGCTGGCGGCGGGCGGCGGTGGACTTCCTCGAGCTGCCGCCCGGGGCGCGAGTCCTGGATCTTTGCACGGGCACGGCGGACTTGCTGCTCGAAGCGCTGGGACGTGACCGCGGGCATCGTGGCGTAGGCATCGACCTGTCGCTCGAGATGCTGCTGCGTGGCGCGCAGAAGCTGGGACGCGACGGATTCCGGGGCAGTGGGCTCGTCCAGGGCGACGCGGAGCGGTTGCCGCTACGCTCCGCCTGCTGGGACGCGGCGCTCGTCGCCTTCGGAATCCGCAACGTCGGCGATCCGGAGGCCGCGCTGGTTGAGATCGTCCGCGTGCTGCGGCCCGGCGGAAGGCTGGTCGTCCTCGAGTTCTCGATGCCGGGCGGCCTGCTGGGCTCGCTCTACCGCGTCTACTTCCGCCAGGTCCTGCCGCGGGTCGGGGGCCTGGTGAGCGGCGACCGCGCGGCGTACAGCTACCTGCCCGACTCCGTCGTCCGCTTTCCGACGCCCGACACGTTCGCGTCCGCGATGCTCCGCGCCGGCTTCGGCGACGTGCGCCTCAAGCCGCTGACAGGCGGCATCGCCCACATGTATCGCGGAGAGAAGCCGAGATGACCGGCTTTGCCGAGGCGCTGCGGAGGACGGCGGGCCAGCTGGCGCCGCATCGCGATGCCCTGCTCGACGCCTGGACTCGGGCGCTCCGCGACGGCTCGCAAGCGCCGGAAGCCGAGGTCCGTGCCTTCTGCGAGCGCAGCCTGGACAGCCTACTGGGGCGGCTGTCGCGGGGCGAGGTGGAGGATCTGCTGAGGGACGAAGCCGAGGCCGTCGCCAGTGCGGCCAGGACCGGCGCCAGCTTCCGGCCTCTGGCGCAAGCGATCCGCGAGCTCGATCGTTGCTGTCATCCCTTTCTGGTCGCCGCGCTTGCCGACCGCGAGGCGCTCGCGGAGTCGCTGCAGGCGCTGGCCGAGCTGGGGGGGCGGCGTCTCGAGATCCTGATCCGAGAACAAGAGGAAGAGGCGCTCCGCAGGCTGATCGAAGCTCAGGAGCAGGCGGCACAGGCGCGGGAACGGGCGCTCGAGCTGGCTCGCGCCAACGAGGCGCTGCGCCGGTCGGAGGGGCGCAGTCAGCACCGCGCCGATCAGATCGCGCTCTTCGCCAACGTGGCGCACCGTTTGGCGCCAATCCTGGAGCCAGACCGGCTGATGCAGGCGGCAGCCGATGTGATTCGGGCCCAGATGAACCACAGCTACGTCGGGGTCGTAGTGCTGGACGACGAAGGAGTTCTGATCGGTCGCTGGTCCGGACGTCCGGGTGTGGGGCGCGAGAGCTCGGGCCGCGCGCAGGGTCTCGCGGGAGGCATCATCGGGCGGGCGCTCCGCAAGCGGGCGCCGCAGCTTGCGGCCGACGTCTCGCTGGACCCCGACTACCACGCCGACGTGCCGGGCACGCGCTCGGAGATGGTCGTGCCGCTGCTCGATGCCGGGGAGGCCGTCGGCGCCGTCGACTTCCAGAGCGACAGACCCGCGGCGTTCGACCTCGACGACGTTGCGACCGGCGAGGCGATCGCCCAGTTCCTGATCGTGGCGCTGCGGAACGCCCGGCTCTATTCCGAGGCCCGCCGCAAGCAGGCCTGACCCATGGAGCTGCTGGTCGAGGTGATCGCGGACTGCCCGTCCTGTGGCGAGCCCATGGCCCTCGAAGTCGACACCTCGCTCGAGGAGCAGAGCTACTTCGAGGACTGCCCGGTGTGCTGCCGGCCGACGGAGATCTTCGTGCGCTGCCGCCCGGGAGAGGTGCTGAGCCTCAGCGCGACGGCGGAGTAGCCGCCGTCGTCAGCAAGCCGAGCGCTCGAAAACGTCGGCGAAATGCTCGGCCAGGCGATCTGTCGCCTGCTGGATCGCGACCGGGCGACCGAGCAGGCGCTCGAGGCTGGTGACACCGCGTCCGCGGATACCGCAGGGAACGATCAGGCCGAACGGCGTGAGGTCGGTCGTCACATTGAACGCGAACCCGTGGCACGTGACCCAGCGCGAAAGGCGCACGCCGATCGCCCCGACTTTCTGCTGGCCCACCCAGCAGCCGGTCAGCCCTTGCACGCGCCCAGCCTCGATCCCGTAGTCGCGGCAGGTCCGGATCATCACCTCCTCGAGGTCGCGTACGTAACGATGCACGTCGCGACGGTTGGGGGCGAGCTCCAGAATCGGGTAGCCGACGACCTGTCCCGGGCCGTGATAGGTCACGTCGCCGCCACGGCCCGTCTCGAAGATCTCGTAGCCGCGCGCTCGCAGCTCCTGGGCCGGGAACAGCAGGTTCTCGGCTTGGGCGTTGCGGCCCAGCGTGAAGACCGGGTCGTGCTCGAGCAGCAGCAGCGTGTCCGGAATGCGGCCCGCCTGACGATCGGCCACGAGCTGCGCCTGCAGCTCCAGGCCCCGGGCGTAGGGTAGACGTCCCAGCCGCCGCACGACCAGTGGTCTCGCTTCGACGGAGTGAGCCACGGAGACATGGAGGTCACGAAGAGGCGGATCTTGCTCCGTGCTCTCCGTGGCTCCGTAGCCCGTTGCGGTCACAGCGCCGCCTCGTCGAACTCCTGGAGCCCCCGCTTGATGTGGGCCATGAAGCGGTCGGCGTCCGCGCCGTCGACGACACGGTGGTCGAAGCTGATGGCGAAGTAGGCCATGGTTCGTATGGCGATGGCGTCG
>Ga0214473_10009813_pt1 | contig 11306 bp, 6 predicted proteins | sample RVTome_7_FD_203509 | JGI IMG/M metagenome (GOLD analysis project Ga0214473, IMG submission 203509) | Soil microbial communities from uranium-contaminated site in the Upper Colorado River Basin, Wyoming, United States - RVT98D197 | ecosystem: Environmental > Terrestrial > Soil > Contaminated >...
CGCATACTAACCTGATATTTTTTCCTAATACCTGTCTCATTTATAAGGTCTGCTAACAATATCATTCTTTTGACATTTAAGAATGACTCATCATCTGCAAAAAGAACATATGGCTCTTTAATTGTAGATAGTTCTTCCACTATGCGTTTAGGCTCCCTGGTAATATATTTTCTACCGGTAATCTTCCATAGGGCACAGAAGTTACACCTATGGGCACACCCCACGGAGGTTCGAAGGGATGCAGCAGGTTTCATGTGAGTAGTAAAATAGCTGCTGCGGTAATGTGCAGTAAGAGACCTATCAGGGAAAGGCAATTCGTCCAATGGAGTATAATCCTTGGACGGGGTAAAATGGATACCCCCATTTTCAGGGATGGCAACTCCATAAACGGCCTTAAGGTCTTCTCCCTTCTCAAACCTTTCAACTACCTCCTTAAAGGTAAATACTCCCTCTCCCATGACTATAACGTCAATGTAGCTATTACAAAAACTCTCCGGTGATATGGTAGCGTGGTGTCCACCAATAACTGTAAGGGCGTTAGAGTTAAAGTTTTTTACCCTTCTTAAAAGTTCTACGCAAATATTTACATGAACGGTATAACCAGTAGTTCCCACAATATCTGGGCTGAACTCTTTCAGGACATTCTCTAACTTCTTGTCTATTCTCATATCAAGAAGCATTACATCGTGGGATTCTTTGATGCCAGCCCCTATATATTCCAATGCCAGAGGTTCATGAAGGAAAGCGTTGTCACCACTTATAATAACTTTCTCACCAGAGGGCGGCATAAGCAATAAAACCTTCATTTCCTGCCTCGTTACTTTAAATACCTTGCAGTAATATCCTTCAACCTGGATATCTCCCATGTCTCACTAAGTTTCATTTTTACTTTCATCGGGTTAATCTCGTTCATCACTACGAGAATAAAGAAGAAGAGACATAAGAGCAAAACATAGTAAAGAAGCAACACAATCCCGGAAGGCGAATAGACCGTGGCTATCAGATATACAATTAGGGATGCCAACCCGATACGGATTAAAGAGACCGGAATTATGTGCGTCATAAATCTCCTGGCTACATAACCATAGGATACCAATAAACCAAACAGGTGTGTAATGGTACTTGCTGTAGCAGCTCCAACGATGCCTATCTTATTTATAAGGGTTACAAGAAGCACAATATCTATCAGTAAAGAGAACAATCCTATATAGATGATATAACCTGGCAAACCGCTTGCCACGATCACGGTGTACGGCACTACTTTTATAGAGAGAAATATCGCCCCGATAATCAGCATATTGAGCGCACCTGATGCCAGTATGTATCTGTCCCCATAGAAAAGAGATATAAAATTCTCACTTGTAGCAATCAAGATTAAAGATATTGGAAGAACAAACATTAAGATTAGTCTCATGGACTGCTTTATATATTGCTCGGTAAGGCTCATATCCCCATCTGAAATAGATTTGGAGATAGTGGGCAACACAGTCAGTGAAACCGGAAACATTAAAAGGAGTGGTATCTTTGCAATGGTTACTGCTGAGGTATATAGCCCTGTCTGAAAATTATTTTTCAGAAAGGTCTTTACAGCTAACAGGTCTATATTCATAACAAGTGCTGTAACGAGGGCTATAACCATAAGCTGTGAGGCAAAATTAAACATCTTTTTCCTGTCCACGCCGATAACCTTACCGACAGGTCTGCACAGCCATCTGGCTATCGCCAGTCTGAATAAATCCGCTATTATCAGACCGATAATTGCTCCTTTAACTGAGAACCCCAGGAACACCAGAACAACCACACATATCACTCTAATCACATAGAAAACTATAAATACAAGAGCCTGTCGCCCAAAATGCCTCAATCCGTTCAGAACTCCAAAAAATGCCGTTGAGACCCCCACGATAGGTATGCTAAAGGCAAATAGTCTTATGTAGCTGGCAAGTTCGGGGTCATTCATTAGTGAGGCAATATGCCCTGCAAAGATAAAACAAATTCCACCTGCAGTGATACTTCCGATAGTAAGCACCTTTAATGTACTCCTGAGGATGGTATTTGCCGCATCTTCCCTTTCAGCCACAAACTTGGATATCATGTCATAGATACCTCTCATCAAGATGAGTTCGGTAATAACGACAAAGGCACTTATCACCCCAAAGACGCCATATAATTCAGGACCCAATTTACGGCCAAGATAGGCGTGCAGAACAAAATTGGTAACCACAAAAACTATCTGGCTTATTGTTAAGTAAATGGTTCCTCTAAGCATCCTTTAACTTCCTCGTTTCTGAAATTTTTTGTTAAGATTGTATTTTGAATTGCTGCTCTTTTTTAGAAAGATATTCGTTGATTAGCAAGCCACTTTTTATCAATAATTTTTATATTTTCTCCGTCAAACAATAACAGTAATTCGTTTTCCATAAGACCGCGGTTAAAGGTTAATTCACCTTCCTTATCGTTAAACCTAAATCTTATCGGTTTATCCCCCCTTTGCCAGCTATTGGATAGGGGAGCAATCATCCTGACGTTCCTGGGCTTCACATGTATCCTGTCATCATCAAAAAGATAGTCCACGCCCGGGTCTGCATGAGGTGAGTCGAACATTTTGGCATAGGAAAGGGTTATGAACTCCACATAAGGAAAATCTTTCGACTCTGACATCTTTGCCCATGCCACCATACTGTGTTCTAATAAAATACCTGCCATTTCAATTGTAAGGTCTGACTCATACACCAAGTGGATGGGAAGGTTGAGCAGATAGATGGTGGGCATATCCTTCCCTGTAAAATGGATAGTAACGGCCTTTTTTATTCCGCCAAAAATCTTCAGGACTATCTCGTTGCTCCTATCCCAGGCATGATATTGTGTGAACAATGGAGAGAAGAACACTATATAACTGATAATTGTTAATGATAAAACCTTTGTGATTGATACTGGAAAGAGACTCTTTGAAGGATGAAAGACAATCCTTACAATAAATAATGTAAAGGCTATATTGGGCATATATACATACCGCAGCCCAACACGTCCGTAAACCATGTAAAATATGCCGAATATTGCCATATATAATAATAAAAACGTATAGCATTTATAACTATCGCTTAATAATAACTCTAAAAATCCTCCTTTCTTCTTGACCAGAACAAATAGAAGCAAAATTACAAAGCTACATGAAAGTATAATGAAGATTAACCCCTTTACGTAATCACCTATCTTGAACAATCCTATAGGGTCGACAAGATAAAACAGAAAGATTGCTCCGGACTTTATATGGAGAGACAGTCTTTCAGAGACTGCAGGCAGGCGACCTACAATATGAAGATGAAGGACGAAGTTGAAAAACACTACCGCAATCAATGGAATGGCATATTTGAGAGCATCCTTTAATCTTTTTATGTAATCTGTTCCGTCGGAAAAAATAAAGCAATAAGAACCGAGTATAAATGGAAGCACATAAGCCGATTCTTTTGAGAAGATACTTAAAACGCCTGAAGAGAGCGACAAGATATACCAGAGTAGCTTGCGGCTGTTTCCAAGAATACTCTTAGATGCTGCCAATAAACACAAAATCGAGAAAAAACCAGCTACCGTATCATGCCTGTTTGATATTGAGGGGACCACGTTAATGTTTATAGGACTTATCGAGAAGAGGAATGCCGACAACCATGCACATAAGAGTCTCCTTTTAGAATCCCTGAAGAGAACAACGGCAAACCAGAACACCAGGATGGTATTCAGCGAGTGAAGCAACAGGTCAGTAAGATGGTAACCGAAGGGGTTGTCTTTCCATATCAGGTGGTCTATACCGTATGACAACTTGCTTATCGGCCTGTAAAAAGCGGAGCCGCCGCCCAGAGGATCGGAAAATATTCTTAATACGTCTTTATATGATTGGATTTGACCGGCCCATATGTGAAAGAAAGTGTCTACACCGGTAAAATAATAACTTAGGACTTCTTTATATGTGATGAAAGAGATAAGAATCAGGGAGAAAATGCTTAACAGGATATACTTCCTATCTCTTCCGTTTTGATAGTCTTTCATAGTTTACTCTTACTTATTCCTGAGAATATTTAATTCTATGTAATCCGTAATTTTTTTCGGAAACACTTCCTCAAACCACTAAGATTAATGCCTTACGGTAATTTGTTTTCTTACAACATCAGAGTACAGATGAACAGAATTTTTAGAGCGGACTTCAAGGGTATATATTCCGGGTTTAATAGCCTTCAGGGTAAATGAAAAATCCTCTACAGTATAGTCAAATGCACCATCCTCTGACTCCGCTGTTATCCATTCAGTAACTGGCTTTTCATCCCGCAATAGCCTGTACTCTACTAAGATAATTTTATTAATCGTAATATCATTTCTTGTCCATTGAAAAGGTGGTTCAAAGGCTGGAACTTTTTTAAAGAGGTTTTTTATTCCAAGCCTTCCTTCTGGTACCGGTGCGAGGTGTAAAACAACAGAAAGGTCATATGGGGGCTTGATAGTTCCTCCCTCAGAATAAGGATTCTTATTGGGAAAAGGTGGTGAAAAAGCCTTCCCTTTATAACTCATGAGACCTTTTTGTATGTCAGGAAATACTGTTACAACAGGTTTAACATCAAGGATGTCCGGAATATGATCCCCATCGCTATCTGTCCAGCCGATCTGCCTCTTTGTATATTTGCAAATCTCAGGCCAGTAGAGATTGGCGCTATACATCGAGCACTTTAGCCCCATTGCCTTATTGTAGTTAAGATTCTGCCCCCCAAGGTATCCACTGACTGCATCATCCTGAAAGTGTTTGTTAAAAGGATGCTCGTCAACGGCATACCATACGTGGAGGAACTCATGTATTATCCCGATGTATGACCCGGGATCTTCAGGTGTTTTTTGCCTTTCTATAAATGGTCTCCCCCTGTTATTTGAAAAGTGAAGACCGGGTCCTCCCAGACCCATTGGTGGTCCCGCGGACTTTTTATTGGCAAAAAGACCATCATCCTCATCTGAATTATCATAGAAGAAGATAACCGTAACCCAATCGGTCCTGTGAGTATTTCTCAGGTAATCCGCATAGTCAGCTACATTGTACTGGTAGGATGGATAAGGAAGCAGAGGCTGTGGGCCATGTGGCGGGGTTTTCCTTGCAAAACCTTTTGCAGCCATTACCTCATTCACCCATAGTTTCAGATCACCGGTTGAAAGGACAATACCCGAACCATTAAGCTTAATGGGTTCAACAGAAACCTCCACCGTTTCATAATCTGTGATAAACTCGAGATTTACGCCGGGAGGCAATTTACCAGAACCTTCCTCTACCTCAAACTCCTGAATAAATCGCTTCCGAATCTCAGCCAGTGACTTCTCCAGAGTATCTCTGCAATTAGCCTTTTCTTCTTCAGTCCAGTTCTCAGTATTTGGACTCTTCTCGTTACTCTCTAAAAAGAAAACTTTTACATATACTGTTCCAAGAAGGTATTCAGAAACATCATACCACTGCGCACCGTAAGGTGCAGAGAAAGTGTTATTGGAGAAAAAGAACAGAATTAATAATGCAAAAAACGGGACTTTCAGAAATGACATATCAATGCCAGGATTAAACCGCTTGTTTGAGTATTCTGGACTTCATAACCTTGATGAAGCTCAGGGGATTTATCTGCCCCCTCATCAGCCTGCGAATCCCTGTAATGAAGAGTTCGGGGTACCAGTTTAACTTCACAAGTAGTGCAAGATATTGCGGATACCTTTTGAGGAACACCCATCTACTCATTGACCTCACTAAGGAACGTGGGAAAGTGCTCCTTGAGGATAAAAGATATAGACAGTTCCAGAAAAGGTCTTCTTTCTTTCTTGGAGAGTACCAGTTGTAAGTCAGCTCAAAATAACCCTGTGAACCTATTGCCTTTACATCTGATTCATTAACCAGCCCCTTATTAAGCCCTTCTTTAGTAATCTTATAGCGAGGGAAGAATTTCAGGGCAAAGGCAGCTATATTAAAGGGTTTTGGGATTTTTAGTAGAAAATCAAGTCCTTCCTTTTTATCATCTTCGGTCTCAAACGGGTTATCCAGTATAATGTCATAAAAACCCTCTAATTCATTCCTGTGAAGTATCTCAATGGATTTAAGGATTGTCTCGTTTGTCTCTGCCCTGTGGAAAACCTCTCTGCGGACCCTCTCGGATGGGCTCTGCATGCCAAATCCCACCACCATAAGTCCAGCCTCTTTAAGTATCTTTATTGCCTTTTCCTGAATGGTATTTGGATGGAAGGTACACAGGAAGGGTAAACCCACTCTTTTTTTATACTCCTTACAGAATCTCTCTACCCAATCCATCTTCCACGGAAAGACCTCATCCTGAAATCTGATTCTCCTTATAGAGGGAAATCTCTCCACAACACTCACAATCTCATTTACTACATTCTCCGGGCTTCTGAATCTCACAAATGAACCTGCATTTTGATATAACTCTCTAAGCACCCCGTTAATGCAGAAGCTGCACCTGAAAGGACAACCCCTTGATGCCATGGGATAATATTCAATAGCTTTATTCAGAGGGTCTCCATGTATTAACCTTTCTTTATGGATTGCATATTTGTCCTCACCCCCACAATCTAAAAAAGGCAAAGCATCCATATCATCTCTCTGAAGGAGCGGACGGATATTATTACGCACTGCCGTTCCATTTCTCCTGACCCAGAGATTCGGGATATTATTTATGCTTTCACCTCTTGCCTTTTTCTCAACAAACTCTAGGAAAGGATATTCTCCCTCACCCACACATATAACCTCTGTCTTTTTTATACTCTCTTCAGGTAATATGGTTGGATGGCTGCCACCCCATATCACCTCTGCACCCAGCTCATCCTTTATTCGCTTCGTTATCCTCTCCGCTGTGCTAAAAAATGGTGTCTTAAGGCTTATACCTGCAATATCTGTCTTCAGGTCTTTAAGAAGCCCTACGAGCATATCCTCTTCTTTCCTGGTAGGGACATCAGCTTCTGAATAACCAAGTTTATACACAACGATATTCGAAGCCCAACCCCTCTCTTTAAGCAGGGCACTGATAGCCCTTATGCCAGCGGCTCTTATGTCACCTAAAGATATAAAGGTTGTAACAGGGCTACTCTTTTTCATTACAACTATCTTTTTCTTGTGGCATTAATATCTCTAATCTGTTCCAGAATTATTGACTTCAGACGCTGCGCAATTTGAGTCTCTACGTCAATAAGGTTATGTTCTTCTTTAGGGTCAAGACGCAGATTGTAAAGTTCGGTTCTGTCCTCTTTTAGATAATGGATGAGTTTAAAATCACCGTCTAAAATAGCTACTATTCCGGTTGTTATAGGATGATTTAAAGACCTGTTTTTCTCAAACCACATGGGGAATTTTGGCTGCATGGAACGGGTTTTATGGTGAAACATGGGTAATAAAGATTCTCCATCCATCCAGCCAGGGACAGGAAGACCTGCGTAATCCATAAGTGTTGGGGCTATGTCTATCTGCTCACTCAAGCTATCAACCAGAGTTCCCTCGGTCTGACCTGGTTCATGAATTATCATGGGAATGTGGATAAGAGGTTCGTAGAGACAGGGACCACCATGACGAACAACACCTTTCTCAAATATTTCACCGTGGTCAGAAGAAAAGATTAACAGAGAGTCATCGTATAGACCTGTTTCCTTTAATCGTTCCACAAAACCCCGAAATTCGGCATCACAGTAAAGGATGAACTCATCGTACCGCTTACGCAATGAATCAACTTCTCCCTGCTTAGAGGGTGGATATGCCCCCCAGTAACCACCCTGGGCCCTTCCACTGGCCATCTCTGTCTCCTTAGCAAAGGTGTTTTTGTAAGGCTCAGGTGGAAGGTAAGGGTTATGTGGTGGCATTAGATGAATCCAGGCAAAAAAAGGTTTGGGAACCATTGAAACGTGCTTGAAAAATGAATCAAATGCCAACCGCACAGGAAACTCAGAATTCTCGTTGTCTTCCCAATTAAAGATCTCGTCAAGATAAATATTATTCACCCACCACCACGTAATGTTAAATCCATTGCTCAGAACCCGGCTGGCTATAAGTCCTATAAATGTTGATACCTTATACGGTGTCCACAGTTTATATTCAGGAACCACAACATCAAAGTCACTGGCAATACCAAGCTGAAACGGGTTTGCTACCCTGTTTGCCACAAATGCCATAGTAGTGTAACCATTCTCTCTGAAGATTTTTGCAAAGTTTTCAGAGCGAATATCCTCACGGATGATACCATTAAGGTGGTATACCTGGTGGGACAATGGGTACCTTGAAGTCAACATGCTTACTACACTTGGAGTAGTTAAGTTGGAGTTCGAGTAAAATCTGGTAAAGAGGTGTGCCTCTTTCACAAACTCTTCAAGGAATGGTGTGGTCTTCCGTTCATAGCCATAGACTGACATATTTCTTGCACTCAGTGCATCCATTGTTACAAGTATGATGTTTAGCTTGGAAGGGTCCTCCTTAGAAACCTGAACAAAGGGCGGTGAATTCTGCCAACGTGTCTGAAGAGTGTGATAAATCACCACCGGTATGGAACAAACACTCATAAGAAAGAAGAGCCAGAAAACAGGGGTAATCCTCTCTGTAACCAATGCTGTAAACCTTTCCCTTAACCTCCAGGCAAAGAAAGAGACCCCGGATAGTATCAATATAAATATGAGAATCCTCAAGATTTTCCAGATATCCCAGTAAGGTACTGAGATAAAAGAATCAACCCATAGTTTGAAAAATTTAATCATTACAATTGATAAAACTATTAAAAAGAAACAGGTATAAATTATCCCAAAATCAACCGATATTCCTAACCATTTCACTAAGAATTTTACTAATACCTCTATCATCTTTAGAACTCCTGTTGTAAAAGCAGCCAGTATGGTAAAAATCAGTATCATCATTGCGAGATTGGGCAGAAATTCACCAAAGGTCATAAAATAAGAGGCACCTGTCCAGCGGAAGATAGCATCACCAATCAGAAAAGTCATAAAGGTTACGTGTGTCATGCGGAATATGTTAAAAGTGGATAAATGTCTCATCTCTTTGAGACCCTCCCCCGAAGAAAGAGAAAAGCATCTGACATCACTCTTAAACCAAATCTCAGCATTTCCTTGAATGAACCTGCACGGACAAATGATAGCCTTATAATTTGAAAGATGTTCTTTATACCTGTAGCCCTTGTTTCACCTCTGGCAAGGAGCCTTCCCATCTGGAACTCTATCTGTGCTGTCTTTAAAAAGTATCTCAATTCTTTTTCACTGAGATTTGAGACCTTAAGTCCTGCAAGCATCTTTGATGATGAGACATCCGAAGACATTAAGCGATATGACTCCCATGTCTCTGGAAGTCTTCCACCGTGTCTTTCAACCATCTGCGCCAGCTCCGTACCAGGGTATGGCATAGCCGCATAGAAAATCGCATAATTTGGATTGAGTTCTTTAGCAAAATTAATTGTCTCCTGAACAGTTTCCTTTGTGTCTCCTGGAAGACCTATTATAAAACTGGCTGATGTGGATATGCCTATTTCACGGATCATCCTGAATGCATCTCTTAGTTTCTCTTTTGTAATTCTTTTGCCTGTAGCCTCGAGTATTTTTTCATTACCGCTCTCTACGCCCATACTTATATCTATGCAGTTAGCCTTTTTCATCTTTCTTAAAAGCTCAATATTTAAACAATCCGCCCGGGTCTGACACCTCCATGATATGCCCGGTCCCCTCTCAATAATAAGGTCACATATCCTCTCTGCCCTATTCTGATTGATAGTGAAGATATCGTCCACAAAGAGGACGTTTCCTATCCCGTATTCTCTGTGGAGATATTCAATCTCCTCTATAATCTTTTCCGGGCTTCTTGCCCTGAAGGTCTTACCAGCAGCAGGTCCCCTGTAACAGAAGATGCATTTAAAGGGGCACCCCCTGCTTGATAGCACCGGAGCCACCTTTCTACCATCCATCTTTGCCAGATATCTATCCATATTAAAGAGGTGCCATGCAGGAAATGGTAGGGAATCCAGATCGTTTATAAAGGACCTGTACTCATTGTGAAAAATCTTCCCACCCCTCTTAAAAGATATCCCCTTAACATCATAAAGGTTACCATTCTTTTCAAGACATTCCATAAGCTCAGCGACTGTAATATCACCTTCACCTCGGACAACAATGTCTATTGATGGCTCTTTCAGGGTATCTTCTGTAAGTATAGATGCGTGTGGACCGCCCAGAATAACCTGACATTCAGAATTTAATTTTTTAACCAACCTTGACATATTCAAGGCTTTTGAATAGTAAGGTGTAAGGGCAGTTATCCCGACTACATCAGGGCTGAATTCCTCTATGAATCTGGTAATCCGTTTTTCTGACCTGCTCTCAATGCCTGCATCAAGTATCTTTACTCTGTCGCCTCGTGCCTCAAGGGCTGCTGCCACATAGCTCAGCCCAAGATGTATCATCGCCCTATCTGTTTCAGATGGTTGTATAAGTAAAATCTTCATTACTGATTACCCGTATGCCTCTGATGTCATAAAGGAAAAGCCTTTCACCAGCCTCAAGCTTTCGATTAAATACCAGCTCCCCTCTTCTATTATCGCTATCCACCCTGAATTCAAATGGTATCTCTCCTTTATAGGGGAATTTTGGAGATGATATAAGACACCCTTCTACCTCTATAGTTATTCTTTTATTATCTATGAAAATATAATCAAACCTTGGTTTAAGATTGCCAGGGGGAAAAAGTAGATACGAGACAGGAATAAACTCCACCTCTCTGTGTGACTTAATACCTGACCATTCAGCCCATGCATTCATGCTGTAACCTACAAGCATGTTAGCTCTCATTCCCGGCGGACTTGCGCCGAGCCCGATAAATGCAGGCCAGTTAATGAGATAAATGCGAGACACCCGTTTATCAGCATTCAGTACATTCTCTGTCTCTTTTATGACCTGGCGGGTAATTTCACTACTGTTCTGCCATGCATTGTATCGGGTAAAGACAGGGGAATAAAATATAGTGTAAATAACAAACACCACAGCCATAGACTTAATGAAGAGAGAAACACCTCTTCTTCTAAAGGTATCTACCAGCACCATAACTATTAAGATGGTGAACGCCATATTGGGAAGATAATGGTGAGTATCTGCTGCCTTTCCTGCAACGGCAAACATAGCCATAAACGTAAAGATGAAAGAGATTAAATAAGTATATACCCTCCATTTATCACTTAGGAGCACATCTAAAATCCTACGAATCCCGAACATTATTAGAAGACCAACAAGACCGAGAAAAAATAGTA
>Ga0214473_10009814_pt1 | contig 11305 bp, 9 predicted proteins | sample RVTome_7_FD_203509 | JGI IMG/M metagenome (GOLD analysis project Ga0214473, IMG submission 203509) | Soil microbial communities from uranium-contaminated site in the Upper Colorado River Basin, Wyoming, United States - RVT98D197 | ecosystem: Environmental > Terrestrial > Soil > Contaminated >...
GCAGGGCGTGCTCAATCCCGCATTCCCCGATTTCAAAAAAATGGGTGAGGCGTTGTGATTTGGCAAACTTTCTGAGAACCTGACATTGTTCTGCCGAGAGAATATCCTTGGCCGGCGTGAAGTGGTCCGGGACCAGAACGACCCGGTCCCGATGAAAGACCTTTTTTGCGCCGATCTCTTTGAAGGCTTTGATGGCAAGGGGGGCGGTGATATCGTTGCCAAGGGCGAGGTCGATTTGTACATTAAGAAGGTCACCAGGAGAAACTCGTTTTTTCCCCGCATGGGCCGCCAGGATTTTTTCTGTGATCGTCATCGGATGTTTCGCTTTCATATTCTTCTATCTTATATGAAGCATGGGGCATGGAGCATAGCGTCAAGAGAAGCACCAAATCCCAAGCACCAAATCTCAAATAAATCCCCATCACCCAAATTCGAAACAAAATCTTTGGTCATTTGAAATTGGAATTTGGAGCTTATTTGGGATTTGGAATTTGTAATTTGGGATTTTGGCCGCCATGCGCTTTGCGGCTCACATTCCCACCAATTTCTGCTTTCTGAATTCCATCTTGTTGAGGGCATTGATGTAGGCCTTGGCGCTGGCCACGATCACATCGGTGTCCGCACCCTGGCCGATCACGGTCTGGCCTTTCTCCTCCAGCCTGACCGTCACCTCACCCTGAGCCTCTGTACCGCTGGTGATGGCATTGATGGCAAATTGCAGGAGTTTCGACCTAGTGCGGGTGATCTTCTTGATCGTTTTAAAGGTGGCATCCACAGGCCCATCGCCAAACCCTGCTTCCTGGATCAGCTTTCCATCAACCTCCATCTGGACGGTGGCCGTGGGGACGGTGACATTTCCTGCAACCACATTGATATAGACCAGTTTGAAACGGTGAGGCATCCGGAGAATCTCCTCCACAACGATCGATTCAATATCCTCATCAAAGATCTCGCGTTTCTTATCAGCCAACTGTTTGAATCGACTAAAAGCCCTTTCCAGGTCCGCCTCGGGGAGGCGATATCCCAGGTCTTTCAATCTTTCCTTGAAGGCATGCCGGCCGGAGAGTTTCCCCAAGACAAGGGAAGTTTTTGGAATTCCCACCGACTCTGGCGTCATGATCTCATAGGTCAATTTCTCTTTCAGAATACCATCCTGATGGATACCTGATTGGTGTGCAAAGGCATTGGCACCCACGACTGCTTTGTTAGGCTGAACGACCATGCCGGTAATCTTTGAGATTAAGCGGCTTGTGGCAAAGAGGTGTTTTGGGAGGGTGCGCGTATGAAACTCGAGCAGATCGCTCCGGGTACGGATCGCCATGACCACCTCTTCGAGAGAGGTATTGCCTGCCCTTTCACCGATTCCATTGATCGTGCACTCCACCTGTCTGGCGCCATTCTGAACCGCTGCCAGGGAATTTGCCACGGCCAGGCCGAGATCATTATGACAATGAACGCTCAAGACCGCCTTTTCTATTCCCCGAACCCTTTGCCGGAGGGCTCGAATGAGGGAGCCGAACTCCGAGGGGATCGCATAGCCGACCGTGTCCGGGATGTTGATCGTGGTCGCTCCTGCCCGAATGGCTGCTTCACAAACCGCTATGAGGAACTCCACATCGCTTCGCGTAGCATCCATGGCTGAGAATTCAACATTTGGGGTATATTTCGTTGCCCTCGCGACCGAACGGGCGGCAATGCGGATGACTTCCTCCTTTGATTTTTTGAGTTGGTGTTTGAGATGGATGTCGGAGGTTGAAATAAAGGTATGGAGCCGAGGAAACTTGGCTCCCTTGACGGCCTCCCAAGCCCGATCAATGTCTTTCGAATTTGTCCTGGCCAGGGCTGCCACTTCTGAACGCTTGATCGTTCTGGAAATGGTCCTGACCGCTTCGAAGTCTCCCTCTGAAGAGATGGGAAAACCTGCTTCGATGATGTCGACATTTAATTTTTCTAATTGCTCAGCAATCCTTACCTTTTCGGCGATGTTCATGGTCGCCCCAGGGGATTGCTCTCCATCCCGTAAAGTGGTATCAAATATTTTAACGAGTTCCCTCATCCTCTTGATTCTCCTTTTAATCCCCACAGCCCCCGTAGGGAACGGTTTGAAACCGTTCCCTACAAAGGGGGTAATGGGGGATTTTCAAAAAATCTCCATAATCCTTTGATAAAATTCTTTTTCCTCCCATATCTTCACTTCAATGCGAAGAGCTCGAATGGGAAGATCATCCATATTTAACTTTTTTAATTTTACCATATCCTTCTCCGTTGTGACAATGCAATCAACTCTTTTGTTTTTCTCTTTTATGGAAGATAAATCTTTGCGGGTGTAGAGATGGTGATCGGGGAAAATCGCTTCTCTAACAATCTTCATTTCACATTTCCTTAGCATGGAAGAGAAGTAATGGAAATTAGCGATCCCGGAAAGAGCGAGTATCTTCTTTCCTTTTAAAGAATGAAGCTCTTCTGGTTCTCCTTGAGGACCCACTAGACTCACCGCTTCGTAATGGCTGTGAAACACTGGTGCCGAGGGATGGATTTCATGAATTTTTTTCTCCAAAGGCTGACACGCCTCAAGATCCTCCACTTTGGTGAGAAGGAAGAGGGTGGCCCTACGAAGGTGAGACAAGGGTTCCCTCAGAATTCCCCTCGGCAGAAGGGTATGGTCTCCAAACCCGATGTGTGAGTCGACAAGCAGGATATTGACATCTCGATGGAGTGGAAGGTGCTGAAAGCCATCGTCCATGAGCAGCCCTTTTACACGAAATCGTTGAAGAGCAATCCGACCATTTACAAAACGGTTTTTCCCAATCAGGACAGGGATGCCTGGGCAAGCCCTTGCCATCAGAAAGGGTTCATCCCCTGATTCTTCTGGCGAGAAGAAGATGGTCTTGCCATCGCTCACGATCGGTTCAGAGGTCTTTGTCCCTTTATACCCTCTGCTCAGAATGGCGACAGAGGTCCCCCTGTCCATCAACCCCTTTGCTAAGGCCATCACCAGGGGAGTCTTGCCTGTTCCGCCCACCGTGATATTTCCAACACTGATGACCGGACAGGGAAGAGATTTTGTTCTCAATAATCCATGAGAATAGAAAAAAAATCTGGTTCGAACCATCCCTTCATATGGCAAAGAGAGGAGGTAAAGAGGAAAAAGAAGGGTCTTTTCCCAGAGGGGTTTCTCTTTTTGGTAAAGGAATCGATCGATACGACGCATCTCTGAATTTCAGATTTCAAATTGCAAATTTCAAATTGAACACCATTTCAATCTGAAATCTAAAATCTGCAATTTGCAATGGTTGTTAGAAAGGGTCTGATCTCCTTCAGCATTCGTTCTGTTGCTCCCTGATGTTTTTGAAGAAATTGATAACCCCTTTCCCCCACTTCTTTCCCCGCCCCTTCATCAAAAAGGAGGCGTTTCAATTGAGAAAAGAGTTCTTCTTTTCCGGATACCTGGATCGCTCCCCCCGCCTCAATCAGACGGCTGGAGATTTCCAAGAAATTAAACATATAAGGACCGAAGAGAACACACTTTCTGAAAAACAAAGGCTCAAGGGGATTGTGGCCTCCCACTGGGACAAGACTTCCACCGACGAAGACCAATGTTCCGAGGCTATAAATGCTCACCAATTCGCCCATCGTATCGAGGAGAACCACCTCGGGTGGTTCTTGACCCGATCGCCCCCCTGATGAAAGGGAAGTTTTCCTCCGCCATGACAGGAACTCTTTTTTTAAAACCCTCTCCACTTCTTCCAATCGTTCGAGATGTCGCGGGGCAAGAATGAGGACGAGATGGGAATCAATCTTTTTCAGTTCTTTGTAAAGTGTGATCAGGATCTCCTCTTCTCCGGGGTGGGTGGAACCTGCGATGAGAATCTTCTCCTTCCCACGGAGGCCGAGGGCTTTAGCCATTTCAGTCATGGCTTCTTGGGTGAAGGAAGGGAAGGTCTGGTCGAATTTTAAATTTCCCGATACCCTCGTCTTTTGGACTTCCCCTCCCATCTCAATGATTCGGGTTCGATCTTCATCCGTTTGCATTAGGAAGAGGGAGATAACTTTCAGACATTCCTTGAAGAAGAATTTGAAGAAAAGGTAACGCCGAAATGACTTTTTGGAGATCCTTCCATTGAAGAGAACGATGGGGATTCCTTTTTTTCCACAGAAACGAAGCAGGTTGGGCCAGAGTTCGGTCTCCGCAATGAGGAGAAGGCTGGGCTGGATTTTTTCGATGGTTCTCCGGATGATGAGGGGATGGTCGATCGGTACAAAAAGGACTTGATCCGTTTCAGGGAGGTAGGTTTTGGCTGTCTCATTCCCTGTAGAGGTCATCGTGGTTAAAACGATTTTGAGATGGGGAAACTCCCTTTTGATCTTCTTTAGGAGAGGAATGGAACAGAATACCTCTCCGACAGATGCCGCATGAACCCAAATCGGTCTTTTAAAGGATGGGCTTTGAAAAAATCCCATTCGTTGAGAAAGTGCCTTTCTAAATCGCTTTTGAATGAGGGTCCGTAAAAGAAAGTAGGGGGACGAAAGGATGAGGAGAAAGGTAAGAAGAATATTATAGAGATGATAGATCATTGAACCATTGGGGGATTAAAATGTCAAATACCAAAGTTCAAATGTCAAATTAAATCCAAAGCCCAAATGAGATACCGAAACAAGTTCGGCATGACAAAAATGTCATTCTGAACTCGTTTCAGAATTCCTTTTTGAACTTTGACATTCATTTGACATTTGCCTGCCTGCGCAAAGCCGCTTCGGCGAAGGCAGGGATTTTAGCATTGGGTATTGCTTTTGTCGAAGTAATGGTCTGCCCTTTCGGTTAACTCCTTGAGACGATTCTCCAAAAGAATCCTCTTCTCCTCGAGATGGTTCCGATCCCCGTTTTGATCCACCTCAATGGGTTCTCCCCAAATAAAGACTCCTTTTGAAAAGGGGTAGGGGAGGAGGAACTGATCCCAGGTGTTAAAGATCTTCTTTTTCGAGGCACCGAAGGTTAACGGAACGACAGCCCTTCCTGTCAGTTTGGCCAACTCGATCACACCGATTTGTACCCGGTGACGAGGTCCCCTCGGTCCATCCGGGACAATGCCGATATCCGCCCCATGAGCCTTGACCATCTGTTTGAAACCAGAAAAACCTTTCCGCGTAGTTGACCCCAAGATGGCATGGAAACCAAACCGCTGCAGGGCTTTCCCTACGACCTGACCATCCCGATGGGGAGAGACGAGGAAACTTAATTTCTTTCCCTTATACACCACGGGCATCATTAATAGCCTTCCATGCCAGAAGGCCCCGATGGCAGGAATCCCTTTCTCCCAAAATCTTCTCGGAATCTCCGGGTTGATCTCTTCAAACCGCATCGTCCGAGATAAAATTTTGATGGCCCAGTAAGCGCACCACGGGCCCAACTCAGACACGAATTTCTTTTTTAAAGTTTTAAGAAACATCCTTGTAAAAAAAAGGGTTCAAGGGTTTGTGGATTCAAGGATTCGAGGGTTATTGTCCAAGCTTTTTGCTAGAACCCTTGACCACTGGACTCCTTGAATCCTTAAAATTAATAGATCTTTTTCACTTTGTGTGCCGTCCAAACTCTCATCCCATCATCTTTGAACTGAAGATCGTAGAGCCGACGATATTCACCATTGAGGGACAACAATTCCTCATGCGTCCCCTTTTCCACAACCCGGCCTTCAGAAAGAACGACAATCCGGTGGGCATTTCGGATGGTTGAAAGCCGATGGGCGATGACAAAGACAGTTCTTCCCTTCATCAGTTCATCCAAAGCCTTTTGGACTTCTGCTTCGGAATCGGAATCAAGGGAGGAGGTGGCTTCGTCCAGAATGAGAATGGGGGCATTCTTCAAAAGGGCTCTGGCGATGGAGATGCGTTGGCGCTCCCCTCCTGAGAGCTTGACGCCCTGCTCACCGATAATCGTATCGTACCCTTGAGGCAATCTCTGGATGAAATCATGCGCATTGGCTGCCTTGGCAGCTTCGATGATTTCTGGGTCAGAACATTTGAGCCTTCCATAGGCGATATTATTTCTAACCGTATCATTAAAGAGAATCGTTTGCTGGGTGACCAAACCGATCTGATCCCTGAGGGATTTGACAGTCACCTTTCGAATGTCATAATCATCGAAGAGGATTTGGCCTTTCTCCACATCATAGAAACGGGGCAGAAGGTTCACCAAAGAAGTCTTGCCCGCCCCGCTCATTCCCACCAGGGCAATCACCTCCCCCGCCTTCACCGGAAGGGAGATCTCTTTGAGCACCGTTTCCTCATCATATTTGAAAGAGACATTTTTAAACTCAATTCCCTTTGAGACGGGAGAGAGGAGAATGGCTCCTTCTTCTTCGCTGATGTCTGGGGTTATATCCAGGAGTTCGTAGACTCGTGCTGCGGCTGCCATGCCTTCTTGAATTTCGAGGTTTAGGTTGTTCAGATCCCGGATGGGGGCGTAGAGCATCAGAAGGGCTGTCATGAATGAGAAAAAGGTTCCTGGAGTTAACTCTCCTCGAATGACACTATAGCCACCCACCCAGAGGATGATCGCTACCCCAATCCCTCCTAATAATTCCATTAAAGGATGAGAAATGGCCCGAATCCTCACCCGTTTGAGGAGAATTCGGAAGAAGCGGTTATTCTCTTCGGCGAATCGTCGTCTCTCATAATCTTCCATATTGAACGCTTTAACGATCCGATTTCCGGTGATCGTCTCATGGAGGAAGGTCGTGATCGTGCCCATCCGCTGTTGACTCTTCCGGCTAAACTTCCGTAGCCTCTTTCCGAACTCTATGATGGGGAAGATGGCGAGAGGAAAGATGATGAAGGCAATGATCGCCAATTTCCAATTCCGATAAAAAACCACACCGATCAACGCGAAGATGGTGAAGGCATCTTTGAGGAGACCCGTAATGGCATTGGAGACCGATCCCTGGATCAGATTGACGTCATTGGTGATCCGTGAAATGAGAATGCCCGTAGGTGTTTTAGTAAAGAAAGAAAGGGAGAGATTTTGGAGATGATTATAAAGTTTCTCCCTCAGGTCCGCCACAATCCTCAGGCCCACATAGTTCATCAGATAAGCCTGGCCGTAGTCGAAGATCCCTTTGAAAAGAAAGAGGAGGATGATGGCAATGGGGAGCAAAAAAAGCATCTCCATATCTTTCTTGAGGATCAGATCTCCAAGATGAAGTTGTATGATGATATTTTTAAGGAAGGGTGGAATCCCCTCCCTTTTTAGAAAGACTCCATCGAAGGCAGGTTTAACAAGGAATGCCTGTGAGGCGGTCAGGAGAGAGACAAAGACCATACAGATCATGGCAAGGACTAATTTGACCCAATAGGGTTTCACCAGTTTGAGGAGTCTGCGATAAAGCGACATCGTTTTATCCCTGTAGCGCCCCCATTTATTGGGGGCGAATCAAATCCGTCGGCAGTAAATGCCGACGCTACAATCTACAATCTTAATATCTGAATTTTAAAATTTGCAATGTGTATTTTATGCTTCCCCTTCTCGCAATAAGGAAGTGACCATGCAGGCCACTCGTTGGGCCGCTCCGGGTTCCCCTAGTTTCTGACGCACTTCCCCCATAGACTCCGTCATTTTTCGACTCAGGATGGGATCCCTTAAGAGTCGAAAGGCTTCATCAGCTATTCTTTGGGGAGTGACATCCTTCTGAATCAATTCCGGGGCAATCTCTTTCTCCGCCACCAAATTGACCAGTCCGATGTGATCCACTCGAATCAATGCCCTTCCGATCCAGTAGGAGGGGAGAGAAACTCTATAAATAATGATCATGGGTTTTCCAAGAATCGCTCCTTCCAATGTGGCGGTTCCGGATGCCGTGATCAGAAGTTCAGAGAGGCTCATCACATCGTAGGTGAACCCCTCCACCACCTTCACAGGCACCGAAATATTTTTCATCCGGGATGACAGGATCGTTTTGGGAAGGCCGGGGGCGAGTGGGATGATGAACTGGAGATCCGGGATCTCTTTTTGGAGGAGATGCGCCGAGGCCAAGAGGGGGGGGAGAAGTCTTTCTACCTCATGCACTCGGCTTCCGGGGAGTAAGCCGATGGTTCTTCTTTTGGGATCGAGACCAAATTGTTTTAAAGCCCCTTCTTTGGAAAGAGTGGGCTTCACGATATCGAGAAGCGGATGACCTACCCATTCGACATCCACCCCTGCTGCCTCGTAGAGAGGAACTTCAAAAGGGAAGAGGACGACCATTTTTTTCACCAGCCGAGCGATCAACTTAATCCTTTTAGGTCTCCAGGCCCATACCTGGGGGCTGATATAGTAGAGAACCGGGATTTTTCTTCGATGGGCCATTTTGGCCAATCGAAGATTGAAATCAGGAAAATCGATCAGGATGACAAGATCCGGCCTCTCCTTAACAAGGAAATTTTTGAGTCGCCGGAGAGCCTTTAAAATAGAGGGTAGTTTGATCAATACTTCTGTGACCCCTACCACAGAAAGGGAGTGAGCTGGATAGAGGAGTTTCATCCCCCTTCTTTTTAAACCCTCCCCTCCCACACCAAAAAACTGAACTTCCGGCTCGATGCGTTGAATCGCCTCCACCAGATGAGAGCCATGAAGGTCTCCTGAGACTTCTCCAGCGACCAACAGGATCTTCTTCGATTTCATCTGTTCCGCCGGCCCACTATTTCTTTTTTTTGTTGAAGTCATCGATCTTCTGGATGATCTGGAGTGCCACCTCTAATGCCCGCTTTCCATCCACCCCAGAGACCCGAGTATTTTTTCTATCCCTCACGCTCTGGAGAAAAGAGTGAATCTCGGCTTCCAGAAGATCGATCTTCTGGACTGGAATCTCTTCCGTGACCATTGCCAGAATCCCTTCCTTTCCGAGAGGGACTAACTTTTTAGAGAAGGAGAGTTTTTGAGAGAGGTAGTCGATGGAAAGGATTCCGTCCGGTTGAAAGATCCGGGTTTTTCGAATCTTCTCTTTGGAAACTCGGCTTGCGGTCAAATTCGCTGTGCATCCATTTTCGAATTCAATGCGGGCATTGGCCATATCCGGGGTGCGGGTGAGGATGGGCATGCCGACGGCCTGAAACTGCTTCACCTTTGAATTCACAAGGCTCAAAAGGATATCGATATCATGAACCATTAAATCTAACACGACATCGACCTCTGCTCCCCGTCCTGAAAAGGGGCCCAGACGGTGGGATTCGATGAACCAAGGATGTTGCACCCTTCCCCCTAAGCCGGACAAGGCTCCATTGAATCGTTCCAAATGTCCCACCTGAAAGACCAGACCCTTGGATTCCGACAATCCAATTAATTCATCGGCCTCCTCAAGGGTGCCCGAGATGGGCTTTTCCAAAAGGACATCGATTCCTTGAAGGAAAAAATCTTTCGTAATCGGATAATGAAAAGGAGTGGGAGCGGCGATGCTGACAGCCTGAACTTTGTTGAAAAGGTCAACATGATGTTCGAAAGGTTGGGTTCGGTATCGTTTAGCGATTTCCCTGGCGCGGGAGGTATCGACATCCACCACACCCACCAATTCCACCTCTTCTATCTTAGCATATTTCTCTGCATGGAATTGGCCAAAGTAACCGACACCGACGACTCCGACCTTGATTTTTTCCACTTAACGGCTGATCCCCCTCTTCGAACGTTGGATGAATTGGAGGAGATGTTGAATCTCCGGTGTCTTGGAGATTTCATCCTCCTCCACCTTCTTCATCGCCTTTTCCAATGTCAGACCGGAGCGAAAAATGATACGGTAAGCCTTCTTCAGGGCCTTTAACGTCTCTTCTGAAAAACGGTGGCGTTTGAGACCCACCGTGTTGAGCCCGAAGAGTTTGGCCCGACTTCCGGAAGCCAACATATAAGGAGGGATGTCTAAAGAAACTCCGGTGAGGCCGCTGATAAAAGCGTGGGTACCCACTTGGCAGAACTGGTGGATGGCGGAGAGTCCACCAATAACGGCGTAATCTTCGATCACAATATGTCCGGCCAAGGTCGCTCCATTGGCCAGGATAACCTGATTTCCTATTTGACAGTCATGAGCCACATGAGAATAGGCCATGAAGACATTTTCATTTCCTATGACGGTTTTTCCACCTCCCTTGGTTGTGCCTCGATGAAGGGTGACAAACTCCCGGATGATATTCTGATCGCCGATAAACAGGGAGGTCTTCTCTCCTCGGTAAAAAGTTGCCTGAGGAGCTTCCCCGATGGAAGCGAACTGAAAGATCTGACATCCTTTCCCAATATGAGTTCCCTCTCGAATGACGACATGAGGTCCGATCCTCGTCCCCTCGCCAACGAAGACATCCTTTTCAATGACCGAATAGGGACCGATTTCAACTCCCTCACTGATTTCAGCCTTTGGGTCGATGAGCGCAGCGGGATGAATCATTTTTCATCTCCTAACATGGCTAAGAGTTCTGCCTCAGCCACTAATTTTCCATCGACCAAGGCCTTTCCCTTAAATCCCCAGATCGACTGACGATGCTTGGTGATCTCCAGTTCGAGACGAAGCTGATCTCCTGGGACGACGGGTTTTCTGAAACGAACATTATCGATCCCCAAAAAGTAGACCGGTTTTCCCTGTTCCTCCTGGGGCACCGATTTGAAAGCGAGCACCCCGGCCGTCTGAGCCATGGCCTCCACGATCAGCACCCCTGGCATGATGGGGCGACCTGGAAAATGGCCCGGGAAGAAGGGTTCGTTATAAGTGACATTTTTAATGCCCACGATCCGTTTTCCCGGCTCGATCTCAATAATCCGATCCACCAGCAAGAAAGGGTAAGCATGGGGGAGGATGTGCATGATCTCTTCAATTTCAATCATCTACTTCTCCTTCCTTCCCGAGGAGAGGGCCTCTTCGATCTTTTTTATACGTTTCTCGATTTCGATGAGGGTCTTTCTCATCTCCGGCAGTTTCGGAAAGACGGTGATCGCCCGGAGAAATTCACGGTGAGGCATGGCAGGGCTTCCGACGTACCCTTGGTTCGCAGGCAGATCGTGGGTGACTCCGGCTTGAGCGCCCACCATGACATTGTCTCCAATTTCGATATGGCCGACCACTCCCACCTGTCCGGCTAGTGTCACATTGTTCCCGATCTTGGTTGAGCCTGAAATTCCCACCTGGGCGACAATGATTGAATCCTCGCCGATGGCAACATTATGAGCCACCTGGACGAGGTTGTCGATTTTCACTCCTCTCCGAATGATCGTCTTGCCCAGGGTAGCCCGGTCGACGGTGGTATTGGCGCCGATTTCGACATCGTCCTCAATTTCCACCTTTCCGACCTGAGGGATTTT
>Ga0214473_10009815_pt1 | contig 11304 bp, 9 predicted proteins | sample RVTome_7_FD_203509 | JGI IMG/M metagenome (GOLD analysis project Ga0214473, IMG submission 203509) | Soil microbial communities from uranium-contaminated site in the Upper Colorado River Basin, Wyoming, United States - RVT98D197 | ecosystem: Environmental > Terrestrial > Soil > Contaminated >...
ACTCAAATCACTTGCGGAGAACAAGCTCCTGATCATGGGTGACTTGCGCGAACGGCAGCTCGGCTTCGTCCCCGACCGTCATCGCGTGAAGTACGGAACCTCCATCGTCGACGATGTGCCCGGGTGCTATCTGCTCGCCGATGCCGTGGCCAACCTGCTGGAAAAGCGGTACATGCGTGCCGCGTTTCCGCCGTCCCCGGCCACGTTCCTGGGCATGATGCTGATCGGTGTACTGGGATGCCTCGTGCCGGTGCGGCTGGCCAAAGCGGTCTGGCTGGAAGAGCCCGGCCGGCGGCGGCTGCTGAGCACCGCGCTCACCGGAGCGGCGGCCGCCGCATTCGCGGTGATGACGCTGGACCGAAACGAATGGACCGTCCACGTTGCGATGGCCGGCTTTTGTTTTCTGGCCCCCGCGGCCGGTGCGCTGTGGGTAGAGTTCGCCCGCAACCGGCACCGGTTCCTCGAGCGAAGCCGCCGAGTGATCGAAGGGTTCGGCCTTTCGTCCGCCGGCACGGTGGCGCTTACATCGCCGCCCAGGACATCGCCGCAAGAACCGCGACGATGAGCGCGGCGCTGGTCGGAACCACCACCGAAGCCCAGCGAATCACTCGATCTTCCATGGCGGAAAGCGGAAACACGACCACGGTCTGCCTCCTAACCTTCCATGCCGATGGTGATGAGCGGGACGAGACCTTCGAGCAGGTCGATGAACCAGGAAAGGAGCTGCATGGTACCTGTCCTCCACAAGACGTCGATTGAGCGAGACTATCTTTTTGCGGCAATCTCCCGGAGTTCGCCGCGTCGGAGTCGGCACGCGTTGATATCCATACATCGGCCGCCGGGCCGATTCTTGCCAATTCTGAAGCTGAATTTCCGAGAATATTTTCTTGTAGTGCAATTGCGTCAAATCACGCTACCCAGCTCATTCCGGAGCATTGGGGAGTGTTCGAGAGCGAACCGTCCGGCCGGGGGCGGTCGGTGATCAGCGGCCGTTCCGTCCGAAGCGGCAGCTCGGGCAACCGTGGAAGGGCGACCTGGCAGCGTACCCCCTCGGGTCACGGTGCCGCCCCGAGTGGATAAAAACGCTCACGGTCGACTTCGGCAGGCACCGACATGAAGGTCAAGTGCGGCGCCCAAGGCGCGGGGCAGCCGGCCGCCGCATCCGGCGGGTGTGCCGGACGGTATATCGAGTTTGCGGGGCGTTGCACTCGCTCCGGCCCCGGCCGCAAACGCGGCCAACCGAGCAAACGCGCTCCATGAAATCGCTCCGACCGATCTCCGTTTTTGCCGTGGCCGTGATCGCCGCATTGGCCGGATGGGGTGCCTTCTCCTCCGCCCGAAAGGCGTTGCGCATACAGCGGCTCGAACGAGAGCGCAATGAGCTGATCGAGCACATCCAGCGGCTGAGCGCCTCGCGTCGCGTTGCTCAAGCGCGAGTCCTCGAACAATACGTCGACGGGCAGGGGCGCCGGATCAGCCGGTTGCTCTGGCAAGAGATTCGACCCGACGGGATCATCGGGCTGCCCGTTGAAGTGAAGGTCGTGGGCGAGATTGCCTATTTCGAAGCGCTGATCATCAAGTTCGATCACGGACTGGTGGGTCTAGGCGACCCGGAACGCGGTGTCAGCCTGGCGATGTTCCGTCGTATTTTCGGCGATGAGCAGGCGCCGGAGTCGGTAGCGCTTTTCGACCGCGCCGGGCCCGTGTACGCCGCGCCGCTCAGTCGGCGCGAAAACAACGCCGCGATCTGGGATCGCTTCTGGGAGCTCATCGAGGACCCTGAGCTGGCGGCGGCGTACGGCGTCCGCGTCGCGCAGATTGAGGCGCCGGCGGTGCCCCTGCGGCAGGGCCAAATCTGGAAGGTCACGCTGGATGCGGCCGGCGGGCTCAATGTCAAGCTCGCGGAGCCATCGCCGGCGGGTTCCCCGCACTGACGCCATATCGTCGCGCCGTGCCGTGAAGCCCTGTCGGGCCGGCACCTCGGTCGGTTGACCTGACGCGGCGGAGGGCACCGCGACGCGTCGCTGGCTGTGCCCTCCTCGGGGCCGCAAAGACCAACGCTTCGACGCCGCCGACGCCAGGTGTCGCTTGACCCGGCCTGCCGCCGGGCGGTATGATGTGATCAGGCTAGTATGCGCTATTCAATTCGATCCAACACCTCCGGTCATTCCCGCACGCCCGATCGACCGCCTCGCCCGCTGAATGAGCCGCGCGATCGCGCCACCCCCGATCGTCCCGAGCGGGCCATGCTGGTGAGCATCCTGCTGCCAAACACCAAGGCGGACCTCAGTGATCCGCTGGGGGAGCTGGCGGGGCTCACCAAGTCGTCGGGGGTTTGCGTGGTCGACGCCATGATCCAGAAGCGCCTCGCCCTGAAGGCGAAGTACGCGCTGGGCAAGGGAAAAGTCGCCGAGCTTGTCGAGCGGGCCCAGGCTAACGAAGCCGACGTGATCGTCTTCGACATCGATCTCTCCCCCCGGCAGATTCGCGAGCTGGAACAGGCCGTGGGCTGCAAGGTGATCGACCGCAGCGAGCTCATTCTGGACATCTTCGCCCAGCGGGCCAAAACCCGCGAGGCCCAGTTGCAGGTGGAACTGGCCCAGCTCGAGTACACCGCCCCGCGGCTTCGCGGCATGTGGGGCCACCTCGAGCGCATCGCCGGTGCCGGCGGCGGGACGGCCGCGGGCGCCGTCGGAGGTGTTGGCACCCGCGGACCCGGCGAGCGCCAGATCGAGATCGACCGGCGAATCGTGAAGAAACGCATCAGCCACCTCAAACGCGAGATCGCCGAGATCGACCAGCGTAAGCAGCGCGAGGTCCGCTCGCGTGGCGACGAGTTCACCGTGGCCCTCGTCGGATACACCAACTCCGGCAAGAGTACCCTGATGAATCGGCTGACCCACGCGGGACGCTTCGCCGCGGACATGCCTTTCGCCACGTTGGACACCAAGACGGCACGGTGGGAGCTGGGCGAGGGGCGCACGGTCCTGCTCAGCGACACCATCGGCTTCATCCGCGATCTGCCGCATGGGCTGGTGGCCTCGTTTCGCGCCACCCTGGAAGAGGCCATTCACGCAGACCTCCTGCTGCACATCGTGGACGCGTCCTCGTCGACCGCCTTCGCCCAGACCAAGGCCGTCGACGAGGTGCTGGAGAGCCTGGGCTGCCGCGACGTGCCGCAGTTCGCCCTGCTCAACAAGATCGACGTGGTCGACGACGCCTCCATGACCGAGTTGCTGGTTCGCCACCGGGACAGATCGCTGCGAATCTCCGCGCTGACCGGCGAGGGGATCGAGGAGCTGACCCGCGAAGTGGTCGAGCGGATGCAGGGCGAGACCACGGAGGTGACGATCAGCATTCCCCAGGGCGACGGCCGGCTCGTCGCCGAGATTGACCGCCGGGCGGACGTGCTCCGGCGGCGCTACCTGCCCACCGCGGTGGAGCTGGACATCCGCATGAACCGGACGCAGCTTCGACAGCTCGCCGGCCGCAACCCCTCGCTCGCCATTCTCTCCGGCGATCTCGACACCCCGCCGGCGGGCGCCCCCGACGAGCCTGCCTGATGCCCCACCGGAAACGTGCCTGGCACACTGCCATCACCATGGCGATGCGAGTGGCCTCTTTGGCCGGGGCAACGGCGGATGCGGCGGCGACCGCGGCAGTCTTCTCCGCACCGGCGGGTGGGGCGGAGCGAACCATCGAGGTGACCCTCGACCTGGAGACGGGCGGCTCGATCACCGGGATGGTGGTCGACCACAACGAGCACGGCATTGTCGTTGCGGCCGGCGGGACGCCATACGTGGTCGCTTGGGACGACGTGGAGACCCGGACGGCATATGTAACACGGCGTGACCTCCTGGCCATGGCCCGCGGCGGACCGGACGAGTTGACCGCGGCGGATCACTTCGACATCGGCCTCTTTGCCCTCTCCCGCGATCGATCCGATTTGGCGGCAACGCACTTCGGTCGCGCCGGCACGCTCGACCGGCGGTACCAACAACGCGCCCGGGCGGCGTTTCAGGAGTACCGCGAACGGAAGCAGGCGGAGGTGTCTGACCGTGGGCCGCTCGACGACGATGTCGCCCCCGGCGCTTTGGGGCCGCCCGCCGCCCGTCCGGAGCCCGGCTTGGCCGAACGGATCGACGCCGGTCTGCCCGAGTATGACGCCTCCGGGACGGCAACTGCCACCACGCCGGAGATGCGCGCCCGGGCCAGGGAGGTGTACCGGCACTTTGACGGCGCCGTGAAGGACCTGCTCGGCGAGAAGGTCGCACTCATTGAGACGGACCATTTCCTGATCTGGACCGATTGGGAGCTGCGGCACCACCAGCGTCTGGCCCAGTGGTGCGAGGCGATGTACGCGGCCGTGGCCGCGGAGTTCGGCCTGGACCCACGGGCCAGTGTCTTTCTGGCGAAGTGCCCGGTGTTCTGCTGGCGCTCCAAAGCCCGGTTTCTCCGCTTTGCGGAGCGCTTCGACGCCCACGACGCCCACGACGCTACGGGGTATACGCGTTCGATCGAGAAAAACGGCCACGTGCACGTCGTCCTGCTGCGGCGCGGGGCCTCGGTGCGAGATTTCAACCGTTTCGCGTCGACGCTGGTGCATGAGGGTACCCACGCCTTCCTGCACCGGCTCTACTCCACCCGGCTCATCCCTCACTGGGTCAATGAAGGGTGCGCCGAGCTGATCGCTGAGCGCGTGCTGGGCGACCGTTGCCCGGCGAAGGAGAACGCCGCGCTGTTGGCGGGGCAGTTCGCCCAGCAGGGGTGGTCGATCCGTGGCTTGCTTCACAGCGCCGGCCCGATCGAGGTTCACGAGTACCCCCTGGCTTACAGCGTCGTGTCGTACCTCCACGCGCAGGGCTCCGATCGGCTCGGCCACTTCATCCGGCAACTCAAGGCGGGAGAGGATCTGGCCTCCGCCCTGGCCACGAGCTTCGACGGGCTGGGTCTCGACGAGCTCGAAGTCCGGTGGCGCGCGGCGGTTGCGTCGGTCGAGAGTTCGCCGGTCGAGGCGGCCGTGGAGGAGTGACGCAACGCTTGAGGGACCAACGGTCCCCGCCCTCGCCAAGCCCGGCCGCGGCGCTGTAGAGTTGCCCGGCGAAAGCGGCCGATGAACGTCCGGTATTTACGGGGACGGGTTGATGGACCCACGCGTCCGTAAGCGATGGTTCAACGTTGTGCGCATCACCCTGTGCGCCGCAGCCCTGGCCGTCGTCGTGCAGGGCGTCACCCTCCGTGACCACGTCGTTCTTCGGGAAGGCGGCGAACACCTGGTGGGGACGGTGGTACGCGAGGACGGGCCGGTGACCGTGCGGACGCGGGAGGGGGCCCTGCGCTCGGTGCCGCGAGCCGACGTGGCTGTGGACCCTCGCGGCGAACCACGCATCGAATACGGCCTCAGGACCGCCTGGCACCGAAGCGAGAAGTGGCTGCTGTTCCTGGCGGTGGCCATCCACTTCCCGGTGGTCCTGCCCCAGTCGCTCCGCCTCCAGTGGATGCTGCGGGCCCAGGACGTCCGCGTCCACTACTGGGAATGTCTGAAGCTCTCCTTCGCGGGCAACTTCCTCAACTTCGCCACGCCGCTCGGGTCTCACCTGGGGGACGTGTTCAAAGCCTACTTCGTGTCTCAGCACACCGAGCGCAAGACAGAGGCTGCCACCACGGTCTTCCTCGATCGGCTGGTGGGTCTGGGCAGCCTGCTCCTGGTGGTGGCCCTGATCACCACGCTGAGTCCAAGTGACAGCCATCTGGCATCGTTCCGCCCGTATATGCTGGGGATGTTCGGGGCGGGCGTGGCGGGAGCGATGGCCTACCTGTCCGCCACGCTCCGCCGGCACCTGCTGCCGCGGGCCTGGCTGGAGCGCTTGCCCATGATCGGACAGCTCCAGCGGATCGACCGCACCGCCCGGGTCCTGGCCCGGAGGAAGGCCACCTTGCTTGCGGCCGTGTTGCTGACCGTGGTTCTGCAGGCGGTGGCCATCGGGGCGTACTTCACCGTCGCCGTGGCCTTGGCCCTCGACGCCGGTTGGGGCAACGTGCTGGAGTACTACACCTATTTCTACACAGGCGTGTTGGTGCAGGCCCTGCCCGGTCCCCCGCAGGGCCTGGGGACCGTTGAGCTTGCCTATAGCTACTTCCTGGCCCCCTTCGGCAGCCCCTCTCAGATCGTGTGCGTGGCCCTGGCCATCCGCCTGGTGGCGTTGACCTGTGCCCTGCCCGGCCTGCTGGTCACGCTGACCGGCTCGTACCGGCCGCGCGACATCGTCCGCCTGAATGAGGCGGACCTTGCCGCCGCCCTCCCGCCTAGCGACGCGGGCCGCGAGTTGCCCATCGGCTAGCGCCCCAGCGCCAGAGTGGGGCGCCCGCCTCGCTTGCCGGCCCGATCAAACGCATTATGGGTCAGTGGGCACGGTGATTAAGTGTTCCCGCCAGCCATCCGAAATGACATCGGACGCTTACCGAATCCACGCGCTGGGGACGACGCTTGCCGACGACAGCCGACCGTCTATCACCGGTGGAGCACCTCCTCCGGGAAGTGTGCGCACGCAACGCGCCCGCCGAACTCCACCATGAGACGCCCGAGGGTTCGATCATCACCTGCCACTGTCGGCTGCTGAAGCTGAGCGGCGACCGGATCCTCACCGACGAAGTAATCTACGCGGACCTTGAGCACCGGATTCCGCGGGGAGGTGCCGTCACCGCGTACGTGTCGCTGCTGGGATGCCGGTACCAGTTCCAGAGCACGGTGGAGGATAACGCCCGCGAAGTCTCCGGCACGGATTGCCGGCGAGCCACCGGCCTCACCCTGCGCAAGCCCACCAGCGTGGACGACTCGCAACGCCGCGCCGGCCTGCGGTTGGCGTTGGCCCCGCTCGGCCCGGTCGAGGTGGTCATCGTGTCGTGCCACCCCGGCGCCGACACCGCCTGTCCGATCGATGCCGAGCCGATCCACGGGCAGATGGTCAACATCTCCGTCGGCGGGGCCTCGGTGACCGTGGATCAGGGCGTGCTTGGCGATTCCGGCCGCATGGAGCGGGTTTATCTGACCTTCCGCCTGCCCGGCGAGCCGGAGGAGTTTTGCATGCTGGGATGCTTGCGCCACGCCCAAACCGTCGAGGAGGGCGAGGCGCTGCGGATCGGGTATCGTTTTCGCCCGTGGTGCCGGCAGGGTTTCTTGCGCTCCCAGCAGCGTATCGCCCGCTTCATCGAGCAGCACGAGCAGCACAGCCGGCCGGGAGAGGGGTGAGTTCATGGCCCAGGCGTTGGCCAGCGCAACGCAGAGCGTGCGGGAGCTGACCGCGCGAGCTTCGGCAGACCTTCTTGCGAAGGCCGTTCGGGCAAGGTCGATCGTCCGCGTGGAACTCGACGATGGGTCCGACCGGACGTGCTGTGCCAGGCTTGTCGGCGCCGACGGCGCGCGACTGATGCTGGCGGCGGACGAGGGCCCCGGGTCGACCCTCCTGCCCACGTCGGCGCCGCTGCTGGTGAACCTGACCGTCGCCGGGCGGCGCTATACCTTCGCGAGCCGCTGCGTAGTGGAGTCTACCGCTTCTCCGGAGGACGCCGTGGCGATCACCCGGCCGCGGAGCGTGGCGGCCGTCGAGCGCCGCCGCAGCCGCCGCCGGTTCATGGGTAACACGACCGTAACGCTGACGCATGCAACAGAGACTGGCCCGGTCCACTACAGGGCTGCGATGTTGAATCTCAGTGCCGATGGTCTGGCCTGCCGCGTGAGCGCCGCCGAGGCGGACGCCCTGACGCGCGAGCGGACGGTGCGGGCGCAGTTCGCCTTGGGCAGCCCGCCGGTACCACTCGAAGTCACCGGTCGGCTGGTCAGCCGAACGGACGCGGGCACGCCCGGGCAGGTCGTGCTGGGGCTTGAGTTTTTGGAGGACGAGGCGTCACGGGCCGCGCGCGAGCGCATCGGCCAGGTGGCGACGACGGGTGCCGCCTAGCGACGGCCGGTGTAAACGCTTATGGCTTCAACGCAATTCTTCAGCACGGCGCGACGCGATCAAGTGCTCGAACAGGTCATTGTCCGCAACGTCCGCGCCGTGCTCAGCCACCGATCGAGCGCGGGATGGAGGACGTACAAGGCGATGCTGAGTTCGGGGTCGCGGGCGTCAAACCAGCTCTGCGTGCGGGTTAGCGACGCGTCGGCCGCGGCGACGGAGCTACTCCCGGCGGCGGGCGATTCGGTGGGGGTGACCTTCCGGCTCAACCATCGCAAGTGCGTTTTCGGGGCGGTGGTCGACTCGGTTCGGTCGGGGCCGGAGCACATCGAGTTCAGCTTACGGTGGCCCGATCACCTTCATCAGCTTCAACGTCGCTCGTTCGAACGGGTCGACGTACCCCTCGGGTGCGTGATCGCCGTTCGTCTTTGGCGCGACCAGCCTTCTCACCAAGGCCAGGACGTACGCCATGGCCAGCTCGAGAACCTCTCCGCCGGAGGGATGGGCGTGAGCCTCGCCCGCAGCGCCGACCTGACCACGGGTGAGTCGTACCGGTGCATGTTCACGCCGCGTCCGGGGGCACCGTCCCTGCTCCTCGAGGCGAGAGTCCAGCATCGGGACCCTCTGGCCAGCGGGCGCGAGTCCATCGGACTGCAGTTTCTGGGCCTCGAGAGCACCGCCGCGGGCCGGCGCGTGCTGGTCCGGCTGGCAGAACTCGTCGATGAGTTCCAGCGTGCCAATGTGTTGGCCTCGCGTCACGGGTCGTAGTCTCGGCGGTTTCCCGGCCGGGGCGGTCTACCGGCGGACCCACCGGTCGGTCACGTTCTTGATCCCCGCGCTCAGTTGGGCGAGCCGCGCGAGCACGGCGTGCCGGTGCGCCGGCGCGAACTCGACCTCCAACACCCCGCGCACGGTCTCCTCGACTTGGCGGTCGGCGGCTTGGAGGGATGCCACCAGGGCCCTCACCTCGGCGTCGGACCCGTCGATTGCAGCTTGAAGCACGTCCGCCCCGGCCCGATCCAGTGTGACCCGCCAAGTCCGGCAACGGACCAGCAGTGCCGCCTCCGCCAGGTCCAGGTCGCGCACGCCGTTGCACCAAGCCGCGCGGCAGCGCTGTGCCTCGGCGGTGCGCAGCGAGAACAGCGGGGCGTCGGGCCGTTCCGCCGCCAAGGCGCGAAAGGCGGCGACCAGAGAGATGGACGCCCGGCTCAAGGAGCGCCTGGCGGCCAACCATCCGGCGTACGCGTCGAGGCGGTCGCGGCGGCTCTGCTCGATCCGCGCCCGCCGCGCGGCGGATGACCGGACCGCCCCGGCGCCGATCAACAGGCCCGCCAGCAAGGCAGTCGACAGCAGTCCGACGAGTTCTCCAGTGGACATGTACTGCTTCCCCCTGCCTCAACCGGCACGCACCTGAATCAAGTATACAAGGGTGACCGGCTCGCGTCGGCGGTCCCTGGGCGATAGGCACGATCACGCCTGACACCGCCGGCCATATCGGACCAAGTGCGGCATCGCTTGGCGCCTGTCCGCGAAGGTGTCGGCTCTGTGTGCCATGGCGTTGCGCGGCGTCGCCATGGATCACAACGCCAGGTTCGGCCGGGGACGACTTGCTCCCCCACTGCTAACGAGGTGGGCAGCCCGGCTGCGGACCGCCCTCAACTCGCGGCGTTGCGTGGCACTCTATGGAGATAGGCGCTAAGCGCCGGCTAGGAGCCGCTTTCGGTCCGGCGCGACGCGGGCTACGATGCGGCCACGATCCGATTGCATTGGTCTCTGGTTGCGGTCCGTTCTTGACGCGACCAATCATGGAGGCGTCATCGTGCCATCCGCGACTGTCCTCGTTCTTGCAGGCGTTATCCTCCTGCTTCCCCTTCACGCCGCGGCCCTCGGCGGAGACCGCATGACCGGGCGCGGCTTCGCCACCCGCTCGGAAGTGATGGCCCGCCAGGCCATGGCGGCGACGAGCCAACCGCTTGCTACGCAGGTGGCCGTGGACATTCTCAAGCAGGGCGGGTCAGCGGTGGATGCGGCCATCGCCGCCAACGCGGCCCTGGGGCTGATGGAGCCCACCGGCTGCGGCATCGGCGGCGACCTGTTCGCCATCGTCTGGGACGCCAAAACGCGAAAGCTCCACGGCCTCAACGCCAGCGGCCGCAGCCCGTACGGTCTGACCCGCCAGCACTTCGCCGAGTTGGGGCTGTCGGCGATCCCCGCCCGCGGCCCGCTGCCCGTCACCGTGCCGGGATGCGTGGACGGCTGGTTCGAGCTGCACCGGCGCTTCGGCCGGCTGGGGATGGACACCATCCTGGCACCGGCCATTCGCTACGCCCGCGAGGAATTCCCGGTCACCGAGGTCATCGCTCACTACTGGGCTGCGAACGCCGCGGCGTTGAAGGACTTTCCGGATTTCGCGGCGACGTTTCTTCCCGGCGGGGCGCCGCCTGCGGCGGGGGACGTGTTCTGCAACCGGGCGCTGGCCCGCACGTATGAGACCATCGCCCGAGAGGGCCGCGACGCCTTCTACCGCGGTGAGTTGACCGACGCGATGGTGGCGTATTGCGAGCGGGTCGGCTGCTTCCTGCGTCGGCGGGACTTCGAGGACCACACCTCCACCTGGGTCGAGCCGGTCTCCACCAACTACCGCGGTTATGAGGTGTGGGAGCTGCCCCCCAATGGACAGGGCATCGCCGTGCTGCAAATGCTCAACCTGTTGGAGCCGTTCGACCTGCGGGCCATGGGGCACAACTCCGCGGAGTACCTCCACCACCTCATCGAGGCGAAGAAGATCGCCTTCGAGGATCGCGCCCGGTTCTACGCGGACCCGGACCACGCCGACGTGCCCGTGGCCGCTTTGATCTCCAAGCCCTACGCCCAGCAGCGCCGCACGCTGCTCGACCCGCGGCGGGCTTCGCGCGACCTGCCCCACGGCGATCCGAAGCTTGCCACGGGGGATACCATCTACCTGACCGTCTCGGATAAAGACCGCAACATGGTCTCGCTCATCCAGAGCAACTACCGCGGGTTCGGGTCAGGACTGGTGCCCGAGGGGCTGGGCTTCGGCTTCCAGGACCGCGGCGAACTCTTCAGCCTCGAGGAAGGGCATCCCAACGAGTATGCCCCACACAAGCGGCCGTTTCACACCATCATCCCCGGCTTCGTCACCCGCAACGGCAGCCCCTGGCTGAGCTTCGGGGTCATGGGCGGCGACATGCAGCCACAGGGGCACGTGCAGGTGCTGTGCAATCTCATCGACTTCGGTATGAACCTCCAGGAGGCCGGCGACGCGGCCCGGTTCCATCACGTCGGTTCGTCCGAGCCCACCGGCGAGCGGATGACCGACGGCGGCTGG
>Ga0214473_10009816_pt1 | contig 11304 bp, 11 predicted proteins | sample RVTome_7_FD_203509 | JGI IMG/M metagenome (GOLD analysis project Ga0214473, IMG submission 203509) | Soil microbial communities from uranium-contaminated site in the Upper Colorado River Basin, Wyoming, United States - RVT98D197 | ecosystem: Environmental > Terrestrial > Soil > Contaminated >...
CCTGGATGGGATGCTGCACCGCAAGGTGTTCCGGAAGGAGGCCCTGCGGCTCGGGCTCGACAAGACCGACTCCTACAGGGGCAGGATCAAGGAATACGAGGTCTCCTCGCTCTTCGGGGCGTTCGTTCGCAAGGTCATCGCGCCGGGAATCCAGCTGAAGGAGGACGAAATCAGGGCGTACTACGACGAGCACGGCAACCAGTACACCAGCCCGGAGATGATGAGGATCAAGAGCCTGGCCTTTGCCGACGGCAAGGGCGCCCAGACCGCCGCGGAGTCGCTGAGGCAGGGCGCGGACCTCCAGTGGGTGGCCAGCCGGGCAGACGGGCAGGTGGACCCGAATGCGAAAGGCGTCATGTCCTTCGACGGCAGGCCGATCATGACCAGCGAGCTTCCCGACGGGATCCGGAAGGCCGTCGCTGGGGCCAACGCCGGGGATGCTCGACTCTACGCGAGCCCCGAGGGGCATTTCTACGTGCTGGCCATCCAGGACATCGTGGCGGCGCAGCCCCGACCGTACGACCAGGTCCGCCGGGAGATCGCCGAGAAGGTCCTGGATGTGAAGCTCCAGAAGGCCGTGGAGGAGTACGCCGGCAAGCTGCGCGCCCTGTCGGACGTCAGGGTATACCTCAAGGCCTCGTGAGACACCAGGCGCTCGGATGAGGATTGTCGAATGATCAGCGCGAGCAAGATCCGGAAGTCCTACGGTCCCGCCGTGGTGCTCGACGAGGTCTCGCTCGCTGTGGGGGGCGCCGAATGCGTGGTGCTCCTCGGCCCCAACGGCGCCGGGAAGACCACGCTGCTCCGGATCCTGGCGACCCTGTTGCGCCCCGGCGCCGGCGCCCTCACCGTGAACGGCGTCGATGCGGTGCGGAACCCCGGGGAAGCCCGCCGGGTGATCGGCATGGTGGGTCACGGATCCTACGTCTACGAGGACTTGACGGCGCTGGAAAACCTGCGGTTCTGGGCGGTGATGCGGGGGGCCGTCGCCTCGCGGGCGCGTCTGTCCGCCGCCCTCGAGGAGGTGGGCCTCGACGACGTCGCCGACGAGCGGGCGCGGACCTTCTCGGCCGGGATGAAGAGGCGGCTGGCCCTGGCTCGCGTGATCCTCAGCGAGCCGCGCGCGCTCCTCCTGGACGAGCCCTTCACGGGTCTGGACGCGCGCGGCCGGAAGTGGCTCAGCGAGTTCCTCCGCGCGTTCAAGGCGGGCGGAGGGGCCGTGGTCATGGCCACCCACAGCTTCGGCATCGGTCTCGAGATCGCGGACCGCGTGGCGATCCTGACCGGGGGGCAGCTCGTGGTGGACCGGCCGAGCGCGGCCCTGTCGGCGGCCGACCTCGACGAGCTGTACAGCAGCCTGACCGAGGGCGATGGAACGGCCGATCCGGAGCGTGCGAGATGAGAGCGAGACGAGTCCTCGTCCATGTCTCGGTCTACGGCTGGCAGCGCGCCCGGTAGCGGCGCGGCACGACACAGATCAGGGCGCGGCGAGGAGGGCGTCGAGGAGCGCGCGGCCGGCGGCGCCGTCCCACGGGCGCGTCCCCACCGCGCGGGCGACCATCCGGCCGTCGCGTCCGATGAGCACGGCGGTGGGCGTCGCCGTCACGCGGTAGGCCGAGGTAACGGCGCCGTCGCGGTCGAGAAGGACGGCGGCCGTGACCCCCTTCGCCTTCACCCATGCCTCGACCTTCCGGGGATCCTCCCGGATGTCGATGGCGAGAACGGTGAGCCTCCGGTCCTTGCGCTCCCGGTGCACCTTCTCGATGGTCGAGGGCAACTCCCTCGTGCAGTGGGGTCACCAGCTCGCCCAGAAATAGAGGAGCACCACCTGCCCCTTGAAGTCGGCGAGCGATGCCCGCCGGCCGTCGAGGGTGGGCAGCGTGAACGCCGGCGCCGCCTGACCGTCGAGGGGAATCATCGAGAGGTCGAGGACGAGGTCGTCGACGCTGTCGGCGGCGGCCATCCTCGCGCCGAGGAGGAGGGCCAGCAGAGCCAGCGCCCGCATTGCCCCTCGCCTCGCGCTACAGCACTCTCACCCGAGGCCGGGGATCGAGCTTCACGCGCCCGAGCCCGCGCAGGTGGTCGGCGACCACGTCGAAGGCGGGCGGGCCGGGCGCCTCGGGCCCGGGGCTGGCCCAGCTCGCCGTCTTATAGCGGCGGTCCGGCGCGAGCGGCTTGCCCCCGACCGTGATCTCGCTGATCCGCCGGCCCATGGCCCGGCGGGGGTCGATGGCGTAGGTCAGCCCGCCGACTCTCACCATGTCCCCGCCCTGGCGATAGTACGGGTCGGGGTGGAACAGGTTGTCGGCCACGTCCTCCATGATCTGGTGGATCTCCGCTCCCGTGAGCTCGCGCACGAGGGTGTTCGGGTAGGTGAGACCAGTGTGGGTGTAGACGTCCTCGAGGGTGATGGCCTGGCCGGGCACGATGGTGACGCCCCAGCGGAAGCCGGGCGAGAGGGCGATCTCGGCGTCCAGGCGCTTGCCGAGGGCGTCGAGGATGATCTCGTCGAAGCTGCCGTTGAAGTTGCCGCGCCGGTAGAGCAGGCTCTCCGACACCGCCAGCCGCTCGGCGAGCCGCGACTCGAACGGCGCGCGGATCTCGCGGATGAGCCGCGCCATCGCGGGGTCCTCGGGGACGTACCTCGAGAGCACGGGGATGAGCTTGTAGGCGTGTGCGCGCACCTGCCCACCCCGCACGTCGAGATCCAGGCGGCTCAGGAACTTGCCGTGGGCGCCCGAATTGACCACCAGGGTCTTGCCCACGGCGATCGGCCGCGGCAGCCCGTCGTGGGTGTGGCCGCCCAGGATCACGTCGATGCCGCGCACGCGGCCGGCCATCTTCACGTCCGTCGACAGCCCGTTGTGGCTGAGCAGCACCACCACGTCCACCTTCCGGGCATCGCGCAGCTCGCTCACCAGCTTCTGCGCCTGGTTCTCCTGGATCCCGAAGGTGAGGCCGGGGACGAAGCGCTGCGGATGCGAGACGGGCACGTACGGGAAGGCCTGGCCGATGACCCCCACCTTGACCCCGCCGAGCTCCTTGACCGTGTAGGGGTGGAAGACCGGCTCGTCCCAGTTCAGCTCCTTCACGTTATGGCAGACGAAATCGCCCGCGAACAGCCCGCGTGTCTCCTTGTCGCCGAACAGCTCCTTGACGCGCTCGATCCCGTGGGTGAACTCCCAGTGCGGCGTGAAGACCTCCACGCCGAGCTGGTTCATCGCGCGCACCATGTCCAGGCCCCGCGTCCAGAGGGCGGTCGCCGAGCCTTGCAGGGTATCGCCGCCGTCGAGGAGCAGGGTGCGGCCGGGCCGCTCGTCGCGGGCGCGCTTGACGAGGGTGGCGAGATGGGCGTAGCCGCCCATGCGGCCGTAGCGCGCGGCGAGCGCCTCGAAGTCGAGGTGGTCCAGCGCATAGGCGGCGGCGCTGCCGCGCCCGATCCCGTAGGCCTTGAGGAAGGCCTCGCCGGTGAGAAACGGCGGCGTGCCCGCCTCGTCGCCGACGCCGATGCGCGTGTCGGGCTCGCGGTAGTAGACGGGAAGCAGCGTCCCGTGGGGATCGGTCATGTGCAGCAGGGTGACATTGCCGAGCGCCGGGAAGTCGAGCAGGCGCTCGGGCTCGAGCGCCTGCGCCAGCGCCTTCGGGCTCGCCGCCCCCGGTCCGCCGGCCACGGCGATCAGCGTGAGGAAGTCGCGGCGCGTGACGTCCACGGATGCTCAGTGCCGGATGCCCGGCACGTTCATCGGCTTGCCGACATCGAACGCGGTGAGATAGAGCTCGATCTCCGCGTACTCGACGGCGTCGGCGGCGAGCATGTTCATCCCGAGCGGCGTCATGCACCACTGCATGCGCTTGCGCATGTCCCACACATCGGCCTGGCTGGTTCGCCAGGTCGGGAAGTGCCGGGTGAGGCCGGCCTCGACATTGGCGAGGAGGCGGCCGCCGAGGAACTTGTCGGCGCCCTTGGCGCCCGCCGTCGTGTGGCAATCCGCGCACGCATGGGCGCGCTGGCCCACGCGCTTGTAGAACGACAGCTTGCCCCGCGCGAGGGCGGCGGCGGTCTCGGGCCGGGCGAGATCCAGGGTCACCGGCATGCCGTTCGAGGCCATCTTGACGAGCATCGTCAGGTCGAGGTTGTCCGCGCCCTCGGCGAGGAGCGGCAGGCCCGTGGCTTCGGGGGAGTGCACGGTGAGGAAGTCCTCGATGGCCATCACGCGCCGGTACCCGGCCACGTACTGCGGGTAGCGCGCCGCCACCCCCTTCATGGCGGCCCGGGGCCCACCCGCATGGCAATCGGCGCAGGCCTTGCCCGCCGGCCCCTTCCTCGCCCAGAGGGCCTCCGCGCTCTCGGCGCGGAGCACCGCCGGGTTATTGGTGGGATCGAGGTTGTCGCCGAATCCCACCGGCTTCGGCCGCGTCACCGGGTTGCGCTCGGGGTTCGGCTCCGGCGGCAGCGGGCCCTTCTGCGTCTTGAGGAAGGCCACGATGTGGACGATGTCGTCCGGCTTCAGCGCCCCCGTCGTTCCCCACGGCGGCATCAGCGTATTCGGGAAGACGTGGCGCGGGTCGTAGATCAGGTTGAACGTGTACTCGTCGGGCAGATTGCGGTTGCCATAGGTGGAGAGATCCGGCCCCACATTGCCGGCCGGCCAGACGTCATTGCCCTGGATCAGGTGACAGCCCGTGCACGGCCCGAGGTTGCGGTTCAGGAAGAGGCTCCTCCCCTTCTTGGGATCCCCGGCGCCGGCGGGCATGGCGATCTTGCCGGGCGGCGGCTCGGGACGAGGATCGTCGTAGGCGTAGGTCCGGAACCCGCCGAAGTCCTGCTTCGTCCACCCCCGATAGCGAACGGCTTCCCGCTTGCCGTCGGGCAGCGTCTTGACATCGCCCCTGGCCTCGGGAACCGCGCGGGAGATCCACGGCGACGGCGGCAGGCCGGGCGCCACCATCTTCGTGTCTCCCTGCGCGCACCCCGCCGCGAGCAGCGCCGCGACGATGATCGACGCGCCGGGGACCAGCCCCCTCCACGCCCGCGCCGCCATCTCAGGCGAACTTGACGTCGGCGGTGCCCTCGTACTTCCCGCCGTGGGTGTCGAGGAAGGTCACCTTGAGCTGGCCGGGCTCCGTCGCCTTGAACGAGAACGAGAAGAACGGGTTCTCGCTGATCGACTGCGAGGTCTCGAACTGGGCGATCTCCTTGCCCAGGTAGGTGACGATGACGCGGTTGATGAAATGGTAGTTCTTGTCGACGGGCTTGCCGTCCTTGCGCTCGACGATCTCCATGGGATGGATGACGAGCACGCGGGCCTTGACGATGTCGCCCGGCTTGATGCTCGACGGGATGCGGATCCTGACGCGTCCGATGTCGGCCATGGCTAGGCGCCCCTACCCACCGCAGCCGCCAACGGTGACCTTGACCTCGCGCTTGGCCATCAGCAGGCTGCCGTCGCTCATCTCGGCCACGGCGCGCACGTCGGTGCTCTCGCCGAGCCGCAGGTTGGTGCCGACATACGCCTGACCCATGGCCGGCGTCAGGTTGAACTTGGCGTTCAGGGGCCGCCGGTTCTTGTCGGAGATGATGTAGATGGACTTGACGTGGCTCTGGGGCGTCTGGGGCGTCGTCACCTCGACCGAGACCGGCACCACCGCGCCGTTCTCGGCGATGAGCGGCAGCTCGATCTTGATCACCGAGGAGCCGTCCTTGATCGGCCGGCCGCCGAAGAGGCGCTTCATGGTGGCGTCCACACTCTCCTCCGGGCCGAGATTCGCGAGGTTGCCCTGGGCGAGGGCCGCCCGCGGCGTGCCGAGCACGGGCAGCGCGAGGCCCGACAGGCCCAGCCATCCCAGGGCGCGGAGCACCGAGCGTCGAGTCATCCGGCCCGTCATCGATCCCTCCATGTGCGCATCCTCCTCGGTATAATGCTGCGTCATCGCCGGCCCCCATGACTGCCGCCCGCCGAATCCTGCCCTGCCTGGGGCTCCTCGCCCTGGGGCTCTCCGCCGTCACCCCGGCGGCGGCCCCCCTGCTCGTCCTCGAGCAGTCCGTGGACTACCCGGGCGGCGAAGGCGATATGCCCGCCCACGTCTATCTCCCCGAGGGTCAGGAGCGCCGCCCGGGGGTTCTCCTGCTTCACACGATCGCCGGCCCCGGCCCCATGCTCGAGGCCTTCGCGCGCCGGCTCGCCGCCGAGGGCTTCGCCACGATGACCCCCGATCTCTTCGCGCTCCACGACTTCGGCCCCGACGGGCGGGTCGACCATCCGCTCGTCGTCCAGGACCTCGACGGGGCCCTCGAGTATCTGCGCCGCCATCCGAGGGTCGATGCCGCGCGCCTGGCCGTGGTCGGCTTCTCCTTCGGCGGCCGGCTCGCCGTCATCGCCGCCGCCAGGCATCCCGACCTCAAGGCGGTGGTCGTATATTACGCCGTCGCCTCCTATCAGGAGCTGGCCAAGCAGCGGCCGGTGTCCGGGCGGGCGCTCCACACCCGCCCTCTGACCGAGCTCGCCGGCGCCATCCGCGGCTCCGTGCTCATCCATCACGGCGAGGCCGACCGCACCGTGCCCGTCGGCCAGAGCCTCCTCCTCCACGAGGCCCTCGTCGCCGCCGGAAAGGCCGCGACCTTGTATCGCTACCCGGAGGCGGACCACCTGTTCAATGCCCAGGACTTGCCGACCTACCAGGCCGAAGCCGAGCGGCTGTCCTGGCAGCGCACCCTCGAGCTCCTGAAGCGCCACCTGGCTCGCTAGCCTCATGGGTTGACGAAGCAGCCCTTGGAGAGGCCGAGCCGCTCACGTTGGCGGGCCGCGCCGGCGGCGTGCTCGATCACCTGGGCCACCGCCTCTGACGGCACCCCCGGCAGGGCCAGGCCCTCGCGCTCTCTCAGATCATCGAGGGCCTGTCGCAGGGCCTCACGCGAGGCCCCGCGCCAGCGCAGCGCGCGCTCCATCCCCGCCACCACGGAGTCGTCGGTGAAGAAGTCGCCGGTGAGGTACACGGCCTTGATGACGTCGCCGGCCAGCGTGAGATGGGCGGTGAGGAGGCCGCCGGCGGTCTTGATGCTGGCCGATCCGGCGGCGTCGGGCGTGGCCGGCTCGCGATCGAGCCAGGCCGCCGTGCGGTAGCGCTCACGCTCGAGGTCGGCGATGTCCGTGAGCTCCGCGGCCGAGAAACCGCCCGGCGCCAGCTCGACGCCGAGCGAGCACGCATACGCCTCACGCACGCGGTCCCGCACCTCGTCGAGCGAGACCGGGCGGCCCAGCTCCCTGCGCACCGTGGTCATGCGCTCGGTCACGGTGGCGATCTCCTTGTCGGAGATCTTCTCGAAGGGGGTGCGCAGCACGGACAGCATGAGACCGATGTCGAGGTCCACGAGGAGGCTCGCGTGGAAGAGGAGGCCCCCGGCGGGATCGAAGTAGATCCCGAGTCCCGCGATCTTCCGCCGCCCGACCTCGACGTCGTTCTTGCGCCGGTACTCGGCGTCGATCCCGAGCTGCCGGAGGGCGCCCGTGATTCCCGCCGAGAATCGCGCGAACAGCGCGCGCGTCCCGTCGTACGCGCGCGCCCCCGGCGCGGCGGGCAGCGTGATGGCGACGCCGAGCTGGTCCCGGCCCATCACGATGGCCCCGCCTCCGGTCGGGCGACGGTTGAGGTCGACGCCGAGGCGCCGGCAGGCCTCGAGCCGCAGCTCCGACGGCAGCCGCTGGAAGCGGCCGACGAGCGCGCAGTGGGAGGCGTACGTGTAGAGCCGGAGGGTCGGAGGCGATGATGCCGCACCCTGGCGCCGCGCGAGCGTCTCGTCGGCGGCGAGGCCGAAGGCGGCGCTCACGCCGTCATCGGCCAGGTATCGCCACATCGCCGGGGCGTGCATCTCGTCACCGCATCATGATCGGCCGCGCGGGTACTCGGCCTTCCACGGAATGATCTGCCGCACGCCCCCCTGGGGCCGGGGATGGTCCCCCGCGTAGCGCGGGATCAGGTGGATGTGCACGTGCATGACGCTCTGGCCGCCCGCCTGGCCGACATTGACGCCGACATTGTAGCCGTCGGGCCGGAGCTCGGCGTCCACGTCCTTCTTCGCCGCCGCCAGGAGCTCCATGCACGCCGTCATCTCTTCGGTGGTCAAGTCGAAGAGGTCGGCGCAGTGGCGGAAGGGAATGATCAGGCTGTGGCCGGGGCTGACGGGAAAGGAGTCGCGCGCGCAGTAGGCGACGTCGTTCTGCCGCGTCACCCCGCGCGGCGTGCAGAACAGGCAGGGGTTGTTCGGGTCGCGCACGTCAGGCGCGCACTCGCGCCGAGGCGGCGGCGTGGAGGATGGCGACCGTCCGGTACACGAGATGGGCGAACTTCGAGTACGGGATATAGACGAGCAGGAAGAAGATGAACAGCAAGTGGACGACGTACATCGGGTACGCGAGGCGCAGGCCGGCGAGCCGGAGCGCCTGGCTCCCGAATCCCGTCAGCGTCGTCAGGGCGAGGATGGAGAGGAAGAGCCAGTCCGAGTAGGTGCTCTTTCCCGCCTTCCCGTCGTCGGCGATCCGTCGCCAGAGGAAGACGGCGAGGGCGGCGATGACGGCGGCGCCGCTCAGATTGCCGAGGATCTTCACGGGATGCCAGAAGGGCCACGGCGTGAGATAGCCGAAGGCGTAGATCCCGATGCCCACCGACGCGGTGGTCACGACGAGGCCGAGGAAGCCGTAGAAGACGGCCAGATGCGTCTTGTACAGGTGCTCCTTGTGGCTCGGCCGCGTCCCCGCGGGCGCCTCGGTACATTGCCGGAAGCGCCGGTGCCTCAGGATGTCGAGGATGGCGCCGGCGAGGTCGGGCCGGCGGCCATGGCCGGCCGTCCCCGCCGCCGCGTTCATCGCCCGCCAGTACCGGAGCCCGCCCAGGGCCGCCCCGACCAGCGAGAGCCCGATGCACCCGAGGAAGACGATCTCGACGAGGATGATCGGCAGGAGCTTGGAGAACACGATCCGCCCCTCCGGGAGGGAGCCCAGGTGCCCGATCCCGCCGAGGACGGCGAGGAGGATGAGGGCGGGGATGGCGAAGAGCAGCGGCAGGTACCTCGGATGGCTCAGCGCCTTGCCCATGAAACGGGGAACCGCGTAGTGGGCGATGCTGTCCTCCCGCAGCGCCGCCATCACATTGGACGGCTTGGCGTCGCGCGGGCAGTAGGCATTGCAGGTGCCGCACTGATGACACAGCCAGATCGAGGCATTCCCGAGGGCGCGCTCCTTGAGCCCCCACTGCACCCACACCATCTCCTTGCGCGGGAATGCGTTGTCGGATGTCGAGATGGGGCAGACCGCCGTGCACGTCCCGCACTGGTAGCAGAGGGAGAGGTCGGGCGCGTCGAGGCCGATGATCTGGCGCTTCCACCCGAGGTCGGTCTGAATGAGCGTGGACATCCTAGAAGCCTTTCATCGGGTTGGGACCGATGGCCTTGATCTCCTGCACGAAGCCGTCGAGGAGGGCGGGAAGCCGGTCGGCTTCCGAGATGGCCACCTCCATGACCCTCACGCGCTCGGGCTCGAGGGCGAGGCGCTCGAGCGTCTCCTGCACATTGCCCATGCGCGTCCCGAGCAGCTCGCTGCCCCGGATGAAGTGGCACTGGTAGTCCTCACCGGGCTTGCAGCCGAGCAGGGCCACGCCGTCGAAGCCGCGCGAGACGGCGTCGGCGACGAGGATGCTGTTGACGGACCCCAGGCAGCGGACGGGAATCACGCGCACCGAGGCGGGATACTGGAGCCGGTTGATGCCGGCCATGTCCAGCGCGGGGTAGGCGTCGTTCTCGCAGGCGAAGGCGAGGATGCGCGGCTTGTCCTCGTCGCCCTCGGGGATCTCGACGGCCTTGATCATCGAGGACAGCATGTCGACCGAGTAGTCGTTGAACGAGATGATCTGGACCGGGCAGGCGCCCATGCAGATCCCGCAGCGCCGGCACCGGTTCGGGTTGAGCACGGGGTTCTTCTTCTCGTTGAGCTCGAGGGCGCCGAAGGGACACTCCTGGGTGCAGCGCCCGCACGAGGTGCACTTCTGCATGAAGAAACCCGGGTATGAGAGATCCCCGACGCGGGGGTGCACCGCCTGCCCGGCCGAAGACTTCTCGATGGACTGGATGGCCTTGAGCGAGGCCGCGCGGCCATCGCGCGCCGTGGCGGCGAGGTCCATGGCCTGGCGGACGGCGCCTGCCGAGTAGATGCCGGTGCGGCGCGTCTCGTAGGGGAAGCAGATGAAGTGGGAGTCGGCGTAGCCGTGCTCGGTGGTCGGCACGTTCCGGCCCTGCAGGTACTTGAGCCCGAGGGCACCCTCGGCGTCGGCGGCGGTGGGCACCATGTCGGTGGCGAGGACGACGAGGTCGACGGCGAGCTGGATGTCCCCGCCGATCACGGTCTCGCCGACTTCGAGGAGGAGGTCGCCGCTGTCGTCGGCGCCGACCGAGCGCACCTGGCCTCGAGAGAGGAGGATGCCGGGGTCCGCCTGCACGCTCCGGTAGAAGTACTCGTATTGCCCGGGCGTCTGCATGTCTTCGTAGAAGACGTAGGCGGTGGCGTCACCGCCCGCCTGTCGCACATACGTCGCCTGCTTGAGCGCCACGAGGCTCGCCACACTGCCGCCATAGGCGAAATGCGCCTCGTCGCGCTGGCCGTCGCAGAGCAGGAAGGCGACGCGACGGGCGGGGCGGCCGTCGGACGGCCGCGCGATGCCCCCCCTCGCGGCCATCTCCTCGAAGTCCATGCTCGTCACCACGTTGGGATAGCGGCCGAGGCCATAGGCCTCGTGCTGCCGGGGATCGGCCGCCCGCCAACCCGTCGCGAGGACGACGGCGCCAACCGTCACCTCGGTCACTCCCGCCGCTTGCCTGACCGTCACCGTGAACCGGCCGGGCTCGCCCGACACCTCGTCCACGACGGCGCCGGTGAGAACACGCACGTTCCGGAGCGACTGCACCTGACGGATGCGCTCGCCGATGTCGGTCGCCTCGGGCGCCGCGTAGGGCGGGCGCTTGGGGAACTGCTTGTGCAGCCGCGCGGCATAGCCGCCGAGCGCGGCCGCCTTCTCGACGAGGACGACGCCGAAGCCGCTCAGGGCCGCGCTGATGGCGGCGTTGAGACCGGCCGCTCCGCCTCCCACCACGAGGACGGTGCGCTCATTGGATTCCGTATAGGGCGTGGGCAGGGTCGACTTCTGCGCCCGCACGAGGCCCATCCGGAGATAGTCCTCGGCGAGGCTCTGGGTCTCGTCCTGCCGGGCGGCGTGGCTCCACGCGACCTGCTCGCGGATATTCACCCGCTCCACGAAGGC
>Ga0214473_10009818_pt1 | contig 11304 bp, 9 predicted proteins | sample RVTome_7_FD_203509 | JGI IMG/M metagenome (GOLD analysis project Ga0214473, IMG submission 203509) | Soil microbial communities from uranium-contaminated site in the Upper Colorado River Basin, Wyoming, United States - RVT98D197 | ecosystem: Environmental > Terrestrial > Soil > Contaminated >...
CCTCAGAGAGAGGGAGGTCCCGACGGCATAATACGCAGGCATCTAGTGTCCACGTTGAATATACGATCACCTCCTCCGATCATGACTTGATTTGTATACATTCTTTTTGATACAATTCCGATATTTACTTCACACCCGCCTCACTGGGTAAGGTCGCCAGGAGCTGAATGAAAGGGACGAGTGACGATGGTTCGAGAATCCTTGGAGGGTGGCGCGCTGGCATTCTCATTGCCAATGGCGCGCCGAGAAATCAAGTCGATGCCTCTCCCGTATCGAGGTGCGAAATGAGAAGAGAAGAAGAAACCGGTATCGTCCGTTTTGTCGCGGAAGAGAACATTACCGCTTCAAACGTCAGAGAGCTGCAAACGTTCTTCATCGAAGAAATGGAGAGTGTCACCGCCGGGGCGGTGGTCCTCGACCTTTCTCCGGTGGATTTCGTCGATTCCTCCGGACTCACACTTGTCATCGGCCTGTCAAAAACTTGTAACAAGAAGGGTGTGACCTTCCGGTTGGACGTCCGGTCTGCGGACATACTCCGTGTCCTGAGAACCTGCAACCTTCACAATCTTTTCGAGATCAGGGAGGTAACCTCCGATGAGTAGTATCGCGGACGAGAGCCTGCTCCAAGACTTCTTAGCGGAAGGGCGGGAACACCTTTCCTCCATTGAGCCCGACCTGCTTGACATGGAGTCCCATGGTTCTGACGTGGATTCCGAAACCGTTAACCGCGTCTTCCGAGCCATCCACAGCATCAAGGGGGCGGCTGGATTCTTCGGGTTTGAGAACTTGAAAGAACTGAGCCATGTCATGGAGAGCGTGCTCATGAAGATCCGCGACGGAGAAAGGTCTCCGACGCCTGAAATCATGGACACGCTTCTTGCGGGAGTCGACTTGCTCTGCGCGATGTTTGACGACATTCACGCGAGCGACGGCATTCCCAGCAAGGAAGCGATCGCCCGGTGCGGCGCGATCCTCAGCTCCGAGGGTGCAGAGGGAGCCGGTCCTGGAGGCCTTGTGACTGCGATCTGCGACTCGAGTTCGTCTCCGGTTGAGTTTGCCGCGAGCAGGGACCAGATCCAGCAGGCGAGGAAACACGGCCAGACGGTTTTCACTTTGCGTGTCTTCCTCCACAGAGACTTGGAAGGCAAGGGACGCAGCCCGTTGGAGTTTCTCTCCCTGCTGGAGTCCATGGGGACCGTACTGGACAGCCGGATGGACACATCGAGCATCGGTGGGCTGGACGAATGCCTGGAGGGAGACCTGTTGTGGGTCCTTCTCTACGCGACGGTGCTCGAAAAGGGGCTGCTCACCGCGGCGTTGGACATGCTGGAAGAACAAGTTGAAGTGGCGGCCATTCACGAGGGTCCCCTCCAACACGCCGAAGAGAGAGTCGGCGCGCCGGCCGAGACACCGCAGTCTTCGGACACGGTCGAGGCAACTTCTGCAGCAAAAGAGGAGAAGGAAATGCCTGCCGGGGTGCCGGATGCGGCGGGGACGGCCGAAACCATCCGCGTCCGCGTCGACATTTTGAATCAGATCATGAACCAGGCCGGGGAGCTCGTGCTTGCCAGGAATCAGCTCCTGAGGTCGCTCGAGAACACCAAATTGGGAATCCAGGGACTGCCGGGGATTCTCCAGAACCTCGACCTGGTCACCAGCTCACTTCAAGCCGGGATCATGCAGACGAGGATGCAGCCGATCGGGAACGTTTTCGCGAAGGTTCCGCGATTGATTCGAGACACCTCCCGCAAGATGGGCAAAGAGATCGAGCTGGAAATGTCCGGGACGGACGTCGAGCTCGACAAGTCGATGCTGGAACTGTTGTCCGACCCGCTGACCCACATCGTCCGGAACTGCTGCGACCACGGAATCGAGTCGCCGGATGAACGTGAGAGGAGCGGCAAACCCCGGTGCGGAAAAGTGATCTTGTCGGCCTTCCACGAAAGCGGGCAGGTGAACGTCCTCATCGAGGACGACGGGCGCGGGATAGACGCGGAAAGGGTCGTTGAAAAGGCGGTCGCCAGCGGTGCGCTCACCCGAGAGAATGCCGAGCGACTGAGTCCCCAGGAGCGTCTTCATCTCATCTTCCTCCCCGGTCTGTCAACCGCGGAGAAAGTCAGCGAGGTGTCGGGTCGAGGCGTTGGGATGGACGTGGTCCGCGCGAATATCGAGAGGCTTGGCGGCAACGTCGAGCTCGAAAGCGCCTTGGGTGAAGGGACGAAGACCCTGATCCGTTTGCCTCTGACCCTGGCCATCATTCCTTCACTGATCGTGAGGATTTCACAACACCGGTTCGCGGTCCCCCAAGTCAACATCGTCGAACTCGTCTGTGTCCGCGCTGCCGAAGTCTCCAAGCGCATCGAGCGGGTGGGTGAGGCCGACGTCCTGCGACTTCGCGGTCGTCTCTTACCCATCGTTCGCCTCGCGGACGTCCTGGGTATCCAGCGCCAGTACTGCGATCCCAAGACGGAATCGGTCGAAGATGATCGTAGAGAATCCCTCGTCGACCGGAGGTCTCTCTCCGAGCCGGACGAGATGGAAGTCGAACGGCGAGGCTCCCGAGAAGACCGTCGCAAGAGCTGGCGCAACGACCTCAACGTCGTGGTTCTCCGAGTCGGGTCCAACCAGTTCGGGATTATCGTGGACGAGCTTTTCGACGTTGAAGAGATCGTCGTCAAACCGCTTTCCGCCTACACCCAGGAGTGCAAGTGCTTTTCGGGGGCCACGATCATGGGAGATGGGCGGGTGGCCATGATCCTCGACGCCGGGGGGATCGCCGCGCAGGCCCGCTTGTCGTTCGCCGACACCGACGCCGAAAACAGGCGCCGCGAACAGGAACGCCTGCGGGCCGCGGCCTCCGCCGGCGAGCGTCGCTCCGTCCTATTGTTCAAGAGTCACCCCGAGGAGGTCTTTGCGATTCCCCTTGGCTCCATCACACGGCTGGAGTCGTTCGACACTTCTCAAATCGAACTCGTCGGCAGCCGTGAGTTCGTCAACCTTCGTGGCGACGCCGTTCCTCTCATTCGGATGGAAAACCATCTTCCCGTCCGGCCGTTTCCCCAGGACCTGCGGGACGCGTACTTGATCATTCCCAAGGAGTCGCACGGCGGGATCCTCGCCTCCGCCATCGTCGACGCGTTGGAGACGGACGCCACCCTCCGCGGCGAGGGCATCCGAGGACCCGGCGTGCTGGGATCGGCCATCCTCAACGACCGGATGACACTATTCCTGGAGCCGCGCGAGCTCCTGTCAAACATCGCACAGTAAGGAGGCGCATTACAGTGGCGACAAAAAGCTTCGTGACTTTTCACATCGACCAGCAGATGTTCGGCATCGAGATAGAAAGGGTGCGGGAAATCAACCGTTATCTGGATATCACCCAGGTCCAACAGGCCCCTTCTTACATCCGTGGGCTTGTGAACCTGAGGGGGCAGATCGTCACCGTCTTGGACCTCGGTATTCGCCTCGGCCTGGCGGCCCGAGAAATCACATCCAAGAGCCACAACGTGATTCTCAACGCCCTTTCCAGTCACAACGGGGACGAAGCGCGCGAGAGCAGGGACACCGTGGGGTTGTTGGTCGATGCCATCGACGACGTTGTCGAAGTGGAGGAGAACGAAATCGAACCGCCGCCCGCCAATATTGGAGAATTGGACGGGCGTTTTCTCACTGGGGTGGCGAAACTCAACGAAGGACTTTTGGTGATTCTGAGCGGGGAAAAGGTATTGGAGAAGAAATAGCGGACCCTGTCCCGGGTTCCCTAAAAAGGCAGAGTTTTTGCAGGAAATATTGTTGGTCCGAGGACATCTCTGGGCTAACGCAACGTGAAGGAGGTAGAGTGTCGTGTTTGCAAACATGAAGTTGAAGGGAAAGCTCGTTTCCACGTATCTACTGGTTGGTGTGGCGTCGCTCCTCGCGCTTGGAGTGACCGCCTATTGGCTCGCGTCCAATGCACTCGAGCAGGCCGCGTACAACCAGCTCGGGGCGCTGCACGCAACCAAATGCGAGCAGCTCAAACAATTCTTCGAACAACGCCAGAAAGACCTGCAGGTTCTTGTCGACACAACTTCTCAGATGCGTCAGGAGGGATTCGACAAGATCTCCGCCGTGCAAGAACTCAAGAAGAAACAGGTCGAGGAGTTGATTGCCCGAATGAGGGCGGACGTCTCCACGGCGGCCAGCGGCGCGGGGCCGGTCCAGGCCTTCATGATGATGAAACAGTACCATGACGAGATGCAGACGCGAGGCGAGGAACCGCTCAACGTTGCCACGGACCGGTACAATCTGCTCTGGCAGGAAGCCGACAAGTTTCTGGCAAGCTACGTGGAGGTGTCCGGTTTTCGTGACGTCTTCGTCATCTGCGGCGCTCACGGTCACGTGCTGTACACACACACCAAGCAGAGTGACCTGGGCGCCAATCTACGACACGGTCCGCTGAAGAGCGAGGGATTGGCGAGGCTATGGCAACGGGTGTTGGAGAAGAAGGACTTCGTTCTCGAGGACTTCTCGGCCTATCCGCCGAGCAACGGCGAGCAAGCGGCTTTTGGCGGAGCGCCCATCAAGGATGCTTCGGGCTACGTTGTCGGTGTCTTCGCTTTGCAGCTGCCGGCAGATCCGATTAACGCCATCGTTCAGAAGCGGGAAGGCTTGGGCGCAAGCGGGGAGACTTACGTCGTGGGTAAGTCGGAAGGGAAGATCTCTTTCCGGAGCAACATGCTGACGATGGGTGAAGGGAAATACGTCGTAGGCTACCCGATTACCACAGCATACATCGAGAAAGCCATTGCGGGGAACGCCGCCAAGGAAGTCTTCACCGACAGCTCCGGGAACCTGGTCATGGTGGACTACGCCCCCCTCCAGATCGAGGGGGTGACCTGGGCGATGGTGACCAAGATAAACATGGAAGAAACCATCGCCCCGAAATTCAAAGGAGACCGGCGAGTCAAGAATGAAAGCTGGGCAAACGATTACTTCAGCGCCTTTGTCGAGAGGCACGGATATTACGACTTGTTCCTGCTGAACCCTAACGGCTATTGTTTCTACACCGTCGCGCACGAACCGGACTACAAGACCAACCTTCTCAATGGCGAATACAAGGAGACGGGGTTGGGCAAGGTTACTCGAGGTGCAATTGCAGAGAAGGATTTTGCATTTGCGGATTATGAACCGTACGCACCGAGCAAAGGCGCACCTGCGGCCTTCATCGCCGTGCCTCTTCTGAATGAAGGCCAAGTCGAGCTCATCGTGGCCCTCCAGCTTTCCGGGAAGACGATAACAGAAATTGCCGGCACAGGCATGGACAAAGAGAAGGGCTTGGAAGCGTACCTGGTAGGTCCGGGATATCGCATGCGGTCGGATTCGCTTCTGGATCCGGAGAACTACAGCATCAACTCTTCGTTCGTGAATAACAAGCTGGTCCAAACGCGGGCCGTCACCGCCTCGTTGGAAGGAACCAGCGGAAAAGAGATCATCACCAACTACCTCGGAAACACGGTGTTGTCGGCCTACGGTCCACTCGACGTCTACGGACAGAAGTGGGCCGCTGTTGTGGAGATGCCGAAGGACGTCGCGCTTGTCGCAGTCACGAATCTGCTTGTATGGTTCGTGGGGGTTGCGGTGGTCGTGGCTGCGGCCATTGTCGCGTTGGCTCTCCTCATCGCAAATGTGCTGGCGCGTCCCATCATCGCCGTGGCCGATAGGCTGAAGGACATCTCGGAAGGCGAAGCCGACCTGACAAGGCGTCTCGAAGTGAAACACAAAGATGAAATCGGAATGCTCTCCCAGTACTTCAACGCGTTTGTGAGCCGGGTGCAGGGCATCATGAAAGAGGTGAACGTGGGCATGAAGTCTGTCTCGGTGGCCGCGGAGGAGTTGAGCTCCAACTCGAACGTGACGGCGGCCCGGGCCGAGGAGATGACCGCGAATACCACGACCGTCGCGGCGGCCACCGAAGAGGCTTCGCAAAACGTGAAGTCGATGGCTACGGCGACGGAACAAGTCAGTTCGAACGCGAACGCGGTGGCATCCGCGTCGGAGCAGGTGTCCAGCAACTTGAATACGGTCGGAGCCGCCGTTGAGGAGATGTCCGCGACGCTGAACAACGTCTCGGCCACGGGTGAGAGAATGTCGAACTCGGTCAACACCGTCGCGACCGCGATCGAAGAGATGTCCGCGTCGCTTAGCGAGGTGTCGAAGAGCTCCGGCCAGGCGGCGAAGATCACGGAGAAGGCGGCGGCGACGGCGGCCACCACTTCGGACACCGTCAACAAGCTGGGCGAGTCGGCGCAGCAGATCGGACAGGTCGTCGAGATGATCACTCAGATAGCCGCCCAGACCAACCTGCTGGCTCTCAACGCGACCATCGAAGCGGCGTCGGCGGGCGAAGCGGGCAAAGGTTTCGCGGTGGTTGCCAACGAGGTGAAGGAGCTGGCCAAACAGACCTCTTCGGCGACCGAGGACATCCGCGCCCAGATCGAGACGATTCGCGCCGACACCGAACAGACCATCGGCGCGATCGGCGAGATCGTTTCGGTGATCAACGAGATCAACTCGATCTCGAACAGCATTGCCGCCGCCGTCGAGGAACAGACTGCGACAACCAACGAAATCGCCAAGAGCGTGGCCGAGGCCGCGCGCGGCGCCGGCGAGGTCTCCAAGAACGTCGAGGAGATCGCCGCGGGGGCCGGCGAGGTTTCCCAGAACGTCCAGGAGGGCGTGAAGGGCGCCAACGAGATTGCGAAGAATATCGGCGAGCTGGCGCTCGGCGCCAACGATATAGCCAAGAACGCAACCGAAGCCGCACAAGGAATCGGCGAAGTGGCCGAAAACGTGGGTCGTCTGGAGAAGATGTCGCATGAGGCGTCGGGAGACGCTTCCACGGTACGCAACGACGCCGGCGAGCTGAACAAACTCGGGGCCCGACTGCAAGCCATCATCGGACAGTTCAAACTCGGGGAAGAACGATTCGACATCGCCACGGTGAAGTCGGCGCATTTGGCCTGGAGAAGGCGCCTCGAGGACGCTTTCCACGGGCGTATTACACTTGCCGTCTCACAAGTCACGTCGTCGCACGAGTGCGCGTTCGGGAAATGGTACGACAGTCCGGAGGCGAAGGCATTAGCCTCCATTCCGGTCTTCGGAGAAGTCGGTCGGCGCCACGAGGACGTTCACCGTCTCGCCCGGGAAGCCGTGGAACACCTCGAACATGGTCGAAGGGAGAAGGCCACCGAGGCCATGGGGAGTTTCGAAAAGGGGAGGATGGAACTCTTCGAGGCTCTTGACGAGCTTTATCGGTCGTGAGAAGGACGGACATGCGGGAGCACCAAGAGAGGAGGCCCTTCGACGAATGGTTTCTATTGAGGGTGGAAGTGGGCGGAAATAGCCTGCGGGTCCACGGAACGCGGTCGTCGGGGGCGGTTGAGGCACTCCCAACTTGACAGTGGATGTGAATCGGAAGTGAGGGGCCTTGCTCTTGGCCGAGATTCCGCGAGCAAGGCCCCCGTCCAAACAAACCAACAAAAGAAGGCCGGAGAAGAGAGACCGGAGACACATGACCGGGAAACTGAAAGTCCTTGGCGTGGACGACACTGTGGTCTACCGGAAGATCCTGTCAGAGGTAGTCGGCAGGATTGAAGGAGCCGAGTTTGTCGGGACGGCGCCTAATGGGAAGATCGCTTTGGCGAAGCTGGCTCAGACGCCGGTGGACATGGTTCTCCTGGACATCGAGATGCCGGAAATGGACGGGGTCCAGACGCTGCTCGAAATCCAGAAGAAGCATCCCGAAGTCGGCGTCATCATGGTGAGCGGCACGAATAAATCCAGTGCCGACATCACGATCAAGGCTCTCCAGGCGGGAGCCCTGGATTTCGTGCAGAAACCGGAAGGCCGGGACCCGGAAGCGAACATCGCCGATTTGGTAGGACGTCTCACCCCTCTTTTCCGGCAGTTCTCCACGCGACAGATGCTTCGGACGGGGCCTGCCGAGGCGGTTGCTGAGACGCCGTCCAAGGTCTTGGAACCGAAGGCCACGGGGAGAAAACCTCTTCCGGGGCCGTCGGAGGAACCGCCGAGGAGGCCGGTAGCGGCGTCGCCGAGTCTCGCGCCGATCCCAAAGGATTTTGAGGTCGTCGTGATCGGGGTTTCAACGGGCGGACCCAACGCCTTGGGTGAGGTCATTCCCCGCCTCCCCGCGGGTTTGGGCGTCCCGGTGCTGGTCGTTCAGCACATGCCGCCGACTTTCACGGCGTCGCTGGCGGAGAACCTCCAGAAGCGGTCCGCGCTCCCGGTTCGCGAAGCGACTCAGGGAGAACCCGTCGTTTCCAACACCGTCCTGATCGCGCCGGGGGGGAAACACATGGTGGTTCGCCGGCGCACGAGTCCCGAAGGCGAACAGCAGAGGATCATCGGGCTCAACGAGAATCCACCCGTTAACAGCTGCCGACCCTCGGTGGACGTTCTCTTCCGGTCGGTGGCCCTGACCTATGAAGGGTGCGTTCTGTCCGTCATCATGACCGGAATGGGGGACGACGGTGCGGAGGGAGTCCGCGCTTTGAAGCGCAGAGGCTGCCTGTCCCTCACGCAAACGGCGGACACGTGCGTTGTCTACGGAATGCCGCGCGCGGTAGATGAAAAAGAACTATCGGACGAGCGCGTTCCACTGCCTCGCATCGCGCAGCGGATCGTTCGAGCGGTAAGTCGGTAGTGGAGGAAAGACATTGAGGATTCTGGTGGTCGACGACGAGGAGATCTCGCGCAAGTTCCTGGTAAAGGCGCTAACCAGGTTCTCGAAGGGGGACACGGTGGAGGCTTACGGAGACGCCGAAGGGGCGATTGCGGCCCTCTGCAAAAGTCCGGCGGACCTGGTCATCACGGACCTCGTGATGCCGGGGGCTTCGGGAATCGACGTGCTCCAAGCCGCGAAGGAACAGAGGCCCTGTACCGAGGTCATCGTCCTCACCGGGCACGCCAGTATTGAAACGGCGGTCGAAGCGATGCGGAAAGGCGCCCGCGACTACGTCGAAAAGCCCGTCGATGTTTCTCTCCTCAAGGAGAAGGTGGAAAACGTTCGCGATCTTCTGGGCCGGATGGAAGAAGCCGAGGAATACCGCCTGGCAAAAGAGGTTTGTGAAGAAAACGCCTCCTGTATGCTGCGTGAGATGGAGACTCTGCTGCAGACCCATCGGCTTGCGCTGAAAGGGATCCGAGGTGTTTTGAGTCAGGATTCGGATGACGCCGAGAAGGTGCGCCGGATCGAGACGATTCTCTCGTCTCTGTCCGTCGCAAGTTCACACGGAGGCAAGGAATGAACCTGAAACTCGACCTGACGGAGTTTTCCTTGCTTCGCGATTTGATCGAGAAGGAGTGCAAGATCGCTCTGGGCAACGAGAAGGACTATCTTGTAGAGAACCGGCTTGCCAGGATCGTGGCCGAGTCGGGGAGTTCTTCTTACGGCGAATTCTACCGGAAGGCCAAAGATGACAAGAGTCTTCGGGAAAAAATCGTCGATGCCATGACGACCAACGAGACCCTCTGGTTTCGCGACGAATCTCCCTTCGTCGTCCTTCGCGAGCAGCTGCTCCCCGAATTGTCCGAACAACTCAAGAAGGGAGTGAAGAAACAGATCCGCATCTGGTCGGCGGCGTGTTCGACCGGCCAAGAACCCTACTCGATCGCGATGATCGTCCATGAGTTCGTACAGAAAGGCGGCCCCAAGGGACTGCTGGACGGAGGGCTCTCCATCCTGGCAACGGACATCTCGTCCTCCGCCCTAATGATGGCCAAGCTGGGCCGCTACAACGAACTTGCCGTTTCCCGCGGCCTGCCCGCTGCATACAAGGAGCGGTATTTTGCCTTCGAAGGGCGCGCGTGGGCGATCTCGAACGACATCAAGAAGATGGTCCATCTGCAGCGGTTCAACCTCCAGGATTCCTTCGCGCTCCTGGGGTTATTCGACATCGTATTCCTGCGGAACGTCGCCATCTATTTCTCGATGGACTTCAAGAAGGAGCTGTTTGGAAAAGTGGCTCGCGCTCTCAATCCAGAGGGATGCCTCATTCTCGGCAGCGCGGAGTCGCTGGGCGGACTGAGCGAGGATTTTGCAGTTCGGCAGTTCGGGCGCGGCGTGTTCTACGAGCTTACGAAGTAGCAAGGAGACGAGACCGATGAAAGTCCTGTGTGCCGACGACTCGGGGATCATCCGGCGGCTGATTCGCCAGGCGGTGGACGTCTTGGGATACGAGATGCTGGAAGCCGCAAACGGCCGGGAAGCGCTCGAGATCCTCGAGAAGCAACCGACGGAGATTCAACTCGTTCTGCTGGATTGGAACATGCCCGAGTTGAATGGGTTCGAGGTGCTTAAGACGATCAAGACGGACGAGCGTTATCGCAGTATTCGAGTCATGATGGTCACCACCGAAGGGGAGAAGCATAACATCATCAAGGCGATCCAGGCCGGGGCGGATCATTATGTTACGAAGCCCTTCACGCTTGACGACCTGGCCGTCAAGATTCTCGAATGCGTCGGAGAGGCGTTTTAGCGCCTCGTTGCCTTGGTGCCGCAACAGTTCCCCTCCCCTAACCTCCCCCTGCGAGGGGGAGGAACTCAGGCGCCGGCGCCCGAGAAGGACCCCTTATCAGGCGGGCTTGCGGAGTGGAGACCGATCTCCAGGAGCTCGGGCCTCTCATACGCGATCGGGACAAGGCGTGAAGGGAGAGCGGAATCAGCGAAAACTCGAAGATTGGACGGTAGGCTTTTATGACTGAAACCAAAACCATAGACGTTCGTTTTATCAACCCTTTTGTGAATGCCACAGTCAACGTGATGCGGACGATGGCGCAAACGGCAGTTTCCCGAAAGGAAGTGTCCTTGAAGAAGAACCACCGGATGGTGGGAAGCATCTCCGGAGTCATCGGGATCATGGGGAGCGGCCTGGAGGGTACGGTTGCCCTGAGTTTTTCCAAAGAGCTGGCGGGGACGATCGTGGCCAGGATGATCGGAGCCAACCCCGAGGAGTTGCCCGAGGCGGATCTGCACGATGGTCTTGGGGAACTTGTCAACATGATCTCGGGGAGTGCAAAGACAGAGCTTTCGGCCGAGGCGGGCCTCCAACTGAACCTGGCGCTCCCCACGGTTGTTTCCGGCGAAGGACATGAAATCACTCATCGCCAAGGGACGCCTTGTCTTGTTATCATCTTCGAGACGGAAGGGAAGTCCTTCGGCCTCGAGGTGGCCTTCAAGATCGGGTAAGAGAAAAAACGAAGCCTGCCTCTCGGCTAGTTATATGATTCTATTCAAGAGGAGGAATG
>Ga0214473_10009819_pt1 | contig 11300 bp, 10 predicted proteins | sample RVTome_7_FD_203509 | JGI IMG/M metagenome (GOLD analysis project Ga0214473, IMG submission 203509) | Soil microbial communities from uranium-contaminated site in the Upper Colorado River Basin, Wyoming, United States - RVT98D197 | ecosystem: Environmental > Terrestrial > Soil > Contaminated >...
GTTTGGCGGCGGAGTTCGAGCGGATCGAGGCGGAGGAGATCGGCGCCGGCGTGCACGAGCAGTACCATCACATGATCCAGAAGCTCGCGGACGCGTACGCGGGCTGACTCACTCCGGCTTGCGGAGCAGCGGATAGCGCTCCTCGAGGCGCCGGAGGAGCTCGTCCGAGCAGACCCACGGGAAGTCCGGCTTCCCCTCGACTTTGAACCGCCCGTCCACGACGATCGTCGGAAGGACCCGGACCCCGTAGCGGACGGCGGCCTCCCGGTGCGCCTCGGGCTCCCGCACGAGGTTCCGCTCGACGAGCTCGCACTTCCCGCACTTGCCGATCTCGATCATGTCCAGGACCTGGCGGCACACCGGGCCGTCGTCCGTGAACACCTCGATCCGGGCCATCGGTCGCGACAGCGCCTCCGAGCCGATAAGCGTTTGGCGGCTCACGGACTGCGGTTGCGCACGAACAGCGCGACCCCGAGCGCGGGGACGAGGGCGAGGGACGTGAGGGCGAGGGTCCCGGACACCCCGAGGGATCCGGCGACCGCCGCCATGAGCGGGGCGCCGACGGCCGCGCCGAGCACGAGGCACGCGTACAGGAGGCCGGTCGTGAGGCCGAAGCGATCCCTCGGTGTCGCCGCGCTGACAATCGCAGACGCGGCGGGGAACGTGAACGCGTGCCCGAAGCCGAGCAGGATCATCGAAGCGGCGTTCGCCATGCTGGAGGCCGCGTATGGGAGGAGAAGGAACCCGGCCGCCAGGCCCGCGAGGCCGAGGCTCGCGCTGCGCCGGGCCCCGAAGCGGTCCGCGAGGATCCCGCCCGGGTAGTGGAGGACGACGGACGTCACCCCGAACATCATGAAGGAGATCACGACAGCCCGGTCCGTCCCCGGACCGAAGAGATCCTCGACGTGCGAGGGGTACAGCGTGGTGAACGTTCCGACCGCGAAGTACAGGGAGAACATGAGCACGAGGCCGGTGACCATCGCGCGGCTCCGCAGTAGGGGGATGGCGTCGGACCACCGCACTTCCCGGCCCGCGCGTCTCTCCGCCATCGTCGCGCCCGCGACGGTGCCGCTCAGGACGAGGACCGCCAGGACGGCGACGAGGCGGGGGACCGCGGAGCGGACGTCCCCGCTCGCGAGGACGAGGCCGCCCGCGAGGCCGAACCCGAGGAGGACGCCGAGCCCGAGGGTCATGCCGTACAGGGCCATCGAGCGGCCGTGCCGCCCGCGCGCCGCGGAGTCCGCGACGGCCGACATCGTCGCAGGCCCGACGAGCCCCCCACCGAAGCCGTGGAGGAGGCGGGCGAGGAGGAGGTGAACCGGGGTCTGCGCGACCGCGTAGAGCGCGAGGCTCGCCGCGTCCGCCAATAGGCCCACGATGAGCGTCCGGCGCCTCCCGAACCGGTCCACGACGTGCCCGAACGCCGCGTTCGCCGGGGCATGGACGGCGGAGTAGGCGCCGACGATGAGGCCGATCATCAGGAGGTCCGCGCCCAGGGCGGAGGCGTACAGCGCGATCACGGGGATGAGGGCCTGGCTGTCGACGTTGCCGACGAGGGCAGCGTAGAGGGCCTTCGTCCGGTCCTTCACGCCCCCCGCGAGCGAGCGCCCTTCCGATAAATATGGCGGTCGGGCGGTGCGACCGAGGAATCTCGGAAGTCCGAAACTCTATGCCTTCCCTGTGCGGCCGTGCTAGTCAATACGCGTACGTCTTCCCGACGGGCTCCTTCGCGGGCCTCTGATCCCAGTAGGGCCGCGTCGTCAGGTACCGGAGCTTCGCGTCGTACAGGTCGCTGTAGAACGCCTTCTCGTCCCTCTGCATCTTCGCGAGGATGCGCGACGCCGCCTGCGGTCCGACGCCGTAGACGCTGAGGGCGATCACCGCCTTGCGGCCGTATACCGCCACGAGGTCCGCGCCCTGGCGGGCCCGGACGAGCTCCTTCTCCTCGTCCTCCGACAGGTCCAGCCCCATCTCGTGGCGGCGCGTGAACGCGTCCCGGATCGGCGTGCCGTGCCAGGAGAGCGGGCTCAGGATCGGGGAGGCGCACCGGGGGCACGCGGGCTTCTCCGGGAGCGGCCCGACCTCGCGGTCCGGCTCGATGTGGCCGCACGCGAAGCACAGCAGGTTCACGTGCTCCGTCAGCAGGAACGAGCGCATCCGATCGACGTTCTGTTCCCGCTCCTCCGTCGGCGAGAACAGCTCCGGGGCCTCGACGTACCGGCGCACGATCGGGTAGCCGAGGGGCGTCGGCGTCTTCCCCTTGAACGTCTCGACGCGGAGGGCGCCGGACCGGAGGTCCCGGTAGATCCGCCGCACGCGGTCGAAGTCCACATGCTCGAGGAACATCTCCCGGTGCGCCTCCTCCTCCACGGGCGTCCCGCGGAACCGGATCTCGAAGCTGTTCAACTCGTCCCCGGGGATCAGGAGGCCCCGCGGGATCGCGCCGAAGCGCTCCGCAATGAACTTCATCGGCATCCCGAAGGGGATGTGCTCCCTCACGAGGATGTCGAGGCCCTCCTCCACCGCCGCGTCGCCGAGCCCGAAGAGCTCGACCGCCAGCGCGCGGAGGTCGACCTCCTCCGTCGTGGTCGTCAGCTCGAACAGGATCCGGTGCGCGTCCGTCCACCAGAACCGGACGAGGTTTCGGCGCGCGAGCAGCTCCTCTAGGAGGTCCCCGAGGGTGTTGTTCACGACCTCGCCGAACGGCGCGTGGACGATCAGGAAGCGGTCGAACGCCTCCAGGAGGAGCGTGGAATCCGTGGGGACGGGCGCCCCCGTGGCCTTGTGGCTTGCGACGAGATCCACGACCCGGCGCGCAGCGGACCGGTTCGCGGGCCACTCCGCCGCCAGCGCGTCCGTCGCGTCCGCCGTCGAGGCCCCGTCGAGTTTGGCGGCGACCTCCCCGCGCACGCGCGCGGTCTCCTGCGCGACCTCGAACGGCACGGGCAGGATTTCGCCGTCCCACCCGGGGATGCGGGCGGTCGGGTCGTCCACGGGATTCACGAACACCCGCCCGTCCTGCGCGATCTCGAGGATCTTCCACGTGCGCCCGCGAACGACGAAGCTCACGCCCCGCCGCGCGCGGAGCACGAGCTCCTCCTCACCGAGGATGCCGACGGGTTTCATCGTCGTGAGGTCGATCACCGGGTAGGTCCGCTCGTCCCGGATCGTCGAGAGGTTCCGGAAGTAGTAGTCCCGCCCCTTGGCGGTGACGATGAGATTGTCTCCCTCCGCACGGAGGAGCTTCAGATGGACCATGAAGTCCGCCACGCGGACGAACGCGCCGCCGATGTCTCGGTACGGCCCTGCGCGTCGGACCACCGCCAGAGCGTACACTCGCTCCACGCGTCCCCCGCCGTCGAGCGCGAGGCCGACGATCTGGTGGGCGAGGACGTCCAGCGCGCCCCGGTGGATCTTCAGCGTCTCGAGGTCGCCCCGCTGCGCCCGCCGGATCACCGCCAGCGACTCGAGCACGTCGTCTGCGCTCACCGCCACGATCGTCCCGCGGCTCACCCGCATGAGGTCGTGCCCCGCCCGCCCGACGCGCTGCACGAGGCTCGTCGCCTGGCGGGGGCTCATGTACTGGAGGGCGTGGTCCACGGCCCCGACGTCGATCCCGAGCTCGAGCGTGGATGTCGCGACGAGCGCCTTCAGGGACCCGGCCTTGAACTCCGCCTCCGTCTTCTCCCGGGCCTCCCGCGGCAGGGACCCGTGGTGCACGCCGACGGACGCGTTCACCATGTGGAACCGGGAGCCGAGGAGCTCCGCGTTCGCGCGGCTGTTCACGAACACGAGCGTGGACCGGTGCTCGTCGATCGCGTCGCCCATGAACGTGAGGCTGGCGGCGACCTCCGGGGAGATGAACAGCTGGCGGGCGAGCTCGAAGTCCTCGTCGTTCGGCTTCGGCCACTCCACCCGGTATTCCGCCTTCTTCGGCGGCGCGACCCGCACGACCTCGAGGGGCGACTCACCGCCAAAGAGCCCGGCGACCTCCTCCGGGTTCCCGACCGTCGCGCTCAGCCCGATCCGCTGGAAGTCCCCCGCGACCTCGCGGAGCCGCTCGAGGGCGACCGTGAGCTGGATCCCGCGGCGGTCCTTCGCGAGCTGGTGGATCTCGTCCACGATCACGTGGCGGACCCACTTCAGGTGCTGTCGCATCACCTTGGCGGGTAAGATCGCTTGGAGCGTCTCCGGCGTCGTCACGAGGAGGTCGGGCGGCTTCACGGCCTGCTTCCGCCTCGCGCTTGGCGGCGTGTCCCCGTGGCGGATCTCCACGCGGATCCCGAGCTTCTGCGCCCACCACTCGATGCGCCGCTGCATGTCGCGGTTCAGGGCGCGCAGGGGCGTGATGTACAGGCAGCCGATGCCGATTCGCTCGCGCGCGGCGAGGCGGTCGAGGACGGGGAGGAGGGCCGCCTCCGTCTTGCCGGACCCCGTCGGGGAGATGATGAGCACGGGACGCCCCTCGAGGATTGCGGGGATCGCCGCCTCCTGGGGCGGGGTGGGCTCGTCAATGTCCATCTCCTCCAGAAGGGACTGGATCCGCGGGGACAGCGCGGCGAAGGCGCGTGCGCGCGAGGCCATGGAACGTGGCGGGAGCGGGCCGACGCTATTTGAAATCTGACCCGGGAGGGGTGAACGTGGCGGCGCCCTGGGCCGGCACGACCGGGCTAGTGCTCGTGGCCGCGGTGATGGCCCTCGTGCGCGTCCGGCGTGCCCTCGCCTTGCGGGTTGAAGGACTTCCCGCACCCGCAGGAGGACACGTTGTTCGGGTTCGAGACGAGGAACCCGCTCCCCGCGGTCGTCTCCCGGTAATCGACCGTGGAGCCGTCGATGTACTTCGCGGACGAGTCGTGGACCACGACCTTGACCCCGTTGTCGTGGAGGACCTGGTCTCCCTCCTGGACCTTGTCGTCGAGCGCGAGGCCGTACGAGAGGCCGGAGCAGCCGCCGCCCGCGACGTACAAGCGGAGGAAGGAGTCCTCCGTCGTCCCGTGCTTCTGGATGAGCTCCTTGAGCTTCGAGGCCGCCGGTTCCGTCAACGTGATCTGCACCATGCCGATCCCTTGACGGTATCGATGGCGAGGCCCGTTCTTAAGGCTTTGGCACGCCGAAATCACGACAGGGCCTTCCCGAGGAACAACCGCTCCTCCGAGAAGCCGGACGCGGCGTACAGCGCCCGCGCCGCCCCGTTCGTCGCGCTGACCTCGAGTCGCATCTTCCCGTAGCCCTGCCGGCGGCACCAGGCGGCCGCGTGCTCCACGAGCCGGCGCGCGATGCCCTGCCGTCGGGCCCCCGGCGCAACCCACAGGTCGTACAGGAACCCGAAGGGGACGGGGCTCAGCATGATGGAGGCCCCGCCCACGACCGCGTACCCGGCGACCTCTCCCGAGGCCCCCTCCGCGACGAAGACCAGGTTCTCCCGCGAGTCCAGGACCTGCTCGGCGTGCGGGCGGAAGTGCGTCTCGAGCGCCACCCGGTCCAGGGACGCCCGTTCCCTGGCAGGGAGATCGTTCCACACGGTCTCCATCGTCGCGTGCAGGATCAGATCGCGGTCGCGGCGTGTCCCCTCCCGGATGCGGATGTCCGTCCTCCCACCTCCCCGCGGGACGCTAGCGGAAGTGATAACCACGGGCCACTTCTTATATGCGCTCCCCCGGCTCGTTCCGTCCGTGCTGCAGACCCCCTGCCCCCGGTGCGGGGAACCCAGCGGGGACGCCCTCTGCGCCCGTTGCGTCGCGTACGTCCTGCGGTTCGAGCCCTACCTGGTGCGCCCGGGGCTCCCCGGCCCGTCGATCGACCGCGAGGTGCGGCGGGGCGCCGCGATGCTCCGCCTCGACCCGAAGGCGCCCGTGCGGTTCGCGGAGCCGCGCCCGCGTGCGGAGGACGACGGATTCCGGGTCCAGTTCCTGAACCACGTGGGCCTGCCTGACGGCGGTACGGCCGTGTTGACGCGCGGCGACCGGGCCGTGCTGCACCGGATCCTGCGGACGTGGGGCCGTGCGCCGCCGAGGCGGTCGGACGCGAGGGCGAAGCTCGAGGGCCTCTACGCGGAGGCCGCGTCGCTCCCCGATCTGCCGTCCGAGGTCGCGCGCGTGTTCCGGTCCCTTGGCGCTCCCGACGAGCTTTCGGAGGAGGTCCCGGAGCTGGAACCCGAGCCCCCCGCGCCGGAGCCCGAACCTGAGCCCGAGCCGGAACCCGAAGCGCCGGCGCCGCCGGAGGAGCCGCCGGCGCCCGCGCCCACGTTGCCGCTCCCACCGCCGCCCCCGCCCGAACCGTCCCTGGAGGAACGGAGGGTCCTCGGGGAGCTGAAAGCGGAGCTGGCGGCGAAGAAGGAGGAGTTCGCGAAGTGGATCGCGGAGGAGCATCGGGAGATGGACAGGCGCGCAGGCCTCGTCCAGACGGGGATCGCGGAGCTCCGGGACCGCGAATCCCTGATCGCCGAGAAGGAGAAGGCGATCGTCGAGATGGAGCGGCGCCTCGGGGAGCGCGTCGACGAGGTCCGCCGCCAAGCGGAGGCGGCCCGCGCGGCCGAGGAGACGCGGGCCCTGTTCTTCCTGCTGTTCGCCACGGACGGCGTCTCTCGGGACGCCGCGCGGGCGCTCGCGGACGGGTTCCGCTCGGAGGCGGCGTTGCGCGCCGCCACGGTGGACCAATTGGCGGCGGTGCCGGGGGTGCCGCCGGAGGAAGCCGCCTTGGTCCGGGACTCGTTCACCGGCGGCGGGCCCACGCGGCGCGATTTGCGGGAGAAGGCGGCCGAGATGCTCGAGGATGGCGACCACGCCCCCGCGCTCGAGGTGTACGAGGAGATCATCCGCCAGAACCCGGAGGACGTCGACGCATGGATGAACCGGGGCGAGGTCCTCGCCCTCCTCGGCCGCCTCGACGACGCGGTCGCCTCGTACGAGCGCGTCCTCGCCCTCGCTCCCGACCACCGGGGCGCGCGGGCGGAGTTCGCGAACCTTCTGTTCGAGCAGGGGGACTACGCCGGTGCGGCGACGAACCTGCAGGACCTCCTGCGGACCTCGCCGGACGCGGTCGACCACTGGCTGGCGCGCGCGGCCTCGCTCCTCGCGGAAGGAAAGGCGACGGAGGCGACGCTCGTGTACAACGCGGTCCTCGAAGGGGATCCCCAGAACCTGACCGCGAGCCTCGCGCTCGGCGACCTCCTCCTCGCGATGGGGGACGCGAACGCGGCGGACCGCGAGTACACGCGGGCGCTCCAGCACCACCCGGACGACCCGGAGGCCCTTCTCAAGAAGGGCCTCCTCCTGAACCGCCAGGGCCGGTGGGGCGCCGCGATCCAGATGTTCAACCGCGCGGTCTCCCTCCGCTGGGACTACCGCGAGGCGTGGGCCGCGAAGGGGCAGGTCCTCCTGACGCAAGGCAAGCCGAGGGAAGCTCTCGAGTGCTTCGACAAGATGCTCGCGATGGACGACCGGACGAACGACGCGTGGGTCGGGAAAGCGGAGGCGCACTTTGCGCTCGGGGAGAACGACCGGGCCGCGGAGGCTGCGGGCCGCGCCCTCTCCCTGGATCGGGGGAACAAGGGCGTCCACGAACTCCTCGAGCGCCTCCGGGAGTCCGCGGAACGGCCGAAGGGGCCCATGGAAGCCGTGGGGGCGCCGCCCGTGGAGTCGTTCGACGCGGGCGTCTTCGTCGAGATGGCGGACACCCTCCTCGAGTCGGGGGACGTGGAGGCGGCGCTGCGGACGTACAACGAGGTCCTCGCCCAGAACCCGAGGGACGCGCGCGCCTGGTTCGGGAAGGGCCGCGCGCTCCACGCGCTCGACCGGTACGGCGAGGCGGTCCGTTGCATCACGGCCGCCGTCGACCTCGCGCCCGCGAACGAGGAGTTCCGGCGCTGGCTCACCGTGTGCGAGGAGCGCTGGAAGAAAGAGGAGGACGCGTGATGGACCCCCGTTCCCTCCCGAGCGCGGTCGCCCTCGAGGACGTCCTACGAAGGGGGCACGAGGCGCTCCGCGCGGGCTATGTGGACGGCGCGCTCCGCACGTTCGACGCGGCCCTGCGGATCAAGCCGACGTACGCGCCCGCGTGGCGGGCGAAGGGGAAGGCCCTCCGCGCGTCGGGGGACCCGTCCGCGGCCGTCGGCTGCTACGCGGAAGCGCTCCGCCACGCGCCGGAGGACGAGGGGGCGTGGCTCGGCCTCGCCCTCGCGCTCCACGCGCTCGGCCGCCGGAAGGAAGAGGTCCGCGCGTACGAGGAGCTCCTGCGCCGGAACCCCCGGAACGTGGCGGCGTGGATGAACAAGGGCGTCGCGCTCCACGAGGCGGGGAGGTATGGGGATGCCCTCGCCTGCTACGACCGGATCCTCGCGGTCCGGCCGGAGGTCGTCGCCGCGTGGAGCAACCGCGGCGCCGCCCTCCTCCGCCTCGGGCGGTTCGAGGAGGCGCTCGCGTCGTTCGACGAGGCCCTCGCGCTCGACCCGGCGTTCGCGGACGCCGCCGCGAACCGGCGCGCGGTCCTGACCCGCCTCTCCCGGGACGCGCCGGTCCCGCCGGCGATGGCAATCCCCGCCGTCGTCTCCCTGTCCCCCGCCCTCCAAGCCCGCCTCCTCGCGAACCTCGGGCTCCCCACAATCGAGGCGTGGCGCGCAGCCCACTCCGAGGGGCCGGACGATTTCGTCGCGCTCGGCACCGCTCTCCTCGACGAGGGGAAGCCGGAGGCCGCGAAGGCCGCCTTCGCGAGGGCCCGGGCCGTAGGCGCGGCGGCGGGGCTCGGCCGTCTCCTCTCCCTTCGCGTGCTCGCGGACCCGGAGGCGCTCCCGGAGGCCACGCGCCTCCTCGCCGCGCACCCCGACGTGATCCGTGTCGCAATCGCGGCCGCCCGCGTGCGGGAGGCGGACGGGGACGCCGCGGGGGCGATCGCGGCCCTCGCGGACCTCCTCGCGTCGCACCCCGACCTCGCGTGGCTCTGGAACTGGAGGGGCCTCCTCGAATTCGACCTGGGCCGACCCGCGGACGCCCGCATGGCGTTCGAGGCGGCGACGGCCGCGGACCCGGACGACGGGGAGGCGTGGACGAACCTGGCGGCGGCCCTTTTCCAGGAGGGAGAGGCCCGGCAGGCGCTGGCGGCGTGCGACCGCGCGCTCGCGATCGACCCCTCCTCCCCCGCGGCGCTGAACAACCGGGGCGTCGTCCTCGCCGCCCTCGGCCGCCCGGGGGATGCGGACGCCGCGTTCCGCAGCGCCGCCAAGATTTCCCGCGACTCCACGATCCTGCTGAACCGTGCCGGTCTCGCGGAGGCAGCTGGCGGCCTCCGCACCGCCCTCGATCTCTACGCGACGACCCTTGCGGTTTCGCCGAAGGACCCTGAGGCGAGATCCGGCCACCGCCGCGTCCTCGGCCTGCTCGGGGCCCGCGGACGGACCGCGCGCGCCCGGCTTGTCGAGCGCCTGTGCCGCGTCCCGGGGATCGGTCCCGCGACCGCGAACCGGATCGCCCGCGCGGGGTTCGACTCCCCCGCCAAGATCCGCCGCGCGGCCGCGCAGGACCTCCACAGGGAGGCGAAGCTCACGGACGCGCAGGCGCGCGCCCTGAAGCGCGCGCTCCGAACCTGAACGGGAGGCGCAGCCCCGCCCCTTCCGGCAGGTACGTCCGCAGCCGCCCGTAGGACTCGTACTCCGCCGCTAGCCGGCCTGCGGCGTTCCGGTCCATCCCGCCGTGGACGAGGGCTTGGCGGAACCGCCGAACGCTGCCGCGCCGCTTCACCTTGAAGCGCACGAACACGAGCCCGAGCCGCAGCAAGAGGATCGGGACCATCGCCGCGAGCGCGACGGGGAGGGTCAGGTCACTCCTCGTCTTCGTCGTCGTCATCGTCATCGGACTTCTTCTCTCCGATCTGGACGTTGATCCCCTTCTTCGCGCCGCCGCGGCCGCCAATCGCCTGGCCGATCATGCCGGCCAGGTTCATCGCGGACATGTACTGCTTCGTCAGCTCGTACGCCTGCTCGTCCGTCATCCCGCTGTCCTTCAGGCTCTTGTAGAAGCCCGCGACCGCCTGCCCCAGCTTTAGGGACTGCTCCTTCCCGTAGAGCACGTCCGCGAGGCTGTTCAGCAGGGCGGGGACCTTCTCCGCGACCACGTTGAGGATCTCCTTCACCTGTTCCGCGTCCGGTCCCTTCTTCTTCTCATCCGCCAAGGTTGCTCACCTCGTTCCTTCCCTAGACTGTTCATCCGGTTTAGAGAGACCGAGAACTTGTGACCACTTCTCCACGACCACCGGGGCGATGCTGAACGTCCGGATCTTGCCCTCCCCGGACTGCACGACGACCCCGTCCTTCACGAGGGACTCGATCTTCTCCCGGACGATACGCCGGGACGCGGTCCCGCGGCGGGCCTTCACCGCGTCCGTGACCTGCGAGATGTTCCGGTCCCCCTTCTCGAACAGGGCCTTCACGATCTCCTTGGAGATCGGGTCCTTGAGGCCCGGGACGACGATCTCGGGGGACACGGACCCGAACTTCTGGTACAGGTCGAGGACGCGGAAGTACGACTTCGCGATGCCCTGGAACCGGTCCAGGTAGTCGAACAGCTGCCCGTAGGGCTTCGCGACCCGCTCGAACGCGGCGTTGAGGGCCTCCATCTGATCCCGCAGGTCCTGGATCTCCTTGCGAAGGTCCTCGTCCCCCATACCGCACCCATCCGGACGATTCTATTTGAAAGGTCCTTCGCCGGGGCCGCACGCCGACGGGCCCCGGCCTTCCGGGCGGCGCCGTGCGCGCCGCCTCGGGGTCGTCCCTCGGCCTACGCCGTCCGCCGGACACCGGCCGCGCGGAGCAGGTCCTTCTGCAAGGTCTTCGCGACGCCCATCGTCAGCATCATTCTCGGCCACCTCGGACCCCACGAGTGTGGTCAGTACCTTGAGCGAAGCGGGAATCCGTGGCCGGAAAGTGGTCACCGCCAGCCTCAAGCCGGTCCCGCCGTTGGCGGTGCGTGGCCCGCACGATCCTGCTGACCGGGTACGAACCGTACGGGAAGGAGGCGTACAACCCGACGGGGATCCTCGCGCGCTCCCTGGACGGACGCCGGGTCGGCGGCGCCGGGATCCGCGGCGTGCAGATCCCCGTGGCGGTAGAGGCCGCGGGGCCCCGGCTGCGGCGGCTCCTCCGCGACCTCGATCCCGACGGCGTTCTGTCGACGGGGGTCGCGCCCGGGCGGAGCCACGTCAGCGTGGAGCGGGTCGCGCTGAACGTGCTCGACTTCCGGATCCCGGACAACCGCGGACGCCGGTACCGAGACCGCGCCATCCGGTCCGGCGGGCCTGCCGCGTACTTTTCC
>Ga0214473_10009820_pt1 | contig 11300 bp, 16 predicted proteins | sample RVTome_7_FD_203509 | JGI IMG/M metagenome (GOLD analysis project Ga0214473, IMG submission 203509) | Soil microbial communities from uranium-contaminated site in the Upper Colorado River Basin, Wyoming, United States - RVT98D197 | ecosystem: Environmental > Terrestrial > Soil > Contaminated >...
GGGCGAGGAGCTCGCGCAGGCCGAAGGGCTTGGTGATGTAGTCGTCGGCGCCGAGCTCGAGTCCGAGGACGCGGTCGGCTTCCTCACCGCGGGCCGTCAGCATGATCACCGGGATGTCGAGGCCCTTCCGGCGCAGCTCGCGGCACACGTCCCAGCCACTCATCTCCGGCATCATGATGTCGAGCAGGATGAGGTCGGGCGCCTCCGAGAGCCCGAGCTCGAGGCCGCGCCGGCCGTCGGCGGCGGACAGGGTCTGGTAGCCCTCGAAGCGCAGGTTGTCCTCGAGCCCGCGCACCATCTCGAGCTCGTCGTCCACGATGAGGATCCGCGGCACTAGCCCGTCACCCTGGTCCTCTCCCCTCCGGTGGGAGGAAATCCGGCGGGGAGGTGCAGGGTGAAGCGGCTCCCCTCCCCGACGCGGCTGTCCACGCTCACCCGGCCCCCGTGCGCCTCGACGATGTGCTTGACCAGAGCGAGCCCCACCCCGCTCCCCCGCTGCCCCTGGGTCTCACTCCGTCCGATGCGATAGAACTTCTCGAAGATTCGCTGGGTCTCGGCGGGAGGAATGCCGACCCCCCCATCGGCGACCTCGATGAGCACCTGGCCGCCGGCGAGGCGCGCGCCGATCCGGAGGCGCCGGCGCTCCCCCGAGTACTTGATGGCGTTGTCCACGAGGTTGGCGAGCGCCTGCTGGATGGCGGCCGCATCGACGGGGACCTCGGGCAAGTCGGGGGCGATCTCCACGTCGACCTTGAACCCCTGCTGAGCGAGCGGATAGCGGAAGGCCTCCACGACTTCCTGGACGATCGGCTCGATCGGGCTCGGGGCAATGTCGTAGCGCTGCCGCCCGCCCTCGATCCGCGAGAAGTCGAGGACGTTGTCGATGAGGCGAGTGAGGCGCTCGCTCTCGCGCGTGATGACCCCGTAGTACTCCCGGCGCGTGGCCTCGTCGGACACACGATTCAGCTCGAGCGTCTCCGCGAACATCCGGATGAGGGAGAGCGGGGTCTTGAGGTCGTGGGAGACATTGGCCACGAAGTCCGACTTCAGCCGGGCCATCTCCGACTCGCGCCGGACCACGCGGTACGTCGCGCCGAGCCCGAGGACGATCACGACGAGGAGCAGCGCGAAGGCCGCCGTGAACACCATCGTCTGCCACCGCATCGCGTCGCGGGGAGACGCGCCGTCGGACTGGTAGAGGACGACCCGCCAGGCCGGCAGGGCCTCGCCGAAGCCCACGGTCAGGACCCGCTCGGCACGGTCGACCGGTCGCGAGGCGTACACGGCACGGCCGGCGGCGTCCACGATGGCGAGGACGCTCTTGCCCTCGAGGCCGCCCAGCGTCTTCGCCAGCACGTCGCGCTTGAGCACCTCTTCGTTCCGCCAGAGCGCGGCGAGCAGCGGCCCCCGCGTCGAGCCCGGGATCATCGCCGCCAGCACAACCTGGCCGCCCACGACGATGTGGCGCCGCCCGCCGCGCTCCCAGAAACCCTGGGAGATCTCGGCGAGAAGCTCCGCCAGGACACCCGCGTCCGCTCCCCCCAGCGTGGGTGGATAGAGCAGCCGCCCCCGGCGGTCGAACAGATAGACCCGGTCGAAGAGGGGCGTCTTGGCCTTCCAGCCGTCGACCATCCCCGGGATCCTCTCGGGGCGGAAGCCGGGATCGCGGACGAGGGCATGGAGCCCGCTCAGGCACTCCTCCTCGCTCTTGAGAATGGCCATCTCGACCTTCTCCGCCGCCATGGCCGCCATGTCGCGCGCCTGCTCGCGGAAGAGGAGCTCCGCCGACGCCTCCCACTGGCGCAGCGACAGGTAGCCGAGCACGGCCAGGATGCCGGTGGCGGCGATGACGGCGCCGAAGGTGAGGACGCCGAACCGCCTCACGCGGGCACCGCCCTCATGGCTCGGCGAGAAGCTTCCGGATCGCCTCTTCCGTCTCGCGATAGGCGCCCTCGCCGACGTGGGTGTAGCGGACCACCCCTTTCTTGTCGACGATCACGGCGGAGGGCCATGCCCAGTTCGAGAACCGGCGCCAGATGGCGAGATCGTTGTCCTGCACCACGGGGTAGCGGACCCCCAGGTCCTTCGTCGCGGCGAGCACCTTGTCGTAGGGCTTCTCCCAGGCGAACTCCGGCGAGTGGACGCCGACGATGGTCAGGCCGTCTTTCTCGTACTTCGCGTGCCAGTCCCGCAACTGCGGGATCACGTTCTTGCAGTTGTATCAGCCGTAGGTCCAGAACTCCACGTAGACGACGCGGCCGCGCAGCGTGTCCATCGACAGTGGCGCGCTGTTGATCCACGGGCCGCCCGTGATCTCGGGCGCGGGCTGGCCGACCCGCATGCCCCGCTGCGCGTCCGCGGCGGGGGGATGCCCGAGGCCGGCCACGGCCAGGAGCCCGGCGAATGCCAGCGCCATCGGAATCCTGAGCCCCATGATGCCCCGAGTCTATCAGGCGCGCCCGGCCACGTGTCACACGCCTGTCAAATCGCCGCCGGCCGCGTGCCGAAGAGGTTGGCCGGCCTTCCGGCGTCCCCCGACTATAATGGATGGTGGCGTGGGGGTGGGCATGGGCCCCCCCGGAGCACCGGCGCCACGGCAGGGTGGGTCCAAGGAGGAAGGACGGAACGAATGAGTGACGACCGGAAGCTGGCGATGTTCATCGACTTCGAGAACATCGTCCGCGGCGTCAAGGAAGCGCAGTACAAGCAGTTCGAGATCAAGCTGGTCCTCGAGCGGCTGGTGGAGAAGGGGAAGATCATGGTCAAGCGGGCGTACGCGGACTGGAACCGCTACGCCGAGTACAAGCGCCCGTTCCACGAGCACGCCATCGAGCTGATCGACGTGCCCCAGAGCCGCTACAGCGGCAAGAACTCGGCGGACATCCGCATGGTCGTCGACGCCATGGACCTGGCGTACGCCAAGCAGCACGTGGACACCTTCGCCCTCGTGTCGGGCGACTCCGACTTCTCGCCGCTCGTGTCCAAGCTCCGCGAGAACGACCGCTACGTCATCGGCCTCGGCGTCAAGTCCTCGTCCTCCGAGCTCCTGGTCGGCAACTGCGACGAGTTCATCTTCTACGAGGACCTGATCCGCGAGTCCAAGAAGACGACCGCCCTGCGCGGCCTGCCCGAGAAGAAGGCGGAGGCTTTCGCCCAGGTCATCGAGGCGGTGCTGGCGCTGCAGCGCGAGAACAAGGACACGCTCTGGGGCTCGATGGTCAAGCAGACCATGATCCGGAAGAACCCCGCCTTCAACGAGTCCTACTACGGCTACGCGACCTTCTCGAAGCTGCTCGAGGAGGCGGCCAAGCAGAAGATCCTGACGCTCGAGCGGGACGCCAAGAGCGGCACGTACATCATCACGTCGATCGAGGAAGGCCGCGCCGCCTAGCTAGGGGGGATCTGGCATGATGGATGAGGACGTGTGAGGAAGATACTGGCGATGGTCGCGGTCGCCGTGGGCCTGTGGCCGGCCGCGGGGACGGCGGAGAACGGCAGCAAGTTCACGCTCAATCCCGTGATGACCAGGGGGCCGGCCGCCGCCGCGGTGACCATCGTCGAGTTCTCCGACTATCAGTGACCCTATTGCAAGCGCGCCCAGCAGGTGCTGGGCCAGATTGCGGCAGAGTTCCCCGGCAAGGTGCGCGTCGTCTACAAGGACTTCCCCCTCGCGTTCCACGAGGGGGCCCTGCCCGCCGCCGAGGCCGCGCGCTGTGCCGGCGAGCACGGCCGGTTCTGGGAGTACCACGACCTGCTCTTCGTCGCCCAGCCGGCCTTCTCGAAGAGCGATCTGGTGACGTATGCCGGACGCCTCGGCCTGCCGCGCGAGGGCTTCGCCGCCTGCATCGAGAGCGGTCAGCACCGCGAGGCGGTCAAGGCCGACGTTGCCGAGGGGCGCGCCGCCGGCGTGCGCGGGACTCCCACCTTCTTCATCAACGGCCGCCGGCTCGTCGGCGCCCAGCCCATCGATGCCTTCCGCGAGGCGGTGCAGGCCGCGCTCCGGGTCGGGGGCGACAAGCGGCCGTGAGCCTTTCCGCGCTGGTCGAGCGCTATGCGCAGTTCGAGAAGCGCGGCGTCGGGTTCTACCGCGGACTCGCCGAGCGCTTCGCCGCCGACGCCGCCGCGGCCCGCCTGTGGCGCGAGATGTCCAATACGGAGGCGAGCCACTTCGCCCTCCTCGAGCTCACCCAGGACTGGATCGCCATGTCCGGCGGCGGCGCGAGCGCGCCGGCCACGACGCCGGAGGGCCTCGATGCCCTCGCCGCGCGCATGGGGGAGATCGAAGCGGCTGCCGAGGGGCCGGGCACCACGCTTGCCGAGGCCGTGGCGCTGGCGGTCGACTGGGAGGAGCTCGAGCTGCCGCGCATCATCGATCTCGTGCCGCACCTGCCCGCAAAGGCCCAGGGGCGCGTCCTCGCCGGCATGATCGCGGAGGCCGCCGAGCACTACCGTCTCCTCATGGAGCTGGCGAACGCGGCCGCCGCCCCCGGCGCCCTCGCGCGCGTCTCGGCGCTGGCCGAGCGCGCCCGTGCCACCCTCGGCTGACCGCCCCGCGCCGGGCATCTTCGCACCAGGGAGACCAAGACCGTGACCGATCCCCCTGTCAGCCTCCTCGTGAATGCCGACGGCGTCCCGTGGGTCGAGCGTCGCCCGGGCGTCTTCTGGAAGGTGCTCTGGGAGGATCCGGACGGCCTCCACAAGGCCATCCTGATGCGCTACGAGCGCGGCGCCACGATCCCGCGCCACCGCCACATCGGCGACGAGCAGATCTTCGTGCTCGAGGGCGGCGTGGCCGACGAGACGGGCATGTGCACCGCCGGCAACTACGCGCGCCGCCCGCCCGGTTGCGTGCACACGGTGACGAGCCCGACGGGCGCGCTCGTCATCGCCATCACATCGGGGCCGACCGAGCTCATATAGTCAAGTGGGGGGCGCGCGAAGCGTCACTCCCGCTTCGTGCCGGTGACGCGCACGAGCACGCCGGGGACGAAGTCGCGCGCGGTCACGCTCTGGAAGCCGGCGCGCTCGAGGTAGCCGATGCACTCGGTCGCGGAGTGGGCGATGCCCGTCGAGCCATGGAGCGCCTCGGCCAGCGCCCAGAGCGCGGGATCGGCGGGCCCCGTGCGCCCGGCGTCGAGCATCTCGCCGATCAGGTGCATCTCGCCCCCGGGCAGCAGGGCGTCGAAGGCCTTGGCGACCACCCGCAGGATGATCTCGCGGCTGTACTGGGGCAGATTGCTCGCCATGATGATGACGTCGGCGTCCCGCGGAAAGGCGTCGCGCGTGAAGTCCCCGGCCTGGGCGGTGATCCGGTCCGTGAGACCGTGCGAGGCGATGAACTCGCGCGCCACCTCCACCACGGGCGGCAGGTCGAGGACGACGGCGGTGAGCTGGGCGTGCGCCCGGCACGCGGCGATGCAGTAGGCCCCCGAGCCGCCGCCGAGGTCGAGGATGCGCCGGCGCCCCGAGAGGTCCACCTGGCGCGCGAAGCGGCGCCCCGCGCCGAGGCCGATGGAATACGTCGCCTCGTGATATGTCCGCGCCGCCTCCACCGTGAAGCCCGTCGCGTACTTCCCCAGCACCACCGGCGGGTCCTTTCGCCGCAGGTGCTCGGCGAGCCGGCCCCACTCGCCCCAGTCCGGCTTGGTGAAGAGCATCCACGCCCCCGCATAGCCGGGCTCACCCTGGACGAGGTAGCGCTGGACGTCGGGCGCATTCTTGACACGCTCGCCGTCGCGCTCGAGCAGTCCGAGCCCGACGCAGGCGCTCACGATGCGCTCCGCATTGGCCGGGGTGAGATCGAGCGCACCGGCCAGGCGCGCGTCGGTGTCGGCGCCGCCCGCCACCTGGGTGAAGAGCCCGAGCTCGACCGCGGCCATGAGCGTGGCCGCCTCCCGGTAGGCGCGGGACAGGTGCTGCAGGCGCACGGTGTCGACCCTCGGGTCGGTCACGCTCGCTCCGCCACCTTGAAGTGGTCGGGCGGGCCGAGGGGCCAGAACTCGCTCCAGACCCGACCGCCGCCGTCGAGGGTGGGCGCCGTCTCCAGCTCCTCATCGGTGAGACCCGCGAATGGATCGCGATCGGTCATTGTTCAGGCCTCGACTTCGCCCAGGTCGAGGGCGCTGGTGAGCGCCTTGAGCAGCAGGACAAGGCTCGCGCGGACCCCCGCGTCGTACTCGGCGAGCGCGGCGCCGTCCCCGTAGAAGACGGACAGGACGTGCGTCACCAGGGTCGGATGCGTCGGGTCGGCCGCCCGCGCGAGCACGCTCGCAGCGTCGGCGGTCTCCGCGTGCGCGAGCCAGTTCTGCGTCATCTCGTAGGCCGCGCTGATGCGCGCCGCCGCCACGGGCGGGAACGGCCGCCCGAGGCTGCGCTCCAGGATCTTGAAGACCAGGAAGCACAGGCCGAACGCGGCCTTCTGCACGGCGGGGTCCTGGTCACGCGTCATCGTCTGGGCGAAGACGGTGATGTCGGGTTGCTGGCTGATGAAGGCAGCCGCCTCCGCCTCGACGCGGCCCGGCGGGAACGACGCGAGCTCTCGCCAGACCTCGTCTACGAGCAGCTGATCGATGCCGCGCACGGTCGATGAAACTCCTTGCGGCCCCCCGGGGGTCTCCGGTAAGGTGAACGCCTGGAATTCTAGCATGGTCGCCGGCGCCCTCTCGGCGCGGTGGCGGCGAACGGGTCTTCTCCACGAGGGGTCGGGCATCATGAGCGCGGAACACGTGTGGCTGGCGGTCGGCTTCCTCGGGCAGGCGTTCTTCTCCATGCGCTTCCTGGTCCAGTGGATCGCCTCCGAGCGGCGCAAGGAGAGCGTCATCCCCGTCTCGTTCTGGTTCTTCTCCATCGGCGGCGGTCTCACGCTGCTCGTCTACGCCGTCTACCGGCTCGACCCGGTGTTCATGCTCGGCCAGGGCGCCGGGCTGTTCGTCTATCTCCGCAACCTGTTCCTGATCCGCCGCAAAGCGCGGCGCCTCGCCGAGGCGGGCACGTGACGGCCCGCCACCAAGGAGCGTGAGCATGGAGCCGACCATCCGCTGGGGCGTCCCGCAGACCCGCGCCGTTCTCATGATCCCGGGTCCCACCGAGCTGCCGTGGCCGGTGATCCAGGCGATGAACCAGCCGCCGACGATCCAGTACGATCTCAACTTCGACACGAAGGTCCTGGAGCCGGTGACGCTGGACCTGCGCCAGATCTTCCAGACGACGCGCGCCGAGGTCATCGCCATGCCGGGCTCGGGTCGGACGGCGCTCGAGTCGTCGGCCGTCTCCGTGATCGAGCCGGGCGATCCCGTCCTCGTCATCGTGGCGGGGGTGTTCGGCGGGCTCATGCGGGAGATCATGACGCGCGTGGGCGCGGAGGTGACGGAGTACCCGGTGGAGTGGGGACAGCCGATCGACCTCGAGCGCCTCGAGAAGGAGATCGCGCGGGTCAAGCCGAAGGTCGTGACGCTCGTCCACAACGAGACCTCCACGGGCACCACCTATCCGGCGGCCGACGTCGCGCGCGTGGCCAAGCGCCACGGCGCCCTCTTCATGCTCGACACCGTGTCGTCCCTCGCCGGGCTCGACGTGCGCACCGACGAGTGGGGCGTGGACTTCAACATGACGGGCTCGCAGAAGTGCCTCGCCGCTCCCCTCGGCATGGCCATCGCGTCCGTGAGCCCCGCCGCCTGGGAGGCCATGGAGCGCCGCAAGCACAAGGCGACCTCGTGGTCGTACGATCTCCTGCGCTGGAAGGAGAACTGGGTGCCCGTCTCGCGCGGCGGCCACATCCCCGACGGCACGCCCCGGCGGCAGCCCGTCTCGATCCCGACGCACCTGACGCAGGCCCTCGGCGTCGCCGCGAAGCTCATCCTCGAGGAAGGGCTTCCCCACCGGTTCCGGCGCCACGCCGCGGCAGGCCGGGCCTTCCGCGCCGGGCTCGACGCCATGCGGATCGAGATGTTCCCCCACCCGTCGCTCTTCTCGAATACCGTGTCGTGCTTCAAGACGCCCGCGGGCATCGATCCCGCCGGGGTCGTCGCGCACATGCGCGACCACTACGGCATCCTCATCGGAACGGGCCTCGACAAGATGCGCACGACGACGCTGCGCGTCGGGCACATGGGCATCACCTCCAGCCCGATGTACGTGCTGCCGACCCTGTCCGCGCTCGAGCTGACGCTGCGCGATCTCGGCCACCGGACCGAGGCGGGCGCGGGGGTGGCCGCCGCCCAGGCGCGCTTCGCAGAGCCGGCCGCGTGATCGTCGTCCCCGACGACTTCCCGTCCGTCTTCGCGGGCACCGAGGCGCAGGAGCGCGCCAGGAAGCTCGGCGAGGTGCGGGTCTTCACCGAGCGCGGCGCCGACGACGAGAACGAGCTGATCCGCCGCATCGGCGATGCGAAGATCGCGATCAATATCCGGGCGCACGCCCGCTTCAGCAACGTCGTGTTCGCCGCCTGCCCCGCCCTCGCGCTCGTGTCCGTGTGGGGCACGGGCACCGACAACATCGACCTCAACGCGGCGGGCATGCGCGGCGTCACCGTGTGCAATACGCCGGGGATCAACGCCTTCGCCGTCGCCGAGCACGCGCTGACGCTGATGCTCACCGTCGCCCGCAAGATCACCCTCCTCGATGCCGAGATGCGCAAGGGGAAATGGCCGCGCGAGATGCTCACCCAGCTCCTCGGCAAGACGCTGGGGGTGTTCGGCATGGGCACCATCGGCGCGCGCGTCGCCGCCCTCGGCCGCGGGATCGGGATGAACGTCCTCGGCTGGAGCGCCCAGGGCGACGAGGCGCGGATCCGGGCGGCGGGCGGGCGGCCGGCCTCGAAGGAGGAAATTCTAAAGACCGCCGACGTGGTCAGCCTCCACGTGCGCCTGACCTCGGAAACCCGCGGCTTCATCGGGAGGAAGGAGCTGGCCGCGATGAAACCGACGGCCATCCTCGTCAATACCGGGCGCGGCGCCCTCGTCGACCGGGACGCGCTGCTCGCGGCGCTCAAGGAGCGCCGGATCATGGGCGCGGGGCTCGACGTGTTCCACCAGGAGCCGCTCGCCCCCGACGACCCCGTGCTCGCCCTGCCCAACGTCGTCTGCTCGCCCCACAATGCCGGCCAGACGCCCGAGGTGATCCGCGACGGGCTCCTCGCCGCCGTGGAGAACGTCGAGCGCTTCCTCAAGGGCAAGCCGGGCAATGTCGTCGTCGCTCCCATCCGCTGATCACCCCGCCGCCCCCAGCCATCCGTCCCCGCCAGGTGGCGAGCGCTTCGCGGAAGGAGTAGTCTGATTGCCGGCACCCGATTCGGGCGCCCAGCGCGACCTCACTCCAAGGAGGCAGATCATGGCCAAGGTTCTGAGGTGTGGTGACTTGATGCCCGGCTGCAACGCCGTCATCGAGGGCAAGGATGTCGCCGAGGTGATGACCAAGGGAGCGGAGCACGCGAAGACCGCGCACGGCATGGCGACGATCCCGCCGGACGTGGCCCAGAAGGTCCAGGCGGCGATCAAGGACAAGTAGCGAGCCGAGCCGCCGCGCAGCTTCCTCACGGGCGTCGGGGTCACCCGGCGCCCGTCGAGCGCGGAACACCCACCCGCGCGAGAGCAGGAGAAGAGACATGATTCGAAGCGTCGCGATCTGCGCGACCATCCTGTTCGTGGCCGTCGCCGTTCCCGCCCCCGCCCAGATAGGCTTTCGCACGCCGGACATGCACGGCGTCTGGAACCCGGTCGTCGGCGCCGGCGGCGCTTATCAGATCGAGCGCTCGGGCGACAGGAAGTCGGACATGGAGATCGCGGTCGTCGGCAAGGAGACGGTGGACGACAAACCGGGGTACTGGCTCGAGGTGTCGATGGTCGATCCCCGATCCGGCAGCCCGCTCTACATGAAACACCTCATGGTCCGTGACGGGGAGTCCATCGAGATCAAGCGAAGGATCATGCAGCTCCCCGGGCGGCCGCCGTTCGGGATGCCGATGACGAGCCCCCGCGGGCCGAGGCCCGCGCCGGCGCAGGCGGCCGACGTGCGCACGGGCGCCGAGCGGGTCGGCACCGAGGACGTCACCACTCCGGCCGGCACCTTCGCCTGCGCGCACTACCGCTCGAGGGACGGCGCGACCGACGTGTGGGTGAGCGACCAGGTGGCGCCGTGGGGCCTCGTCAAGATGACGGGTCGCGACACTACCATGACGCTGCTGCGCGTGGTGACCGACGCGACCACCAAGATCACGGGCACACCGCAGAAGCTCGACCCCGCGGAGATGATGCGCCGGCGGTAGGGCGGGAGTAGCGAACCGTGCCTGTCAAGACCGATCCCCGCTTCATCGGGCACGCGTGGATCACGCCCGACGGCCCCGTGGTCGCCGGCAGTCTCGGCACGTGGACCATCACGTACGAGGTGGGCGCCTACGGCTACGACGAGCGTGCGCGCGTCAAGATCGCCTCGCGCTTCGCCTCGGACTGGGGCAGGCCCCAGTTCGCCGATCCCCGGGGGGGCGAGTACTGCACGGTGCGGCTCGAGTCGAGGTGCGAGACCGCCGTGCCGACCCTCGCCTTCGAGCCCCGCGGCCAGGTGCGCCCGTGGTTCAAGTGCCTGGTGGTCTCGGTGGCCGACGGCTCCCTCTATCCGGGCGACCGGGTCCACGTGACCATCGGTGACCGGAGCGGTGGTGGACCGGGCTCGCGGGCCCAGACCTTCCGCGAGCGCGGCTGCGAGTGGCGGCTGTTCGTCGACCCCTTCGGCACCGAGCTCTACTCGGTGCTGGACGCCTCGCCGAGGATCGACGTCGTGGGCGGGAGCCTGCACCGGCTCGTCGTCGTCGCGCCCACGACGGTGAGGCCGGGCGAGCCGTTCGACGCGCTCGTGAAGGCGGAGGACCTCTGGGGCAACCCGTGCGAGCGCTTCGCGGGCGCGGTGGCGCTCGGCGCGAACGGCGCGCCCATCGACGGCCTCCCCGCGCGCGCGACCTTCGCGGCCGGCGCCGTCGCCGTCGCCCGCCTCGCGGGCCTCTCGCTCGGCGAGGCCGCCGCCGAGGCGCGCATCACGGCCGAACACGCGGGCCACGCCGCCGCGTCGAACATCATCCGCGCGCTGCCGGCGGGCGAGCCCAAGACGTTCTGGGGTGACCTCCACGGCCAGACGCGGGCGACCGTGGGCACGGGCACCATCGAGGAGTACTTCGCCTTCGGCCGCGACGTCGCGCTGCTCGACATGATGTGCCATCAGGCCAACGACTTCCAGGTGACCGAGGCGGAGTGGCAGCGGCTGCGCGGCGAGATCGACCGCTTCCACGAGGACGGCCGCTGCGTCATCTTCGT
>Ga0214473_10009821_pt1 | contig 11300 bp, 4 predicted proteins | sample RVTome_7_FD_203509 | JGI IMG/M metagenome (GOLD analysis project Ga0214473, IMG submission 203509) | Soil microbial communities from uranium-contaminated site in the Upper Colorado River Basin, Wyoming, United States - RVT98D197 | ecosystem: Environmental > Terrestrial > Soil > Contaminated >...
CGGTGTTGAACTTGAGCTGCTCCAGGTCCTCGGTGACCCGCTTGATGAGCTTGTGCAGGGCCCGCATCACTCCCTCGTCAGCGGCTTCGTCGCTCAAGGACGCCGTCGCCTGGCCGGTCCGTTCGTCGACGAACAGCCGCCAGATGCGCTGGCAGAGCTTATGCAGGCCGGGCACGTCTCGCGTGCTCCAGGGCTTGTCCGCCTCGAGCGGACCCATGTACATCTCGTAGAGCCGGAAGGTGTCCGCCCCGTACTGGGCGATAATCCCATCGGGGCTGACCACGTTCTTGAGGGACTTGCTCATCTTGGCGATGACCCGTGTCACCGGCTCGCCGGTCTCCTTGTGGACGTACCGGTCCTCGCCGCGCTCCTCCACGGCGTCCGGGCCGACGGTCATGCCCCGCCGGTCGCGATAGGCGAAGCCCTGAATCTTCCCTTGGTTGAACAGCCTGGCGAACGGCTCGGGCGTAGACACGTAGCCCAGGTCGTACAGCACCTTGTGCCAGAATCGGGCATAGAGCAGGTGCAGCACGGCGTGTTCGGCGCCGCCGAGGTACAGGTCGACGGGCATCCAGTACCGCTCGGCCTCGACGTCGCAGAGGCGGACGGCGTTGTGCGGGTCAACGAAGCGGAGGTAGTACCAGCAAGAGCCCGCCCATTGCGGCATGGTGTTCAGGTCGCGCCGATACCGTTGGCCATTTCGCTCGACCTGCACCCATTCCCTGGCCCGGCCCAGGGGCGGCTCCGGAAGCGAGTCGGCGTCGTCAGCCGCAGGCGTCGGCTTGAAGTCCTCCATGGGCGGTAGCTCGACCGGCAGTTCGTCGTCGGGCACCACGACCGTCTCGCCATGCTTGCCGTGGAGCACCGGGAACGGCTCACCCCAGTACTTCTGCCGGCTGAAGACCCAGTCGCGCAGCTTATAGGTCACCGCCCAGCGCCCCACGCCGTTCGCCTCCAGCCACTCGGTGATCCGTCGCTTCGCCTCCGCGGTGGGCAGCCCGTCCAGCCGGCAGACGCCGCCGGGAACGTCCACCTCTTCGTCGCCGGGCGAGTTGACCGCCGAGCTGGGGTCGATGAACGCCGCACCCCATGCCCGCGGGTGGCGGACGTAATGCTCGATCAGCCTGTCCAGCCCGACGCGGTCGCGCAGGGTGGTCACCGTTTTGCGATTCAGCGAGGCGCTCTGTCGCTTGCACTCCTCGATGTTCGCCGCCAACTCGGGGTGCTCGGCCGCGACCCGGGCCAGTCCCTCCCGCGCCGATGCCTCCAGACCCTCGGTCAGGGCGGCGACGCGACCCTCGATCCACTCGGGTGTCGGACGCACCACGGGTACGATGGGCAGATCGAACCGGCACGCAAACTCGAAGTCCCGGGTGTCGCTCGCCGGCACGGCCATGATCGCCCCCGTGCCGTAGCCCATGAGCACGTAGTCCGCCACCCAGATCGGAACGCACCGGCCGTGGACCGGGTTGATGGCGTACGCCCCGGTGAACACGCCGGTCTTTTCCTTGGTGTCGGCGGTGCGGTCGAGTTCCGACCGGTGGCGAGCTGTCTCGGCGTAGTCCTGCACGGCGGCCCTCCGGTCCGGGGTGGTGATCTGCCCGACCAGCTCGTGCTCCGGGGCCAGCACCATGTAGGTAGCGCCGAAGAGCGTGTCCGGCCGCGTGGTATAGACGCGGATGCCGTGGGGGAATGTGCTGTAGGACAGCGTCTTGTCGAGGGGGGCCGCCGGATCGAGGCGGCGCCACCGCCCGTTCACCACGCTCCAGTGGGCGGCCAGCGGAAAGACCACCTCCGCCCCGGTGCTCCTGCCGATCCAGTTGCGCTGCATGAGCCGGATCGGCTCGGGCCAGTCGACGTCCTCCAGGTCCGCGAGCAGCCGTTCGGCATACTTGGTGATCCGTAGCATCCACTGACGCAAGGGGCGGCGATACACCGGGTGATTGCCGCGATCGCTGCGGCCTTCGTTGGTCACCTCCTCGTTGGCCAGGACGGTGCCGAGCTCCGGACACCAGTTTACCGGGATCTCGTCCAGGTAGGCTAGCCGATGGTGGTCGACCACCTCCCGTCGCTGGGCGTCGGCCAGGTCGGCCCATTCCCGACGATGAGGAGCGCCCGGGGACCGGGCGATCTGCATCTGCGCGTCCACGCCCCACTCGCCGCGTTCGAGGGCGGCGACCAGCTCCCTGATGGGGCGGGCCCGGCCGGTCCGCTCCACCCCTTCGGTGTCAGTCCAACGGCACTCGTCGTCGTACCAGGCCTCGAACATCCGGGCGAACATCCACTGGGTGAACTTGTAGTAGGCCGGGTCGGAGGTGGCCAGCTCCCGGCTCCAGTCGTAGCTGAAGCCGAACATCTTGAGCTGCCCGCGGTACCTGTCGATGTTCTTCCGGGTGGTCACCGCCGGATGGACGTTGGTCTCGATGGCGTACTGCTCCGCGGGCAGGCCGAAAGAATCGAACCCCATGGGGTGAAGCACGTTGAAGCCGCGCATCCGTTGGTAGCGGGCGAAGATGTCGGTGGCGCAATAGCCCAACGGGTGACCGACGTGCAGGCCGGCGCCGCTGGGGTAGGGAAAAAAATCCAGGATGTAGAACTTCGGCTTGCTGAGATCGAATCCGGGTTCGCCCGGGTTGAGCGTGCGAAAGGTCTTGTGCTCCTCCCAGTAGCCCTGCCAGCGGGCCTCGATCGCGGCGAAGTCGTACCGCCCCGGCCTGTCGTCTCTCTGCTGGTCCGCCATCACGCTCGATACCGCTTCATGAAGCCGCCGATCCGGGGCGACGCTCGGGAGGCCGTCAAAGCGAGCCAGTCTATTCGCGGCCGCCGCGATTCGCAACGCGACGACCACCGACCGCCGCCGAATCCCGGCGCGGTCCTCCGGGCCCGGGCTGACTGATCGGCGATGTCGGCCTGCTGATCTGCTCGATGATCGTTGTCCGGACTTCCGGCGGGGGCTAGAATTTTCCACCTGGAGAAGCGCGTCATGGCGATGAGTCCCCAACCTGACCCGCGAGCGCAGCCCTCGGGTCCGTCCGTCGCCGCCGAGGTTCCCCAGGGCGACCATCCCCTGGAGATCGCCGCGCGGCGCGGCATCGGCCCGCTCAGCCCGCTCGGTGGCGAGGTGTGGCATGGGCACGCGGAGCCGTGCGTTTCCTGCGGCCAGCTCGTGCGGCGCTACGCCAACGCTTGTGATCACTGCGGTCAGGACCTCAGTGAGGGAATGCTCGCCAAGATGCGGGCCCACGCCGGCCCGTGGTACGTGCTGGAGCATGTCCGGCCGTTTCCGGGCGTGAACCTCGATCGGATCGTCCGGCAAATCCGCCGCGGCGTGCTCACTGAGACCTCCATCGTGCGCGGCCCGGCCACGGAGTATCAATGGCGCTTTGCCGTGGAGACGCCGGGATTGTGCCGGTACTTCGGTCGGTGCTGGAACTGTCACAAGCAGGTCGAGCCATCCGACTCGCACTGCAAGGCGTGCCTGTCCGACCTGTCCTTCGAGGCGGGCATGGCCAAAGGGCCGGGACCAGACTCGGCGGGCCGATCCGTCTCGCTCGCCGCCGCCGCGGCGCGAGGCCCCAGCGGCCAACTCACGGAGCTCTCCGCGGCTTTGCGTGGCGGGCAGGTGCCCACGCACGACCCGGTCTGGGAGGCGCCGCCGCGCGTCGGGCGGTTGCCGGTCGGATGGATCACCGCCGCGATCCTGGCCGTCGCGCTGGCTGTCCTGCTGTGGTTCACGCAGTGGCGGGGCCGGGAGATCAACCCCCGCAGCGGCACCCCTTCGCCCACGGTTCAGCCGCAACCGGCGGATATCTTCGCCGATTGACCGCCGTCGGCGGCTTCTTCACGCAGCCAAACCTGTCGCTCCCGGGATTAGCCCGGACCGCAAATCGCGACGACGAGCCGCCGCATCACTCACAGCCGAGCCTCGCCGAGCTCTTCGCCGCTCCTCGGCTCGGCTTTGGATAACGCAGGAAACGGTATCTGGGACGGAGCGCTGTAGCGACGAAGGGCCCTTCTGTACCGTAAACGATACCTGCACGGCGTGTACGATGAGGAGGCCGATGCCGGCGTGGCCCGGCCGATCGACGAGGGCGTGTCTTGCGACGATGGCGATACCTGCACCGCCGATTCCTCTGGGCCGGCGAACAGTTCTTGCTACCACGTGCTCGATGTGCTGACCGATTGCGAGGATGGGCACGCGTGCACCGTGGACAGTTGCAACTCCGCCAACGGAACTTGCCTCGACGTGGCCACGATCAAGTGCAACGACCGAAATGGCTGCACCACGGATCCGTGCGACCCTGCCGACGGCGCCTGCAGCCATCTCCCCAGCGTTGTCTGAATCGGGAACAGCGCCTGCTGAGCGGATCGCTTCAATCCCGCGACGGGGACCTGCCTCTTGTCCGTGACCGTCACGTGCAACGACGGCGAGGCGTGCACGGGCACCTGCCGCGACCAGGCTTCGGGTTGTCTTCAAAGGGCTGCGGCCCGTGCCGGGCATACTGCTTGCCCGATGGCAGGTCCACCGAAGGACTTATGTACCCGGAGTGCCTGGCCCTAGCGGGCGATTGCCGGCAGCACCAGGAATGTCCGGGCGAAAACGACGGCGACGGCCGGAGGTATCTAAGAGCGTGTTTGAAAAGTGCTATCCGAGCCGCGCGCGGACCGACGCGCTTCCCCCCTTCGTTCAAGGGGGATTGAGGGGGGTTATCCGCGCCGCGTCCGTGAGGAAGCGCTGGCGTATCGATGCCGAAAAACGCTTCCTTACGGTCGCGTCTCGGTTCGACCCGGCCCTTCTTATACACGCTCTAAGGCGGGCCAATCTCCTTGCCGCGCCCTCTTGGGGCGTGGCGGTGCTCTCGCTGCTGCTTCTTGCCCGCTTTGTCACAAAGTTTGCCTGCGAGCGCCGAGGAAAACGGTCGAAAACGGGATTCACGGCGTTCGACGGTCAGAAGGCGCCAGCTAGTTATAAGAACTGATATATTATAGGACTAGCTGCACGCGATCTCGTACCGTGGCGGCCGTGTACGAATATACGCCCGATAACGCTGATGCGGTGGAATGAACGACGGCACTTCGGTTGGGCCAATAAAATTCAGGGTTTTCCCGGATTTTTCTTGCAATCGGGCTTTCAATTCTTTTACAATCGCGGCACGTTGATCGTGTGGCCATCCCGGCCGGAGGGGCTGGGCAGATTCGCGCCGGTAAGTCATGGCACTTTGGAGGATGATTCGCAGCAACCAGCGGTGACGCTTCGGGTGCTTACAGGCCGTTCATCGGCATGAGCATTCGAGGAGCGCGGCGAAGCTGAAGTTCGGTTGATGCGAGAGGCAAATCTCGAGGAGGGAAAGTGATGATGGCTCGGACATCTCGTTTTGAACTGGTGGTCGCGGTTCTGTGCACGACGATGGGCGTCCATGCGTATGCCGGAACCACGGAAACGATCATCCTGAACGACGTCGCCCAGACGGCGAGTGGGTGCGTGACAACGTTGCGCCCGGTGACTACAGACGGACTGCCGGCATCCTTCGTGATATCCTCCCGGACGAATGTCGATCCGGCGTTTCCGCTCGATCCTTCCGCAGGGGGGACCGAAGGAGCCCTTAACGTAGGCGCGAGCGGGACCGGTACGCTAACCTCGGCGTGCGAGGGATCCGGCCTGATCAACGGTTTCGGCACCGGACAGGACGAAGAGCTTATCTTTCGTCTCGATCGCGTGGTGCGCGCCGGCGGGGCCACCTTGAGGCTGGGTGGAGTCAACTTTGCCACGGACAGTCCCGTTCTTTTCGTATCCAGTGCGACCTCGGCCGGCTTCGACTACACGATCACCGAGTCCGAGTTGCAGGCGGCGTTCGTTGCCATCGATTCGGATAGCGGCGACGTCGTCTTCGCGAATCTCGCGTCCTTGCCGGCCGATCTGGCGATTGACGCGTTCAGCGTGCGCGAGACCACGGGTGAGGTGTCCGTGGAGCAGCTCACCGTGGTCAATCCCAAGGCCGATCTGGATCACGGCAAGAACGGCAGCGCCGGCTCTCCGCAAGCCGTGGTTTTCGAGGACGGCAACGCCGGGTCATCCAACTCGCACTACGTCGAAGGCTACTCGGTCCCCTATCGCGTGGTCATGACCGACCTTCCCACCGCCACCTCGATCACCCTGGTCATCGAGTACGACATCATCCACAGCGATAAGCACGCCATTGACTACATCACCAACTTCGATCGACTCGAGCCTCACGCGCCGTTCGGGCACGCCGCCGAAACGGTCGATCCGACAGAAGCAAGCTCGCCAAGCGGGGGCTGCGCCGGCGGGGTGTGCGCGGGCATCTCCGGGCCGGCTGACAGCACGTTTGCGATTCCTGCTCCGAGTTCCACCAGCCCCTGCGCCTCGCCCGTGACGGGCGAGCCGACGGCGGATTTCAATGCCCTGCCGGCCGGCGAGCGGGTGATGTCGATGTGGAACGGCACGATTACCGGACTCGCGTACGTGTCGGAAGGTTGCCTGACCGACTCGCCGACGGCATCAACGTCAATCGGGATCACGTTTACCACTACCGACTCCACGGCGATCTTGGCCTGGGGCGGGCACATCGGCACGGCCACCGTGTGGGGCGCGGGCAACTCGGCCGGAGGGATCAGCGGATCGCCGTACCACACCCGCCTGGTGAGCTGGACGCTCTCGCCCGCTCCCGGCCAGCAGGACCACCAACTCGCCGCGGGCGCCGTGGTGAATCCCTGCGACAGCCTGACCTGCGGTGACTCAACCTGCTCGCCGGAGTGTGGCGAAGACTGCAACACCTGCGCCGCCGATTGCCACACCTGCGGGGACGGCTGCTGCGACGTGGCCGCCGGCGAGGATTGCACCAACTGTGCCGCCGATTGCCACACCTGCGGGGATGGCTGCTGCGATGCGGCCGCCGGCGAGAATTGCACGAACTGTGCCGCCGATTGCCACACCTGCGGGGACGGCTGCTGCGACGCGGCCGCCGGAGAAAACAAGTGCAACTGCCCACAGGATTGTCTACCCGACTTCTGTGGTGACGGCTGCTGCACGGGCACCGAGGACTGCACGAACTGTGCCGCCGATTGCCACACCTGCGGCGACGGCTGCTGCGACGCGGCCGCCGGCGAGAATTGCACGAACTGTGCGCTGGACTGTCACACCTGCGGCGATGGGTGCTGTGATCCGGGGGCTGGTGAGGACCGGTGCACATGCCCGCAGGACTGTCTCATGGACATCTGTGGCGACGGCTGCTGCACCGGCGCGGAAGATTGCAATAACTGTGCGACGGACTGTGTGGGGTGCGGCGACGGCTGCTGTGATGTGGCCGGTGGCGAGGATTGTATCAATTGTGCGATCGATTGCGTGAGCTGTGGCGACGGCTGCTGTGACGTGGCCGCCGGAGAGGATTGCAACAACTGTGCGGTAGACTGCGCCGGCTGCGGCGACGGCTGCTGCGATCCGGGGGCCGGGGAAAACTGCACGAACTGCCCTGCAGATTGCCATACCTGCGGCGATGGCTGTTGCGACGGTGCCGTGGGCGAAGACCGGTGCACGTGTCCGCAGGACTGCCTTACCGACGTATGTGGTGACGGCTGCTGCACGGGGATCGAGACCTGCGCCAACTGTGCGGTCGACTGCCATTTCTGCGGGGATGGATGCTGCGATCCGGCGGCCGGAGAGGACTGCACAAACTGTTCGGTGGATTGCCATACCTGCGGCGACGGCTGTTGCGACCCTGCCGCCGGCGAGAATTGCACCACCTGTGCGATCGACTGCGTGGCCTGCGGCGACGGGTGCTGCGACGCCGCCGCCGGTGAGACCTGCGTCAACTGTGCGGCCGATTGTCATACGTGCGGCGACGGATGCTGTGACGCCAGTGTGGGCGAGGACCGGTGCACGTGCCCGCAGGACTGCCTGATGGACGTCTGTGGTGACGGATGCTGCACGGGGATGGAGACTTGCGCTAGTTGTGCGCAAGACTGCCATACCTGCGGCGACGGCTGCTGTGATGCCGCCGCGGGTGAGACATGCGTCAACTGTGCGATAGATTGCCATACCTGCGGTGACGGTTGTTGCAATGCGGCCGTGGGAGAAAACTGCCACACATGCCTGACGGACTGCCCGCCGACCTGCGGCGACGGTGTGTGTGAGTGTGGTGAGAATTGCAGCACTTGCCCGAGCGAATGTCTGTGCAACGACGGCAAATTGTGCACGACGGACACGTGTAACGCGGGTGTCTGCGTCTTCACACCGATTGACTGCAGCGACGGCAACGCGTGTACGTCTGATCTTTGCAATCCCACGGATGGCAGCTGTATCAACGTTCCGAATCCGACGATTATTTGCGATGACGGCGATGCGTGTACCGTGGACAGTTGCGTTCCGGCCGATGGCACGTGCGTGAACGTGCCCGATCCCGCCATCAATTGCGACGACGGCGACGCGTGCAACATCGACTTCTGCAATTCGTCCGACGGTTCTTGCGGTCACGTGGTGAGCGTGACCTGCGACGACAGCAACGCTTGCACCTCGGACAACTGCAATCCCACGACGGGTTCATGCGTGTTCGTGGTGACGACAACGTGCAACGACAGCAACGCCTGCACGACGGACAGCTGTGATCCGACGGACGCGTCGTGCAGTAACGTGGTCAACAAGACCTGCAACGACAATAGCGCCTGTACAACCGATAGTTGCAACCCGGCTTCGGGAACGTGCGTTTTCTCTCCGACGGTCACCTGCAACGATGGAGATGTCTGCACGAACGACGCCTGCGATCCGGCGACGGGCACCTGCGTCTTCGTGGCGAACGCGTTGTGTGGTGCCTGCTGCCTGCCCGATGGCGGCTGCCTCGACGACGTCAGCCGTGCGGAGTGCGTCGCTGCCGGCGGCGAGTTCCGCCAGCAGCAGGAGTGCCTGGGCGACAACGATGGCGACGGGCGAGAGGACCTCTGCCGGGCGAGCGCTCCCGCGGTATCCGAATGGGGCATGGCGGCAGTCTTGCTGCTGCTGCTCGTCGGCGTGGCGATCAAGTTTGGCTGCCGGGTCCGGCGGGCGGTCTGAACCAGTCGCCACGCGATGGTTTGGACACGGCGTGGAAGAGTGTCCTGACCGTTGACTTTTTCCAACGTGCCCGGATAGACAATCGGCCGGGGACTACCCGCGAGAGGTCGTCTCCGGCCTTTCCTTTGACGGATTCGCGCCGCGGGTCCGGCCAGACCTACGCGCTGGCCCGGTTTCCCCTGCTCCCGCAGTACGATGGCGAGACGCCTCGGCAGCCGGATCAACCGGTGTCACCGCTTCAGTAGCGGTAGTGTTCCGGCTTGTAGGGGCCGTCGACGCTCAGGCCGATGTACTCGGCCTGCGCGGGGGTAAGCTTGGTCAACTTCGCCCCGAGTTGATCCAGGTGCAGTCGGGCGACCTTTTCGTCCAGGTGTTTGGGCAGCACGTGAACACGCTTGTCGTAGTTGGCCCGGTTCTGGAACAGTTCCACCTGGGCGATGACCTGGTTGGTGAAGCTGTTGCTCATCACGAAGCTGGGATGGCCGGTGGCGCAGCCAAGATTCACCAGCCGCCCCTCCGCGAGCACCAGAATGTAGTTGCCGTTGGGGAAGATCCACTTGTCCACCTGTGGCTTGATGGACTCCTTGCGAACGCCGAGAACCCGCTTGAGCCCGGCCATGTCGATCTCGTTGTCAAAGTGCCCGATGTTGCACACGATGGCCTGCTTTTTCATCCGGACCATGTGCGACGCCAGGATGATGTCCCGGTTGCCGGTCGCGGTGACGAAGACGTCGGCGGTTTCCACCATGTCGTCCAGCCGCTTGACCTCGCAGCCCTCCATGCAGGCCTGCAGGGCGCAGATGGGGTCGATCTCGGTGACCACCACGCGGCACCCCTGGGCGCGGAGGCTCTGGGTGCAGCCCTTGCCCACGTCGCCGTAGCCGCAGACCACCGCGGTCTTTCCCGCCAGCATGACGTCGGTGGCCCGCATGATCCCGTCGACCAGAGAGTGGCGGCAGCCGTAGAGATTGTCGAATTTGCTCTTGGTGACGCTGTCGTTCACGTTGATCGCGGGGAAAAGCAGCGTGCCGGCCTCCTGCCGCTGGTAGAGGCGGTGCACCCCGGTGGTGGTCTCCTCGCTCACCCCGAGCACGCCCTCAGCCACCCGGTGCCAGCGCCGGGGATCCTCCCGTAGGCCGTCGCGGAGCAGTCGGAGGATCACCGCCATCTCCTCCACGTCGGTTCCCTCGGGGACCGGCAGCGTCCCCTTCCCGGCGAAGGCTTCTTCCGCCTCGTAGCCCATGTGGACCAGCAGCGTCGCGTCGCCGCCGTCATCGACGATCAGGTGGGGGCCTCCCTTGGGGAAGCAAAACGCCTGGTCGGTGCACCACCAGTAGTCCTCCAGAGTCTCGCCCTTCCAGGCGAACACGGCCGTGCCGGCCTGGGCGATCGCCGCGGCGGCGTGGTCCTGGGTGCTGAAGATGTTGCAGCTACACCAGCGCACGTCGGCCCCCAGCGCCTGGAGCGTTTCGATGAGCACGGCGGTCTGGACGGTCATGTGCAGCGAGCCCGTGATGCGGGCCCCGGCGAGCGGCCGGCTCGTCCCGTGCTCTTTGCGGATGGCCATCAGCCCGGGCATTTCGTGTTCGGCGAGGGTGATCTCCTTCCGCCCGAAGTCGGCGAGACCGAGGTCGGCCACCTTGAAATCCTGTACAGCAGTCGTCACGGGTGTCTCCCTGTAGCTTGGTCTGGTATTCCCTGAGTCGTCACGTCGATCCTGGGCAGCCGGTCCGCTTGCAGCCGGTCACCACGTAGAGCCCCACGCCGTCGTCGCCCGGCTCCACCGTCGTCAGCGGGGTGGCTCGCACATCCTCGAACCCTGCGGTCCGCAGTCCGCCGAGCAGCTCGGCGGGCTCGAACCCCCACCAATGGTCCTGCATCCGTTCGCGGAAGGACTCGCTTTGGTGGGCCGTCTGCTCGACGATAAGCACGCGCCCGCCCTCGCGGACGATCCGAAAGATCTCCGCCAACGCGTCCTGCGGCGCGGGCACGTGATGGAGCACGAGCACCGCGGCGGCAAGGTCCACGGCCCGCTCGCCGATCGGGAGCCGGCCGAGATCGCCCCGGCGGAGCTCGACCCGGTCCCCGAGCCGGGCGTCATCCACGCGCTGGCGGGCCACCCGCAGCATCGTGTCGACCGGATCGACGCCGATGACCCTGGTGAAGTGACCGGCGAGGGTCACCAGCAGATAGCCCGTGCCGGTACCGATATCGGCCACGATCCACTCCGGAGGCA
>Ga0214473_10009822_pt1 | contig 11300 bp, 13 predicted proteins | sample RVTome_7_FD_203509 | JGI IMG/M metagenome (GOLD analysis project Ga0214473, IMG submission 203509) | Soil microbial communities from uranium-contaminated site in the Upper Colorado River Basin, Wyoming, United States - RVT98D197 | ecosystem: Environmental > Terrestrial > Soil > Contaminated >...
GCCGCAGTGGCGCAGTGTCGAAGAATTCGGGAAACATGGCGGCCCCAAAGTAGAGCGGCAGGGCGATGCTCCGCCCCGCCGCGCTGTTTTCGCAGCGTCAGCCGCTCAATTAAGGCTGGATCTGATCGCTTCGGCAACCTCGGCCGGTACCCACTTGGACCAGACCGCTTCTTCGGTCTTGAGGAAATTCTCCGCCACTGCCTGGGCGTCGGCCTTGTTCTCCTCGCCCCAGACCAGCATGCGACCGACCTCGGCATTGGTCAGGCTCACCTTGCCCAGGTACTCGGCGACTGCGGGGGCTTCCTGCGGCAGCCAGCTCGCGGCAGCCTTGACCGCTTCGGGCACGATGAAATCGGTCTTTTCCGGATTGGGGCAAGCCGGATCACCCATGCAGGCGAATTTGGCTTCGTCGAAAGGCGCCATTTCGAGCCGGGTCATGTCGAACCGGCCCATCATCGCGGTAGGTCCCCAATAGTAGAAGACGATGGGTTCCTTGCGCAGGAAGGCCTGGGAAATGGTGGCGTCGAGCGCGCCTGCCGAACCGGGCGAGAACAGATTGAACGTCTCCCCCAAGCCATAGGCCTTGAAGAAGTTGGCATCCATGATTTCGCAGGCCCAGCCCGGCGGGCAGGATACGAACCGGCCCTTGCTTGGGTCATCGGGGTCGGCGAACAGCGAAGCGAACTTGGGCAGGTCCTCGACCGATTTGAGATCGGGGTGCGCCTCGGCAACATAGGTAGGGATATACCAGCCCTGCACCAGCCCCCCGGCAATGGCCGGCCCGAGATCGACCACTGCGCCGTCGGCGAGAGCCTTCTCCCAGGCTTCCTTGCTCGAATTGGGCCAGAGTTCGGGCACCAGCGCCGGTTCGCCCTTGCCGATCATGGCGGCAAGGGTCGGCACGGTATCCCCGGGGACCAGTTCCACCGTGCAGCCATAGCCCTTCTCGAGAACGGTGGCATGGATTCGGGCGAGCGCGGCCGCCGAGGGCCAGTTCATTTCCGCGATGTCGATCTTGCGGTCGGTGCCGCAATCGGCGGCCATCGCAACCCCGGCGAATGCCGAACCGGCGATGACGGCGACCGTTGCCACCGCCAACTTCAGGTGGAGTTTCATTGTGACGCATCCTCTTTTGCTGAGGGGGCGAACCTATGAAACTGGTATAGGACCCGTCAAATCAATCAAACATGACAAAGGCTGCCAAAACTAGTCCTTTGGGGCGCCTTCAGCGGCCGCCGATTCGGGCTCCACCGGCAGGCCGGCCCAGGGTCGCCAAACCGAGCCGCGCCCGGCCACAAAGCTCTCCGCCACCGTTTCGACAGTCGCCCCCGGCTCGCTCAGCGCCTGCAACATGGCGTTCATCTCGGCAAACGGCATCTTGGCGCGCTGGAAGTAGGAGGCGACCTGCGGCGCCTCGACATAGACCCATTCGCTGAGCGCGATGACCACCGGGTCCGGCGCAAATCCGGTCGGCGCCGGCGAGGCGCAAGCCAGCCGACCCATGCACAGGAACGCATCCTTGTCGTAGGGCCCCAGATCGACTGCGTTGAAGGCGAATTGCGCGAGGATCGCGTTGGGTTGCCAATAGTAGAAGAGGATCGGCTCCTTGCGGCTCACCGCCTCGGCAATCAGGGCATCGAGTTCGAAGCGGTTCGCCGGCTCGACGATCTCGAACAGCGGCGCCAGCCCGTTGGCGCGCAGCAGGTTGCGGTTGATGACCGAGCAGCCCCAATCGACGGGGCAGGAGATGAAGCGTGGCTTGCGCCCGGGTGTCAGCTCGGCGGCGTGGAGCTTCAGCCCCTCGATGGTCGCGATGTCGGGCCAGGTAGCGACCGCGAAATCGGGAACGAACCAGCCTTCGAACACCGGCTCCAGATAGCTAGCGCCGGCCTGCCTGACCTTCTGCGCGTTGATCGCAGCGTTCCAGATCTCGGCAACGCGCGCGACCCACATTTCCGGCGCCACCGCCGGCTGGCCGGCCGCGCCCATCGATGAGCCGGTCGCAGCCAGATCGCCCTCCTGGATGCGCACCTCGCAGCCAAAATTTTGGCTGAGGATACGGGAATGAATTTCGGCCAGGAGCGCCGCCGTCGGCCATTGCATGCGGGCGATGGCAATGGGCTGGGTGCCGCAGGGCGGCGGCGGCGCCGGCACCGTCTCGGGCACGACCTCGCCGCTCGAGGGGCCATCGGGGGCCTCCAGCACCTCGATCGAGGATTCCTGCGCCGCGGCTGGTCCGACTGCCAGCAACAGGGCCATAGCCACCAACAGGGATCGAAGCGAGAGGGTCATCGTGCGGAAGTCCGGGGTCGCGTACGCCAGCGACCTTATAGAGCGCCACGCCCGTTAAGCAACAAAGCCAAGCTTTTGACCAGCCGATCAAAACCGGATGACTCGTACTTGAAAAATATGCAATATCGCGCGCAGCGGGGCACGGGTCGTGCCCCCGTTTGTTGTTGCGCCGCCAGAAGTCGCCCGGGCAAACGGCGCCGGAGCGGGGCAACCATTGCAGAGGGACATCATGAATAATCTGAAGAAAATTCTCGGCCTGGCTGTAGCGGCCTCGGTCCTTAGCGCCGCCGTTCCGGCACTGGCCGAAGACGTCAAGCTCGGCATTCTGGGCGACCTCACCGGCCCCATCGAAAGCCTTGCTCCCCCGATCGTGGCTGGCGCCCAGCTTGCGTTCGACCACGTCAATGCCCAGGGCGGCATCCTCGGCGGAGGCAAGATCGTCTCGGTCACCGGCGACAGCGCCTGCGACCCGTCGGTCGCCGGCCCGGCCGCCGACAAGCTCGTCAACACCGATCAGGTGACCGCGATGGTCGGCGCCTTCTGCACCGGCGCCACCATCGGTGCGGCCACCGCCGCTGGCATCCCGGGTGGCATGGTTCAGATCTCGCCCTCGGCCTCGGCTCCGGCCCTGACCACGCTCGAAGACAATGACCTCGTCTACCGCACCACGCCGTCGGACGCCTTCCAGGGCGTCAAGATGGGCGAACTGCTGCTCGCCAAGGGCATCAAGGACGTGGCGCTGACCTATGTGAACAACGACTACGGCAAGGGCCTTGCCGACGTGTTCGCCGCAACCTTCACCGCCGGTGGCGGCACCGTGACCGTCAATGTCGCACACGAGGACGGCAAGGCGGACTATCGTGCTGAACTCGGCCAGCTCGCCGGCGGCAGCTCGCAGAACCTGGTGATCCTCGCCTACGCCTCGGGCTCGGGCAAGACCATCCTGCAGCAGGCCGTCGAGGGCGGCGAGTTCGATGCGACCGCCTATATCGGTGGCGACGGCATGGTTGGCGACGATCTGCTCACTGGCCTGCCTGCGGATGCCGTGAACGGCAAGATCATTGCCACCCGCGCCGGCGCATACACTGGCGATTCGGCGGAGATCTACAAGAAGCTGGCGACCGATGCCGGCCAGGACCCGGCTGCGACCTACGCGCCGCAGGCCTACGACGCTGCCTTCCTGCTGGCTCTGGCCGTGCAGAAGAACGGCTCGGCCGCACGCGAAGGCCTCTCGGCTGCGCTGCGCGAGGTTGCCTCTGCTCCCGGCGAGAAGATTCTGCCGGGCGAATGGGCCAAGGCGCTCGAGCTGCTCGCAGCGGGCACCGACATCGATTATGAAGGCGCCGGCGGTCCGGCCGACTTCGACGCAGCCGGCGATGTCGACGGCGTCATCGTCGAACTGGCCGTCGAGAACGGCGCCTTCGTCGAAAAGGGCCCGATCCAGTAATCGGCACCTGCGTCACGTTTTCTTGAGGCCCGGGAGCGATCCCGGGCCTTTCTTTCAGGCGACGAGCCTGCGCACTTCGATATGCCTTTCTGCGGCGACGACGCGAATATCGAAATGCTCGGCCTGGACAACCTCGCCGACATTGGTCGGGCGGTAGGCGACGGCGTTGACGCCACCGCGATGCCGGACGCTGTCATAAACAATGCCCGGCCCGCCTGACGTTCGTATGCGTTCCCCGAATGCCTGGCTGGCCGCGTAGCTGTCCGCCGCGTAGATCGCGGCCGTCTCCCCCTGCTTGCCGCAAATGTCGAGGTAGTGGCCGGCAAGCCGCGCCGAATAGGCGCGATAGGTCCGTTTCATCTCGGAGACCGATCGTGCCACTGCTTCGCGCCGCAGGTGATGGCCGACCTCGGCAGCGGCGGTTCGCAGGTCGGCCGCGGCATACCATGCCCCCAGTTCCGGGCCGTTGAACCGCATGCCCGTGGGGGCGACATGGAGGAACGCGGCCATGACGATGCTGGCATTGGGCCGGCCATAGACCCACTCCGACCGTGGCAGCCGGGCGATACGCTCGGCAACCAGCCGGTCATTGGTCCAGCCGGCAAGTTCCATGACCGCTTCGAGGTCGGCCGCCGTCGAAACGCTGTCGAACAGCCCGATCGGCGGAAACCGCGAAGGAATCAGCCGGTAGCTCGGATGAGGAGCCTCCGCGTAGCGATCCGTCACGAGAAGGTCAGATCCGCATCGCCATAGGGCTCGAAGCCAGTGTCGGCGGCGTTGGGCGCCATGTAGAGCCCGCCACGCGCCGCGTCGAGGAAACGCCGGACGGTGAGCAACCCGTCCTGGCTGCCGCTGGTGATCAACGCCAGCGGCGGCCTGCCGCCGAAGACTGTGGCGCCATGCGGCCCGTGCAGCCAATCGCGCCCTTCACGTTCCGTCGCAAAAAGAATGCCCAGCGCCTGGTGGATGCCCAGGACTGCGGAGATGCGGGTCAGCACATCGACATCGAGGGTGATCTCCCCGTGCTCGCGCGCCTGCCTGGCCCAATTGTGGAAGGTCGAGCGTGACGGATAGCCCAGGACCAGCCGCCGCTCCTCCTCGTTGAGATCCCAGAGATCGGCGATGGCGAGGAAGGTGCGCAGCGCCGGGGCGCTCAGCCGCTTGCGATTGGCCGGCGCAAACCGTGCCAGGCCGAGCTGTTCGGGCGCCGCATCGAAGCGCGCCTGAACGGCTTCTGCAAACCCTCGTACCGCTTGGGGCATGGCGACCTCCGCTCCTGTCCAAATTGGATATAGTCCAAAATGGGACAAAATGCAACTGACTAGGTCGCGCGCTCCCCTTCCCGCTTCACCACCTCGGGAATCAGCCCGCGCGGCGCGAATCGCAGCGCGACGGTGATCACCAGCCCGAGGACAAGGACGCGCATCTGCGACGCGCGTGACTGGATTTCCGGGATCGCGCCCCAGCCCCACTCGCTGGTCTGCGCGCTGATGCTGTTGAACAGAAACTGCGACACCGGGTCGGAGATCATCCAGGTGATGTAGATGAGCAGCGCGCCAAAGACGGCGCCCCAGTTGTTGCCGGCGCCACCCACGATCACCATCACCCAGATGAGAAAGGTGTGGTTGATCGGCTGATAGGAACCCGGATCGTAGATCTGGCCGAAGGAGACCAGGATCGCGCCGCCGATCCCCATCATCACCGAGCCCAGGATGAAGATTTCGAGCTGCCGCGCCGTAACGTTCTTGCCCATCGAAGCGGCGGCGATGTGATTGTCGCGGATGGCCCGCATCATTCGGCCCCAGGGGCCACCATAGGCGCGCTGCACCAGAAAGAAGATGAGGGCGAGGATGACGATGACGATCGCGAGGTATCCAAGCCGGGCAATGATGAAGGAATTGGCGATGCTGATTCCCTGTGCCTGCAGATCCTGCGGGATCGGCGTCGGCCATGGCACCGGCGAAACGGTGAGCGTGCCGCGGGTCAGCCAATCCATATTCTTGAGCAGGGCGCGGATGATCTCGGAGATGCCGATCGTGGCGATAGCGAGGTAGTCTGTACGAAGCCCCAGGCAGATGCGCCCCACGATGTATGCGATACCCGCCGCCAGGAGCCCGCCGAAGGCCCAGCCGAGCACCGGATGCAGCCCGAGCCCACCCACCCAGCCGGCATTGGCCTCGATGTATTTGACCGCCGGGTCGATCTGGCTTCGATAGACGATGTAGGCCACTGACCAGGCGACAATCACCAGCGCAGTCTTCCAGGCGCCTCTGATCCCGATGCGATGCCCATTGCGTGCACCAACGACCAGCAGTGCCCCGGCGGCGAACGCCAGCGCCGCGCGCGCCAGCATGAACGGCCCCTCTGAACTCCAGAACGAGCCATTGACGGGGTAGGAAACGAAGGTGACGGCGAAGCCGCCCACCATCAGGAACCCCATGATCCCGAAGTTGAAGAGCCCGCCATAGCCCCACTGGATGTTGAGCCCCAGCGCAATCAGCGCAAAGGCAAAGCTCTGTACCAGCAGCAGCGAAGTGTTCGCCGCGCCCATCGTCCAGCCGACAGCCAGGAAGAGGATGAACAGCCCGACGAAGAGGATGAGGGCGCGCTGCGTCACGTCGAGGCCCCCTTGAAGATGCCGGTCGGCCGCCACAGCAGCACGATGACCAGGATCACGAAGGCGACCGTGAGCTTGTACTCGGTCGGCACGACGGCAAGATCGGTCGGCAGCGCGAACGGCACCATGTCCTTGAACGGACGCAGCAGGATCGCCCAGTTGAAGATCGCCAGCGTCTCGGCGAAGCCGATCAGGAAGCCACCGGCGATCGCGCCATAGGCCTGGCCGAGACCGCCCACGATTGCGGCCGCAAAGATCGGCAGCACGATGTTGAAGGCGAGATCGGGTTTCAGCGACACGTCGAGCGCCAGCATGGTGCCGGCCATGCAGGCGAGCGCCCCTGCGATGATCCAGGTGACGCGCACCACGAGCTTGGTGTTGATGCCCGAAACCTGCGCGAGATCGGCGTTATCGGCCATGGCTCGCATCGCCTTGCCTAGCCGCGAGCGGGTGAGGAACAAATGCAGTGCCAGCACCGCGATCACCGTGACCACCACCATGAGCAGTTGCGGCTGGGTGAAGTTGATCGTGCGCGTCACCCCCTCAATCGGGATCGGGATCTTGAACAGCTGCTTGGTCTCGGTCTCGAAGAACGAGTAGCTGCCCGAGCCGAAGAACAGCCGGATCAGCCCCTGGATGATCAGCGTCACCCCGATCGAGGCGATCAGCAGCGTCACCGGCTTGGCCCCGCGCTTGCGCAGCGGCGCGTAGAAGCCCTTGTCGATCCCCAACGCGATGAACGCCGCAATCACCATGGCGATCGGCAGCACCAGAAACCCGGTCGGCACCGGCGCAACGATCCCCATCGCCGAAAAAGCGGCCGCCAGCAGGAAAGCGATGAACCCGCCCATCGTCATCATGTCGCCATGGGCGAAATGGGCGAAACGCAGAATGCCGAAGATGAGAGTGACGCCGATCGCGCCGATCGCGTAGATCGAGCCCAGCACGGTGCCCGAGACGAGCACTGTATTGAAAAAGAAGATCAACTCGTTCATCGCTTGGCCTCGCCCCCGAGGAAGCTCTTTGCGACATCCGGATCGGCGATGAGCTCTGCGCCGGTGCCGGTGAAGCGGTTCTGGCCGTTGGCGAGCACAAACCCCTTGGACGCGAAGGCGAGTGCCTGCCGCGCGTTCTGCTCGACCATGAGAATGCCCACGCCCGCCTTGTTGACCTTGACGATCTGATCGAAGATTTCGAGGACGTAGCGCGGCGACAGCCCCGCGGAGGGCTCGTCCAGCATCAAGAGCCGCGGCTGGCTCATGAGCGCCCGGCCCATCGCCACCATCTGGCGCTGCCCGCCCGACAATTCGCCCGCCTTCTGGTGCCGCTTTTCCAAGAGCGGCGGGAACATGTCGTAGACCCAGTCCAGCGTCGTCGAGAAATCGTCCTTGCGGGTGAAGGCCCCCATCTCGAGGTTTTCTTCCACGCTCATGGAGGTGAAGACGTTCTTTTCCTGCGGCACGAACGAGAGGCCCTTGGGCACCAGCCGGTCGGGCAGAGAATTGGTGATCTCCTCGCCGGCAAAGGCGATCGAGCCGGAATCGACCTTGAGCAGTCCGAATATCGCCTTGAGGGTAGTGGATTTGCCGGCGCCGTTGGGGCCGACGATAACCCCGATGTCCGATTGCTCGATGGCGATATTGACGCCGTTGAGAATGGGCGCGCCACCGTAGCCGCCCACAACGTCCTTGATCTCGATAAGGCTCACTCAGCGGCCTCCACGGGGGTGCCGAAATAGGCCTCGATGATCTGTGGGTTGGCCCGGATCTCGGCCATCGGCCCCTGGGCGATCACTTCGCCCTGGGCCATTACGATCACCGGATCGCAGAGCCGGCCGATCAAGTCCATGTCGTGCTCGATAACGAAGAAGGTATAGCCAAGCTCCTGGTTCATCCGCTCGATATTGGCCGCAAGATCCTGCAGCAGCGTACGGTTGACGCCAGCCGCCACCTCGTCGAGCAGCACCACCTTGGCGTCGACCATCATGGTGCGCCCCAGTTCCAGCAGCTTTTTCTGGCCACCCGAGAGATTGCCGGCGAGTTCGTTCTTGACGTGCCCGAGCTTGAGGAAATCGATGACATCGAGTGCCTTCTGCCGCACCGACCGATCGGCCGATTGCACCTTGGCCGGCATCGTCCAGGTCGTGAGCAGGCTTTCGCCGGGTTGTCCCGAGGGCACCATCATCAGGTTCTCGAGCGCCGTCATGTTGGAGAATTCGTGCGCGATCTGGAAGGTGCGCAGCATGCCGCGATGGAACAGTTGATGCGGCCTCAGGCCCGTCACGTCGGCGCCGTCGAAGACGATGCAGCCGCTGTCGGGCGCAATATTGCCCGCCACCAGATTGAAGAGCGTGGACTTGCCCGCCCCGTTCGGCCCGATGAGGCCGGTAATCGAGCCCCGCCCGACCTTCAGCGAGCAATTGTCGACGGCCAAAAGGCCGCCAAAGCGTTTGGAGACGTTCTGAACGTCGATGACTGCGTCGAAGGACACCAACCCCGTCCTGATGTTTTGCAACCCGTTAAGGCATTCGCCTCGTTTTGCGGCATCTGCTCATAAGCAGGGCCAAGGGTCAACCTTGACCGGTTGGTCAAATCGCCGCCAGCACCGCGTCGGCCGTGGCGCGATTCACCGCGAACAGGGTGTTGAACAGCGTCGCCAGCCGGATCAGGGCCTTGATGTCCACGTCATGCGGCTGCGCCGCCAGTGGATCGATGAAGAAGATCAGGGCATCGAGTTGCCCCTCCGCCAGCATTGCGCCGAGTTGCGCATCCCCGCCCAGCGGCCCGCTCTTGAGCAGCGTCACCGCCAGCCCGGTACCGTCCACCACCCGCTTACCGGTGGTGCCGGTACCCCAGAGATCGTGTTCACCGAGCTTGTCGCGGTTGGCCGCTGCCCAGGCGACCAGATCGTCTTTCTTCTCGTCATGGGCGACGAGGCCTATGCGGGCCATGGACTTCCTCCGTTTCCGGCCTTTCAAGCACCCTCAGCTCTTGAGCGCAACGGCCTCGGCAAGCAGCAGGCCCAACGCCTCCTCCGGAATCTGCTGCCCGGGCTCGAACGGGATGAAACGCCCCTGCTTGGTATTGCCCTGCAGGAGGCCGCTCTCGTTACTCAGCAGCCGCCCGTGCTCGAGGTAGAGCGATACCCGGTCCCGCAACGGGAATACCGCGCAAATATGACCCGCCTTGGGATGCCGGAAATTGACCGAGCCCCAGCCCAGCCGAACACGCGGCGCCAGATCCGGCCGCAGCCGGCGGAGCGCTGCGATCAGCCGCCCCGCCGTCTCCCCGATCGGTGGCCGGAAAGAGGCAAGAAAGCTCTCGATTTCCTGGTCAGGCGATGTCGTCAATTCCGAGTTCCGTTCTGAAATAGTGCCCGATGCTCAGCGTCTCCGAGGTTTCGAAGCGCTCGTCGAGCCTTTCCATCTTGCCGATCCGGTCGAGGCGGAAGTTGCGGTAGGCCTTGCGGCTCTCGCACCAGGCCAGCACCGTCCAGCGATCGCCCCATCCCATGAGCGCAAGCGGCCAGACGACCCGCTCGGACGGCCTGCCCTCCTCGTCGACATAGGCGATGGCCAGCTTGGCCCGGTCGTCGGCCGCCCGGCGGACCCGCGCGTGCCTGTCCCGCAGGTCCGCGTTCCTTTCGAGGACCGCAATCCGGTAGGGAAGCCGGTCCAGCCTCTGCTTGATCGCGTCGGTCAGCACTGCCCTGATCCGGCGCTCGGCGCGCTCGGCGGCCGCTCCAAGCTCCGGATCGGTCGCGGCACGCACCAACCGGAGGCCGACCGCGATCGCGATGGCTTCCTCCGGATCGAACATCAGCGGCGGCAGGTGCGTATGCGGCGCCAGCCGGTAGCCGACTCCGGCCTCGCCCTCGAGTGGGACGCCGGATTCGGCCAGGGCCGCGATATCGCGGTAGATCGTGCGTTCGGAGACATGGAGCGTTTGCGCCAGTTCGAGCGCGGTGACGGCCGTGCGCTTCCCGCGCAGCAAGGTCACCAGCTCGAACAGGCGCTCCGCCTTGCTCATCGCGCCCCGCTAGCCGATGGCAAGGGCGACCGGAGCATGCGCCATCATGTCCTCGCTGGGCGAGATCATCGACATCACCGCGCAGTCGCTCAGTTCGGTCATCGCCTTGGCTCCCGCCGTCTTGGCCGCATCGTCGCTCGCCCAGAGCAGGACGTCGATCCAGCTGCCGTCCGCCTTCTGACCCAGGCGGCGCGAAATGAAGCCCGGCTGCTTCTTGAGCCAGTCATTCACCGTGGCATTGGCGGCGACGAAGCTGTCCGCATCGCCCGTCGCAAGTCGGAAGGTCACCAGTTCAATAGTCTCAGTCATCGTCAATCTCCATTTGAGGGGCGCGGGATGCGCTGGAGACGGCTTCTGACAGAGCGTACTGTCAGGGATTGTCAGGAGACTTCGTGACGGCACGCCCAAATTCGATGCCTGCTGGCAACTCAGAACTCGGCCCAGTCCTTGTCGACCGCCGCGTTGCCGCGGCTCAGATAGGACTTTGCGGCCGTCTTGACCTTCTGCTGCAGGGCCTTGATGCCCCGCTCCGGGATTCGCGTCGAAGGCGCGGCGCCCCGCTCCGCGACATCCGCCGTGGTGAAGATATCGACGATGCGGTCGAGTTCGGTGGCCTGCGCCTCGGTCTGCTCGATTGCCGCGTTGGTCTCTTCCACCAGGGCGGCATTGTGCTGGGTCATCTCGTCGAGCTGGCGCACGGCGGTCGTCACCTCCTCGATCGAGGAGGCCTGCTCGCGGCTTTCGCGCGCGATCCCCTCCATCACCTGGTTGCTGGATCGGGCGGCGATCAGCATGGCTTCGAGCTTGGCGGCCGCATCGTCGACCAGCTTGCTGCCGATCCTGACTTCGCCGGCGCTCTGCTCGATAAGCACCTTGACCTCCTTGGACGCCTCGGCCGCCGATTGCGCCAGACGCC
>Ga0214473_10009823_pt1 | contig 11298 bp, 14 predicted proteins | sample RVTome_7_FD_203509 | JGI IMG/M metagenome (GOLD analysis project Ga0214473, IMG submission 203509) | Soil microbial communities from uranium-contaminated site in the Upper Colorado River Basin, Wyoming, United States - RVT98D197 | ecosystem: Environmental > Terrestrial > Soil > Contaminated >...
TACGCGATTTTAAAGCGACGAATTTCGAACCCATTTCATCAATTTTCAAAAAGGGGGGGTTTTGCAGCAGAATCAAGGATAAAGATTTGACCCCGGACTTGCTTAAGCTTGTGAACAGCGTCCCCAATCTCCCTACTATCTTCCTCCAATTTCTGGAAGCCCAGAAGCAGCCGTTTCAGAAGGCGTGATTTCAGAAGGTGTTTGTTCAGCAGGAGCCTGTTCAGAAACGGCAGGGGCGGGCTTGGGATTCTGTTTTCTTGGCCGCGGATGCCGCCGCGACTTCTGGGTTTTCCACTCTTTCGCTTCTTTCTGTTCTTTCGGCTCCGCGGCCTCTATTCTCTTCTCCTCTTTGCCGAAACCGACAACCACATAGGTCCCGCTTCGCGAATCGGTTCGAAGCCGGATGATCCCATGCTTTTCGGCATCCGCAAGAAGATCACTGAATGTCCGGTAGCCATGGTAGGATTCGTTGAAGGAGGGTTTCTTCCGCTTCATCGTTTCCTTGACCATGGAAGACCAGAGCACTTCCTTGTTTTCCCGAACAAGAGCCAGCACCGAGTCAACCAGAAGTTGAAAGCCTTCCTTCTTTCGTTCAGGCAGTTCCTGTTCGATCTTTGGAGGAATGCCCAGGGGCCGCTCAAGGTCTTCGTAATAGATGAACTCATCGCAGTTATTAATCAGGAGGTTGGAACTTGATTCTTTCATCCCGAGACCGATAACCCCTTTGCCGTTCTCCTTAAGCTTGGAGACAAGGGGAGAAAAATCACTATCCCCGGAAACGATGACGAAGGTGTCAATATGCTCCTTGGAGTAGCAGAGATCGATGGCATCCACGCAGAGCCGGATGTCGGCCGAGTTCTTCCCGGAAACGGACCGCTTTGGAATATCGATCAGCTCAATCGCAGCCTCGTGAAGGGCTCGTTTATAATCGGAATATTCGGCCCAATCGGCATAGGCCTTCTTCACAATGATCTTCCCTTTTTCGACCAGGCGTTCGAGGACCTTCTGGATATCGAAGCGTTTGTCTTTTTTGCCCTTGAACCCCAGGGCGAGGTTTTCAAAGTCCACGAAGACCGCCAAGGCTCGTTCTCCTTCAGTCATCGGCTCTTCCTTTCCCAGGTTTAGTGAATTTTACCCCCGACCCTGAGACCATTCTACAATCGATCAGAACTCGCTTTGGGGTAGGTTCAATATACAAAAGAGGAAATTGGGCGTCAAGGGATTTTAGCACAAGATCTTGGGTTTGTTTGGGGGCGTTTTCAGCGGGGATTCGGGGGATTTTCGGGGTAGGAGGTGGAGAGGGTGCGCTTTCAACCATTGGGCGAGGCTCGTCAGGCGTTTTTGAGGCTCATCCGGGCACATCCGCTCCTCCCGCCCAGTATTCCTGATCTTTACGACTGAAGATAAGCATCCCAGGGGTAGTCCCGCGTTTCGCGGGATAAAGGTGACCGTCGCTAATGGGGCTTTCCCCGCTAAGCGCTCGCAACGCTCGATCGGTATGTTTCGCCGGCACGGCACGGCGTAAAAGGTCAACGGCCACTGAAACCGGTGCCATTTTCCCGGTTGTTCCATGGCAAATGTTACCACCGATTTAATTCTCCCCCTTTATCACCGATCTAAGGTGCCCCCCTCTAATTCCTTTTATTCCAAGGGGAGAATATAAATCTTTTCTTTTTTTAATCTTGATCCTATAATTCCTTTGGTCAGTTTGATTCCTCTTATTCCAATCCCCGGCCACTCGTCATTGGTGGACTGGGCTGTCTATCTATGGGCAAGCAAGGGGTTGAGCTCCGCCTCCAGGTGGTCTTCAATCGGTATCAAGCAGGCTCCATCGTGGTTACCACGAATCGAGCTCTCCGCAATTGCAAGATCATCCTGACCAACGATAATACCCTTGCCCCTGCTATGATCGATCGCCTGGTCCACCGTCGTTGGCTGGTACAAACAAAAGGAGCCATCTAGCGGAATAAATATCCCGGATCCAAACCAGGTGAATCCTACGCCTCCTATTCTGCTTCCTGGAGAGACCACTTTTTCCTTATTGTCTCCCGGATAGCTTCTTCCTATTTTTATGTCCCCCATCCCATTTTTCAATCATGAGGGGGGAAATCAAATCGGTGATAGGGGGGGAAGGTGGAGTCGGCGGTAACAAATCATACGACATAGTTTATCCAATCCCCTAGATTTCTCAATAATACTGGCATATAGACAACCAAAATCAAACTTACTTTTTCGCCTGCGGCGATATAATGGAGAAAGCCATGAGCATACGAATATAATTGAGGCAGAGACATTTTACAACTTTCATATCCACCAAGCGACTGATCGGTATCAAGAACTTGGATCAAGGGAAGATGCCTTCGCTGAGGAAACGGATCGATTTGCAGGCTTGCAACAAGCGGTCTCCTGTTTACTGAAGGACTGCGGGTTTGAGGTTCCCAACGAGCCGCAAGGCCGACTCTTTGAGGAGGTCTAAGCCATGAAAATTGAGAGTATTGAACGGGATTTCAAAAATAAGGTATCCGAAAAGCTCAGACTTTCTTCTGAGGGGATTAATCGATACCGGGTCTTCACTCCTTTCATGTTTGAAGATGGTGACCATCTCTCGATTCTCCTAAAGCGAAAGAATGGAGAATGGATGCTGTCGGACGAAGGGCATACTTATATGCACCTTACCTATGATCTCGAAGAAAAGGACTTGCAGAGAGGTACGCGCCAGAAAATAATCACAAATGCACTGTCAATGTTCAGTGTCCAAGACCGAGAGGGAGAACTTATTCTCCCGATTGAGAATGAGCGTTACGGCGATGCATTATATAACTTTGTACAGTCTCTTTTGAAGATTACGGATGTTACCTACTTTTCACGGGAACGAGTTCGGTCAACCTTCATGGAAGACTTCAGGGCATTTATGGAAGAAACAGTACCCGAAAAACGGCGTGAGTTTGAATGGTTCGACCGCAAGCATGATCCAGATGGAAAATATTCGATTGATTGCCGGATAAATGGTATGCCTCGCCCCCTCTTTGTTGAGGCTTTGCCCAACGATGACAAAACACGGGATTCCACAATTACCTTGCTTCAGTTTGAAAAATGGGGCTCCTCCTTCCGATCCCTTGCCATTTTTGAGGATCAAGAGCAAATCAACAGAAAAGTTCTTGCCCGGTTTAGTGATGTATGCGAAAAGCAGTTTTCAAGTTTAGTCGCAAATCGCGACCGCATAAAAAGATTCTTAGAAGAATCTATGCAATGAACCACGATGCTCTCGTCGGCTTATAGAAGACTGTTTACCAATTTAGGCCATCGATGCTGAGGCATCGCGGGAGAAATTTTTTCGGCAGGGGCACATTTCTGGGCATCATCTCTGTTAGGCGATGCGGCCACTTGTCATGTCCCGGCCGGTGGTTTATGGTGTGCTGGTGCTGAACACGCACCAGAAAAATGAAGCCCTCAAAAACTAAAACATGTTTGATAAAGAAGTAACCCGCCAACAAATTCAAAGCCTAAATGATTTAGAAGCGATCGTGGCATTCTTTGCCTACTTTGGCTATGACACGAACAGCCGCATCCAACAAACCCCTGCCAATCTTTGGAAGCCTGGGGGACGGGGAAGCCTGGGGGACGTAGTTGATTTGTTGACTAGCCCTCAGGAGTCACGATAACTCGTAAGGCCCAGTCATGAGGCCCATATGAGAGGGGTGCGGGGTCAGGGCTTTATGTCTGCTATTTTCTATGAATGGGAGTCGGATTGGTTCATGTCGAGCCCCTGTCAGATAATGGAGGAACGAAAAAAGCCAAAATACAGGACCTAACCCCCTAGCTCCACGAGGCGGGGCCGCGATCCTCCATAGAAGAGCGCCTTGTTAACGAAAATGAACTTTCTTGCCCTACCAGATTGTTTCGACGCCGGAGAGACCTTGAATGACCTGGTCTTTGGTAATGATAGGAAGGCTTAGATATTTCGCGGTGGATACGACTATTTTATCATGGAGTTCTGGTAGGTCTTTTAAATCAACCATTTTTTGAAGGATGGGATAATCGAGAGCAACGAGTACAAAGTTTTCACTAACATGAATCCGTTCAAATAATTTCTTAAAATCAAAAGAGAGGCGTCTTTTATCGAATATGCTGAGAGCCTCGGCAATGACAATCGTCGGAATAAAAATTATGACTTCTCCCCTCTCGCATCTGTCGTAAATAGCAGACGCTTTTGGACCCATTTTCGAGCTATCCGTAAACCACCACAGAAGGGCATGAGTATCGGTTACGAAATTCATCCGTTTTAAGACCTGGGAATGCTATAAAGGGATTTTTGGGCAGAAGTAATTTCCTTCTCGGAGACTTCTTCACCTTTTAGTATCCCTTTTAGGGAGATTACTCTCTTGCCGCCAGAAGATAATTTCTTAATCACGAAGAGTCTCAGGTCCATGACTTCTTTCTCTAGTAAATTAATTCTTTCGAGGACATCCGTTCCGCTAGGAATCCCTGTTTTCTTCATGAGCTTATTCCTTTTCTAGGGTAATTTTCTTTTTCAATTTATCATAGACCAAACCCTTTGTCAAAAAGGCCTTTGTACAATACCGGGGACATAATACCGATTATTTTTTGGCAGATTGATGCTGATGCAAAGGGTGACATAGAAAAAAATACTTTTGTCCCCCTTTTACGACGCCTGGAATCCGGGGCATCCTCGGCTTTCGCACAATTTGGATTTAACCTATTTTGCCTACGGCAGTTTTGCCCTCATTTCCTCTCTCGCCTTTTTAGCCTCGTCCGTTCTGAGCCAGGAGAGATAATCCGAACGGCCGCGGGATCGGAAAGTCAGACCACTGAAGATATCATTCCAGAAGGAAAGGGGTTTTAAGTTTTTTTCAAGGTCAGGGTTGAAGTAAGCCCAGTTGCGTGCATGCTCTTCCGACCGGAAGAGGTTCATGCCCGCTCAGCGATAGGGACGGGTTTCGCTCGAACCGCCCACCTCACTATGTGTGTAGCCAACCATTGTCTCAGGTTGCACGGAGAGTAATTCCTCATCCTTCATTTCAATGACCACGGTCTCTCCGCAGTCCAGACAGTTGGCGTCCATCCGAACCAGCTTGCCGGGAAATAGCCAGCGAACCGCCAGCGCTTCGAAGCCTCATTGGGCAAACCATTTCTGTTGGCCGTCTACTGTCATGCGGTACTGGGTCGGCTGATTGTTGAAGGGCGGGAAAGAGGCGATCCAGTCCGTCTGTGGGTGGATCCAGCCCGGGACGCCGGCTTTCATCAGGTCGTGGAACAGTTGACGCCCTTCTTCCATGGTAATGCCCAGATCCTTTGCAAGTTCGGTGTGATGGGGCGCTTGCCCGGTGTTAATGAAGCGTTGCATGATGTTGTGAAAAGCGCGATCGAGCAAAACGATATCTGCCATAGTCGTATCCTCCTTTGATGATTGTGAGTTGGTTTTTTATCCACGAAGATCTAAAAAGAATTGTCTATCAAAGGTTCACAAGATTTAAATCTCCAAACGACGCAACCTCATGACTACCCACTTAGGTAAAGGGTTCACGGATAAGGACGAAAATGCCGACTGGATGATTCGTGTGGGATTGTATAAAATGCCGCAGAGCAAGTCAACTTGAAAAGCTTATGATGTTATGTCGCCTTGGGCTTCAGGTCATCCACTCATTGCCAGCCATTGTCGAAGCAATCTATTTATCGACGTCGCTCTCCAGCCTTCCTTTCGTGTGGGGAAATGGGGGACGCTCATCAGATTATAAGTTTCCCCTTTGGAAGTCTGGACGCTGTTGCATGCGTTGTATCGTGTTCCGGCTGATGCTTTCACGGTAAGCTTGCTTGTTATATCGAAAAGAGAGGTGGAGGTACCGGAAACCTTAGAAGGCGGAAGGCCCTGTTATTATTGAATGCGGTTAGCAAATCTTATTCGGTGTGGGACAGGGGCGGGATTCTCGGTGGACGAGCCAGAGCGCCGTCGGCAGCCCCGAGTCCTTAAAACGGCATCACCCATCAGGGAGGAGACAAGGAATCATTCCTCTATGGGAGGGTTTTTGAAGGAAGGAAAATAACCGGATTGTGGTTGTATTTCAACCATTAAATGGTTAAAATACAACCATGATTAAAAGGAATATTACCTCGAATCTGCTGGCTGCTCTTGCCGATACCCCGGTCGTCCTGCTGAATGGGGCTAGACAAACGGGCAAGAGTACGCTGGCGAAGGCCATTGCTTCCAGGGAATACCCTGCCAAGTATATAACCCTGGACGATTTTTCCCCCCTTTCAGCGGCGCGTCATGATCCCGTCGGCTTCTTGGCCGGATTAGACGGGCCGGTGATCATTGACGAGGTCCAGAAAGCCCCCAATCTTTTCCCGACTATCAAGGCCGTCGTCGATCGGGATCGCCAACCGGGCCGCTTTCTTCTGACGGGTTCGGCCAACGTGTTTCTCCTTCCCCGGCTGTCGGAGTCGCTGGCCGGCCGGATGGAGATCCTAACCTTGTGGCCATTTTCTCAGGGGGAAATAGCTGGAATCCGAGAGGCGTTTATAGATACTTTATTCGATAAAAAAATCCCCGCCCGTGTTCCTGACCCGGAGAGCCAAGCCAGAATCCTGGGACGTCTCATGATCGGAGGATATCCAGAACCTTTCCTCCGGACCAGCAGCGCAAGGCGGAACGCCTGGTTTGAATCCTATGTTACTACCTTACTGCATCGGGATGTGCGCGACCTAGCCAATATTGAGGGGCTTGCAAATTTGCCTAGAATTCTTTCGATTCTCGCGATCCGCGTTCCTAATTTTCTCAACTTCGCCGAGCTTTCCCGGACGGCAGCCATCCCCCAGAGCACGCTCAAGCGCTACCTGACCCTTTTGGAGGCCATCTTTCTCCTTCAAAACATACCTGCCTGGTCCGGGAATCTGGGAAAACGCCTGGTGAAAGCCTCCAAGGTGGTGATCAGCGATACAGGGTTGAAGGCTCACTTGACGGGAACGAGCGCAGAGCGTATGGTCGCGGATGGTTCCATCGGGGGGTATCTGGAAAATTTCGTGATCATGGAACTCAGGAAACAAATCGCCTGGAGTCGAATTCGGCCTAAAATGTTTCATTTCCGGACTCAAACCGGACAAGAAGTCGATATCGTGCTGGAAGATCCGACAGGACGGCTGGCGGGAATCGAAGTTAAGTCGGCTTCTATGGTTGGCCCGGAAGACTTTAGGGGCTTACGAGCCTTGGCCGAGGCAGCGGGGCGGCCTTTCCACCGAGGGATCGTCCTCTACATGGGGACGGAAATCGTTCCTTTCGGCCAGAATCTTCACGCCGTCCCCGTTCCTGCCATTTGGAATTGGGGGACGAAATCATAACCAAACCGCATCGGCACGACCAGGGACCGGTATGCCGGGCGGATAAAGAACGCATGGTGGACCTGGAGACGGCAGTCCCAAGTAATCCCCAAAGGAATTTAATTTGATCAGGCAGAAGGATGATCTCTTTTTTTGAGCTCCTCAATCAAGAGGGGGACGATCTTCCTGAAATCTGCGACCACACCCAGGTCGGCGGATTGAAAGAGCGCCGCTTTGGGGTCGTAGTTGATGGCGATGATCACCTTGGCATCCTGAATGCCCACCAGGTGTTGAATGACTCCGGAAATTCCGATGCCGATGTAGAGTTTGGGGCGAATGGTTTTGCCGCTCTGGCCGATCATCTGATCTTCCGTGATCCACCCTTCATCCAGAGGAGGGCGCGTGCCGCCCACGGCCCCATGTAAGACGCGGGCCAGTTGTTCTACCCAATTCTAGTCTTCCTGTGTTCCGATGCCAGCTCCCCCGGCCACGACCACGTCCGCTTCTTCGATGGACTGCGCCGGCCTCTTCTCCCGATGAATTTCGATGACCTTTTGTCTTAAATCTTCCGGTTTGATTTCAACCGGGATTTTCTCGACGTTCCCTTTTTCCTTTTGGGGCTGGCCCTTCCGGAAAACCCCGGGGCGAACCGTAGCCATCTGGGGCCGATGTTTCTGGCAAAGGATGGTGGCCATTACTTTTCCGCCAAAGGCGGGGACCACCTGCATCAGCTCACCCCGATCATTGATATCCAGACTCGTACAATGGGCCGAGAGCCCCGTGGTTACCCGGGCGGCTACGCGGGGGGCCAAATCCGATCCGATGGGGGTAGCCGGCAGGAGAAAGATTCCGGGCTGCTTCCGGGTGATGAGATCGGAAATCACCCGCGTGTAAGGCAACGTCAAATATTTCTCCAACAGGGGATCGTCCGCAAGAAAGACCCGGTCCGCCCCATGCGCCAGGAGCGGCGCCGCCAGAGAGTGTATGCGATGCCCCACGAGAACGGCTCCGACTTCTGCCTTTCTCTTTTCTGCCAGGAATCTGGCGGCGCCAAGAAGTTCCAGGGAAACCTCCGAAAGGCACCCCTCCTCCTGCTCGGCAAAGACCCAAATCCCTTTCCATTCGTCTAAATTGGGACACAGATTTTCGCAGATTTTCGCGGATATTGCAGAACCCCCACCCTGGCTGGATGGTCCGTTATCATTCTTAGAGCTTGTCCGTAAATAATTTTCCCCCCTTTTGTAAAGGGGGGTGAGGGGGGATTTTCCCGAGGCTCCGAAAGCAAATCCCCCTATGTCCCCCTTTTTCAAAGGGGGATTTAATAGCGAGCACTTATTTGAGGATAAGCTCTTAGGCTTCGGTGTGCTGTTATCCATATAATCTGCGTTTACCCTGTTAGATAGTAAACATCTAACAGGGTGAATCCGTGTCCAGTAAAAATTTTCCTTTATCTTCTTCTCACCCGAGAGCCTGCCGGATTTTGCGGATGATCTCCGGGATCATTTCTTCGGGTTCCCCCGCGAGCATTTGCGCCTTGCGTTTCATCTCGGGCAGGAAGACGTCCCCTGTTTGAGTAGGAGATCCATTAAATCCGATGGCCTCGGGTGAAAGTTCCAGCTCTGCGGCCGCCCAGGTGGTCAGGGGTTTGCTCTCTGCTTCGATGACTCCGAAGAGCGAAGTAAACCGGGGGGTATTGATCTCTCGGCTTACGGTAATGAGGCACGGGAGGGAAGTCTCAAGGATCCGGTACCCCGATTCCACGATGGACCTCGAACGCAGCATCCCGCCTATGATGCTTTCGATTGCCACCACCTGGCTAACGTTCGGGATCCCGAGAAACTCTCCGAGCTGCGCCCCCACGTGCCCCGTGGACCCATCTACGCTGTAGCTCCCGCAAAGGATCAGGTCGAAGACCCCGAACTTGCCGATCGCCTTGGAGAGCACCAGGGATGTAGACCAGGTGTCGGACCCGGCAAAAGCCCGGTCGCTCAGCAGATAGGCTTCGTCCGCACCCATGGCCAGAGCCTCGACCAGATTATCTCTCGCCGAAGGAGGGGCCATGGCCATGGCGACGACTTTTCCCCCATGCTTTTCCCGGACCCTCAGCCCTTCTTCCAGGGCGCGTTTATCCAAAGGGCCCAGGACACTGGGAATCCCTTCTCTCTGAAGGGCCTTGGTCGTCGGGTCTAACTGAATACGGTCCCAATACTTGGGGTCCGGGGCAGGTTTCAAGCAGACGATGATGTTCATGATTTGCAATTTTCGCCACAGAGAACACAGAGAACACAGAGAAATATATTGATCAAAACCCCCTAAAAGTTAAAAGGGCACATTTCTAAATTCCTTGCGATGGCTTAAACAGGCAGCGCCCGAACCTAAATTCTTTCCGTCGTGAAATAGCAATTTTTGTCTTTAACGCCTCGGTGAACTCTGTGCCCTCTGTGGCTATGTTTTCTATTTAAAAGAGGTCAGGGCTTTGCGGGCCATGACGATGCGTTGAATCTCGGAGGTGCCCGCGGAGGCGATAAGGATCTCCGCATCCCGGTAATAACGCTGTACCGGGTATTCCATCATGTATCCATACCCGCCATGGATATCTACGGCCTTCTTGGCGCTGCGCACTGCGGCTTCCGTAGCATAAAATTTGGCCATGGCCATATCGACGTCACAGCGGATCTTCTGATCTTTCATCCAGGCTGCACGATAGGAGAGTAAACGGCTGGTCTCCAAATCCATGTAGATGTCCGAGATCAGCCATTGGATGCCCTCGTGTTGGCTGATGGGCTTGCCCCCGAGTAGCCGTTGGTTGGCAAACTTAACGGATGCCTCCAGGCAAGCACTGATCACGCCCAGGCCGCAGCCGGCCATTCCAGCCCGGCCGACCTCGCTGATGGTGGTCATGCAGACCTTAAGACCATCCCCCTCGTTTCCCAGCAGGTTTTCCCTGGGTACCACGCAGTTCTCCATGACAATCTCGCCGGTATTGCAACCGTGCAGGCCGAATTTCTTCTCCTTCCGGCCGATTTTAAACCCCGGGAATGACTTTTCCACGATGAAGGCACTGAAGCCCTTCGATCCTTCTCCCGTCTTCGCCATGACGGTAATGGTATCGGCGACGTGGCCGTGGGTGATAAAACACTTGCGGCCGTTGAGGATATAACTGTCCCCCTGCAGCTTGGCAGCCGTTTGGATCCCTGTGGGGTCGGACCCACCCGTTGCCTCAGTGACGGCGATCGTACCGAGTCGCTCGCCTTTCGCCAAAGCGGGAAGGTACTTTTTTTTCTGCGCATCATTTCCGAATTCGGTGATGGAGCCGGCCCCCATGTGAAAAATCTGCAATGCCATGGCCATGGCCGCGGAAACCCGCCCCACCTCTTCCAGCATGATGATTCGGCCCAGGTGTCCGAAGGCCGTACCCCCAAACTCCCTGGGGATGAGGATGCCCAGATATTGCTGCTTGCCCAGTTCTTTGTACAGATCCCAGGGAACCTCATCGGTCTCTTCCATGTGCTGCACCTTGGGCGCGATCGCTCCCTCGGCAAACTCCCGCACGCTTTTCCTCAATAATTCCTGTTGAGGCGTAAATTGAAAATCCATTTTTCCCCTCCTGAGAAATGAGAATGATTAATCCGTCCGTAATCGTGCAGACCCCAAAGACCAAATCCCTCCTTCCCTCCCTTTGCAAAAGGGAAGGATTCCTCTTTTTGGAAAGAGACTGTGTCGCAATTCGTCATGCCCGCCCTGCACCAGTCCCGCTCGGAGCGGGATACAGGGCCCGCGTAGGCGGGCATCTAGGAAAATGAAATTATTCAATCCCGCTCAGAGCGGGACTGGATTCCGGCTTTCGCCGGAATGACGCCTCTTTTTCCTAATTACGACACAGCCTCAAAAGAGGGGAGATTTCAGGAAATATTTTATATCACTTTGTTCCTTGCTTGGCAATCATTCTCCCGAAAAAGGAAGGGG
>Ga0214473_10009824_pt1 | contig 11297 bp, 10 predicted proteins | sample RVTome_7_FD_203509 | JGI IMG/M metagenome (GOLD analysis project Ga0214473, IMG submission 203509) | Soil microbial communities from uranium-contaminated site in the Upper Colorado River Basin, Wyoming, United States - RVT98D197 | ecosystem: Environmental > Terrestrial > Soil > Contaminated >...
ATCTATTGCCTTTGAGGGTGTCGTGAAATACCCAAAGTCTTTTATTAAGGGGTTTTCGACTATGCTGTAGCGGTCATCGAAATGAAACGGCACATCGAAGGTGTTGGAGTAGGCGGCAAGCCCCAAGAGGGCGATGAGGGCGAGATGGAAGGGGGTCTTCCGAAAAAGGGATGATAGCTTCATGAATCAGGCAACTTTCGTAAGCAGGCAGACGGCATAGGCCGCAATGCCCTCGCCCCTGCCCGTGAAGCCCATCCCCTCGTTTGTCTTTGCCTTTATATTTATAGCCTCTGCCGGGATTCCGGAGGAGGCTATCGCCTCTTTCATCCTCTCCGCATGGGGCGCAATCTTAGGGGCCTCGGCAACTACGGTACAGTCAACCCACGAGACCGCAAACCCGCCTGCGTGCGCAAGACCCACAACCTGCTTGAGCATTGCGAGGCTCGATGCGTCCTTCCATCGGGGGTCCGTGTCCGGGAAATGCCTTCCTATGTCGCCCATGCCGAGCGCGCCTATTACGGCGTCCATGATTGCATGGAGGAGGACATCCCCGTCGGAGTGCCCTAAAAGCCCCTTTTCAAAAGGAAGCTCGACCCCGCCCAAGATGAGCCTTCGGCCCTCAACGAGTCTGTGAGAGTCGTATCCGAAGCCTATCCGCATGAAAGACCTCTACTTTCCCTCAGGAAAACCTCCGCTATGGCGATGTCCTCCGGGGTCGTAACCTTTATGTTCCTGTAAGAGCCCATGAGTATGCTTACCCTTCCGCCATATCTCTCGACGAGCGCGGAGTCGTCCGTGGAGTAAAAGCCCTCGGATGAGGCCCTTTCATATGCCCGAAGGATTATATCACGGCGAAATACCTGAGGGGTCTGGACGGACCATAAGGCCCGGCGGTCGAGGGTCATCAGGACGACGCCGTCCGGGGCGGCCTCCTTGACCGTGTCCTTAGGCGGCACGGCCGTTATCACACCGTCCCCCCATGGGCCATCGGCGAGTGCGGCTATCGCCATGGATATCAAAGCGGTCTCGATGAGCGGCCTTCCGCCGTCATGGATTAAAACAATATCCGTCTCAGGCGATATGAGCTTAAGGGCGTTTGCCACGGAATCCTGTCTTTCCGGCCCCCCCCCTGCTATGCGTTTGACCTTTGAAAGCGAATGCCTCTCTATAAGCTCACGCCCGGCTCCCATATCGGAGTCCTTAAAGACCGGTATGATTTCGGAGATTTCCGGCGCCTCCTCAAGGGCTGTAAGGGCCCAGAGGAAAAGAGGCTTTCCCCTAAGCAACACAAAGGGCTTGTTCGCCCCGAACCTCCTGCCTGCGCCGGCCGCAGGGACTATGGCCGTAACCTTCATCGTCTCATTGCGGGAGCTTTAGCCCCTATTCCGTGGCAGGCCGTGCCGCCTATTTTGCGGCCCTCGCTTCTTCACGCTCGTAGTCCTCCTTGAGCTTGGCGAATATCATCCTGCCTGCGGTGGTCTGTAGCACGCTCGTGACGGAGACATCTACATTCTTGCCGATGAGCCTTCTTCCGTTGTCTATCACGACCATCGTGCCGTCGTCGAGGTAGGCAACGCCCTGATTGTGCTCTTTGCCCTCCTTGATTATGAAGACCTTCATAGTCTCTCCCGGAAGCACGACCGGCTTTATGGCGTTTGCAAGCTCGTTTACATTGAGGACGAAGACGCCCTGTAGCTCGGCCACCTTGTTGAGGTTGAAGTCGTTAGTGATGACCTTTGCGTTAATGGCCTTTGCCAGGGCAACGAGCTTTGCATCCACCTCCCTTATCTTCGGAAAGTCCTCGTCCACTATTTTCACCGTTATGTGGGTCATCTTCTGGATTCTGTGCAGGATATCGAGCCCGCGCCTTCCCCTTGCCCTTTTAAGGGAATCCGGGGAGTCGGCTATGTGCTGAAGCTCCTGTAGGATGAACTGCGGGACGACGAATACCCCCTCGAGGAACCCGGTCTCGCACACATCCGCAATCCTGCCGTCTATAATGACGGATGTGTCGAGGAGTTTCACATTTTCCTCTCCGCCCTGTCCCTTCAGCGTCCTGAAGATGCTCGACACGGTAAGCTTCTCGCCCTTTTTGAGGCCCACTAAAAGCCCGGCATACCCAAGGAGCGCCCCCGCGGCAAAAGAGACGATGCCGAACCGCTCCGGGATCATTCCCTTAAGAGGGTATACTATGAGCGCGGCCGAAAATATCCCGAGGGCAAGCCCGAAGACCCCGCCTAATATCGAGCCGACCTGCGCCCTCCTTAAGACCGCTTCAACGGCTATCGTCAGGGCGCCAAGCAGTGCGCCCGTCGCGGCGCCCTCTACGGGGACATCGAGCCTGAGGCCGAATAAATATCCGGCCAGAAGGAATGCAAGCATGAGCAATACTCTCACTGCAATAAACATTTTCATCACCTCTTCCCATATTGGGGCTACGAGCCCCTGCGATATTATTCCGAGGCAAGCAGGGTCATATAGAATTTCCTGCCCCCCCGGTTCACATATAAAAGCACCGGTTCATCCGGCGGGAGTTCCTGCTCCATCCGCCTGAAATCGTCAAGCCCTCCTATGTCCTTTCTGTCTATCTCCTGTATGATATCCCCGCGTCTGAGCCCCGCATCCTCCGAGGGGCTTCCTTCCTGGACCCTTATGACCACAACGCCGTTTCCACTGCCGCCCGCGCCCAGCTGTCTTGCGATATCCCTTGTAAGCTCCATTACGCTAAGGCCGGAAAATGCCTGTTGTTTGCCCTCCTGGAGGGTCTCCGAGGGCATAACGCCTGCGTAGTCCCTCGGCAGTTCGCCTATCGAGGCCGTAACCTTTATCTGCTTGCGGTTCCTGAAGACCGTAAGTTGTATTTGGCCGCCGGGCCTGCTCCGGGCGACGAGGTTCTTGAGGGCCGAGGGGCCGCTTATATCCTTGCCGCCGAATTGCTGGATTATATCCCCCCGCTTAAGCCCTGCCCTGTCTGCCGGACTGCCTGCCACGACCTCGCCTATCAGGGCGCCGGATGTCGTGCCCCAGCCGAACCTCTCGGCAAGCTCCGGCGTAAGGGACTGAAGGGTGACGCCGAGCCAGCCCCTTATAATCCGGCCCTCCTTGAGGAGCTGTTCCATTATGAGGCGCGCCATGTTGGCGGGCACGGCAAAGCCTATGCCCTGATAGCCTCCGCTTTTTGAGAATATGGCGGTGTTTATCCCTATCAGCCTGCCTGCGGTGTCCACGAGCGGGCCTCCGGAGTTTCCCGGGTTTATGGCCGCATCGGTCTGTATGAAGTCCTCATACTCGGCTATGCCGACATTGGCCCTTCCCACCGCGCTTATGATGCCCATCGTAACCGTATGGCTCAGGCCGAAGGGGTTTCCGATGGCAAGCACGAACTCCCCGACCTTGAGATTGTCCGAATCCCCCCATGTCAGGACGGGCAGTTGCCCTGCCGAAATCTTTACGACCGCAAGGTCGGTCTTGGGGTCTGCGCCCACCACCTTGCCCTTGAATGTCCTTCCGTCATAGAGCGTCACCTTTATATGCTCGGCATCCGAGACCACATGGTTGTTCGTTATGATATAGCCGTCCGGGGAGACCATCACGCCGCTTCCGAGACCCTGCTCTTTCCATTTCTTCGGCCCCTCGGAATCATAGAAGGGATTGAAAAACTCATCGAAAAACTCAAAGAAGGGGTCGTTCTGAAATGCATCCCGCTTCATGACCCGCACGGTGGAGATATTCACGACCGCAGGGGAGACCGCGCCTACAACCTCGGAAAACGCCTTTCCCTTTTCCCCAAGCTCGGTCGTCTGCCCGGGGACAAAGACCGGAGCAGGGGACAGCGCAGACTTCTTAAGAAAAGTAAATGCGCCTACCCCGATTAGACAACCCAACAGTAAAAGTATTACTGCAAATAGAACTTTCTTACCCATTGATTTAATTATAATCCTATGCACCTTGCGATGTAAAGGGACGGCGCACAAACGAGAATATGAGCGGCAGGAAGGTTATCTTGTGCCTCATGGCCGAGCCCAAGTCCGGCTCTACAGGGGCGAGGATGGAAAGTGTAAATAGAAGGAGTAAAACGACATACCATGCCTCAAGCCCTCGTCTGCCTAAAATGAAATTCTTAATGGCGACGACCGTAAGAATGAGTAAAAACAGGTTCTCTCCTGCCGAAAGAATCCTCGACGGATTGCCGCCGAGGGGGTATAGGCCGGGCAGGGGCATAAACAATATGTGGAATATGCCGGTGGGCAGAAATTTAAAAACATCGAGCCAGCCTCCGAACCTTACACCCTCAAAAAGCGCGGTCTCCGGATAGACCGACTGGTCTTTGATTTTACCTTCCCTCAGGTCATTTAAAAGCTTATACGCCCCATCCAGCCGGAGAACATCGTTTTCCTGTTTAAAATATGGAAACTGGGTCGAGAAATGCCATGCCAAAAGCAAAAAGACAGCCACCGCCGGCACTAAATAAAGCGCAGAGGCTTTTTTCTTCCTTAAACCGAAGACCACAAGCAGGAACAGGCCGAAGGCCGAAAAGACCATCATCTCGGGCCTCAGAAGCCCTGTAATGGCGGAAAACAGAAGGCTCAAAAGAAGCGCCGGCCATCTCGTTTCCGAAAGAAACCTCAGGCTGAAATAGACCGCCCACAGGAAAAGAAAGGTAATCGATGCCTCCCTGAATATCTCCATGGAAAAATATATGGCCGAGGGCCAGAAGGCATAAAGAGAAGTAGCGACCTTTCCTGCCCTTTGCCCCCCAAATCTCTCCGCTATCTTCCAAGCCGGTATAAGCGTAAGCGCCCCGATGAATGAGTTTAAGACCCTCGCAATGAACATCGAACTACCAAAGACAAAGTAAAAAACGGCAAGGAGGCGACTGTAATTCACATGGCCGAAGCTCCCTGTCACATCCGAGGGCCGGAAGGCACGCCACGACCCGGCAATCGAGCTTGCCGCCTCGTGATACCATACAGAGTCGGTATAATACTTCTCCGGGAAAAAGGGTGTGAATTCCATGAGGAATGCACTTCCAAGCCTCAGGGCAAATGCGGCCATGAGCATGACGGAGAGGAAATCCCTGTTTTTCCTCCAATAAAGGAAAAACAGGCCAAACCCTATGGCCGAAAGGGCCAGTCCACCCGTCATCTTGCAAGCCTCATATATTCCCCCTCAAAGTCCCTTATGGCCTTGCGGATATCCAGGTTTTCTTCGGCATAAGCCCTTGCCTTTTCCCCGATGGCGGACCTGAGCCTTTCGTCCTTTGCAAGGGTCTTTACCGCCCCGGCCATGCGTATGGAATCCCCGGTGGGAACGAGCAAGCCGCTTGTGCCTTCGATTATGCATTCCCCTGCCGGGTTCTTAAATCCCACGACAGGCAGGCCGTAGGCCATCGCACGGAAGCTCGAAAGCGTTCCGGTCTCAACGAGGTTCGTGCGGAGATAGATATCGGCTATGGAATAGAAATTTTCGAGGTCCGCCCTGAAGCCGGGAAGGAGCGCCCTGCCCGAAAGCCCTAAGTCCGAGACCATCTCTTTTATCTTTTCATACTCCCAGCCGTCACCTAAGATAATCAGCCGGGCATCCGGATAATCCTTCATGACATCTTTAATCACATCGAGGGCATGGACATGGCCCTTCTCGGGCGTGAACCTCCCGACGGAAAGCAGAACCGGGAACGCCCCCCTGAGGGAAAACTCATCGGCAATCGGGTTTTCCCCGGGCGGGACGCGCAGAAGTCCTTCGATGTCTATCGCCCCCCTTATCGGTTTAATCTTCCCTTCCGGCACTCCGGCTTCGTGCAGTTCTTCCCGTGCCTGCCCCGTGAAAAACACATCCACATGCGGTTCCAAAAACCCCATTGCGCGGAAGAGCCACGAAGGCCGCCCCTCCTTGAGTTGTGCCCTGCTTTCCGTCACCTGATATACGACCGGGATGCGGCAGAGCCTCCCTGCTATTGCGCCCAGAACGAGGCTATAGTGCATAAAGGAGTGTATGACATCTATTTTTTTCTTTCTGACGATGCGGTAAAGGGCCGGAAGATGAGAAAGCGAAACAGGCAGGTAGAGCCACTGAAGAAGAGGGCGCACTTTGCTTTTTGAATGAAGAAAGGACCTTGCCTTGCCGGTAGAGAGCTTATTACCGAACCCTATATGATAAACCTCCGCATACCGCCCGATTACATCCGCATAGGAGGCGCCGTCCTTATACCGGAGGTCCGTGAGATAGCAGACCGTAGGCTCAAACCGCTCCCTGTCCATGAGCCTTACAAGCTCCTTGACCCATTCCTCCACGCCCCCGCCCTTAAGGGTATCCACAAGCAGAAGGACATTTACCCTCCGCTTAGTCAACCTTTCTACCTATGAAGTAAAAGGAATCCGCAATAAGCATGTAGCGTTCTTTGTTTTTTATAAGGTAGTCCAGATATTTCACCGGGTAAAGAAGACCGGAAAGGATATCCCGGATGAGTAAACTCAGGCGTCTCGAAGGCACAAAGAGCGAGATGTACTCCGGGATGAAATATGTGGCGAATGAGCCGGGTCCGGAGCTTGCGCCGCTTTTAATCTCTTCAAACCTGTGGAATATAATTTTCAGGCCCTGCGGCGTAAACCTGTAGTAATCGAAGCGCTCATGCATGATGTTCAGGAACGGGACATTTATGCAGGCAAACCCGCCGGGCTTCAGCACCCTATAAATCTCTTCCGCAACGACCCACGGCCTTGCCGTGTGCTCAAGCACGGCATTGGAGTATACGCAGGCGAATGAGCCGTCCCTGAAAGGCAGTGCGTGGCCGTCGGCTACTACATGGACGCCGGGCCTCCATGCGATATCGAGGTTTACGACATTGCCGCGGGTAATCAGGCGGTCGAACCTCCCTATGCCACTGCCTAAGTTCAGGACAAGTTCGTCTCCGGCGATGGAATTGACATAATCAAAGACGGTCTTATCCACAAAAGCCGTCAGGGAGGCTCTGGGGGAAAGCCTTTTAACGAGCCGCTTAAACGGAGATTTCCACTCCACTGCGGCAGGCCCGGCTGTAACTGTATAGGAGGGCGCATCGCTCCCGTTAAAAAAGACAGGGACCCCTTCGACCGTCCCGAACTCCCTGCGGCACTTCCCGCAGACAATCCTGTGAGGAAGGCCCTTTACGCAGGGGCTCGTAGCCCCAATATCGCAGGGGCTCGTAGCCCCATCGAGCCCTCCCCTGCACTCGGGGCATACGAGCGCCTTCAGGACAGCGACGGCAAGACTGTCATCTGCCGGAGAAAAATTTCTTATACTCATCGAGGTCGTCTCTCCTTATAATAAATATTTCCCTCAGTGTCCTGCCGGAGAACCTCCTGAAAAAGTAAATCAGAAGGACAATCCCGATTATGCAGGAAACCGCATAGCTTGCGGCAACCCCGTACATTCCGTATGACGGGATGAAGGCAAGCCCGAAAATTATGCTTACTGCCGCATTAACGACCGCAAGGGCCGAAAGAAACCCCGGCTTCTTCAACTGTCCTATGAAATACACGCTTAAAACCGGCGTGACGCCCACGGTCAGGGTCCCTAAAAGCAGGAGCCGGAGGGGGTTGGCCGCACCTGAAAAAGCCCCTCCGTAAAGGAGCCTTATGACAACTCCGGAAACTGCCGTTAGGGACAGGACGACTATGAAGAGCCCGAAAAACAGGTTTCTGCTTACCCTTGTCGTAAGGGCCGCACTATCCTTTGCCGGACTGCTTGAAATCCTGTGGGCCACGGCGTTCCTGACGGGGCCGGTCGAAAGCATGACCTTTTCGTTAAGCTCCGCGGCAACGGAGTACACCCCCACTGCGTCTGCGCCGTGAAAATAATTCAGGAGGAATATGTTGAGCCTCCGCCAGACCTGCGTTGCGGCCTCCCCGATATTGCCCCTCAGTCCGAAGCCGAGCGCGGACTTAAGAAGGCCGCGGTTGAGCCTCAGGGGCGCCCTGTCCTCTTTACGGGCGACATAGAACATGGCGGAAAAACTTACTCCGAGATAAGCGGCCCACGAATACATAAGCCCCCTCAGACCGAGGCCCGCATAGACCGAATAGATGTTAAGCCCGGCCCAGAGGACGGAGAGCGCGATTGTGAGCTTCCCCTGAATCACTATCTTTTCGAGCCCGACCATCAGATAGTTCCAGTAAAGCATATATATCGTAAAAGGGAGCATCGCAAACGGGACGAAGAGATAAGCCCTTTCGATATCGCCGAAGATGCCTGCCCCCGTGATGTCGGCAGTCACGGGCAGGAGCATCCCCGCCCCGCCGAGGCAAAAGGCAAAAAATACCGAGGCCGCATTGAGTTCCGAGACCCGGTACTCCTTCCTTGCCCCGAATGTCATGTTGCTGAGGCCGATGCCCATGTTGAGAAGGCCCGTAACCATGCCGTTAAGGGTTATTATGAGATAATACTTGCCGAGGACCTCCGGGCCGAGATTCCTGCCGATTACGACCTGAGAAACGAGCATACCGAGGAAGAATATGCCGTTTGAAAACGCAGACCAGAGCGTGTTTCTCCTGATTCCCATGCAGGTAGTTTAACTTTTCTTTAACGAGATGTCCAAAAAAAAGGGCCTGCCTGAGGCAGGCCCTTTTTTTTGTCGGATGGACGGTAAGGGGCTCGAACCCTCGGCCTCCAGAGTGCGATTCTGGCGCTCTCCCAACTGAGCTAACCGCCCTTTAGCGAGTTCTTATTTTAGCATAGCCGGGGGTTATAGGGGGCTACGGCCCCCTGCGGTGGCACGGCCACTCCGCAATAGGGCGCAAGCCCCACCGGGAATGGGCACTGCCCATTTACATCTTGTGGCAGTACCGGCAGAGGCGGTCGGGCTTTGCCCTGAGCATCCGGGGGGAATCCGTCTTCCCGTGCGGCTCATGGCAGGTGATGCATGTTATCATGCCGTCTTCATCGAGCGGGAGGTTCCCGACCGGTCCCCGGGGGGCCACGCCCACGGCATGCTCACCCGGGGCCTTTCTATCCGGATGGCATTGAAGACAAAGCTCGGTAAGCGGGGCATTAAGAAGCACGGTGTTTACCACCATGCCGTGCGTCAGGTGGCATATGGAGCAGTCCTGTTTTATCTTCGGGACCGTCCCGGCCCCGGATAATGCGACCGCCCCGAAAAGGGCGCCCGCCGTCAAAAAAACAACAAGCGCTTTCATAAGATATATTCTAACCCAAATTGCAAACAAAGGCAACGGATTTCTCCTGGGCCGAAATAGAGGATAGGAATTCTTTATATGTCATTCTGGCTTGTCCAGAATCTCTCTTAAGAAGGATTCCCGACAAGCGGGAATGACAAACTGCGTGTCTTTGCAAGCACCAGTAGGGGTGTACTGCAATCTCAGCGAAAAGGGTTGAGATTGCTTCGCTTCGCTCGCAATGACGATTTTCTATCGGCAATTTTGGGTCCTGCTTAAGCGTCCTAAGAAGGCGGAAACGGAATGTGCTAAAATCTGATGGATGCTCCTTCAGCAGATAATAAACGGCCTGACCCTGGGCGGCGTCTACGCCCTGATAGCCCTCGGCTACACGATGGTCTACGGGATACTGGAGCTCATAAATTTCGCCCACGGCGAGGTCTACATGATAGGGGCGTATTCGGGCATCATAGTCTTCGGTTTTCTGACCTCGATAGGGCTTTCCTCCGCAAGCCTTCCGCTTTCTCTGGGCCTTACATTCGTCATATCCGTTTTAATCTGCGGCGCATACGGCTTTACGATGGAGAGGGTCGCTTACAGGCCGCTGAGGGCCGCCCCGCGCCTGAGCCCCCTCATAAGCGCCATCGGGGTCTCCATCTTCCTTCAAAACTATGTGATGCTCACGCAGGGGGCCACGGACAAGGTCTTCCCCGGGGTCTTTGCCGCAAAGGGGCTTGAGTTCTTGGGCGCGAGGGTTACATATATGCAGGGTTCTATCATAGTCGTCTCCGCCGTCCTCATGGCCCTGCTCCGGAGTTTCGTAATGAAGACAAAGGCCGGCAGGGCGATGAGGGCGGTTGCGCAGGACAGGACCATGGCCTCCCTTGTCGGCGTAAATGTGGACGGGGTAATAGTCCTTACATTCATCATAGGGTCGGCCCTTGCCGCGGCCGCCGGGCTTATGATTGCGATGTACTACGGGCTCGTAAACTACTCCATAGGCTATATAGCGGGCGTCAAGGCATTCGCCGCGGCTGTCTTAGGGGGCATCGGCAGTATCGAGGGCGCAATGGCAGGCGGGCTCCTCCTCGGGCTCACCGAGAGCTTAGGCTCGGCCTACATATCCAGCGAATACAAGGACGCCTATGCATTCATCATGCTCATCGTGGTTTTGCTCATCAAGCCGACCGGGCTTTTCGGCGGAAGGGCGGAAGAAAAAGTATGAAAGTCCTCATCACGGCCCTCTGGCTTTCCGCCCTGTTTCTTCCTTTTGCGGGACTCAGGGCCTCGCTCATACTATTCGTGGCAGTCTTAGGCATAGGCATGCTGATAAAGCCGCTTAAGAAGGCCTTCTCACTCCTCCGGGGGAGGGTCAAACCGCCGGCCATTCCTCCACAACTCCTCCAGACGGCGGTTTTTTCGGCCCTTTTGGTTTTACCGTTTGTCGGGAGCAGTTATGTCGTGGATGTGGCCGTGCTTACCGGCATATACATAATACTTGCGCTCGGCCTGAACATCGTCGTTGGGTATGCCGGGCTTCTTCACTTAGGGTTTGCCGCATTCTACGCCATAGGGGCTTACTCATACGCCCTCATAAATACAAAATTAGGGCTCGGCTTCTGGGGGGCGATGCCCCTTTCGTTGGGATGCGCAACGGTTTCCGGCTTTATTCTGGGCATACCCGCCCTCAGACTGAGGGGCGATTACTTTGCGATAGTCACTCTGGGCTTCGGCGAAATCACGAGGCTTGTCCTCAACAACTGGGACACGCTCACGAACGGGCCAAACGGCATTTCGGGCATAGAGGCGCCGGGCTTCATGGGCCTCTCCCTCGGCGGGCTCGTCCCTTATTATTATTTCGTCTTGGGCCTTGCGCTCCTCTCCGCCTTCCTCATAAAGAGGCTCTACGGCTCTCGGATAGGCAGGGCATGGGCCGCAATAAGGGAAGACGAGGTTGCGGCCTCGGCCATGGGGATAAACACAACCGCATACAAGCTCTACGCCATCGCATCGGGGGCGTTCTTCGGAGGGCTTGCCGGCGTGCTCTTTGCCGCAAAGATGCGCTTTGTCTCGCCCGAGAGCTTCACATTCATGGAATCCGTCTTCATCGTCTGCATGGTCATAGTAGGGGGGATGGGGAGCATACAC
>Ga0214473_10009825_pt1 | contig 11296 bp, 4 predicted proteins | sample RVTome_7_FD_203509 | JGI IMG/M metagenome (GOLD analysis project Ga0214473, IMG submission 203509) | Soil microbial communities from uranium-contaminated site in the Upper Colorado River Basin, Wyoming, United States - RVT98D197 | ecosystem: Environmental > Terrestrial > Soil > Contaminated >...
CAACTCGCGGAACGAGAGAGCGGACTTGAGCAGATAGCCTTGAATCCCGATCTGCGCCGCCCGGTGGACCGCGTCCCGGTCCGCGGAATCGGTCAGCACGATGACCGGGATCGTGGACAGATCCGCGTTTCGCCGTATGGCTCGCAGTACGGCGAAGCCGTCGAGCCCGGGCATGGAGAGATCCAGCAGCACCAGATCGACGTGGCCGGTAGCGAGCTCTTCGAGCGCCTCTTCGCCCGAGGCGATGGCGATCACCTGATGCCCCGCGGACTGGAGCGCGGCGGCGACAGGTTCGCGGCAGACTGCTGAATCGTCGACAACAACCACGGTCGCCATGGCGGCGTCTCCGGTCGGCCCGTCCGCGCCCCACCGCGGGCTGGGCCGCGGCCTCAGGCCACCGAAAGCTCCAGGTCCCTGAACCGATCCCACACCTCCACGAACGCCTCCTCGGCGGCCAAAAAGGCCTCGACGACGCGAGGATCAAAGTGCCCTCCCGACTCCACGCGAATCATGCCCGTGGCCACGTCGTGGGCGATGGCCTGCTTGTACACCCGCTTGGAGGTGAGGGCGTCGTACACGTCGGCGAGGGCCACGATTCGGCCGCAGAGGGCGATCTCCTCCCCGCGCAAGCCGCGCGGATACCCGCCGCCGTCAAACCGTTCGTGATGCGTCAGGGCGATGTCGTGGGCCATGCGGAGAAACGCCGCCTCCGGGAAGCGATGCAGTTCGGCCTCCAGAACCTCGGCCCCGATGGTGGTGTGGGTCTTCATGATGGCGAACTCCCGGTCGTCGAGGCGTCCCGGCTTGAGCAGGACGTGATCGGGCAGGCCCACCTTGCCGATATCGTGCAGCGGACTGGTGAGGTAAACCAGGCGAATGTACGCCGCGTCGATCTCTCCGAATCGCCGGTGATCCTGCGACAGCCGTTCGGCCAGCAATCGAGCGTAGCTCCGCACCCGTTCCAGGTGAGCGCCCGTCTCCGGGTCGCGCGACTCGGCCAGCTTGGCCATGGCGAAGATGGCCAGGTCCCGGGTCTCCAGGGCGAGGATCCGTTCGCCCGCACGCACGCGCACGCGAAGCTCCGCCGGGTCGAAGGGTTTCTTGATGAAATCGTCCGCCCCGGCGGACAGCCCCTCGACGACGTGATCGCCCGAGGTGTGGGAGGTGAGCAGGACGACGTAGACGTAGCCGTCCGTCTCCTCCGCTCGGATCCGCCGGCACAACTCCAGCCCGTCCATCGAGGGCATCTCCCAGTCGGTAATGACCAGCCGGAGCCGCTCCTGGCGAAGCCAACCCAACGCCTCGGCTCCATCGTGGGCCGAGGTCACCTCGTGTCCGGCTTCGGTCAGGACGTGCCGCAACGCCTCGAGGGACACGTCGTCGTCATCGACAATCAGTATGTGCATCGAGGTTCGCCTTCCTACGCGGGGCTGACCACCGTCTCTTCCAGGGCGGCCAGCGCCCCAGGCACGAACTCCCCGCAGCGACGCGCTTCGGCTTCGAGCGTCGGCAAACACCGCCCAGCGCCGGCCACGTCGCCATCGCGGCCGAGCCCTTCGAGGCGCGCCGCCGTCTGCCGCAGCGGCTCGGCGCCGACGTACGCGGCGGCGCCTTTCAGACCGTGCGCCAGCCGACCGAACTGCTCCGCGTCCCCGGCCTCGACCGCCCGGGCAATGCCCGCCACGTCGGTTGCGAGCTGCTCCTGGAACTTGGTCAGCAACCGCGCCATCAGCGGTCTGTTCCCGCCCCAGCGATGCAGTGATGATTCCAGATCAATGGGAACACCGGCCGTCACCACTGACGCGGCAGCGGGAACCTCCGACCTTGACTCCCGCACCGTGGCTTGCGCAACCGCGGCGGACCCGCCGCGGGCGAGCTGGCTTTCGATGACGTTGACCAGGCGTTGGGCATCGATCGGTTTGGAGATGTAATCATCCATGCCGGCCGCAAGACACCGGTCCCGGTCCCCGCGCAAGGCATTGGCGGTCAGCGCCACGATGGGGATTCGGCGCGGCGCGCCACCGGAATGCGGCCGGGCCTGCTCCTCCTGCCGGATGGTCTTGGTCGCCTCGAACCCGTCCATCCGGGGCATCTGGCAGTCCATCAGCACGATGTCGTAGGGGCGACGGCGCAGCGCCTCGACGGCATCGAGCCCGTCCGCCACGATCGTGCACTGGTATCCTGCATCCCCCAACAACGTCCCGACGACTTCCCGGTTGACCTCGTTGTCCTCGGCCACGAGAACGCTGGCGTTCAGCGTCTTTGCCCTCGGCGGAGCCGAGCTTTCCGAACCGGAACGCAGGCCCCGTCCCGCCACCGGCTCCGTACGCGCACAAGTCAGGGCGGTGACGAGCACGTCCAGCAGGTCTGACCGTGCGGCCGGCCAGGGACAGCAGCCGGCGAACCCCCTGGACCGCAATCCCTCGGGATCCGACGGCTCCTGGGCGCAAAGCAGAACCAGCGGCGTATCCCGTACAACGTCCGCAGCCTTGATCCTCGCCGCCAGTTCCAACCCGCTGCCGTCCGGAAGCTGCTCGGCGACGAACACCAGGTCGTAGCGCCGCCCCCCCGCAGCTAGGTCCTCGAGCATCGCCATGGCGGCGGCCCCGTCCGAAGCCACCTCGTGGTCGAGACGGAGCTGCGCGAGTTGGACCACCAACTCATGTCGAGCCGCCACGGGGCCCTGCGCCACGAGCAACCGCAGACCCCGGATGTCGTGCTCCCCACCCGCCCCGGTCGCACACCCGCGCCGTTCCAGAGGAATGGTGAACCAGAACGTGGAGCCTCGACCCGGCTCGCTCTGCACGCCGATGTCCCCGTGCATCAGCCCCACCAGACGCCGGCAGATGGCCAGTCCCAGCCCGGTCCCGCCGTACTTGCGCGTAGTCGTAGAATCCGCCTGAGTGAACGCATCGAACAGCCGCTCGGCGCGGTCCGCGGGAATGCCGATGCCCGTGTCGGTGACGGTGAACCGGACCACCACCTGCGCGGGCGTTGCCGCCTCCCGGGTCAAGCGCACTACGACGGAACCCGTCTCGGTGAACTTCAGAGCGTTGCCGATCAGGTTGATCAGAATCTGCTGGAGCCGGCCCGGATCTCCCCGGACCAGACGATCGACGTGAGGATGGACCACGGACTCGAAGTGGAGTCCCTTGCTTTTGGCTTGTGAGCCGAGCGATGCGGTCACGCTTTCCAGAGCGTCATGGAGGTCGAAATCGACCTGCTCGACCTCCATCTTGCCGGCCTCGATCTTGGAGAAGTCGAGAATGTCCCTGACGACGTTCAGCAGCATGTCACCCGCGGACTTGGCCAGCCAGGCGAAGCGATGCTGCCGGGCATCGAGCGACGTGCCCAGCAGCAAGTCCAACATGCCGATGACGCCGTTGAGCGGGGTGCGGATCTCGTGGCTCATAACCGCGACGAAGTCGCTCTTGGCCCGGCTGGCGGCCTCGGCGGCCTCCCGCTCCCGGATGTTGACGAGCGCCGACACCGTGGCGCGGGCCAGCAGCTCCAGCCCCTCCAGCCGTCGTTCCGGGATCGATTCCCGTGAGAAGAACGCCAACACCCCGATGACGCTGCCGTTCTCCTCCAGGGGCAGACCCGCGAACGCGCGCAGGCCGTGCTCGATCGCCCAATGGCGGTCATGAACCCGTTCGTCGTCAATGACGTTGTCGGAGATGGTTCGACCCTGGCCTTGAGCGATGCGGCCGATCTTGAACGCACCCAACGGTACCCGCCGGTGGCCGCCGTCGATGTGGGTGTAGAAGCCCGCGCTGTGCACGAGGTGCAGACAATGGGTCCGGTCCGTGCAATGCTTGGTCAGGGTGCACGTGTCGCACTGGTCCCCGGGGCGGACCAACCAGATTCTCGCAAAGTAGGCGTCGTAACGCTCCACCAGCGTTTCCGCGGTTAACCGGGCCACTTCCTCCAACGCGCGGCAGCGGAGCAAGGAACGATAAAGGTCGTTCAAGGCGATGACATCACGGTTCGCCATCTGGACATCCGCGACCGCAGTCCGGAGTTGCTCGGCGGTGTCTTTCTGCGCGGTGATGTCACTCTGGACCGCGACGTAGCCGTCCGCGGCGCCATTGGCGTCAAGCCGGGGAGCGATGGTCAGGTGGGAGTGAAAGAGCGTCCCGTCCTTGCTCTTGTTCTGAAGCTCGCCGGACCAGACCCGCCCCTCCCGAATCGTGGCCCACATCTGCCGGTAACAGGTCGGCTCGGTCACGCCGCTCTTGAGGATCCGAGGATTCTGGCCGACGGCCTCCTCCGCGGAATAGCCGGTCAATCGGGAGAAGGCCGGGTTGACGTATTGGATCGCCCCGTCGAGGTCGGTCATGATGATGGCCTCACCCGCGGATTCGAGTCCACGGGCGAGTCGGCGGCACTCCTCCTCGATGCGCTTTCGCGCCGTGGTTTCCTCCTCCAGCCGTGCGGTGAGGGCGGTATAGGCTGCGGTACCGGCGGCGCCCTGCCGTGGTGACTCGCTTGCGGCCGCCGGCGTCCCCCCGGGCGGGCCCACCCGGGCGAGGGCCTCGACGATCGACCGTCCGCAGATCGCACCGTTCACGTCGCACCGGCCGATCGTGGTGTGCGCCCCGGCCTCGGCACAGCCCCTGGCCGCCGAGTCCTGATCTCCGTCGGCGAGCACGATGATCCACGCCGCGGGCGCCAGGCCACGCAAGGTGCGGACCGACGCCGCGCCCGCCGCACCGCACATCTGCGGGTCCAAGAGGATCACGTCGAACGAGCCGTCCTGAAGAGCCGCTCGGGCTTCATCGAATGAGTTGCACTCCGTGAATCGGAGCTGCGCAGGGCTCAGGTCGCCGACAGCGCGCACGACCTGCCGGGGGTCCCGGTCCAGAACGAGAATGGCTATCGGACCGATGTTCATGGCGGCGGACTGACGGCGCCAGGGTGCGAACGCGATTCAAACGGCCGGCGTGGTGTGCAAATGACGCCCGCCTTTGTTGATCGGAACAAACGTCAGTCAATCTTGACATACGAGGTGCACCATTCGATGCGTTTAGTGACAGGCTCTGTCCCTGCTCGTCCCGCCAGCCGCCGAATCCGTTGGCCGCCCCACAACATCGCGCGTCCGGGTTCGACCACGCCGGAAGGCCCTCAGGGGTGTGCTGTTCCGCCGCACGTTCGATCCAAGCAGCAGGGGGTGAGTCGATAACTGCGCCGGCGGCGCGGCAGCGGTCCACCCAAACGCGGAAACGGCCCTCCGGATCGATGCCACACGGCGACACGCATGGCAACGAGCAGCCCGGCCGCACGGAACGCCATGGGCCGTTGCCAGCCGTTACCCCAAGCGGGCACGGATTCTCGGAACGAACGGTGCCCGGACGGCGTCGGTCATGACTGATCCGGCGGGCTATACCAGGCCGGCCCCCTTCGGCTCGTGCGACGGATCCAGGCCGGCGGCGCAGGCATCAGACACGAGCAAGGGTCCGGGAGGCCACTCCGCCGCTGTGCCGTATCCCCCTCCTTTCTGGATCACAGAGGATAGGACGCCCGGCGCCGAACCGCCGGACGCAAACCCTCACCGAGGTTGACCTGCGGGTCAGCGCCCGCCCAGCACCAGGTTCCGGGGCCCATCGAGTCATCCGACGCCGCTGACCTCGGCGCGCCGCAAGCCGCCACACCTTAAGCCAACCCCCGGCGCAGCCACGGTCCGGGAGTCGCGCGGGGGTCCGCCACAGCCTGCGGGCCCGCTCGAGGGCGACTCCGTCCGGCTAACGGCGAATCTCACGCCCGCCGGATGACTTCCCCGCCGGGGCGATTCGGATACGATGGCGGGCGGCGCGGACGGAGCCTTGGGGGCACGCCCGGTGGCCGGGCTACGCTCGGCCGAGTGACCGGTTCGCGCCGGCACGTGAATCGAGCGTTTAGGAGCGAGGTAGGCGTTTGTGGAGAGCGACTCATGAATCACCCGCGAGGTCTCTGTGGCCACCTGCTGTGGGCTTTGGCCGTATCGGCGCCGGCCGCCAGCGCCCAAATCCCCACGTTCTCGATGGAAGCGCTGCCGCCGGCGGCCGTCGGCGCCCAGTGCGGCCCCCGAACCCACCTTGTCGTAGCCCCCGGCGACTCGTTCGTGCTCCAGGTGTTCCTGCGCGACTGGTCGCTCGATCACCACGGGCTCGGGGCATACCAGGTGCAATTAAACCCTGAGGGGTATGGAAACGGCACCCGTGGCTACGTGCGGCCGCCCAACTACAACCCCGAGTGGACGACGCAACCGGATGATCCGGACAACTGCTTCGTCGACGAGACCCATCCCAAGTTCGTGCACAGAGGCCTCGCCAACCTCGCCTTGACCGACACGGTTTCGGCGGGCTACCGCATGACCAGCATCGCCATGCGCCCGGACCTTTCCCCCGTCAGCCCCATGGACGGTAGCAAGGTCTATCTTGGCTCGATCAACTTCGTCGCCACGCCGGATGCCGAAGGGACGTTCACGATCGGCTTCATCGAGGACACCAACAACACCGGCTTGCGCGACGAGCGCGGAGTAGCCATCCTCCCGGCGGCGTTCGAAACGCTCACCGTCGAAGTCCGACCCAGGGTAGATTGCCACGGGGGCTACCCCGTCGCGTCGTTGATCGAGGCGCTAAACGGTCTCGGGCCACTCTCGGATGAGGTCGAGTCGTCGGTCGACTTCAACTGCGACGGCGCGATCGGTTCGACGGATCTGCTGGCCCTGATCCGCCGGGCCACTCGTCCGCCCGGAGCAGCCTCCCAGGTCGCCGGCGGGAGGTCGTAGGCGCTGCAGGGGTTTCGTCCGGCGGCCACCGACCGCTTGAAAACAGTCTCAAGACGAGTGGTACGCCCTCGGGCGTGGCCCAGCCGGGGGAAGCTGTGCGCCCCACCGGGCTTCGGAATGTCGTAATACCGCCGCGTAGCCGTTTCCTGTACGCTGCGGGATCCTCGCCGGCCCTCGGCACAACGTGGGCCCGGCACGGTGTGCCCGTACCGCGGAATGAACCGCGCCGCGGACGCCCCACGGGTTCTACGGGGCGGCTCGGCGCTGACCTCCACCTGAGCCGGCGGGCGCCCTCATCGCCGCCGGCATAGACGCGTCCGGAACTTCAGTTGCCTGCAGGCGCCGGACCGCCGTCGGAACACGCCCGGCCCCTTGGCCCGGACAGACGGTCCGCTCGCGATTCGAGCGACCACCGGCACCACACCGGTCACGGCGAACAGGGCAGCTCGCAGTCGTTGCCCCGCACGCAGGTAGTCGCGTCGTTGCAGTTCTGCAAGACCACGTCGCAGTTCGTTGCGTTGGCACAGGTGCCCGCATGGAGACGTCCGACGTAGTTCTGCCCCTGGAAGGTGAAGACCATCGCCTGGATGTCGGTGAAGTTCGGCACCTGGTCCGTCACGCAAGGGATCGTACCGACGATGTCGATGCCCGCCAGGTTGCTGGGCACGCCGTTGCCGCGGATGTAGTTGCCCTGGAATGCCAGCACGACCATCTGCATGTCGTTGAAATTGGCGGAAAGATCGTCGTTGACGTCCGCCCAGAGTTTCATTTCGATCGACACGGGGGCGGTGAAGCCGCCGCAGTCGATCTCCACGTCGTAGGTCACCGGGATCACGGTTGGTCCGGATTTCGTGCTCGGCACGATGTCCCGGCCGGCGATGTAGACCCTCCCGGGAGCGCAGACCTCGTCACGGACGCACGTTGGCACGATGCAGGTCTGGCCTGCCGGGCAATTAGCGCTGGTGACGCAGGAACTCTGCGAGACGCTGCAGTAACGAGAACAACCCTGCGCCGCGACGCTGCAGGGGGTGTCACATTCGTCTGGCGCACACAACGCATCCACGCACACCCCGTGGTCGCAGTTGTCATCGACGAAGCAGACCCCGAAGCTTCGGCTGCAGCGATTCAGCGCGGAGCCCCAGGCCGCGGGGGTTAGCGCCGCCGCGTCGGCCGGGTCGTCCACCAGGGTCGCGAGCGTGCCGTCCGGGATTGCGTCGCCGTTGACGTCGAACCCCTCGACGGCTCCGGGAATACAATCCAAGCCGCTCTCGATGCAGGTATCCCCTTGAATCACGCAGTCCTCCGCCTGGGTCGCGATCGTGCAAGGGTCACCGCTTATGCTGCACTCATTGCAATTCGCGATGGAGGAACATCGCTCGCCTGTGCCGCCGCAACGCAACGGTCCGGCCACGAACTTGCTCAGGCAGGGGAAGTCGGGCGAGCTCACCAGAATGCGCATCGCGACGCCGGAGTCGGCGGGCAGCGGCGTGACTGCCAGATAACGCGACCCCGCCGATGCCACGATCGGCGGGCTGCAGGGGCACTCGGTCACGTCGATGCAGATGCCCCCGACGCAGTCCCCGATGTCGCAGTCGGCGGGGACCGTGCAGGAGCAGGTGTCACACGGTGGGCCGGAGCTTAGGCACGCGCCCAAACCGTCACACGCGTCGCTTCCGTCGCAGAAGATTCCGTTGTCGCAATTGGTCCCCGCCGGCTCGCGGTTTGGCAGGCAGACGCCGCTGCCGTTACACCCGTCCGGATTGTCGCACGCCGTGTTGCTGGTGTCCCCGCAGGCGAACCCCGCCGCCTCGTGGTTGGACAGGCAGGTCCCGGTGCCGCTGCAGGTGTCGGGGTTGGTGCAATCGGTGTTGCCGGGATCGCCGCATGGGGTGCCAACGATCCGGTTCGGGTGCGTACACGTCCCCAAGCCGTTGCACACGTCATCGGTGCACTGGTTGCCTTCGTCGGCGCAGGCCGTCCCGCTGGCCACGTGGTTGCCCAGGCAGATCCCGCTGCCGTTGCAACTGTCCGGGTTGGTGCACTGGGTGGTCGAACCGTCGCCGCACGCGGTGCCCGCCGGCCAGTTGGGATGCGTGCACGTACCGGCGCCGTTGCACACGTTGTTGGTGCAGGCGTTGCCCTCGTCGTTGCACGCGAAACCCGGGGCCTCGAAGTTAGACTGGCAGACGCCGCCCTGGCAAGAGTCGGGGTTGTCGCAGTCGGTGTTGACCCCGCTGCCGCAGGCCGTGCCGTTGGGCACCTGCGGGTGCGTGACCGCTCCGGTGGTCGCGTTGCAGACGTCGTTCGTGCAGGCGTTCCCGTCGCTGATGGTCACCACGGAGCCGTTGGCCGGGTTGCAGCACTGGACGCCCACGGTGTAGTTGGGGGTGTTCGTACAGGTGCCGTTGGCCTGGCATACGTCGTTGGTGCACGCGTCGCCGTCGTCGCAGTCGGCGTGAACCAGGCAGCCCGTCACCACCGTCGCGGTGCCCAGGTCGCCCTGAACCTCGACCACCCCGGATCGGATGACCCGGGTAAACGTGGTGACAATGCAGGATGAAACCGCCACGTCGGTGCCGCTAAGGCCGGTGGGGAAAAGGGCGGTAAACTGCATGGAGGTGATCCACAAGGGCTGCGCCGCGGACACCGGCGCTGTCTGCCCCAGCCCGACCTGGGCGATGTAGTAGGCATCCCCGTCGTTGCACCGGCCGTTGACGCACGAGACGCCCGCCGGGCATTCCGTGTCCAAGGTGCAGGGATCGTTGATGCCGTCGGCGTCGAACCCGCCGATGGGGAAGAAAGAGCTGCTCCAGTCAAACTGCCCGGGCGGACAAGTCCCTGAGGTGCACGGGTCGAATCGGTTCACCAGGGCGAGCTTGGTATGGTCCCACGACAACAGCACGTCGAGGGAGAGCAGACTCTCCGAGCCGGTGTTCATCGTGGCATACAGGTCGATCAGGAACGACTCGCCTGCGTCGACCGACTGGTTGGACGGCACCCACACCAGGTCCACGGTCTCCTCGGAGTTCGAGCCGGGGGGCGTGCCCACACAGACCCCGTTCTGGCAGGTGTCGGGATCGGTACACTCCTCCCCGTCGTCGCAACTGTTGCTGTCGTTCGGCCTGCACAGGTTGAGGATGCACACGTACCGGCTGGGCTCGTAGTAGGAGCAGTCCGCCGCGGTGTTGCACGCGACCGCCTCGGTGGGGACCGCTTCGCAGGCTCCGCCGGCCCCGCACACCCCGATCACGCACTCCCCGTTGAGGCCGCTGCAGTTGACCGGCAGGGGATTATCGTCGCACAGCCCGGCGACGGGCTCGCAGGTCTCCACCAGGCAAGGGTCGGTATCGCACTGGGTGCTGTTGAGACACTCCACGCAGCGATCGTTGGCTTCGTCACAGATGGGGGTCGACGGCGTGCTGCTGCACGGATTCGTCGGAGGTGGCGCGGGCTGACACGTCCAGTTGATCGGCGTCTGCTCCTGGCAGAACTCCACCCCGTTGCAGAACACCCCGTCCTGGCAGACGGTCGAGCTCGGCGTGTTCTCCAGGCAGGTGCCCCCGACACAGCCCATGAGCAGGCAGTCGCCGTCGTCGGGGCAGTCGCTGCTGGCGAACCCCTGCCGACACTGCGCGCAAAAGTACGGAAGCTGGCACTTGGGCCCCAACGGCGTGCTGTTGCAGGTCCAGCCGGACGGGCAGTCGGACTGACCATTCGGGCAGTCCGCGCCGGTGGTTTCCTGGTCAGGGAAACAGAACGGGCGGTTCACCGGACAGGGATCGGACCCGCCCTGGCAGACGCCGCCGAGACAGGTCTCCCCCACGGTGCAGTCGTCGCCATCGTTGCAGCCGCTGCCGTTGGGGAGGGGGTTGCTCCCCACGCAGGTGCCGGCCCCGTCACAGGTGCTCGACTGGGTGCAGTCGTCCTGATCGTTACAGAACGATCCGGCAATCGCGTAGTTGGCGAGGCAGACGCCGGCGTTCCCCCCGCTTCCGCAGGTGTGCGATGGCGTGCAGGTCGTGTTGAGCTCGGTGTCGCACGCGGTGCCCGACGCTTTCGGAGTATGGCTCACCGTGCCGTCCGGGAAGCAGCCATCCGTGGTGCAGTCGTTGTCGTCGTCGATGACCTCGACGCTGCCGTCCACCGGGTCGCAGCACTCCACCCCTTCGAGGTAGTTGACCGTGTTCTGGCACGCGCCGGAGATGCAGGCGTCGTCGGTGCACGCGTCGTCGTCGTCGCACTGCGCCGAGTTGCTGCAACTTATGATGGTCAGGTTAACCGCGGGCCCCAGCGGAACGGTGGGGTAGGGTTGCCCCGCGGGATTGCAGAACAAGGTGTAGTTGTCCCAGACCTGCGTGGTGTACGACCCGGTCACGTCGGTGAACGACGCCAGGATGCTGATCGGCGTGGTGCTCGGAAAGGTCGGCGCCAGGGCCTGGAATCGGACCGTCGCCAGTTAGGTGCCGGAGACCGTGGCCTCGACCGGGGTGCAGTTCTTCACGCTGAGAGAGAACATCGCGTTCCCGT
>Ga0214473_10009826_pt1 | contig 11295 bp, 9 predicted proteins | sample RVTome_7_FD_203509 | JGI IMG/M metagenome (GOLD analysis project Ga0214473, IMG submission 203509) | Soil microbial communities from uranium-contaminated site in the Upper Colorado River Basin, Wyoming, United States - RVT98D197 | ecosystem: Environmental > Terrestrial > Soil > Contaminated >...
TGCAGGTTCCTATTTTTGAATTGAACAAGTTCAGTAGGACCAGGATTGCTTCTGACGACAAGACTCTTGCAGTTAGCGCAGGCTTCTAACACTGCCAGAGGCCCATCTTCAAGCAAGAAAGCCCGATTCACGCAGCCAGTCCTCAGTCCTCTTCATTCCCTCTTCCAATGCTATCCGCGGACGATAGCCCAACTTTGTCTGGGCTTTAGTGGTGGTATAGGTGGCGTTCTGCGTCCAGAAGCCAACGGCTCTTCGACTAATTTCAGGAGTTTTGCCAGTCAGTTGTGCAGCGACTTCCTGGAAAAGCGCTATTAACCATGCTTTCGGTTTAGAGATTGAAGACAGCGGCTCTCGGCCAAGCATCCTCGTGTAGTAGCCCAGAAAATCTTTCCACGATGTGTTGACGCCGTCGCTAACAATGAACGCTTCCCCCGAGGCTATATCATTTTGAGCGGCGAGGAGAATGGCATCTATCAGATTATCGATATAGACGTGGTTAGACATGCCGCTCCCAGCATCAATCATCTGCAGCTTGCCCGCTTTGATCATCTCCAGGAGCGCAACTGTCCAAAAGGAGGAACGCGGGCCATAAACATTTGCCGGTCGGATGATTACTACCGGCAATCTCTTCTTTTCCGCAAATCTGAGCGCTACTCGCTCGGCCTCTATCTTAGAATCGCAGTAGGGATCTCCAGAAGGTTGGTAAGGATCTTTCTCCTGAGTGCCTTTTTTGGGACTCACGCCGTAAACGCCTATAGAACTCAGATGAATAAACCGTATCACTCCGGCCTCCGCTGCCGCCTCGAGCACATTCCGCGTGCCTTCGACGTTCACCCTGTGAAACTCGTCCTGTTTTGCCGTGGGGTCATGAACCAAAGCGGCGCAATGAAAGACAATCTCACGGCCTCTCATTACTCGTCGAATCGCACCCAGATCGTTCACATGGCCCTGAACGATTTCCATTCCGAGCGATGCCAGCCGGTTAGCTTTCTCAACATTCCTTACCAAAGCTGCGACCTTGGCGCCCTCTTCCTCAACGAGGCGCTCGGCCAGTCGGCCTCCGATGAAGCCAGTCGCTCCAGTTACCAACACCCTGCTTTCTTTCAGCTCCATCGAGTCCAGGCTGATGGCCCCGCTCCCAGCTTTCCTTCGAGATGCCGCCGGTACTCGCTGGTGACAATGCTCAGACTCTGAGTCTCTATCGGGCTTGAGCTCAATTTACTTTGTGGTGGGTAGTAACTCCGCCGGCTCGTAGACCATGCCGCTTTTGACGATCCTGTAGATACGCCGCACGTTACGAATATCAGCCAGCGGATTCGCGTCAAGAATCAACAGATCGGCCAGCTTGCCTGCCGCAATTGAGCCCATTTCTCTGTCGCGACCGATCATTCGCGCCGCATTGATAGTAGCAGCCTGTAGTACTTGTTGCGGTGTTAATCCTGCGTCGACCATCAGCAGCAGTTCCAACCGACTGGCCAAGCCCAGCAGCACTCCAGAACCTGAATTGCCGGTATCCGAGCCCGCGATGACGAGGATGCCCGCATCCCAAACCTTCTTCGTGTTAGACCGCAAAACTGGGAGTCGCTCTCTCATGTAGTTGAGGTTGTTCCATTTCTCCTCCCACTGCTTCGCAGTAGCTGGATTCAACCCAACGTCGTAAACTTCTTTCGGGATCAGCCCTTGCTCGTCCAAAGCGGCCGCGCGTGCCGCCCATCCACTAAGGTTAGCGACTGATTCGAAGATGGCATGAGTCGGGATGTAGAAAGCATTATTCTTCTTCATCAAAGAGACGAACTCGTCGTCAACGGGATCTGAAAGGATGCCATGCACGAGCCCGTCAGCGCCGCTCCGCAACACTTCTTTGGCATATTTCAAAAGCGGCGCGTGGACGTAAGCCTTCAATCCATTTTTGTGCGCTTCGTCAATAATGGCCGTCATCACTTCGGGTTTGAGCATCGGCCAGGGTTGCTTCGATACATAGGTCAAATCACTGTAGACGAGTTTCACTGCATCAACGCCCGTGGCTTTGAGCTCACGCACGGCTATCCGAGCTTCATCCGGTGTGTCTGGAGTGTAGCCACCTTGAAATGAACCATGGCCACCCTTCGCTCCAAATTGACGCGCGACGGCAAAAAAGTGCGGATACGACGCTGTGTCTTCGGCCGCCAAACGCTTGAGCTCAGTGAAAGTTTTTAGATCGGAAAGCCCGGGAGCAAAGATTGACGTGAAGCCCCAGCCCAACATCGTTTTGAGATTTCTCTGGTAATCGGATTGGTCTCGCCGCGGAGTAAAAGCGCCATCATCAAGATGATTGTGCATGTCGGCGAGGCCGGGAATAACATACTTCCCGCGCGCGTCAATCTTCTCTGCCCCTCCTGGTATCTTCGTTGTGCTTCGTGTACCGACGTGGGTGACACGAGTTGCCTCGATTACGATCACTGCATCTTTGATCGGATGACCGGAGCCGTTGATGATGGTCGCTCCCGTGATCACCTTAATGCTGCTGCCCCTCTGCTCCGTTTGCGCTTGCCCTTCTGCTATCAACGAACTAAGCAGGAGGAGTGTGGTCAAAAAAGAAAACAGGCCCTTCATGATCGTCTTCTCCTTCCCGAAGTTGCTCACCACCTGGCGAAAGTTCAAGCCGCCGCGACCTGCGCCTCCGTCTTCCGGAGCCGATATGGTCCGAGTCGAGTCATCAATCCTGCTCCCAAGAGCGTTGCCAGCAGAAATACTCCCAGTAGCAGGCGGTATGAACCAGTCCGGTCGAAACCGATTCCCATTAGTAATGGACCGACGACTCCACCCATGGCAAAACTAATCAAGGCATAGCCGTAAATCTCACCATAAGCACGCAACCCAAAGTAACGACTCACCGCATAGGCAACGATGTCATTTTCGGCACCCATTCCCAGGCCAATCAGAAATGCGGCCACAAATGCCCATCCTCCCATTGCACCATTCCAAAGGAGGAAAATTCCTGACGCTGCGCCGAAGAAGAAAAGGACGGCCACATAAGAAGCGAGGAGGCGGTCAAGCAGATAGCCACTCGCGACCCGTCCCAGAATGACGGCGCCGCCGAGGACGGAAGTGGCAAGCGCGGCAGTCCGGTGAGAAATGCCGCGATCGGTAAGCATCGGCACCAGGTGAATTAAACAGCCAACCACGCTGATCCCAATCAGGAAAAAGGCCACGAACAAAAGCCAAAAGGTCCTGGTGCGCAAGGCTTCGCTGCTCGTCATCCCTTGAGCCTCGCGTCTCTGGGGTTCCCCCTCGTAGGCGACTGTTTCACCATCTGGCAGCAATCCCATCATCTGTGGCTTCTCAACGAGAAAAAGACCAACCACCGGAACGGTTACGATCATCACCGTGAGTCCCAGGATGCTATAGGCACCGCGCCACCCTGCGGCAGCTATCAACGCATAGGCGAGGGATGGCATAAGGAACGTACTCGACCCGACTCCGATGGCGGCCAGCCCGAGGGCGAGGCCGCGTCTTTTGTCAAACCAGTGGGAGATCACGCCAGAGTAGGGCACCAGCGACGACCCGCCGCCCACGAGTCCCATCAGGATGTAAATGGCGTAGAAGTGCCACAGATTGCCGGAAAGAAACTGAAAAGATAGCAAGCTGAAGCCAAAGATCAGGACCGAAGGAACAATCACCTTACGAGCCCCGAAGCGATCGACTAGACGACCCATAACCGGGGTTGCGGCGCAATAGACTATTAGCGAGAGGGAGTAGGCCAGAGAGATTTCAGTTCGGCTCCAACGAAACTCCTGGCTGAGCGGAGTGGAGAACACTCCAAAGGTAAAGCTGATTACCGCACCGTAGCCCATGAAGAGTCCGATTCCTGCAATCACTACGACCCACCAGCCGTAGAAGATCTTCCCGCCTTGTGGCTGCGCTTTTTTCATTTTGTTGCTCGCGCGACAAGCCAGTCGCAGCCAATCAAAGCACGAAGCATGGACGCACCAGCTCTTAGACAGATGGCGCGCACTTTCAACGCCACCGAACCAGGAAGACTATCGGGTTGCGGTCGCACCCCGAATGATGTTGGCATGGGTTCGAGAATCAAAGCTCGCGGGGACGAGCAAAGACGCGATCAATCATCGGTTCGAAGTGTTCCAGCGGTAAGGCGCGATAACCCGGGTCAAATGAAGTCTGATCCCAGGCGTCAGAGAACTTGCACGCCAGTTTATACCAGGGCCGATCAGCATATTGCCGGCGCGCCTCCGGATCTTTGCCAATGAACGAATAGATGTAGCGGCCCTGAAAATCTTGATGAGTGCGCACTATCTCATAGGTCTCCGGGGTGACATAAGGTTTGAGGATCTCAGCGCTGATGGCCCCATGATTCGCGTCGGATATTGCCTTTCCGATGTCGTGACATAACGATGCCACAATCATCTCCTCACTGGCTCCGTCGTGCTCCGCTCGTGTGGCGGTCTGCAGCGAATGCACGAGTTGATCCACGGGGAACCCATCCACGTGCTGCTCCAGCTGGCAGAGCAAAGACTTGATCATTTGAGGCATTGCCGCCTGGCGCTCGATGAGCCCCTTGCCGATAATCGCTATGTCCTCAGAGCCCGCGCGTAACTGATCCATTCTCGTAAAGGCCATGATCATTCCTCCTACAGAGTAGATCCGGTAGCCATTCAGGCGCTGCCGTTGTTGTCGCTTATTTTATGCTGCGTGAATCGTGTACCTGCTGATCGTTTCTTCGTTAAGCTCGACTCCCAATCCTGGTCCTTTTGGAATCTCGACATATCCATCGTCCGAGATCCTAATCGGCGCCTTCAAAAAAACATCTCTGATCTCAGGGGTCCAAACTGGTGGTTCCATCAAGTATTCAAAATAAGGACAATTCGGGATCGCGCCCGTCACCTGCAAGTTGGCTGCTACCCAGAGCCCACCAATTCCACCTGTATGAAGAATGCACTGCTTACTGGCCGCTTCAGCGAGTGCGGAGATCTTTCGACATTCAAGGATTCCGCCACACCAGTGCGGATCAGGCTGCACTATGTCATACACGCCGTCCTCGAGGAAATCTCGAAAACGATGAATACCCCATTCCAGTTCTCCTCCGGCGATCGGAATATCTGCCTGTCGCGCGAGTTCTGCTAGTCCTCTGAGATCATCTTTGGGAAGTGGCTCCTCCAGCCAGACAACGTTCAGTTGGTCCAATTCCCTGGCCATCCAGAGCGCCGTTCGGAATGACCAAAACGGTGGCTCCGTTGCCCACGCTTGATTGGCATCAACCATGATCTCCATCTCGTCTCCGACTGCGTCCCTGACTTCCCTAATGACATTCAGATCCTCCCTGGGATCCAATCGGTGCGCCCTGAGCTTGATGGCCCTGAAACCCTGAGCAAGATAGCTGCGGGCGTCCTCGGCGTGCTCCGCGGGAGACTTGAGCTGCACGGTTGAAACATAGGCTTTGACTCGATGCTGACTTCCCCCCAGCAACCTGTAAACCGGTTGACCACAGGCCTGCCCGATCACATCCCACAGCGCGATCTCGATCGCCCACGGCTTGGGTCCGATGAATGCTGCATAGCGCAACTTGCTTACGATTCTCTCGATCTCAAATGGGTCGGCGCCAATGAGAATTGACTTGAGGTAACTGATCTGTGAACCGGTCACGCCCATCACGTGCTGGGGCGTCAGTTCAATAGCACTACCCACTTGGCCTTCGTCGGTGTAGATTCTAACCAGCGCAAGAGGAAAGGAGCGGTATGCGGCTGAAGGATCCCAGGCCGGGCGTAGAGGAGCCTCCAGGGGGATCTCCAGACTCAGGAATTTGACATCTGTCACCTTCATTTCCGGCAGCCTTTAAACATTGCCCAGCGACCAACTTGGCATCTCTTCCACAGTCCCACGCGTCTGGTAAGGATATCTGTTCCACATCTCTTCATCGACCAGCACTCCCAAACCTGGCCCATTAGGCACTGCCATTGTTCCGTCACGTATCGCAGATGGCGAGAGGATTGGTTCTTTGAGCATTTCCCGCCACACCCGATCGAAAGTAAACGTGTACTCAAGCATCCAGAGGTTGTTTATCGACGCGCCCAGATGAAGATTTGCGGCGAGAGCTAGTGGGCCGGCGGCTGAATGCGGCACCACCGGCACACCGAAGGTCTCCGCTAAAGCGGCAATTCTCCGGCATTCCGAGATTCCCCCAGAGATGGCCGCATCAGGTTGAATCACGTCTGCTCGCCGGTGAATCAGACAATCCTGAAAATCCTGCGTCAGAAAAAGGTGTTCTCCGTAAGCAATTGGCACCGGCGAATTCTGAACCAGGTGAGCAATCCCCTCTCGATTGTGCTGAGGGATCGGCTCCTCAAAGAAGCGTATGCCCAGATCCGCCAGCGCGTGGGCAATTTCCAGTGCCGTTCGCACTGTGTAGTGCTCGCCCCCATCCACCATCATTTGAACGTCATCGCGGAGTAACTTTCGCAGGGCGCGTAGTGTTTCTAAATCGCGTCTAAAATCGAGGCCCAGTCGGACCTTGACGGCGCGGACTCCGCGACTGAGACAAGGCTCCAATAACTGGAGATGAACTTCTGGTGGCCCCTCTTCCAGCACTGTGCTGGAGGCATACACTGGAATCTGATCCCGCAACCGTCCGCACAACCGACTCACCGATTCGCCTTTGGTCTTGCCAACTAGATCCCAGAGCGCGATCTCGACCCCGCTAATGGCTTGAATAGCTATTCCTTGATCGCCTAGGCGTCTGCGAGTCCAGCCTCGCAGTTTGAGGATCAGCCGCTCAAGGTCCAAAGGATCTTCTCCCAGGAGAAGTGGACTCAGCGCCTCCTCTATGATTGCTTGTACGCTAAGTGGATAGTTACATCCGTAGCTATCGCACACCTCACCATACCCGGTGACCGAGTCCTCGGTTTCGACTCGCACGAATAGGTGGTAGAGCGGACGCTCAAACAGGTATACCGGCTGTTCGACAACGTGAGTAATGGGTACTGCTTTAAGCGATACAATCTTCATCGTGTTATCGAAAGCTCAGGAGAATATCTCTTTTATCCTCACTTCCCTTCCTGGAGCAATTCCACCGGATCATGTTCGATGCCTCCCTTAATGACCCGGTAAATGCGTCGCACGTTGCCAATATCTGAGAGGGGATTCGCCTCCAGGATCAACAGATCGGCCAGCTTACCTGGCTCAACCGTCCCGAGATCTTTTTCTCGGCCGATCATCTGTGCGGCATTAATAGTCGCAGCTTGAAGTGCCTCCAGAGGTGTAAGGCCCGCTTCGACCAGAAGCGTCAACTCTAATTGGCTCGCAAGTCCCAGCACTATTCCAGTGCCTGAGCCGGCGCTGGAGGTATCCGAACCAAGCACAACCAGAATCCCCGCATCCTGGAGCCTCTTCAAGTTCGCCCTTAAGACAGGGAGATTGGCTTTGGCAATTGAGAGGTTATTCCATCTTGCCTCCCACTCCTTTACTCTCGTTGGATTCACGCCCAACTCAAAAACTTCTTTCGACACTATCCCGCGATCGTCGAACGCGGCCTCGCGTCGAGCCCAATCTCCAGTATCAGCGACTGACTCAAAGATTGCGTGTGTTGTGATGTAGACCGCATGATTCTTCTTCATTAGAGAGACGAACTCGTCATCAACCGGTTCCGAGATAATGCCGTGCACCAGTCCATCAGCGCCCGCCTGCAGGACTTCTTTGGCATACTTCAGAACAGGAGCGTGAACATAAGCCTTAAGCCCCTGTTTATGGGCTTCGTCGATGATTGCCGCGACCACCTCCGATTTGAGCATCGGCCGTGGCTGGTTCGTGACGTAGCTCAAATCGTCGTAAACGATCTTTACGGCATCTACGCTCGCAGCTTTAAGTTCGCGCACCTGCCTTCGCGCCTCATCCGGTGATTCGGGTGTGTAGGCTCCAAGAGACGCGCCATGTCCGCCTCTCGCTGCAAATCGGACACCTACTCCGAAAAAATGTGGATAGAGAGCAGTATCCGCCGTTGCTAAACTCTTAAGATCAGCGAACGATTTCAGATCTGGAATCCCCTGATCGAAGACCGTGGTGAATCCCCAGCCAAGCATTAGCGCAAGGTTCTTTCTAAAATTGGAAGGTCCTTCGCTTAAACTAAAAGTACCGTCGCCTAAGTGATTGTGCATGTCAGCCAGTCCCGGAATCACATATTTACCTCGCGCGTCAATCGTCGCCGCTCCTCGCGGGAGGTGCGTTCTGCTTCTTGGACCAACCCGCTTAATGCGCGCGCCCTCGATGAGGATGACGGCATTCTTAAGCGGAGCCCGACGGGTTCCATCGATCAACGTGACGCCAGTAATGACTTTTACATTCTTCGCTTGTCCGCTCGCCATGGCCGCGGCGAGCAAGAACATGGTGAAGAGGCTGAACAGAGACTTCATGGAGCTTCCCTTTTACCGAGTTAGATCTAAATAACTTGATGGTGGCAATAGGAGGTATTGTGAATAGGAGTACGCAACTACCTGAACTCGACTGCTGTCGTTGCGAGCAACATTGGCGGATGGGGACGCGCTACCGCCATTCCAGTCTCTCAACCGGCGACCGCCCCGACCTACTTTGTCCGATACCCACGGCTTGCTTGTCTTTATTGCTTGTCAATGCGGCGCTCTTGAATTATCGAATCCCGCGCCCTCAACGCCCATTTCGAGGCCTAAAAAGACATGAGTTTCACATTGTGAGATGCCATATTATATATCAAACCCGGCTTGGCACGTCAATGTTTTCAGTTTTTGGCGAAAAAGCTGTGTATTATTGGGGCGAATGCACTCAAACTGATGGGTTGAGCCTACGTGGCGAACGGTGTTGGGATAGACAGCCTTTGACCTAACTCTTTGAGATCTGCAACCAATTTAGTCCAAAGAGGTATGCCATTAAGCTTTCGCTCCTCATGCATGAGAAATCCCCTTTCGCCTGGGAGGTAGATGCGATCGACCCCTTGAAGTCGTTCCGAACTTTTGACATGCCCAATCATCTCATCCACCCGACTCTTAAATTCTTCGAGAGCGATGAAGCGGCCGATATCGAGCACGAAAAAACTGTGGCAGATGTCCAGGGGTCGGGACATATCTCGGCCAAAGCCTCCGACGGAGACACTGAAGAGGCCGCCGCTCAGGATGCCGGTCAAGCAATCGACAATTAACCCCAGGCCGTAGCCCTTATGTTTGCCAAAAGGGAGAAGCACGCCGCCGGCGAAGAGTGCTTGCGGATCATCAGTTGGATTGCCGATTCGATCGATCATCCAATCGGTGGGGATCCGCTCGCCCCTTTGCGCCGCCAGAAAGATCTTTGCCGCAGCTGACGCACCAATGGCTGCATCAAACACGATGGGACGCTCTTTCCCTGCGGGCAATGCTACCGCCATCGCATTGCTTCCAATGACTTTGGATTTCCCTCCCCACGCTGCAATAGCCGGTCCAGCATTAGTGAGGGCCACCCCGATCATATTGCGCGCGAGGCTCTTCGTGGCATAGAATCCAGCCATTCCGAAGTGATTGCTGTTTCGAACACTTACAAAGCTGAGACCAAACTCGCGGGCACGATCGAGCGCCAGATTCATTGCACCATCGGCGATTACCGCTCCGATGCCATGCCCACCATCCAGCAACATGGTCGGACCGTTGTCGCTGACCACTTCCAGCCGAGCATCGACTCTAATGCCACCCGCTTCCAGCATGGCAGCATACATCGGCAGCACGAGAATGCCGTGTGAATCAACTCCTCGCAGACTAGCCTCGATGACCACTTCTGCCCAAACATCGGCGTCCTTCATAGAGACACCAAGCTGCGTGAGCACTGAAATGCAAAATCTCCGTAAGGCTTGGTCGCTTACCCGGATGTGGTTGTCTTTGCTCACTAATTCAACCCAGGTTAACTTGTACTCTGCCCGGTCCTGATTCAAATCACAACGCGAAAAATGTGTTCGGAAAGTAACGCGGCAGCCAGGCCCCCTTCAATTCGCCGACAACTGCACATTCAGCACTCCCAGATTCGCAGGTACCTGGTGGCTACTTTTCTTCGGCCGAGATTATCACGCCTCATCGAGTGAGGACCGGACAACCAACAATCCGTTCTAGTTCGACCCCTTTTAAAGTCTGAGCAAGCAGTTCCGCTCATACGGTTTGGTGAGGTATCAGAATCTCAGGTGTTGACGGGTTAACGCTCTTCAAGGCAGCCAAACTCCAAGAGCTCGTTAATAATTTTCTCATCTACCGCGGAAGTCGAGGTGCGGTCGATATTAAAGTCGCTGGACCCTTTGCCGAGAGGTTCAAAAGCCAAGTTCAAACGTGAACAGACGATGGAACAACAGGTCCGCTTTCTTAGCGAGACTTCTCCTCAAAATCTTTCCTGCTAGCGGCTTTGTGATGGTCCACGATTTCAACCACCATCTTGATTTCGACGGCGATGTTAAAGGGAAGTTCCGCGCCACCAATTGCCATACGCGAATGCTTTCCAGCTTCTCCGAAGATATCGAGCATGCAATCAGAGAAGCCGTTTAGAACCTTCGACTGCTCAACGAAGCCTGGCGCGCTATTGACCACCCCAAACACATCCACAATCCGCGACACCTCGTCGAGGCTTCCAAGGGCTTGGCGGACGGTTTGCAGCAGGTTTAAAGCGGTGAGTTGGGCCGCGGCGTAGCCCTCCTCTACTGTTAGGTTCTTGCCAACCTTGCCTTTGTATCGGAAATCAGTGCGGCCCCAACGCGGCGCATGGCCGGAGAGAAAGAGAAGATTCCCGGATCTTCGCCAATACAAGTATGATGACTCCGCCGGAATCAGCACTACAGGAGGGATCGCGTCACCCAACTTGAGGAATTTTTCTTCAAAAGTCATTTATTTTTCGAGGTTGTTCACTGTAGCATCGTGGGACAATCGACAGCAAGGGAACGAATTGGTCCCAACAGAGGGGTTCACCCCATACGCGCGTGGCCAATTTGTGTCTCGAATGAACAGCACATGAAGTATAAGGAACCGTAAGGAATGGGAAAGAATGTAAAATCGTCGAAAATTCTTGGTGGCTGCCGTATAGAGTTCGGTGTCGGGCATTGGGCCATGCAGATCAGTCATGGATTTTTGAGGAGTCCCGAAGGACAGGAACCTGACGCGGACTGTAAATGCTGAGCAACGGCTGGCCCTTATTCACCAGTTTGCCGGTGAAGTCGACATAGATGTTTTCGATCCAGCCCTCGATCTTGGGATTGATGCGCGTGATTTTTGTTTCATCGAAGGCGGCTCGACCGACTGCGCGTGCAGCGACTTTGAAATCTCTCGGTTGAGG
>Ga0214473_10009827_pt1 | contig 11295 bp, 11 predicted proteins | sample RVTome_7_FD_203509 | JGI IMG/M metagenome (GOLD analysis project Ga0214473, IMG submission 203509) | Soil microbial communities from uranium-contaminated site in the Upper Colorado River Basin, Wyoming, United States - RVT98D197 | ecosystem: Environmental > Terrestrial > Soil > Contaminated >...
CGCGCGCAGGCGCGCCGACGCCGCGCGCGGGTTGTGGGCGATCTCCTCGGCGGTCGGGCGCACGGCCTTCTTCGAGAGCGAACGCAGCTCGGGCTCGCGCCCGCAGACGCAGATCGGGAAGTCGGGTGGACAGGTGCACCCGCGCTCGCGCTCGCGCATGAAGCGCTTGACGATGCGGTCCTCGAGCGAGTGGAAGCTGATCACCGCGAGTCGGCCGCCGGGGCGCAGCATCGCGGTCGCCGAGGGCAGCGCGGCCTCGAGCGCCCCCAGCTCGTCGTTGACGGCGATGCGGAGCGCCTGGAAGACGCGCTTGGCGGGATGCCCCTCGCCGAACCGCGCGGGCGCCGGGATCGCCGCGCGGATCGTCTCGACGAGCTCGCTCGTCCGCTCGAACGGCTGCTCGCGCCGGCGCCGCCCGATCGCGCGCGCGATCTGCTGCGCGTCCCGCTCCTCGCCGTAGCGGCGGAAGATCTGCTCGAGCTCGCGCTCCGAGGACTCGTTGACGAGCTCGCGTGCCGAGAGGTCGGCCGACGGGTCCATGCGCATGTCGAGCGGCGCGTCGGCGGCGTACGAGAACCCGCGCTCCGGCCGATCGATCTGCATCGACGAAACGCCGAGGTCGAGCAGGATCGCGTCCGCGCGCACCCCGTTGTCAGCGAGCTGGCGCAGGACGACGGAGAAGTCGCCCCGCAGCAGCCGCGCCTGGACTCCCGCACGCCGCCGGAACCGTTCGAAGTAGGGGCGGACGCTCGGGTCGCGGTCGACGGCGATCAGCTTGCCGCTGCCTCGCAGCCCCTCCGCGAGGATCGCGGCGTGCCCGCCCGCGCCGAAGGTGGCGTCGACGACCGTCTCGCCCGGGCGCACGGCCAGCAGCCGCCGCACTTCCTCGCCGAGAACGGGGACGTGGTCAGTCTCGTTTGGCTGCAAGACGCTCGGCAACATGCTGCGCGCTCCCTTCGACTTGCTTCAGGTGCTCGCGCCAGGCGGCGCGGTCCCAGATCTCCAGGTGGTCGTGGACGCCCGCGACGACGACCTCCCGGCCGAGCCGGGCGTGCTCGATCAGCGCGGGCGGGACGCTGATTCGCCCCTGCTTGTCGGGCTCGGCCTCGGCCGCGCCGGAGAAGAAGTAGCGGTTCATCAGCCGCGTTTCCTCGAGCAGCGGGTCGAGCTCCGCGAGCCGGCCGGCGACGAGGCCGTCCCACTGCTCCCGGGCGAAGAGGTACAGGCACCCGTCGAGCCCGCGCGTGACCACGCCCCCGTCCACGAAGGAATCGCGGAACTTGGCGGGAAGCGTGAGGCGGTTCTTGTCATCGATCGTGTGCGCGTATTCGCCGAGGAGCATGGGCTGGGGCCTCGTGGTTGATCTCCACTTTGCCCCACTCTAAACCACAGCCCCCCACTTGGCAACCCCTCCGAAGGGTGAGGGGCTACACGGAGGTCAGCTGCCCCTCGTAGGGGCCCCGGCCGGTCATCGCGGCCGCCCCGGCGCGGGAAGCGAGGCCGAGGGCGGCCTCGCGGTCGAGCCCGTTCGCGAGGCCGTAGGTCAGCGCGGCGGCGAAGGAGTCCCCCGCCCCGTAGGCGTCGGACACCGGGGCGGGGAGCGGCGCCGCCCGGTAGGGGCCGCCCGGCTGCGTCCAGCCCCCCAGGGGCCCCGCGGTGGACACGACGAGCCGCGGAGGCGGCTCGAGGTCGCCCGGGTGGTACTGCTCGCCGAGGTCCTCCCCGCTCCCCACGAGCGCGTCGAGCTCGACCCCCGCCCGGAGCAGCGTCGCGAGCTCCCGCGAGGTCGCGACGAGCACCCGGGCCCGGCGCGCCGCCTCGAGCGCGCTGACGTCGCCCGCGGTGTAGTAGACGCCGTCGGCGCGGCCGAGCTCCAGCCACGGGAGGTGGTGGCTCGTGCTCGGGTGGAGCTTCTCGCCGAGCACGGTGATCGTCCGCTCGCCGTTGTCGTCGACGAACGTAAACGCGCGCCGGGTCGGCCGCGAGACGAACTCGGCCTCGACCTGGACGCCCAGCGCGGTCAACTGCTCGTACGCGCGCCGCCCGAGCACGTCGTCCCCGAGCAGGGTGTAGAAGGTGGCCGACCCGTTGAGCTTCGCGAGCTGCACGGCCGCGACCGCTCCGCCGCCCCCCGCCTCCTCCCAGCTCTCGTAGGCGCTCACGATCTCCCCGGGCTCCGGGACTCGCTCGACCCGGGCAAACTGCACCCACTCGACGTGGCCGACCACGGCGACGTTCATCGAGGCGCAGTCTCACATTTGAGCGCGGCCGGGCGTTTCAAGACGATGATGGAAGCCGTGGCGACGATCCCCCCGTTCGAGCGCTTCTACGTCGAGCACCGCGACGGGGTGTTCGGCTTCCTCGTACGGCGCGTGGGCCGCGACCGCGCGGAGGATGCCTTCCAGGAGACGTTCCTCCGCGCGCTCCGGAGCTACCAGTCGCTCTCGCACGCGGGGAACCTTCGCGCGTGGGTGTTCACGATCGCCGCGCGGGTCGCCGTCGACGACTTCCGCAAGCGGCGCCCGACGACGGCGGAGCCCGAGCCGGCGGCCGAGGACTCCAGGCCGGCCTACGCCGAGCTCGAGCACCTCGCCGACGGCCTGCCGCCGAAGGAGCGGGCGGCCGTCGTGCTGCGCTACGGCTACGACCTCGAATACGCGGACATCGCGCTCGCGCTCGGCTCGAGCGAGGACGCGGCGCGCCAGGCGACCTCCTCCGGTGTCCGCAGGCTCCGACGAAAGGGTGTGACGCTGTGAAGGTCTCCGACGATCTCGACCGCCGCTTCCGAGAGCGCGCCGCCTTCGAGGGCTCGCTCGACGTTGCCTACGACCTCGTCGACTCGCCGATCGGCGCGCTGCTCGTCGCGGTGACCGAGCGCGGCCTGTGCCGCATCGGGTTCGACGCGGAGCCCGAGCGCGATCTCGACCCGCTCGCGCGACTGTTCGGCGCGAAGGCGCTACGTGCGCCGAAGGCCGTCGACGAGCCGCGGCGCGAGCTGAGCGAGTACTTCGAGGGAACCCGCACGGCGTTCGAGGTGCCGATCGACGTCCGCTTCGACGCGTTCCGGCTCCGCGTGATGGACGAGCTCGCCCGCGTTCCCTACGGCGAGGTGACGACGTACGGCGCGCTCGCCGCCCGGGCCGGGAACCCGCGGGCCGCGCGGGCGGTGGGGACGTTCATGAACCGCAATCCGATCCCGATCGTCCTCCCTTGCCACCGGGTCGTCGGGGCCAACGGGAGCCTCGTCGGGTACGGCGGCGGGCTCGAGCGCAAGGAACGGCTCCTGCAACTCGAAGGCGCATCGCTTTCGTTGCGCTGATCGAGCGGTCACTCGAACGAGTGAATCGGGGGCGCCGGATCAAGTTCCAGCGCCGATCATCCTCTCAAGCACTGCGGCATGAGCGCCCTCCCCAACACCGGGCCTTCCGACGACGAGCTGACGCGGCGAATCCGCGCCGGTGACGGCTCCGCGTTCGACGAGCTCTACCGGCGCTATGCGGCTCCGCTCACCGCCTACGCCGGCCGGATCCTGCGCGACCGCACGGCGGGCGAGGACGTCGCGCAGACGGCGCTCATGAACGCGTACCAGGCGCTCGGCCGCGGCAGCGCGCCGGAGCACGCGCGCGCCTGGCTCTACCGGATCGCCCGGAACGCGGCGCTCGAGTCGCAGGCAAAGCGAGGCGACGTCGTCCAGCTCGCCGACGACCGGGTGTCGACCGAAGACCAGCTCGGCGTGCGCGCCGAGCTCGTCGCCGCGGTGCGCACGCTGCCCGAGCGCCAGCGGGCCGTCTTCGTGCTCCGCGAGCTGCAGGGGCTTCGCATCGGCGAGATCGCGGCGCAGCTCGGGCTCGAGACGGAGCAGGTCGAGCAGGCGCTCTTCGCGGCACGGAACAAGCTCGCGGAGCACCTGGCCTTCGGCGATCGTCTCGACTGCGCGACCGTGCGCGACCTCGACGCCGCGCGCCTCGGCCGCGCGGAGAAGCGCGCCGTGAAGAGTCACCTCCGCACGTGCTCCTCGTGCCGCTCGGCGCGCGGACGCTCGGGCCTGGGGCTCGTCACGGTGCCGCTCGAGTGGCTGCGCCAGGTCCTGCTCGGGCTGCTCGGGGGCGGCGCGGCGAAGGCCGCGGCGGTCGTCGCAACGGTGGCCGTCGTCGCGTCGTTGCCGTCGGTCACCCGCCAGCGCGTCGAGCTTCCGCCGGCGAAGACGCCTGTGCCCGCGGCCAGGCCCGTGCGCGCAGCGCCAGTCGTCCACGGCGAGCCGCGCACACCGACGTCGAACCCGAAGCCGGTCGTGCACGCCGCACTCGTCCGGGTCGTCACGCCGTACCGAAGGCCGGCGCCCACCGAGGAGCCGACCGTCGCCGTCCGCACGCGACAGGCCCCGCCGCCGGCCGAGCCTGCCCCCGCACCGGCGCGCGAGCCCATTGCCGAAGCGCCCGCTCCCACTCCCACGCGCGAGCCGGTCCGCACGCCCATCGCCGTGGTGGAGGAGCGCACGGCCCCTGACACGCAGCCGGTGGCCCGCCGGCGCTAACGCACGGGCGTGTGCTGGGTCCGCGCGGCGAGATCGGTTGCCCGCTCGAGCATGTCGAGCGCTTCGACGTCGCGCCCTGACTCGCGGAGAACCTTCGCGCAGCGGCGCGAGGCCTCTGCGGCTTCGCGCCAGCTCGCGCTCGCCTCGAGGATGACGATCGCCTTCTGGAATGCGTCGATCGCCGCCTCAACGTCGTGTTCGAGGGCAAAACCTTCCGCGAGCGCCAACCACGCGGTCCCCTGCTCACCGGCGTGGTGCTCGCCGAGCAGCTCGATCGCCGCCTGTGCCTGCGCGACCGCTTCGGCGCCCCGCCCGAGCTGCGCGAGCATGCGGGCGCGCTCAACCTCGAGGTGCGCCAGATCCGTCGCGTCCGCTGCGTCCCCGAACATCCGCTCCGCCTGCTCGAGGTGGACGAGCGCGTCCTCTGCCTTCCCTTGAGATCCGAGGATCCAGGCGACCATCACATACGCGCGCGCGAGGTGCAGTGTGTCGTCGGTCGCCTCGAGCAGCGCGATCGCGCGTCGTGCGTACTCGAGCGCCTCGAGGGACCTGCCCCCGAGCCCCGTCAGGCGCGCCAGCGACCAGTAGAGGCGAATGCGCGTGTAGACGTCGGCCGAGTCTCCCGCGCGTTCGATCGCGTCCGTCAGCACGTCGGCCGCACGGCCGAGCTCGTCCGCATCCACGAGTGCGGAGCTCAGATTGCTTGCGTAACGGGCGTAGGTGGTCGTGTTCGCCGGCTCGGTCTCCGCGGTCTCCTGTAGGCACCGCTCGAAGAGCTCGATCGCGCGCTCCAGCTCGCCGACCGCCGCGTACGAGCGACCGAGAATGCCGAACACGTCAGGACGGAGAGCCGCGGCCAGCGCACCGCCGGCGATCGCCTCTTCCAGCTGCGTGATCGCATCGCCGTGATGGCCGAGCTGGTGGGCGACGAGGCCGAGACCGATACGCGCACGGGTCGCAGACCGCTCGTCGCCGGCGGCGAGCGAGTCGACGAGCACGGCATCGAACGCCGCGCGGGCATTCTCCGGCTCGACGTCGAGCCGCAAGGTCAGCTCGGCGTCGGCGAGTCGAAGCTCGCGCTCGTCGGCATCGCTGACCTCCGAGCCCGTCTCGAGATACTCCACCGTCACGCCGAGCTTCGGCGCGAGCAGTCGCAGCGCCTTCACCGACGGACGCCGCGCATTCGCCTCGATCCGCGAGACGTACGCATACGACACCCCTGGGGTCGCCAGCTCGCGCTGTGAGAGCCCGCGCTCGCGGCGGAGCCGCCGGAGCCGTTCCCCGATCGTCTCCTCCGGTCCGCTGCGTCGACCCCTGCCCAAGACCGCCTCATCATTCCCCCCGCCCCGCCGAATGTCAAAGGGGGTCGCGGCCGACGACAAAAGTGGTCTCTTCGGCGATGATCCGTGACTTCGGGGTGCGATCCCCTTCCTCCGCTGTGAAAGGAGGTGAACATGATCCGCGCTCTGCTCTTGAGCCTCATGACCGGCGTAGCCATGGTGGCTGCCGCCGTCTCCGGCTTCCCCTGGCCGCCGAACTAGGCCGTCACGGCAGGTGGCGGCGGCCTTCTGCCATCGAGTCGTTGCCCCAGCCGCTAAGAGCGTCGCCGGCTCCCGCGATCCGTTACGAGCGCAGGAGCCGGTACCCCACGCCCCAAACGTTCAGCACGTACGGCCCGCCGCCCCCCGCGCCCAGCTTCCGCCGCAGTCGCGACGCGTGCGAGTCGAGCGTGCGAGTGCGCGCGCTCGGGGAGCGGAAGCCCCACACGTCGCGGAGCAGCTCCTGCTTCGGGAAGACGCGCTGGGGGTCCTCCGCGAGCTTCGCGAGCAGCTCGAACTCCTTGCCCGACAGCACCACCGACGTGCCACGCACCGCGACGCGCCGCGTGCGCCGGTCGACCACGACCTCACCCGCCTCCAGCACGTCGCTGTACGGCCGCACCCGGCGCAGCACCGCACGGATTCGCGCGAGCAGCTCGTCGTAGACGAACGGCTTCGGCACGTAGTCGTCGCAGCCGCGGTCGAACGCGCGCACGCGGTCGACGGCGTCGGCGTCGGGTTGGCCCAAGAGAATCAGGGGGACGTCGCGGTTCCAGCAGCGGCCGGGCTCGCCCTCGCGCAGGCGGCGGCAGAGCTCGAGGCCTGTGGCGTCAGGGAGATGGGTGCCGACGAGGACGAGGTCCGGCCGCGCGCGCTCGGCGAGCTCGAGCGCCTCGCCGCACGCGCCTGCGCCCACGACCTCGAACCCGTCCTGCGCGAGTTGACGCTCGAGGAATCCGCGCGTCTCGTGCTCCGACTCGGCGAGGAGGAGGGCCGCAGACATCGCGGCGACGCTAGCATCGGCTTCCGAGGCGGTCGAGATGTCCTTTCTCGCAACTTTGCGACGGTTCATCGACAACCGTCCGCTGCGAACGGCGCTCGTCGCGGCGGTGGTCGTTCCGGCATACGCGCACGCGGCGACACCGGGCTGGCAGCGCGGCGAGTCGCTCCCGCTGCCGCGAACCGAGGTCGCCGCCGCGCGCAGCGGCAGCGAGGTCGTCGTCGTGGGCGGGTACGTCGCGTCGGGGGACTCCTCCGCGCAGGCCGACGCGTACGCGCCGGCGACGCGACGCTGGCGGCGGCTGCCCGACCTGCCCGTCGCCGTCAACCACGCGATGGCCGCGACCTGGCGCGGCAAGGCCGTCGTCGCCGGCGGCTACGTCGGGCGGAACGTGCCGAGCGACCGCGCGTTCGTGCTCGAGAACGGCCGCTGGCGCGAGCTCGCGCGACTGCCCGCAGGACGCGCCGCCGGAGGCGCCGCGGTGATCGGCGACACGCTCTACGTGATCGGCGGGATCGGCCCCACCGGCCTGACGCGCGTGTCGTACGCGCTCGACCTTCGGCGTAACCGCTGGCGGCAGATCCCCGGCCCGACGCCGCGGGAGCACCTCGCCGTGACCGCGACGGGCGGCCGCGTGTACGCGCTCGCCGGACGCACAGCCGGGCTCGACACGAACCTGCGCGTGCTCGAGAGCTGGAAGCCGGGCACGCGCCGCTGGACCCGCCTTCTCCCCGTTCCGGTTGCGCGCGGCGGCACCGGCGCGACGGCGGTGGGACGCACGATCGTCTCGATCGGCGGCGAGGCGCCCGGCGGCACGATCGCGAGCGTGTACGCCTTCGACACGACGAGCAGGCGCTGGCGCAGGCTGCCCGACCTCCCCACGCCGCGTCACGGGCTCGGCGTCGTCGCGGCCGGACGGACCGTCTACGCGATCGCGGGCGGCACGCAGCCCGGCTTGACGACGAGCGGAGCGGTCGAGCACCTCACCCTCCCGTGATCCTGCACGCGAACGGGATCCGCTTCGAGGCGCTCCACGAGGGGCCGGAGGATGGCCCGCTCGTCCTGCTCCTGCACGGGTTCCCGGAGCTCGCGCGCTCCTGGCGCCACCAGTTGCCGGCGCTCGCGCGGGCCGGCTACCGCGCGGTCGCGCCGAACATGCGCGGCTACGACGGGACCGAGGCGCGCGGCCCGTACGACCTGCGCACGCTCGGCGGGGACGCGGCCGGGTTGATCGAGGCGCTCGGCCGCGACCGCGCGACGGTCGTCGGGCACGACTGGGGCGGCGTCGCCGCCTGGGCGGCCGCCCACCTGCACCGCGACCGCGTCGAGAGGCTCGTCGTCATGAACGCGCCGCACCCGCGCTTGATGCGCGAGGAGATGCTCGCGAGCGGCGCGCAGCGCAAGCGCTCGCGCTACGTCTTCCAGTTCCAGATCCCGTGGCTCCCGGAGCGGCAGCTCTCGAAGGACCACGCGGCCCGCGTCGCGCGCGCGCTCCGCGGCGGCTCGCACGTGCGCACGGCCTGGACGGACGACGAGCTCGAGCGCTACCGCGACGCGTTCGACGAGCCGCGGAAACTCAAGGGCCCGCTCGCCTACTACCGCACGGCGTTCAGGCACGCGCTGCTCCGCCGCGGCGCCGGCCTCGGCGGCCCGATCCAGGCGCCGACGCTCGTGCTCTGGGGCATGCGCGACCGCTTCCTCGCCCCCGGCTTCGCGGATCTCGAGCGGCTGCGCGCGCACGCGCCGAACGTCGAGGTCGTCCGGATCGAGGAGGCGGGCCACTACGTGCAGAACGAGGCGCCGGAGCGCGTGAACGACGAGCTGCTGCGCTGGCTCGCGGCCCAAAAACCTCCTTAGAGCCGGCCGCTCCGAACGACGCCCCAGAAGAGCCAGATCCCGAGCACCGTGGAGAGGAAGAAGCCGAGCACCGAGACGATGTGCAGGCCCAGGAGCTTCGGCCCGCTCTCCGCGAAGATCCCGATCAGGCTCGAGCCGACCAGGCCGCCGCTGACGACGAGCGCGATCACGAGCCGGTTGAAGACGACGTCGAGCCGGTGCATGAACTCGTCGAGCCCCTTGTGCACGAAGCCGACCTCGAACCGGCCGTCCCGCATCTCCTCGAGCACGTCGTGCAGCTGGTACGGCAGGTCGAGCGCCATCTCGCCCAGGCGCACGCCTTCCCGACGCGCGCGGCTCGCGATCCGTTCCGGCGTGAAGCGGTCGAGCAGCATCGCGCGCGCGTACGGCTTCGCGACCTCGAAGACGTTGAAGTCCGGGTAGAGCTCGACGCCGACCGAGGCGAGCGTCGCGATCGCGCGGTCGAGCAGCAGGTAGCGCGACGGCAGGTGCAGGTTCATCGAGTAGATGAGGTCGAACGTCTCGCGGATCACCTCGAGCGGGTCGATCTCCGCGAGGCTCGCGCCGTAGTAGCGGTAGTAGAGGTCGTTGAGCCGCGCGCGGAAGTCGTCCTCGCGCTCGGGGGGATAACGAACGCCGAGGTCGCCGAGGCGTTTCGGGAGCATGTCGACGCGCTCCTGCGCCACGTCGATGAACAGCCGTGTCAGCTTCGTCATGTCCTCGTCGGTGAGCCGGCCGACGGCGCCGAAGTCGACGAGCCCGATCGTGCCGTCCTCGAGCACGAGCACGTTCGCGGGGTGCGGGTCGCCGTGGAAGAAACCGTGCCGGAAGATCATCGCCATCCACGCGTCGCTCATCGTGTGCGCAACGAGGCGGCGGCGCTCGAGCGGCGTCTCGAGCGGCAGGTCGACGACCTGCAGGCCGTCGATGAACTCGAGCGTCAGCACACGGTTCCGCGAGTAGCTCCAGTAGACCCTGGGCACATGGATGCGCTCGTCGTCGCGGAAGTTTCGCCGGATCGTCTCGGCGTTCCGACCCTCGCGCGTGTAGTCCAGCTCGCGGCGGATCTGCTGCGCGAACTCGTCGACGAGCTCGCGCGCGTCGATGAAGTCGAGCGCGCGGACGCGCTCCTTGATCACGCGCGCGGCCTGGTAGAGGAGCGCCAGGTCGGCCTCGATCTGGCGCGGCGCGTCGGGCCGCTGCACCTTGACCGCGACGCGTTCGCCGTTCGGAAGCACCGCGCGGTGCACCTGGCCGATCGACGCCGCCGCGATCGGCTGCTCCTCGAACTCGAGGAAGAGCTTCTCGAGCTCGAGCCCGAGCTCGTCCTCGACCACCCCGCGCACGGCGGCGAACGGCACCGGCCGCACGTCGTCCTGGAGCCCGCGCAGCTCGGTGATGACGTCCGGCGGCACGACGTCGGGGCGCGTCGAGAGCAGCTGCCCGAACTTCACGAAGGTCGGCCCGAGCTCGTCGAGCATCTCGCGCAGGCGGACGCCGCGCGCCGAGCGCTCCTCGGCGTCGGGCGGCCGCTCCCCCCAGGGGAGCAGGTCGGTCAGCCGGTGACGTTCGAAGAAGTAGCCGAAGCCGTGCCGGACCGCGACCTGCGCGATCTCAGAGAGCCGGCCGAGATTCCGGGTCGCCGTCTGCGCCATCGCCGTCAAGTGTGACAGGAGGCGGCGCGGATTCGAGCAGGCGAATGCGGTGCTCGAGCTGAGCGACGCGCAGCTCCACGTCCTCGTGCTCGGACTGCGTCACGAAGCCGAGCTCGCGAAGGAGCGCGCTGACGTTCTCGGATGCGCGCTCGCCCGCCCGGCCACCCTCCTCGCGCGCCCACGCGACGAGCGCCTCGACGACGCTCCGAGCCGTGCTAGCGGGCTCGGCCATGGGGGCGCGTCTTGCGCCGCTGGCGCCGGCGTTCGCGCTTCGCCGCGGCCGCCCCGTCGCCGGACGGCCGGTCGGTCGGAGCGAGCAGCGGGATTTCGGGGACGGGCTCCTCGGCGGCCGCGTGGATCGCCTCCTCCGCGACGAGTTGGTCGTCCTCGGGCACGTCGGTCTCCTTGCGCTTCGCGTAGTCCGGCTCGCGCTCCTTCAGCCACGAGAGGAGCGGCACCGCGAGGAAGATCGACGAGTACGCACCGGATCCGATCCCGACGAGCAGCGCGAACGCGAAGTCCTTCAGCGTGTCGCCGCCGAAGAAGTACAGCGCTCCGATCGGCAGCAGCGTGATGAACGTCGTCGCGAGCGAGCGGCGGATCGTCTCCCACAGCGACACGTTGCCGATCTCGCGGAACGACGCGCGGCGCATCAACGGGATGTTCTCGCGCACGCGGTCGAGGATGATGATCGAGTCGTAGATCGAGTAGCCGAGCACGGTCAGGATCGCGGCCACGGTGGCCGTCGAGACCTCCAGCCCGAAGAGCGAGTAGATGCCGACTGCGATGAGCACGTCGTGCAGGAGCGCGGTGATCGTCGCGATCGAGAACTTCCACTGGAAGCGGACCCAGATGTACGCCACGACGAGGAGCAGCGAGAACACGACGGCCCACATCGCACTGCCCGCGATTTGGCTGCCGAAGCTCGCG
>Ga0214473_10009828_pt1 | contig 11294 bp, 12 predicted proteins | sample RVTome_7_FD_203509 | JGI IMG/M metagenome (GOLD analysis project Ga0214473, IMG submission 203509) | Soil microbial communities from uranium-contaminated site in the Upper Colorado River Basin, Wyoming, United States - RVT98D197 | ecosystem: Environmental > Terrestrial > Soil > Contaminated >...
CCCTCCCCCGCGCTCAACTACGAGATTCACCGGACGCGGCGGCAGCTCCACGAGCTGCGGGCGAACCCGGAGTACGACCAGGAGGCGGTCGACCGGCTCTACGCGAAGTGCGCGGCCTCGGTCGCGGAGTTCGAGCAGCGGAGCCGGACCGGCGAGAGCTACGTCGCGCCCGACCCGTACGAGATCGAGCTGTTCGAGGCGTGGGGCAACGTCGTCGACGAGCAGACCGGCGCCCTCCTCCACGAGAACGCCTGGTGGGCCTGGGCCGGCGACGAGGTGCTCCGGCCGGCGAGCCCGTGCCCCTTTTGGGACGGGACGCGCCCGTTCATCGTCGCGCCGCTGATCCGCGTCCCGGGCTCGACCGTCCACAAGGCGCTCGCCGACCACGCCGTCCCGATGTGGCGCGCGGCGAACGAGCTGGTCAACCTCCTCCTCGACGCGGCGATGCGTGGGACCTGGGGCGTCGGCCAGGTCCGGCCGGACATCATGGAGTCGCCCGAGGAGATCGCGGACGGTCTCCCGCAGGGGTACACCGCGGTCTTGAAGCCGAACGTCCCGCAGGGGCACAAGTTCTACGAGCGGGTCGACAACGGCGAGTCGTCCCCCGTCTCGCTCGACGGGCTCAACCGGATCGAGGCGTACATCAACGAGGCGCTCGCGACCCCGGACACGAAGCTCGGGCAGCTCCCGCCGCGCCAGGTGAAGGCGACCGAGATCGTCCAGGCGATGCAGGCGAGCGGATCGCTCTTCGAATCGATGGCCGCGCGGTTCGAGGACACCTTCCTGGAGCCGCTCTTCGAGAAGGCGTGGAAGCTGATCGTCCAGTACGCGGACGACTTCATCTTCGAGGAGATGGTCCAGCTCCTCGGCCCTCGGATCACCCTCCAGCTCGCCGGGATGTCGCCGCAGGAGCGGTGGGCGCTCGTCTCGCACGCGAAGTTCAAGGTCCGCGGTCTCCGCGGCGTCGCCTCCCGCGAGCGGTCGTTCTCGAAGCTGATGACGCTGACGAACCTCCTCGCGACGGCGCCGCAGTTCGCGGACGCCTTCGGTCAGACGAAGAGCTACGAGAAGTTGTTCGACCAGATTCTCGGCGCGAGCGGCGTCGACCCGGAGTCGCTCGCCGTCGAGGAGGAGCCGGCCGGCGCCCCGCCCGAGGAGCCCGCCCCGCCCGGCGAGATGGCCGGCGGCCAGCTCAACCCGGCGCTCTCCCCGGCCGCCGGCGCCAGCGCGCCCGGCGCGGGGGCGGCCGAGGCGCAGGCCGCGCAGAGCGTCGAGGCTGAGTTCGCGCCTAACGCGCCGCAGGCGCAGTAGGAGACGGAAGATGCCCCGCGACCCGTTGGCGAGAAGGCAGTACATCGAGAAGCTCAAGCAGGCGCCCGGCGCCGACCCGGCGCAGATCGAGCGCGACGAGGCGATCCGCCAGGGGTACACCCGCGGCGTCGCGCCGACACCGCCCGTCCGCCAGATCGGTCCGGCCGGGCTCACCGCCGGGGCGCTCTCGGACGCCGAGAAGGAGCGCCGGCGGCGCGCGAAGGTCGCGGCGGGGATACCGCTCGGCCAGGAAGAGGTCCAGTGATGCCACAGCGGAAGGAAGACTACATGTCGACCCGGAACCCCGGCGGGAACCGGCGCGGCGGGACCGACGCGATGCCGAACGACATGCTCGCGCACATGAAGCTCAAGCCGGAGCACGCCTACCTCGGCCACTTCCGGAGCGCGCAGTTCCTCAAGGCTGGGCACAACCAGAAGTCGATCAGCGCGGTCGGCGCCCGGACGGCGCGGCGGCTGATCCGGTCGGCGCCCGCCGGCGGCCCTGAGACGCTCTCGGCGAAGGTCCGGGCGGAGCGCCCGGTCATCTCCGCGAAGATGGCCGCCAAGGCGGCGGTCCGGGCGGCCCCGACCGGCGGCGGCTCGAAGATGGCGGCGCGGCAGGCCGGGCGGGCGGCGGTCCTCCAGGCGAAGCTCGGCTCGTCGTCCCGGGTCTCCCAGCGGGCGGCGGTCGGCGGCGTCTCCAGCCGGGCCGGGCAGCGCCTCCAGCGGATCGCCCGTCGGCTCGGGCGGTAGCGGTGGCGCTCTCCGACGCGCTCCGCTCGCACACGAGCCGGAAGAAGAGCCCGGTCTCGAAGAAGGTCAGCAAGCTGATGCACGAGGGGAAGCCGCAGAAGCAGGCGGTCGCGACGGCGCTCTCGATGAAGCGCGCGCACAGGCTGACTCCGAGCGGCGGCTACCGGCGGGCCGGTAAGTGAAGCACGACCTCGCCGACCGCCGCGGGCTCAGCTCGCTGGCCGTCCTCGACGACTGGCGGACGTGGTGGCGGCACTGGGGCCCGACGATCGCCGCCGAGCACGGTCGCCAGGGTTGGATTCTCTTCCTGCTCGACGCGAACGAGAAGATTCAGGAGGCCGCGATGCTCGTGTCCCGTGTGCTCCGGAACAAGCCAGAATGGGGAACGGCCGGCTGGTCGCAGGCCGAGTGGCTGAACGTCGAGGAGCAGACCGCCGAGGCGGCCGCGTGGTTCGCGCGGGAGGCGCCCGGGCCGATGCGGGACGCGCCGGCGTGGGCGCAGTTCCTCTTCTCCGCACAGGGCGGAAACCTCGCCGTTCTGAAACGGCTCGGCCGCGAGCTGCGCGCGGTTCAGGAACAGGGCTACCTCGTCGCCACCCTGGAGCGGCGCCCCGGCGAGGGAGTCGCGCTCGGGGGCGACGCGAAGGACGTCATCATGCAGGAGGCCGACTAGGTGCCGACGATCACCCCGCGCCAGAAGGAGGCGATCGAGCGGCAGGCCGCCGCCGGCGCCTCCGCCCGCGAGTTCCTCGACCGGGCCGCTCTTACCTGTGAGCGGTGCGGCCAGGGAACCTCCATCTTCGCAGAACGCAAGCAGCAGACCATCCGGGAGGCGATCGAGTGGTTTCGATCCCCTTCCGCCGCGAGCGACTCACACGTCGCTCTCCGGTACATCGCCGCCCTTGCCGAGATCGTCGCCCTCCAGGACGCCCTTGAGTACCGCGTCAAGAAGGCCGACGAGGCGAAGGTGACCCTGTACGGGGGCGACCAGACCGCCGGGTGAGCCCGGCCGCCTAGAGGAGCAGCACCATGAGCCTACCGCTGGAGAAGACCGACCCCGCCGAGGGAACCGTCGACTGGAACGCCGCCGAGGAGTTCATGCGCGGCAAGCCCGGAGACGACGACCCCGAGGCCGGCGAGGCATCCGAGACCCCCGAGGCCCGCGAGTTCAAGTACCGCGGCAAGACCGTCAAGGTCGACGCCGAGACGCACTCGATACTCGAAGACCTCCGCCGCGAGGCCCGCGGCGCGAACGGCCGCCTCGGATCGGAACTCGCCCGGACGCGCGAGCGCCTGGCGACGCTGGAGGGACGGCTCGCCGCCCCCCAGCCGACGAAGCCCGACGACGAGCCGCAGCCCCCGGACCCTCTGCTCGCTACGAAGGACATCGCCGCGTGGCAGCGCCAGTACGACGCCTACCACACCGCGAAGATGGCGAGGCAGATGGCCGACCTGGAGCAGCGGTACACCGCGAACGTCCAGGAGATCGGGAACCGCGTCGTAGCGTCACAGAAGGAGAAGGAGTGGGCCGACCAGTTCTACTCCAGCTACGACCACCTGGACTCCCCGGAGATCAAGCCGGTCGTCGCGCAGGTCTACACCGAGCACAAGGCCGAGATCGACGCCTTCGGCGCTGACACCGAGGGCGCGTACGACCGCCTCGCCGAGCTGGCGGACGACAGGCTCGTCCGCCTCCGCAAGGCAGGCAAGGACACCGAGACCACCACAACCAGGCGCCCGCCGAGGATCGAGTCGGCCGCCGGAGCGACGCCCCGAGGGAAGCCCGAGGAGAAGGTACGCGACTTCTCGGCCGCCTCGTGGGTCGCGCGCCAGCGGCTCAAGATGCAGGGGCGGGAGCCGAAGGAGAAATAGAGAAAATGGCTTATAGCTGGGACTCATCGAGGTCCGCCGTCGGGTAACCGGCGGCTCGCGCACGCGACAGCATCGGGGAGCAGTCGATGCCCCCACGGGCACTGGACTTGACGGTGCCCGTTCAACAAACGCCGAATGTGCTGGAAACTCCTCGCACAGGCCCTCCACCTGACGGTAAAAGAGAGGCGCACATGGGGACGATCAGCAAAGAGGAAGCCGCTTACCTGGCAGGCATCATCGACGGAGAGGGAACACTTCACGTCGACGTCGGACTCTACAAGAACTCCGCGGGCAACCGAACGCCGCGCGTCGCGTGTAGGATAGGCGTCGTCAACACGTCTCCGCAGATGATTCGTCGCGTCTCCGAAATCTACCACACGCTCGGCGTACGGTTCTTCTACACGTACGAGCGCGGAGAGGCGAACGGATGGAAGGACCGGTTACGCATCTTCGTGTGCCACGACCGGGCGGTACAGCACGTTCTACGGGTTGTGCTTCCGTTCCTCTCAGCGAAGCGAGAAGAGGCCCTCGCCGTGGTCGACTTCATCGACTGGCGAGTCGGGCTCCCGAAGGGACCGGGATACCAGTCCTACCGGAGCGAGAAGATTGAGCGCGGCAAGGCGCTCAAGGCAACGCTGTCGGCTCTACGAAGCCGGCGCTTCAACTTCCAGAGACTACCAAGGCCGTCCTCCGAGATTCTTCCCTGGAGCGACGAAGGTATAGTCCAGCCCTCTGCGAAAGCTTAGGGACCTTCTGTTCAAGAACCACCAGCTCTCCGCGGACGTCTACGAGACCGCCCTGGAGAACTCCGTCGCGATGCGCTTCGTCGAGGTGCAGTCGGAGTTCGGCAAGAACAAGGGCGACACGCTGACGTTCACCCGGTTCACGCACATCGCGGAGCCGGCCGACGCAGAGCTGTCGGAACTCTCTCCGATCCCCGAGGTGTCGTTCAGCCTCGCGACCTCCACGTTCGTCGTGAAGGAGTACGGCGTCGCCGTCCCCTACACCGGCAAGCTGGAGGCCCTCGCCAAGTACAACATCGAGAACCTGATCCAGCGGACGCTCATGGAGCAGAAGCGGCTGGTCCTCGACACGCTCGCCCTCTCCAACTACGACGACAGCAACGTCAAGTACGTGCCGACCGGCCCGGCGACGTCGTCGATCACGTTCAACTCGACCGCCAGCGGGACGGCGCAGGCGGGCCTCAACTACTTCCACGTCGAGGACATCTCGTCCCTGATGTTCGACCGCCTCAACGTCCCGTACTTCGAGGGCGAGAGCTACGTCGCCATCTTCCGCGGCAAGTCGCTCACGGCCCTCCGCCGGGACTCGCAGTTCATCTCCTGGAACCAGTACACGAACCCCGGGATCAAGGTGAAGGGCGAGATCGGGACGATCGAGCGCATCCGGTTCGTCGAGACGAACCACGCGACGGGCCTCCCGTACGTCGGCTCCAACTCCTTCGGGAGCGGGGTCGTCTTCGGGCAGGACGGCGTCGGCATGATCGAGGCCGAGGCGCCGCACCTCCGCGCCGCGCTCCCCTCGGGGCACGGCCGCTTCAAGAGCATCGCCTGGTACGGGATGTTCGGCTTCAACACGATCTTCACGGGCGCGACCACGGAGGCCACCTCCAAGGGGACGACCCGCGTGATCCACGTCACCAGCGCGTAACGACGCGCTCCACTTGGGGAGGGGCGGGCGGCACTCGGTCGCCCGTCTCTCCGCCCCCAGAGAATCGTGCGCCCCTCGGGGCGCGGAAGGATAGAACATGGGCCTCATCTATCAGGTGCTCACCAGCAGCTACGCCGCCGACCTGAACACGACCGGCGTCAAGCTCTCGGTCCCGTGCTGCGAGTCTCTCAAGATCGTCGAGTACGGCATCGTCAGCGTGGCGACCGACCCGGGGACGACCGGCGTCCTCAAGCTCCAGTACGTCGACGGCTCCGGCAACGCCGCCGTCGACCTCGACTCGTTCACCCCGGCCGCCGCGGCCGCCGTCGGGAACGTCATCGCCAAGCGCCTCGACGTCCTCGTCGACAAGAGCGGCGACAAGTACGTCGCCTCGGTCTCCGGCACCCCCGGGACGATCACCGCCGATGCGCAGGGCTTCGGCTCCGTCAACCTCAACGTGACGACCGGCTTCGGCGGGTCGGTCACGGGGACCGTCTACATCAAGTTCGCGCTCGCCGGGACGCCGAAGACGGCGACCGGGACGAGCCTCATCACCAGCATCTAGTTCACCAGACCGGAGCGGGCGTCGGCACTTTCGCCTAGGTGCCGACGTCCGCTCCCGCCTACCGCGCCGGGGAGGCCCCGCGCAAGGAGAGAAGATGGCACGCCCGAAGAAGAAGGCCGAGCCCGTCCACGTCGTCCGCCGCTGGGAGTCGTCTCCTGTCGTCTACGGCTTCGACAGCCGCTTCGACCGGAAGGAGAACCCGGACTACCACCCGGCCGTCTCCCTGACGAGCAAGGGGACGTTCGTCAACGACGCCGGGCGCCCGCTCGACCCGAAGGAGGTCCCGGACTACATCAAGGCCGCGGCGAAGGGAACGAATCTGGACGTGGAGTACCACCCGCCGAAGAAGCGCTCCCTCTCGATGGCGGACGCGATGCTCGGAGCCGGCGTCCAGGACACCGAGCCGGACGCGAAGGTGCGGGCGGGACGGCGGGGCTCGCGGGAGGTGTACGCCTGATGGCGACGGTCGGCCTCAAGACCGAAGGGTAGCCGATGGCGAACCTGACGACGACAGAAGACCTGCGGCTCGATGCGCTCTTCCGAGCAGGAGAGCCGGCTTCGGCGACATCCGGCCTCTACAGCAAGGCGCTCGACTACGTCAACCGCATCCAGCAGACGTTGATCCTCGGCGGCGCCATCGCCGTCGGCCGCGACCTCGCGACGTCGGCGGGCATCTACGCCCACGTCGTCGACCTCCCGGTCACCGACTGGTACTGGGCGCGGAAGCAGCCGCGCGGGATCGTTACGACCGACGCCTCGATCGAGACGGGCACCGTCACCGTGACCGAGGGGAGCACCGCCGTCACCTTCTCGTCCGCGCCGGCCGCCTCCGTCGCCGGCTGGCGCCTGGAGGTGGCGAAGCTCCCGACCGTCCCCCGCATTCTGACTCACACCGCCGCGTCGACGTCGGCGACCCTCGACGCCGTCTGGCCCGAGGACACTCAGACGCTCGCCTCGTACGTCTGCTACAACCCCGAGTACGACCTCGCCTCCGACTTCGTCCGCTTCGTCGGCGCCCCCTACCTCCACTCGCACTACATGGACCCGATCCCGATCGGCTCCCGCGAGTCGCACGACGCGGCGTACCCGTTCGGGACGTTCTTCAAGTCGCCGCCGACCGCCGCGGCGATGATCCAGCCGCGCCGCATCCAGGTCAACTCGTACGACGACCGGCGCTACCGCCTGGAGTACGACTACGTCTTCATGCCGGCCGACCTCACCGCGAACCCGTCCTCCGAGGAGCCGATCGTCCCCAGGCCGCACCGGGCCGTCCTCGCCAGCGGGGCCGCGATGCTTCTCGCCCACGACAAAGGCGACAACCGCGCCGAGAACCTCGCCTCCGAGTTCCGGGAGACCGTCCAGCGCCTCGTCCAGGAGCACCGGCGCGGGCTCTCGGGCGGCTCGATGACGTACGGCGTCCACAAGACGCGGCTCGGGCGGACGGACCGGAAGGGGCGGATTCAGTCGAAGGGCGAGACTTTCTTGATTTGATCGCCCGTCATGGGACTACAGCTACCAGCGCAGCAGCGTAAATACCGCGCGCGCCTCCGTGCCGCGGTTGTCGCCGCCCTCGGGGGTCGCTGTGTTCAGTGTGGGTTTACTGACGTGCGCGCGTTGCAGATCGACCACGTCGCCGGTGGCGGGGTACGAGAAAGGCGCACGATCGGTTATTACGGTATTTGTCAGCGGGTGTTGCGGGGATCGAAAGGCTATCAATTGCTCTGCGCGAACTGTAATTGGATCAAACGCGCGGTGCGCGGGGAGATAGGCGACTACCTCTCGTAATGGCCTGGGACCCTAAATATCCGCCGGCCGCGCAGCTTCCGGCCGGGCTCGCCGGGATGGTCGCGCACGAGAACCGGCTCTTGTCCGAGCCGACCGAGCTGCTCGACGCGAAGGGCGTCACCTTCGAGGACATCCACGTCCGGAAGGAGGCCGGGTCGGCGCTATACGACAGCGGCGCCCTGACGTTTTCCTCGGAGTTCAACGGGACGTTCAGCATGGCGGTCGACTGGTTCGGCTACCTGGCGACCTTCAAGGGGACGACCGGGGCGGCGTTCGTCAAGGCGTGGAGCACGACCGGCGCCGTCGCGAGCCCGGGGACGACGATCACCCTGACCCTGACGGTCCCCGCCGGCGGCGTCCCGGCCGGGAACCTGCTCGTCGTCAGTCAGTCGAACAACGATTCCGGTGCGTGTACCGTCTCGGTCACCGACACCGGCGGGAACACGTACACGGAAATCCACCAGACGATTCTTCGAGAGATCACCGTCTGGTTCGTCCGCGTCGTCACGCCGCTAGCCGCCGGTAACACCGTCACCATCTCCCTGAGCGGGCTGACGACCGGCGGGACGACGGTCGAGGCGGCCGCCGCCGTCGCAGAGTTCACCGGGATCGCGACGAGCCCGTTCGACCAGGAGGCGACGAACCCCGGCCCGGATTCGGCCGAGTTCGGGACGGCCGTAGCCGTCGGCCCGACGCCTGCGGTCGCCGTCCCACCAGCGCCGAGCACACCGGTTCTCTCGGTTGCGGTCATCGTCTCGTTCGAGGAGCCCGGAAATCACGCGCTCACGCCCGGCTCGAACTTCACGCTGCACGTCGAGGTCGGGACGACCGCCGCCGTGCTCCCGAATGACGACCGGACGATCAACGTCGCCTCGCGGATCGACTCAGTCGCGCCGCGGATCACCGCGATCTACGACTGGTACTCCGACGCCGAGCGGACCCCGGGCGGCGGGAGTACGATCAGCCTGACGTCCGGGAGCACGACCGTCAACCGCGCCGGCGGCGACACGTTCGCGTCGCTCGCCTCCGGAGATCGCATCCAGGCGATGAACGAGACGCGGATCATAGATACCGTCGTCTCGACGACTCAGCTCACGACGACCGAGCCGTGGAGCTTCACTACCGCCGCGACGGCGTACAAGACGCGACCGGGCAACCGGCTGATCACCGCGACGTCGGCGGGCAACCTCTTCAAGGAGAAGCCGTCGTCGCTCACGGCCGGGAACATCGACGACACGACACTCCAGGGGAGCATGGCGACCGAGGTCCCCGGCCGCTTCATCTCCGGGGGCAAGGAGGCCGCGGCCGTCAACCGCAAGCTCTTCTTCTACAACGGCACCGACCCGATCCAGGTGCTCTCCGGCGACGGGACGACGACGACCGACGTCGCGACGCCGGCGACCGACTGGGGCACGGTGACGAACCCGAGCACCCAGCCGATCAACGGCGTGATCCACCTCGACCGGCACCTCGCCTGGGGCAACCTGAACGACCCACATCGCGTCTATCTCTCGGACCCGGACGACCACGAGGACTTCGCGACGGTCGACGTCTCCTTCTCGCTGCGCTTCCGGTCCGACGTCGGCGACCGCATCTGGACCGGCGCGTCGTTCCAGGGCGTCTTCTTCGCGTTCAAGTACCCCCGCGGCGTCTTCTACCTGGACGACACCGACCTCGACGTCGCGAACTGGGCCGTCCGGACGAAGAGCGAGGCGGTCGGCTGCGCGCCGTGCCAGTACGCCGTCCTCCCGATGGACGACGACGTCTTGTTCATGGACCCGAACGCGCACTTCCACCTGCTCTCCGCCGTCGACGCGCTCGGAGGCACCAGGGCCTCCGACCTGACGCTCCGGCTCGGGCAGCAGAAGTGGACCCGTGACAACGTCAACTTGAAGCAGCTCCGGTGGGCGCGTTCGTTCTGGTATCCGCAGAAGAAGCTCGCGGTCTTCTACGTCCCGCCGACCGGGTCGTCCCGGCCGAGCCTCGCGATCAAGCTGGACTTCAGCGGCGTCGAGCGTGGCCTCCCCGTCCGCTTCTCGTACTCGACCCGGGACATCGGCGACGGCGTCGCGACTCGCCGGACGTCGGACGGGAGCCAGGAGCGGCCCGTCCTCGCCGAGGGGACGAGCATCTACCTCCTCGACCAGGACGCGCGGACGAGGGCCGGGGCGGCGTACACCGGGCAGTACCAGCTCCCGCACCTCGACCTCTCCCACATCGACCCGTCGCTCCGCTGGCGTCGGAAGCTCTTCGAGCACCTGGAGCTGGTCATGGAGCCGGTCGCCGCCGGGACGCTCACCGTCGACGTCTACGTCGACGGGACGGTAAAGCAGACGCTCTCGTTCGACGCGACGCAGAAGCGCCAGCGGAAGAAGCTCAACGTCGGCGACGGGTACACGATCAGCGTCCGGGTGACGAACTCGACGGCGAGCGAGGACTTCAAGGTGCTCTCCCACCTCGTATACTTCAAGGTCGGGAACGAAGACCAGAGCCGCTAGATGTCCCAGCAGGTCTTCGATCACAAGCTCTGGCGGTCGCGTGCGACCCCGCGCAGCCGCATCCGGTCGCGAAAGAACAGCACCGACCCGCTGATCGGGCCGCGCGGCGCCTTGAACTTCATCGAGGGGACGGGCATCTCGATGACGGTCGTCGAGGACGAACCGAACGACGAGTTCGACGTGACGATCTCGTCGACCGTCACGCAGGGCGTCAAGGTCCGGAAGAACAGCGCCGGGACGACGCTCGGGCCGCGCGCCCGCCTGAACCTGATCGAGGGGTCGAACGTCACGGTGACGATCGCCGACGACTCGGGGAACGACGAGGTCGACGTGACGATCGCGGCGTCGGCGCCGGCCGTCCCGATCACGGAGTTCGCCCGCTGGCAGGGCACCCGCGAGCACATCCGGTCGAACCTCGTGACGACGGTCCAGTCGTACGGGCTCGCGGCGCCGGTGCTCAACGGGACGGCGACGAACCTGAAGGACGACACCGGCGAGTACATCAGTCAGGCGTCGGCGGCCGTCCTCGGCGGGACGGCCGGCTGGCTCGCTCCATTCGTCACCGAGACGCGGCGCGCGTACCTCCCGATCGTCACCTGGGTCATCCAGACCGGCGCCGACCTGACGTCCCAGCGTCTCTGGTGCTGCCTCGCCGCCGCGAACCCCGGCGGGGTCGACAACTCGGTCAACACGATCGGCTTCCGGTACTCGACGAACGTCCCTGATACCACCTGGGTATGCTTCACGGAGGACGGGGCGACGCCGAACGCGGCGTCGAGCGGGGTCACCGTCGTCGCGAGCACCCGGTACGAGTTGACCCTCGACCTCCGTGTCGCCGG
>Ga0214473_10009829_pt1 | contig 11293 bp, 9 predicted proteins | sample RVTome_7_FD_203509 | JGI IMG/M metagenome (GOLD analysis project Ga0214473, IMG submission 203509) | Soil microbial communities from uranium-contaminated site in the Upper Colorado River Basin, Wyoming, United States - RVT98D197 | ecosystem: Environmental > Terrestrial > Soil > Contaminated >...
GCACCGACGAGTCGATGCAGAAACTGCACGTGTACGGACAGCCGATGCTGCTGAGCATCGGCACGATCTTGATGACCGGGGCCTTCTTGAGCGTGGGCTCGATGAACTTCCACCGCTCGCGCACGCCAGGCAGCGTGGTGGGCTGCGTCGCCGCCTGGAGATGCACGCCGCCGTTGGGTTGCGGTTGGACGTCGGCCAGGAGATTGCGCACCAGCTCGCGGTCGGTGAAGCCGAGGACGTAGTCGAAGTACTGGCAAGCGTCTTCGGGATAGCACCGCGCGTGGGGGCCCCCGAGGACCGTCACCGCTCCCTGCGCGCGGAACATCGCGCTCAGGGCGTACGCCATCTGCGCCGCCTGCGTGAACGCTCCGATGAAGACGACGTCGGGCTTGTGCGGGAGATCGAGCGGCAGTGTCTCGAACCCCGTGTAGCAGACAATGGAGACGTCGTGGCCCGCCTCCTCGCACCACACGGCGAGCGCCTGGGGCATGACACTCGCGAAGTTGGCGTGCATGACACGAGCCCACAGCGAGCGGGTCGGTCCTTTGGTAACGAGGTCAACTATGGCTATACGTAGCGGGCGCAGGAGGACTCCGGCTGATCGTGGAATCCCAACAATCCCCCTTTTGTACCCCTCGCGCAAGGGTAAGGGCCAAATCCGTCCCGGGCCGGGTCAGGCCCTGGAGGTCGCCTCGACCGGCATCTTCTAGCCGTCCGCGCGAGCGACCACGACGGTGACGTTGTCGGTGCCACCACCCGCGAGCGCGGCCTCGACCAGTCGGTCACACGCGGCTCCGGGGTCTGGGCCGGACGCGAGCACCTCCGCGATCGTGGCATCGGGCACGTGCTTCGTCAGCCCGTCCGTGCACAGCAGCAGGATGTCGCCGGGCGCGAGGTCGATCAGGCCGATGGACGGCGTCATTTCGAGGGCGCCGACGGCGCTCGCCAGCATGTTGGTGAGCTTCGGCGCCTTGCCGACATCCACGCCCTCGTCCTCGAGCAGGGCCGCCATGGTCTGATCCCGGGTGATCTGGCGAAGCCGCCCACGGCTGAGCACATACGCGCGGCTGTCGCCCACGTGCGCGATGTACACGCGGCGACCGATGAGCATCGCCATCGTCAGCGTCGTCGCCGGGCCGCGTCCCGGGGTGCTCAGGGAACGGACGACCTCGTGCGCGTGCTGCATGGCGTGCTCGAGCCGCTCGAGGAACTCGTTCTCCTGCTGCACGTTGGGGTCGTAGTGACACGCGGCCGTACGGCCGATGAACGTGGCGAGGCTGAACACCGCGGACTGGCTGGCGCGTCGTCCTCCGGCCACGCCACCCACTCCGTCGGCCACGACCAGCAGGTACGCGTCGAGCCGTCCCAGCTCCCGCACGGCGTCCTGGACCTGGAGGTTCGTTTCGATCACGTCCACCGACTTCCGCAGGATGCCGATGAAGTAGTGATCCTCGTTTTCCGGGCGAACCAGCCCCTGGTCGGTCCGACCACGCACCTGGACGTCGGTCATGGGGTGCCCACCATCGCCTCGGCCAGCCAGTGGAAGGCGGTCTCGACACCATCCCCGGTCTTGGCGCTCGTGTCGAACAGATGCCACGGAACACGGGCCAGTCCCGCCCGATCCTCGGTCGTGACGATCCACTGATCGGTGAGGTCCACCTTGTTCAGCGCCAGCACCTCGGGCACGTCGCCCACGGCGCGCCGGACGAGGTCCTGTAGCTCGAAGACCTGGGCGACCGTCTCGCGCCGCGTGCCGTCGGCCACGTAGATCACGCCGGCCGCGCCGCGGAGGTAGCTGGTCTGAATGTCCTGCACGCCATCCCGCCCCTCGAGGTCCCACAGCAGCAGGTTGACGTCCTGACCGCGCACCTGCACCGGCTTGCGGTCGATCTTGACCCCCACGGTGGAGAGGTACTTCTCCGAGAACTTGCCGTGCACGAACGTGCGCACGAGACTCGTCTTCCCAGTCGCATATACGCCCACCATGCAGACCTTCTTCTGAATCACTGACGCGACTCCTGGGCGATGGTGGGGTCCACCCGCATGCCGAAGGCTACACTCCGGTTGAGGCGTGCGCGCGCTCCGCCTTCAGCTTCTCGCCCAACGCTTCCAGCTCCTTGCGGGCGAACTGGTCGAGTCCGTGCAGCGCCTTCTCGAGGTCGGCGCGCATCACGGCCTGTTCCCGGTTGATTCGTTCCTCCATGCGCGCGAGGCGTCCCTCGACCGCGCGCATGTGCCCGCCGAACAGGCTGTCCCTGACCGTATCGAGGTTCTCGGGTCCGTTGGTCGTCGCCGCCGCGGCGTCGCGTGCCGGATCCTTCGTCTTCCTGGGTGTCATGGTTCACCCGTCGGGAGAGGGCGGAGGGAGAACTTGGTCCGCGTCCCGAGTCCGGTCAAGCCGCGGTGCTCCCGTGGTCTGCCGTCCCGTCAGGCCGCCGGCTCCCGGTAAATCCACGCCCCGACGAACCCCGCCACGATCATCTCGACCAGGCTCATGACGCCCCACATCACGAGCATGCGGGCGGGATAGATCCCCAGCATGTAATAGCCGATGACGGACAGGAGCGATCCGCCCAGCCACAGGGCCACGGCCACGATCGCGGCGGTCCGGGGACCGGGTCCGAATCGGGGCCGCGCCGCGGCGTAGAAGAACACGAGCGCGAGTCCCAGGAGCAGGCTGACGACCACGCTCAGCACCCACATCGTGGCGTTCATCTCGAAGCTCAATCCGAGGCGTTGCAGTGCCGCCTGCATGTCGTCCATGTAGAGCACGCTCGCCACGCCTTCGAGCAGCCAGATGACCACGCCGGCGGCACCGCCGCCCGCCAGCCAACGTCCCACGTTGATCCCACCCATGGTCCCTCCTCAGGTCCGGGGCTTACCGTTCTCTCCGCCGCACGCTCTTCGCGAGCAGGAACGCGAACCCTCCCCACACGCCGCCCAGCACCACCACCATCATGATCCAGCCGCTCACCGGCATCTATCGCTCCTTGGCGCCCACGCGGGCGGCCCACCAGCGGTTCACCAGCAGCAGCGCCGCGATCATCAGACCCCACTGCACCACCGTCGTGCCGACGCTGTAGATGCGCAACGGATTCCACCAGCCCTCGCGGTCGTAGTTCGCGGCGGACTGATAGAACCACCAGATCATGAGGGCGAGGAACTCGAGCGGCACGACATACCGCAGGACGAATGTGAACCAGGTCCCGACCGGGTGCGGCTCGTCCTCGGTGTTGACGAGCTCACGCCGGAACCGGTCGGTGCCGAAGATGGCCAGGGCGACGGCGATGAACAGGCCGGAGACCATCAGGCCCAGTCCCCAGACCCAGTCCTGGTTCTGGAACACGCTCAGCTTCCACGCAGACGGCAGCCCGAGGAGGAACCCGAGCACGCCCACGAGGGGAACGGCGTGCCGCCGCGCGATCCCGAGGTCCACGCCCATGCGGGTGGCCAGCTCGATCATCGCGATGAGCGACGACATGGCGGCGAAGCTCAACGCGAGAAAGAAGAACCCCATGAACAGCCGGCCGGCGGGAATCTGCTCGAAGAGCCGCGGGAGCCAAATGAAGGTCAGGCCCTCGTTGCCGGCGCCCAGCGCGGCCCGGGCGTCCACCTCGGGCAGAACGGCAAAGACCGTGCACATGACCGCGATCCCCGCAAGCAGCGACGCGGAGTAGTCGCCGAACGCCGTGGTGTAGCTCGTCAGGACGAAGTCGTCCTTCTTCTTGAGGTACACCCCGTAGGTCATCACGAGGCCCCATCCGGCGCCCACGCTCCAGGCCGACTGGCTCAGGGCCTCGATCCACACCTTGTGGGAGAGCAGCTGTCCCCACTCGGGCGTGAACAGGAATCCGAGACCTCGGATGGCACCGGGCAGCGTCAGGGCGCGGAGCGCCGCGACCGCGAGCAGCGCGAACAGCACGGGGACCATGATCCGATTGGTGCGCTCGATGCCCTTGACGACGCCGCGCGAGATGATCCAGCACCCGATGGCCATGGCGAGAAAATGGTAGACCACCGGTTCGGCGCTCGCGCTCGTGAAGTGATTCCAGTATCCCTGCGCGTCCGCGCCGTGGAGCCCGCCGGTGATCGTCGCCACGAAGTACTTCATGCACCACCCGGTGACCACCGAGTAGTAGAACATGATGAAGCAGGTGCACAGGCCCACGAAGCCGCCGAGCCAGTTGTGGCGCGCGCCGATCAGATGCCCGATGGCGCCGGCCGGTCCCCGCCGGGTGTGCTTGCCGAGGGCGAACTCGGCCATCACGAGCGGCGTGGACCAGGCCACGATGAACACGAGCCAGGCGATGAGGAACGCCCCCCCGCCGTTGGCCGCCGCAACGCGCGGAAACCGCCAGATGTTGCCGGTACCCACGGCCATGCCAAGGGCGGCGAGGAGGATGCCCCATCGGGTGGCGAACTGTTCGTCGTGCTGGCTCATGCCGATCCTCGGTCCTGCTGCGAGGGGGGGGGACGGGGACGAGCCATATTACGAGATGACGGTAGGGGACGGTAGAGGGCGGTAGCGGGGGCGGCGCGCGGCACTCTTCTCGCGCTGCCCCTACCGCCCTCTACCGTCTCCAACCGTCCCGCCACCCAGCTACATCCCGTAATACAGCTCGATCTCGTACGGGTGGGGCCGCACCTGGACGTCGCGCTCCTCGGCCCGGCGCTTCGCGATCCAGCGGTCGAGCACCTCGTCCGTGAACACGCCGTGGGCGGTGAGGAATTCGCGGTCTCTTTCAAGGGCACAGAGGGCCTCCCCGAGCGACGTGGGCAGGGCGCGCACCTGTGCCCGACGCTCGGGCGTCCACGCGAAGATGTCGTCGTCTACGGGTCCGAAGCCCAGCGCGGTGGGATCGAGTCGGCGTCGGATGCCGTCGAGCCCCGCGAGCAGCTGGGCCGCGATCGAGAAGTAGGGGTTCCCCATCGCGTCGGGCGGTCGGAACTCCATCCGGGTGCTCTCCGGCCGATCCGCGTACTTGGGAATCCGCACCGCGGCGCTGCGGTTGGCGAGCGAGAAGAAGGCGCTCACGGGAGCCTCGAACCCGGGCACGAGGCGCCGGTACGAGTTGGTGGTCGGGTTGGTCAGGCCCATCACGGCCGGCCCGTTGGTCAACAGCCCGGCGATGTACTGGCGCGCGGCGTCGCTCAGGTGGGCGTAGCCGTCTGCGGCGTGGAACGCGTTGGTATCGCCGCGCCACAGGCACTGGTGGTAGTGCATGCCCGAGCCGGCTTCGCCGTGCAGCGGTTTGGGCAGGAACGTCGCGGTGAGGCCGAGCTCGAGCGCGGTCATGCGCACGGCGTACTTGACGAGCATCACGGCGTCAGCTGCCCGGAGCGCCGGCAGCAGGGGGATCTCGATCTCGCACTGTCCCGGCCCGCCGACTTCGTGGTGGTGGTACTTGACCTCGATGCCCATGGCCTCGAGCGCCAGCGTGATCCGGGTGCGCGCGTCGTGCAGCCGGTCGAACGGCGGCGCGGCGTGATAGCCGCCGTGGATCGGGATGACGTACCCGCTCCCGGGCTGCGCCCGGCGCCACGCCCCTTCGGCGGACTCGATCCGGTAGCTCGCGACGTGCAGGGTGTTCTCGACGGCCACCGAGTCGAACAGGTAGAACTCGAATTCCGGGCCCCACATGCTGCGATCCGCGATCCCGCTCCCGGCCAGCACCTCCTCGGCGCGCCGCGTGACGAGCCGCGGATCGTAGGGCGACGGCTCACGGGTCCCGGCCTCGAACGCCTGGCAGATGAAGGCCAGCGTGGGGACGGCCGCCCACGGATCCACGAACCCGGCGCCGAGGTCCGGGACCAGCGTCATGTCGCCCGCCTTCACCGACTTGATGCCCAGGGCCGACCCATCGAACCCGATCCCTCGCTCGAGGACCGTTGGACCGAGCCGGGCGGCCGGGAGACTCACGTGGTGCCACTGGCCCCACAGGCCGCAGAACCGGAGATCCACCATCTGGATGCGCCGGTCGCGGACGAAGGTCTGGACGTCGGTCAGGTTCTCGAACTGCAGCATGGCGAAGCCCCGATGTCGCGCGGTATGCGGCCGCCGCACAGGCGGCCTTGCGTGCAACGTGCGCGTATTCTATGAAAAGGGGTGTAAACATGGTGTGAAGTCCGTCTTCATGTGCTCCATGACAAGCGAGGCGAATGATGCGGGCGCGATGGTGGGGGGTGGGGGTGGCCGGGTGCCTGGCGGTGATCGTCGGGCCGGCCAGTGCGCAGGACCCGGGGGCCGCGCTCCGGGCTGGCTACGTCAAGCGCGAGGTGATGATCCCGATGCGCGACGGGGTCCGGCTGTTCACCTCGATCTACATGCCGGGCGATTCCACACGGCGTTATCCTATGATGATGCGGCGCACGCCCTACTCGTGTGCCCCGTACGGGACGGACCAGCCTCCCGGGTTGGGACGGCAGGCCACCCGGTACGTCCGGGAGCGCTACATCCTCGTGTGTCAGGACGTGCGCGGGCGCTACCTGTCGGAGGGCGACTACGCCAACGTGCGGCCGTACCTGCCGGTCAAGCGCGGCAACCGGGACGTCGACGAGAGCACGGACACGTACGATACGGTCGAGTGGCTGACCCGCAACGTGACGAGCAGCAACGGCCGGGTCGGCATCAGCGGCGTCTCGTACCCCGGGTTCTACGCGTGGATGGGGACGATCGACGCCCACCCGGCGGTGAAGGCCACCTCGCCGCAGGCGCCGGTGTCGAAGTGGATGGGCGGGGACGACTTCTACCACAACGGCGCGCTGCTGCTGTCGCACGCGTTCGACTTCTACTCGGGCTTCGGACGCGTGCGGCCCGTGCCGACCACCGAACGCGGCGAGCGGCTCGATCATGGCACCCCGGACGGCTACGAGTTCTTCCTGCGGTTGGGCCCGCTCGCGAACGCCAACGCGCAGTATTTCCGCGGGGAGATCCCCTTCTGGGACACGCTGACCGCGAACGATCAGTGGAACGCGTACTGGGCGGCCCGAGACGTGCTCCCGCATCTCAAGCGCCTGCGCCCGGCGACCCTGGTGGTGGGTGGGTGGTTCGACACGGAGAACCTGTTCGGCGCGCTGAACTCGTACGCGGCCAATGAGGGGCAGTCGCCCGGCGTCGCCAACCATCTCGTGATGGGGCCGTGGCACCACGGTCAGTGGAACGGTGACGCCGGCGAGGTGCTCGGCGCCATCGCGTGGGGGGCGGCGACCTCCGACTTCTACACGGACAGCATCGAGGGCCCGTTCTTCGATCACTGGCTCCAGGACGGCCCGACGCCGAACCTGCCGGAAGCGTTCGTGTTCAACACGGGCACGAAGCAGTGGGGACGGCTCGATGCGTGGCCGCCGCGGGACGCGGCAAAGCGACGCCTGGTGTTGGGTGGTGGAGGGACGCTAGCGCTCGACGGGAGCGACGGGAGCGACGGGAGCGACGGGACCGCCAGGACCGCCGAGACCACCGAGTTCGACGCGTACGTCCACGATCCCGCGAAGCCGGTGCCGTACACGAACGAGATCGCGCACTGGTACAACCCCGGATTCATGCTCGAAGATCAGCGGTTCACGTCCCGGCGGCCGGATGTCCTCGTCTATCAGACGGAGCCGCTGACGGAGGCGGTTACGGTCGCGGGGCCGTTCCAGGTGCGCTTCACGGTCTCCACGTCGGGCACGGATGCGGACTGGATCGTGAAGGTCATCGACGTGTTTCCGGACGACGCACGCGGCCTACCGGCCCCGGGACGCACGACGGGGGTCCGGCTGGGCGGCTACCAGATGCTGGTGCGCGGCGACGTGCTGCGGGGCAAGTTCCGCAACGGGCTCGACCGGCCGGAGCCGTTCACTCCCGGTGAGCCGACCGCCCTGACGTTCACCATGCAGGACGCGTTCCATACGTTCCAGCCGGGTCACCGGATCATGGTCCAGGTGCAGAGCTCATGGTTCCCGATGATTGACCTGAACCCGGGCACGTTCATGCACCTGATCGACGCCACGGCGGCGGATTTCCGGAAGACCACACAGCGCGTGTATCACTCCGCGGCGTTGCCATCCGTGATCGAGCTGACGGTCGCACGCTAGCCCGCGGTTGCGATGGCCCACTCGAGTGGGCGGAGCATGGCGGGCGGGGTTCTCCACGCGCCCGCCTCCTCCGTCCGCCCGAGGGCGGCGAGCGCGCGGCCGCGAACGATCCGCTCCGCCACCATCCCGCACTCGGGCACCTCGCCCGCGAGGTGGATCCACGGTCCCGGGGTGATGCCTGAGAGCGTGGTGAAAGCGCGCTCGGCCTCGCCCTGCGCGAGCGCTGCGTGCGCTTCGATCCCGGCGGCGAGCGCGGACGGCAGCGATTCCGCCCAGCCTGGTACGCCGGCGGTCGCGCAGGCGCGGGAGCTCGCCAGCGCCCCCTCCGTGTCCTCGCGCGCAAGCAGTAGCAGCCCCAGGCTGTGAAGGGTCGTGACCGCGCGGAGGGTCGCGGCCGGCGTCGTTCCCGATGCCGAGCCCGCATCCGCCGTGCGGGTCCTCAGCCGATCGAGCAGCGAGTCGGTGCCCGCCACGCCGCTCCCCGGCATCGTGGCCAGAAACGCCTCGTGATCGAGCGCGAGGTCGGGGTCGAGCTGCGCCGCCCGGGCGAGTGCCGCCCGCGCGTCGCCCTGCGCGTTCCGGGAGGTGGCCGCGTGGGCGGCGAGGAGCGAGGACCACGGGCCGGACGCCGCCGGCGCGACGCCGGACGGGACCGTAGCCCCGAGCATCTGGAGCGCCGCGACCTGGCGAAGCGCCGCGGGGCGCGCGCCGGCGAGCCGCTCCGCGACGTCGTCGGTCTGCCCGATCACCGCCATGACCGCCGCGTCGTCACCATCGGCGCTCAGCGCCAGATACCGCCGGGCATAGTCCCGCGCCGCCTGCCGGTCGCCCGTGGTCCATGTGAGTCGGGTCAGGTCGCCGAGCGCCGCGACGTGACGCGGGTCGAGCGCGCAGGCGCGCTCGAGAGGGATGCGCGCTTCGGCCTCCGGCCGGCCGCGAAACCGGTTGCCGTCGAGGAGCACGCGCGCGAGCCGGTACCAGGCCTCCACGTCGTCCGGACGGTCCGCGAGCAGCCGCTGACACAGCCGCTCGGCCTCAGGCAGCTGGCCCCGCAGGAGGGCCGCCTGGGCAGCGAGCAGGAGACGGGTGTGCGGGTTGAGCCGGCGCGCGCCCGCGGTGGCGCGCTCCGCGCCCTGCAAGGCCGCGACAGGATTCCCGCACGCAGCGTGCGCCGCCGCCAGGCGGTAGTGCGCGAGCGCGAAGTCCGCATCGAGGGCGGCCGCGCCGCTGTAGTGGGATCGGCTCTCGTGGGCTCGGCCGCGCCGGAACGCGCGTTCCCCGTCGAGGTAGGCGCGGAGCGCGGGGAGCGAGTCCGTGGTCATCGCGCCGAGGCGGGTGAGGTGACCGCCGAGGGACTGCGTCTGGGACGCCAACAGCCGGCGCACGAGGTCGTCCACCAGGTCGAAGATCCCGGCGTCCGCGCCGGCCTCCGCGTCCACGCGCCGCTCCGCGGTCCCGAAGGTCTCGTGCAGGGTGGCACGGAGCAGGATGCGCTCGCCGTCCGCCACCACGCTCCCGAGCAGGAAGGCTCCGGCACCGAGCGCCTGGGCGATCGGTCGCACGGCCGCGGGATCCGGCGGCGCCGTGCCGAGGGTCGCAGCGCGCGTCAGCACGCTCCCGGGGTCCACGGTCCGGAGATCGCCCGCGCCGTCGAGCTTGGTACTGATCAGATCCGCCATGCCTTCCTGCAGGTAGTGCATGTCGGCGGGTGCGCGGACGGTGAACGGGAACACGGCGATCACGTTGGGCGACGGGCGTGTGGCCGGCGGCGGCGCAGCGACGGGTGCCACCTCCACGCGCGACCGGATGCCCGCGATGAGCGCCGCCGTCTCGGCGCTCGGGGTGAGCTCGAGGTCCTGGGAGAGGCGCCGCGCGAAGTCCTCGTAGGCGCGGATGGCGCCGGCCCGATCGCCCAACCGGTCGAGGAGCGTGAGGAGCCGGCGCAACCCGGCCTCGTCGTCGGGGCGGATCTCGAGCGCGCGGCGGCGCCAGGCCGCCGCCTCCGCCAGGCGGCCGGCCTGTTCGGCGTCTGCCGCGCAGCGGGCCGCCGCGTCGGACGTTTCCCGCTGGAGGCGTTCGCGGGCGGCGTCCAGCCAGCGCTGGAACTCCGGTGCAGACGGCACGTGCAGGCCCGCGAGCACCTCTCCCCGGTACAAGTCCACGGCGTCCGCGAGCCGCCCGTCCCGCAGGGCCGCTTCACTTGCCGTGAGGTCGCACCAGAGCCCGTCGGCGGCGATCGCGACCTCGTCGCCACGGGTCCGGATGACGGCGTCGCCGACATGGGTCCGGAGGAACGTGAGCGTGCGGCGCAGCGCCCCGCGCGCGCGCTCATCGTCCATGTCCGGCCAGAAAATCGCCAGCAGGGTGTCGCGGCGGTGCCAGTGTCCCTCACCGCTTGCCGCCAGCAGCGCGAGCACCGCCAGGCGCTTGGGCTGCTGGAGCACCGTCGTGATGTCCGAGCCATCCGCCCGCACCAGCTCGGTGGTGCCGAGCAGACGGAGCCGGATCACCTGCCGCCGCTCTGCGCGAGGAGCGAGTCCCGCAGCGCCCGCCACGGTCCCGTGGCGTCGCGCAGGACTGCGGCGTAGAGGTTCCGCAGGTCCCGCGCAGGCAGCCGGTCGCCCGTGGCATCGAGCGCCGCCGCGCGCAAGGGAAGCGCGATGGGCCGGGCCACCTGGTCCATGAATCCGGGACTGACTTCGAAGGTGGCGGTCGCGGTCACGACCTCGTCGAAATCGCCACGCGCCGCGGCCACCCGCGCCCATTCCAGCCGCAGCGGCCACAGCGAGGCCACGAGGCCGAACGGGACCTCCTCGATCTGGAAGCGGCGCGTGGCCGCGGCCCACAGTTCGAAGGCCGCCGCGGTGTCGCCCGCCGCCAGTGTGTCGAGTGCGTCGAAGTCGCCAAGCAGGCTCCGGGCCAGGATGGCCGGTCCGCCTCCGGCGTCCGCCATTCGCTGTAGCTCCCGCCGGGCGTCCCGCACGCGGCCTTCGTCGCGTCCGCGGAACCAGCGCCCGGTGAGCCACGGGCCAGCGGGATCGGCCGTGTCGGCGAGCAAGTGAGCGGCGGCGTCCTCGACTTCCCGATCGGTGCCGGCCCGGTGGAGGCCCGTGACCGTCAGGAGCACGGTCGTCCGGTCGATCTCGGATCGGGGGACGTTTCGTCGCCCGGCCTCGCGGAGCAGCGTGTCCACGGTCGCCGCGCGGCCGGTCCCGATGGC
>Ga0214473_10009830_pt1 | contig 11292 bp, 9 predicted proteins | sample RVTome_7_FD_203509 | JGI IMG/M metagenome (GOLD analysis project Ga0214473, IMG submission 203509) | Soil microbial communities from uranium-contaminated site in the Upper Colorado River Basin, Wyoming, United States - RVT98D197 | ecosystem: Environmental > Terrestrial > Soil > Contaminated >...
TCGGAGCGGCGTGGCGCGAGGACCTTCGGCGGGACGGGACCCCCGAGGACGTGATCGTGCGGCGTATCGCCCGCAGCGACACCGTGCTGGGCGCCGCCCCCACGTTGATCGTGCCGTTCGTGCGCTGCGACGGGTCACATCCGTACGCCGACGCGGAGCGTGCGGACGCCGAGCGTGAGATGTTCCTGCTTTCCGGCGGGGCGGCGATCCAGACGCTGCTCCTCGCCCTGCACGCGCAGGGGTACGGGTCGTGCTGGATCAGCTCGACGTTGTTCTGTCAGGAGGAGACGCGCGCGGCCCTCGGTATCGACGAGCCCTGGCACGCCCTGGGCACCGTCGCCTGTGGCCCGATGCCGAAGGGCGGGGCTCCGAGGCCCCGCCCTTGGATCGACCCGGAGGACTTCGTCTCGTGGCGCTGAGCCGAGGCCGCGAGACGCTCGCCTACGCCAGCACGCCCTTCAGGAAGTAGAAGACGAACCCGGCGCTGACGACGTACATCAACGGGTGCACGTCGCGCACCTTGCCCTGCAGGATCTTGATCGCCGTGTACGACACGAACCCGGCGCCTACGCCGTTCGTGATCGAGTACGTGAACGGCATCATCCCGATCGTCAGGAGTGCGGGGATCCCGATCGCCGGATCCCGCCAGTCGATGTCGACGACAGCGCGCATCATGAAGTACCCGACGACGACGAGCACCGGCGCGGTCGCCTCGGGCGGGATCACGCCCGCCAGCGGCGAGATGAACAGGCAGAGCAGGAACAACGCGCCGGTGACGACGCTGGCCAGGCCGGTGCGTCCCCCCTCGCCGATCCCCGCCGCGCTCTCGATGAACGTGGTGTTCGAGGACGCGCTCGCGGCACCGCCCGCAGCAGCCGCCAGGGAGTCGACCAACAGCACCCGGTTCATGCCGGGCAGCCTGCCGTCCTCTTCGAGGAGCCCCGCCTCTTCACCGAGGCCGACGGCGGTGCCCATCGTGTCGAAGAAGTCCGACAGCATCACCGCGAAGATGGGCACGATGGCCGCGACGAACCCCAGCGTGTCGAACACTCCGAAGTTGAACTTGCCGACCAGCCCGAAGTCGGGCGAGTCGACGAACGTGTCGGGGATCTTCCCGACGCCGGGGCCGACCGCCGCCCAGATTGCGCCGTCGCCCCAGATCTCGTTGATCACGATGCCGATCACCGTGGCCACCAGGATCGAGATCAGCAGGCCGCCCTTGGTGCCGCGGGCGACCAAGACCGCTGCCGTGGCGAGCCCGACCGCGAACACCAGCATCCGGAGCGTCGTGAGATCACTGGTGAGGGTGATCAGCGTGCCGGTCCCCGCGACCACGATCCCGGCGTTGACCAAGCCGATGATCATCAGGAACAGGCCGATGCCGATGCCGATCGCCCGTTTCAGGTCCATGGGGATCGCGTTCAGGACCGCCTCGCGGAACCCGGTCAGCACCAGGGCGGTGATGATCAGTCCCTCGATCACGATCACGCCCATGGCCTCGGGCCACGAGAGACCGTTGCTGGCCACCAGCGTGAACGCGACGAACCCGTTCAGCCCCAACCCCGAGGCGATCGCGAAGGGATATCTCGCGTAGATCCCCATGGCCAGGGTCGCCACCCCGGCGACCAGCGCCGTGACGGTCAGCACCTGCGCGAACCCCAGGGCGACGCCGTCGCGATCGGTGACGAGCCCCAGGATCTGCGGATTCAGGAACAGGATGTAGGCCATCGTCAGCCACGTGGTGACGCCGGCGACGATCTCGGTGCGCAACGAGGAACCACGCTCGGAGATCAGGAAGAACCGATCGAGACCGCTCATCTGCACCTCCGGCATTTGGACGATCCGGCCGTGCTCGGTCTTCGACATCGACCACCCCCTTGGCGAACGGCCGGCGCCTGCGGACCCACCGGCCCCCTCGGGGAAGGCGCCCCGAGCATAGGTAGCGCCCCGCGGCCACGCAAGCTGCCTCCGCGGCGAACCCGCCGAACGTCGGTAAGCTTCGTCGACGCGCGACGCGCGGCTCGACCATCCCAAGGCACAGGAGCTCCTCGACGTGGCGAACAGGCAAGGCGGCACCGACCGGCGTTTGACCAAGGCGGAACGTAAGGACCAGGCTCGCCTGGAACGCGAGCAGATCCAACGCAAGATGCAGCGACGGCGGCGCCAGCAGGGCCTGGGCGCCGGGCTGCTGATCGGTGCGGCCGTGATCGTGGTGCTGGTGGTCTTCCTCCTGCCCAAGAACGACACGCCCGCCGGTCCGATCCCCACGCCGGACGCGCTGCTGGCCAGGGCCCCCGAAGCCAAGACGGCCGCGGGTTGCGGCGATGTCCAGACCGTTCCCTTCTACGGCGGCATCACCGACCGGAACGCCCCCGGCTATCAGGATCAGGCGCATTTCGGGGCATCGGAAGCCTTCCCGGAGGCGCCGCTGCTGGCGAGCTACCCCTCGACGCCGCCGACGTCCGGCCCCCACGATCCGACCCCCCTGCAGGCCGGCATCTACGATCGAGCGCCCGACATCATGAAGGCGATCCACTCCCTCGAGCACGGAGCCGCCATCGTGTGGTACTCGCCGGATGCGCCGCAGGCCGTGATCGACGAGATCAAGAACTTCTACGCGCAGTCCGTCGGTGACGTCTCGGCTGGCCAGGACCGCGTGATCGTCGCCCCGTACGACTACCCGGACGAGGGGGCGGCCGCCTTGATCCCCGACGGCAAGCAGATGGCCGTGGTGGCCTGGCACCATCTGCAGATGTGCGCCAGCCCCGACCTGGCGGTGGCGCTCGACTTCACCTCGCAGTACGCGGCTCCGCCCGTGGGAAGCCCCGCGATCCTAGGACGCCAGTACCTCGGCGAGGCACCCGAGGCCGGCGGGCAGATGTAACCATGGCGAACAAGAAGCGAAGGCGACCCGCACAACAACGCCCGCAGGGCCCGGGTCCCGCGGGCGCCCGCCCGAAAGGGTCGGTCAACTCCGAACGTCGCGAGCGCAAAGAGCATGTCCGCCAGGCCAAGGAGCGGCAGCGGCGCCGGACGGCGCGGCGCGCGGCCAACCGGCGCGCCCTAGTGTTCCTGGTGGTCGGGGCGCTCGGGCTGGGTGTGTTCTGGTTCCTGAACAGGGCCGCCGGCGCGAGGCCGATCCCCGACGAAGCCAAGGCGGCCGCCGAGGCCGCCGGCTGCTCCGAGGTGCAGGCCCCAGCGGACAGCCCGCCGAGCGGCCAGCACCTGGACCCGGGCCAGACGACGACCTACGACCAGCACCCGGCGACATCGGGCGTCCACGCCCAGTCCTCGTACCCCGCGACGCCGCACGTCTACACGACACCGCTGGACGAGACACAGGCGGTGCACAGCCTGGAGCACTCCCAGGTGATCGTGTATTACCGCGCCGATGGGGACGGCGCCCTGCCCCAACCGGTGATCGACCGGCTGGCAACCTCGGTGGATGCCTCGACCAACGCGCTCCTGGCGCCCTACCCGGATCTACCGGCCGGGACGTCGTGGGCGCTGACCGCATGGAACAAGCTCCAGACGTGTCCGGGGACCAACGCGGAGGGGACGGCGGTCGCGCCCGAGGACGCCGCCACGATCGCCGACGGCTTCATCTACGCGTTCGCGTGCTCGGGCAACGCACCCGAGCCGAAGGCCACCGGCAACGGCTGTTGAGCGTCTCGCCCGGCCTCAAGCCAGGTCCACGCGGCAGGACTGCCCCGCCGGGCAGGCGATCGTTCCGTGCTGGAAGACCGCACGGGTTCCCCCGTACCGGCGCTCCTTGACCCGCGACGTCGGCCAGCCGAGGGCGCTCCCGGTCCCTCCGCGCTTGAGGTAGGTCGTCAGGACCCGCCCCCACAACGCGCGGGCGGGACCGACCGAGGGCTTCAGGTAGACGCGGCCGTGGTCCAGATCCAATCGCTTGCAGTGCGCGCACGTCTTGGCCCTGGCCGAGCCCGACGTGCCTTGCGCGAGCGATCGGACCTCCGACAACGGCAGGCCCAGCTTTCCGCCCGCCGCGCCGACGGCCCGGTACTCGTCGTAGAGCGGTCCCTTCACCCATAGGGTCAGGTCGCGCCCCGCGTTGCGGAAGATCCCACCGAGCCGGAAGAACTGCTGTGCCCCTCCCGAGACCGTCTGTTGGGTCGAGGTCGGCAACCCGGGCGCGCAGTTCTGCGCGTCGTACTCGGTCCGGATCGCCCCCACGACGTTGCGATCGCTGTTGATCCACACCCGATCGTCGCGGAGTCCCAGACCGAGACGGAGCTCTGTACCGGTCACCGAGGCGGAACCGTCAACGCCGACGACGGTGGCGGTGACGATGCGGCCCGACTCGCCGCGGACGACGTGGCGGAAGCCTTTCACGGAGCCGATCCCGCCCGTGAACGGCGAGAGCCGCGTCCCGACCTCCGCTCCCGAGAAGCTCGCCTTCCAGTCGGTCCACGGATTGGCGCCGGTGTATTCGCCGGGGTCGCACACGCCCCGCAGGTAAGGGATCGCGAACGCTGGATCGCCTCCGTGCCACACGTCCTCCACGTTCTCGGAATGTCCGCCGTCGGACGCCGCGTAGAACGACTGGATCACGTGCCCGCCGTAACGCACGACCCGGCCGGTGGTCGCGCGCACCGCGGAGACCCACCGATCGCCGCCCGCGCCTCCCTCTTGGTCGTAGGCCCTGTAGGTCTGGTCGCCCGAGCCGTCGGTCAGGTGGCAGTTGCACGAGGAACGCAGACCGTAGTGACGCATCGAATAGACCGCGTAGGTGCGGGCGGCGACCACCTGGGCTCGGAGCGCTTGGGTCGGCCACGACGACGGAACCTCACCCAGGCCGTACAGGTACTGGTTCAGGGGCAGCGGCACGATCAGCCGCTCGGCGCATGACGACGGGCACCCGTACAGGTTGAACTCGATCCATCCCCGGTTGTACTCGAAGCCGTCGAACCAGATCGCATCGGCCTCGGGGATGAACACGCGCGAGCCGGTGTCGGCGTAGGTAGCGTAGAGGTTCTTGCGCTCGCCGCCCCACGTCCGCCCGCCCACGAACCTGCCGGAGGCCTTCTTGACCGCGTAGCCGTCGGACCTTGCCACGACGGTCCACCTCGCGCCCTTCGGGATCTTGGCGACGAACCTTCCGGTGAGCGGCGCGCCCAGCCACAGCCGGACGGATCCGGCCTTGGCGGTCAGATGCACGGTGGTCCGGTCCTGCGTGATGCCGATCCGGATCCGCTCAGGCAGGTTGTCCGCGGCCCCCACGGAGGTGCCCTGGTAGAAGCGGCGCAGGATGCGCTCGTAGCCCCAACCCTTCTGCGCCAGCCCGTAGGCACCCCATTGCGACATGCCGATCCCGTGGCCGTTGCCCGAGCCGTAGAAGGTGAACCCGTCGCCGGCCTGCGCCGCCACGGGCGTTCCCATCACCAGGGACGCCGCGAAGACGGCGACGATCGCGGTCAGGGCGAGGCGTCGCCGGGACGGGTCCGTTCGCCGATACCCCAAACCTGGCACCCTAACGGATTCGGCTACGGGGCCCGTTCGATTGAGTCGGCCGGTCGGGGGGTTCGTCGGGACGGGCGCCGAGCCCGAATGCCGGCCCGGCGCTCACGGTCACGCTTGGGGCGCCCGCGCCTCCTGGTCGGTACCGACCTTCGCGTCCTGCAAGACCACGCCGTCGAGCACGCGCGACCCCGCGCCCAGCACGCACGACGTCACGGTGGCGCCCGCGCCCACGTGGGCGCCGGGTCCGACGATCGAGCCGATGACCCGGGCCGCTGCGCCCACCGAGGACCCGGGGTGCAGGACGGCGTCGTCGATCTGGGCTTCGGCGCCGACGCGGGCCTCGGCGCCGACGGCCACCCACCGGCCCAGATGGGCGCGCAGGTCGACGTCCGCGTTGGGGGCGATCCACGGGCGCTCGTAGGACTCGCCACGGACCCGACCCTCCAGCAGGTCGAAGTGGGCCTGCAGGTACTTCTCGGGCGTGCCGAGGTCGATCCAGTACGCCGGCGCCCCGAAGCCGTACACCGGATGCCCGGCCTCGATCACCGCCGGGAAGATCTCGCGTTCGATCGATGTCGCCCGCCCTTTGTCCCACGCCAGCAGCACGGCGGGGTCAAGCAGGTACGTCCCCGCGTTGACGTCGCCGGGAACCGGGTCCTGGGGCTTCTCGCGGAAGGCGACCACCCGACCGTCGGGCCCGGTCTCGACCAGTCCGAAAGCTCGCGCGTCCTCCACGCGATGCAGCGCGATCGTCACCGCCGCTCCTCGCTCGCGGTGGAACGCGAGCATCCCGCTCAAGTCGAGGTCGGTCAGGATGTCGCCGTTCAGGGCGAAGAACGGCTGGTCGCCCAACGCGTCCAGCGCGTTGACGATGGCGCCGCCGGTCCCCAGGGGGATGTCTTCGGTGATCCAGGTGATCGCCGGATCGCCGTGACGCGCCCGGATGAACGGGTGGAACGTCCGCTCCAGGTACGGAGAGGACAGCACGACCTCGTGGACGTCATGGCGGGCCAGGTGGTCGAGCACGTGATCCAGGCACGGTCGATCCACCAGCGGCATCAACGGCTTGGGCGTGGTTTCGGTCAGGGGCCGCATGCGCGTGCCCTCGCCGCCGACCAGGATCACCGCCTTCATCGGTTCCTCCACCTCCCCCGCCACCAGGCGACCTCGGCTCGCAGCCGAAGCGCCGCCCACGCGAACGGCAGGGTCATCGTCCGCCATCCGCCGGAACGGTGCTTGCGGTAGTAACGGTAGATGCTCGCGGAGTGCATCAGGAGGGAACGTCGGCTCCGGCCCGTGGAGACCCCGCCCTCGTGCACGACCTCGACCTCCGGCGTGAACAGCACCTGCCACCCGGCGTCACCCAGGCGCGTGGCCATGTCCAGCTCCTCCGCGTACAGCGCGAACCCTTCGTCGAAGGGCCCGACCTCCTCGAGCGCAGCCCGACGCACCAGCATCGCCGCGCCCGACACCCAGTCCACCTGCCGTTCGGTCGTCCGGTCCCATCCGTCGAGCCGGTACCGACGCGTGAAGGGGTTCTCGAGCCAGAACGGAGCGAGGAAGGCGTGACCGAAGGCGTCGAGCACGCTGGGGAAGGCGCGGCCGGAAGGGTACATGCGCCCGTCGGGTTCGCGGATCGCCGGTCCCACGATGGCCGCGCGAGGATGCTCGTCGGCGACCCGGACCAGGTCGGCCAGCGTGCCCGCCCAGATCTCGGCGTCGGGGTTCAGCAGCAGGATCAGGGGCGCGTCCGTCTCACGCAGGCCCTGGTTCCACGCCGGCGACAGGTACCGGTTCGTGGGGTTCTGGATCAGCCGAGCCCACGGATGGCTCGCCACGGCGCGTGTCTGCGACCGATCGCGCGAGGCGTTGTCGATCACGACCACGTCGGTCGTGACCTCACCCCGGTGGGCCCGCAGCGACGCCAGACACCGCTCGAGGTAGGGCCCGGTGTTGTAGTTGACGATCACGACGGCCAGGGCCGGCGCCGGTTCGGTCATGCGTGCGGGGTCTGGGCCACGAGCACGATGCCGGTCACGATGCACGCGACGCCGAACCAACGCAGGGGCGGCACGTGCTCGTGGAGGACGAGCATCGAGAACAGCACGATCAGCACGTAGCCCAGGGCGGCGAAGGGATAGGCGAACGACAGCGAGGCCCGCGACAGCGCGAACAACCACACGATCGCCGACAGGCCGAAGACGACGAGCCCGGCCCAGATCAAAGGCGAGACCAGCAGGGCCTTCAGGCTGGCGCCGTCGAGCGACAGCGACCCGCCGGCGGCGCCGGTGACGTGGTTCACGCCGGTCTTCAGCGTGATCTGCGCGATCGCGGCCAAGGAGACCGACACGAGGATCAGACCGATCAACATCTTGCGGGAGCCTTTCTGTGGGCGGGTGCCGGTCGTGGTCACAGGTCCTCGACCTCGGCGGTCACGGGCATGTACACCTGATCGCGGTGTCCCTCTCCTTGGCGCACCTCGAACGAGCATCGCTGATCCTGCACGTGGTAGGTCTTGGACTGGTCGCGCGAATGCACGCCGAGCGTGACCCAGTACTTGCCGGCCACGAAGGGCAGGCTGCGCAGGTGGAACCGGACGCGGCGCTTGCCGTCGAGCCGGCCCAATGCGGTTCCCTGCGAAGCCGTGTCGCCCCCGAAGACGAACCGGTTGGTCCCGTCGTGCAACGCGAACGAGACCACCGGATCCTCGACCGGCTGGTTGGTCCGGAGATCGAGCTGGATCGTCACCGTGTCGCCCGGAGACAGCGGTCCGTCGATGGGATAGGCGCCGCGCAGCAGCGTCACGGACACGATCTCGATCTCCTTGGAGCCCTCCTCCCGCGCGTACTCCAGGTCGTGGTGCAGGATCGACAGCCGGAGCTCGCGCACGACCTCGTCGGGATCGCCGATCGCCCGGATCCGACCGTGATCCAGCATCACGGCCTCGTCGCAGATCTGGCGAACCATGTCGAGCGCATGCGTGACCAGCACGATCGTGCGGCCATCCTTCTGGAAGGCGGCCACCCGGTCCAGGCAGCGGGCCTGGAAGGCCTCGTCGCCGACGGCGAGCACCTCGTCGATCAACAGGACGTCGGGGTCGGTGTGCACCGCGCAGGCGAAACCGAGGCGCACGAGCATGCCCGACGAGTAGAACTTGACCGCGGTCTCCATGAATTCCGTCAGCTCGGCGAAGTCGACGATGTCGTCGTACACGCGCTCGGTCTGCTTGCGGGACAAGCCGAGGAACGACGCGTTCAGGTAGACGTTCTCGCGCCCGGTGAGCTCGGGGTGGAACCCGGCGCCCAGCTCCAGCAGGCCGGCGATACGACCGCGCTGTCGCACCATCCCCGACGTGGGGCGCAGGATGCCTGCGATCACCTTCAGCAGCGTGGTCTTGCCGGACCCGTTGTGCCCGATCAGCGCCAGGGAGGCGCCCTGGGGCACCTCGAACGAGACGTCACGCAGCGCCCAGAAGTCGTCGGCCTTGATCCGGCCGGCGAGCAGCCGCTGTTTGAGCGAGGTGGGCCTCTCCCGGTAGATGCGGAACCGTTTCGAGATGTCGCGGACCTCGATCGCCGTGGCCACGGTCAGAGCTCCTCGGCGAAATCGCCCGACAGCTTGAAGAACGTGCGCCACGTCAGGTACAGCAACGCCGCCGACGTCACGATCACGATCCCGAGGGTCGCGGCCAGCCAGCCAAGCGTGGTCTCGAACAGGACCGGCTGCGTGGCCCCCGGGGGATGGACCTCGCTGTACAGGGCCCGCTGGAACCCGGCGATGATCGTCACCAACGGGTTGAGCAGGTAGAGGTGCCAGGCGCTGATGCCGAACAGGCTCCACTGCCCGAGCTTCTGCTGGACCAGGTACGGGGCGTACACGATGGGCGTGGCCCAGAACCAGACGAGCAGCGCGATCCCCAGCAGGTGCTGGACGTCCCGGTAGCGCACGTTCATCGACGAGGCCCACAGCGTCATCGCCAGCGTGAACAGCAGGAGCGCGAGGAACGACATGGGGTACAGCCACAGCACGAACGCGTGCAGCCCGTAGCCGAAGATGGGCAGGAGCAACAGGAACACCGCTGATTGCAGCACGAAGTCGAACAGCGCGATGCCGATCGATGTCAGCGGCAGGATCTCGCGTGGGAAGTAGACCTTCTTCACGAGGCTGGCGTTGGAGATCACGACCTGCGCCCCGTGGTTCATGGCCACCGAGAACACGTTCCACGCGAGCAGCCCCGACAGCAGGAAGATGCCGATCTTGGGGATGCCGCCCCCCAGGACGAGGGAGACGAACGCGAACACCACCATGAAGATGAGCGGGTTCAGCAGCGACCACACGGCCCCCAGCACCGACGCCGTGTACCGAACCTTGATCTCCTTGCGCACGAGGTTCCAGAGGATCTCTCGGTAGACGCGCAGCTCGCGCAGGCGTTGGCGGATCCGCAGCCTGGGTGGCTCGGACGTGCGTTCGGTGAAGTCGAGTGAGGTGCCGATCCGGTGCGCTCCTTCGCGTGAACGCGCTGGTCAGGCGCGGCCGGGCGAGTCTACCAACGGTCTTCGTGCGCCCCGTGTCGCGGACTCATGACGATCGTTTGAAGCTCTGCAATGCCCGGACCTGCTGCAAGCCGTAGCCCGCCTCCACGTGCCGGGGCCCCACGCCCAGGTCGTCCAGCGCGCTCGCCCACCGCTCCAACGCCGGCAGGATGGGGTCGCGAGCGACGGCGACCGTGTCCTCGATCGCGTCGGCGTATCCCTTGGCGGTGGCCTCGGTCTCGGCGAGCCGCTGCATGTGCCGGCGTCCGGCCTGACCCATCCGCGTCCGCAGGTCGACGTCGTCGGTCAGCGAGCGGATCCGGCCGGCGAGCTCGGCGCGGTCGGTCTTGCCCGGCCGCACGTAGAGGACCGTGTCCTCGGGCACGTCCAGATACGTCCCGGTCGCCGAGACGATCGCCGGGCGCCCGATCTGCAGGACCCTGGACAGCGAGCCGCTGACCTCGCCCCGATGCGGATGCCGCAGGTCCACGACCACGTCCGCCGCCGCGATCCATCCCAGGAAGTCCTCGTCCGTGACGTCGTGCTCCACCGTGACCCGGTCCCCCAGCCCCGACCCCTTCGCCAGATCGACCGCGTCGTAGCCCGGGATCTTGCGGCCGACGAGCGCGACGTGCACGTCCGGAGGCAACCGGGAGATCGCCCCGAGCACCGCGTCGAGCTGCTTCGCCTCGTTCATGTCGCCCGGCGCGACGATCAGGACGCGCGCGCCCCTGGCCTGCGCTCGCGAGCGCAGGCGCGACCCTCGCTCCTCGGCGCGTTCGAGCGCGGCAGCTTCCTCGACCGGGGGGTGCGGGACCACGAAGATCGGCGTGCGGCACCCCGCCTCGCGCAGGTACCGGGCGCAGAACTCCGCGTGCACCACGATCCCCCGCGCCCTGCGCACGACCGCAGCCGCCCACGGGGTGCGCAGGGGCTCGTTGCGGATCGCGTCGGCCGAGCGCAACCGGGCCTTGGCCTGTATCGCCTCTTTGGCGGCGAGCGCGCCCAGGGGGTCGCCGGCGGCCTGGAGCCCGCGGACCAGGTCGTCCAGGGCCAGGTCGTGCAGCACCACCAGTCCGGGCGCGTGCCAGACCAGCTGGTAGATCCGGTGGTGGAAGTCGATGTTGTTCCCCAGCTGGTAGATACCCAGGCGGTACGCGGGCAGCTCGACCACCTGGCGGTCGGTGGCGGGCCACATCGCGTCGACGGGCCAGCGATCGGAAAACCCGATCCGATCGAGGCCGTCCAGCACCGCTCGGTCGTAGGTGGCGATCCC